>Ga0208202_1000345_pt1 | contig 11018 bp, 15 predicted proteins | sample LakMenEpi27Aug08_FD_150738 | JGI IMG/M metagenome (GOLD analysis project Ga0208202, IMG submission 150738) | Freshwater microbial communities from Lake Mendota, WI - 27AUG2008 deep hole epilimnion (SPAdes) | ecosystem: Environmental > Aquatic > Freshwater > Lake > Epilimnion/Euphotic zone ... | reverse complement strand
CAGCGGCAGTTCACGGTGCTGGCACGGCTGCGGGCGATCGAGGCGCGCCGCTGGCTGGTGAGCGTGGCCAACACCGGCCCCAGCCAGCTGATCGACCCGGCGGGCCGGGTGGAGCGCAGCCTGCCGGCGGGCGTGCCGGCCACCGGCCTGGTGACGGTGCCCGCCCTGGGGGGGCTCACGCCCTACGGCCGCTGGGGTGAGCTGCCCCTGCTGGGCCTCGGCCTGGCCGGCCTGCTGCAACTGGTGAGGGCCCGGCCGGCCAGGTGAGCACAGGCGCTCTGCCAGACCAGACCAGACCAGACCAGACCAGACCAGACCAGACCAGACCAAGTCAGGCCCACCAGGTCGTGCTTTGCCGGAATTGACAGGCAGGGATCAGGACCAGGCCGGGTTCGTCGACCCCCTGGGTGTTTCTTGAGCCTCGCGTCAGCCCCGGGACCAATCAGCGGGCCTTGGCCGGCGGGAGGTTGTTGCGTAGTTCTAGGGTGGTTGGGCCTGAGCGCAGTCCCATGCGAATCACGCAGTGTGATGACGAGGTCGTGGTTGCCTTCAGCGGCGGTGAAGCTTCCCGCTTGATGGATGCCTGCGCGATGGTTGTGCTGGCCGCCGAATCGGTGCCCGACGTGCGCCTGCCTGCCGATCTGGCTGGTCTGCTGTGCGACCTGTTCGACGGCCTGCGGATCTCCCTGGATTCAGCCGGGGGCAGCGACCAGCCCCATGGTGTAGCCAGTTCACTGCAAGGCCCATGAAGGTCACACACCACGGTGACGAGCACCTGCTCTGCCTCACCTCGGAAGAAGTGGGCCTGCTGGTGGACCTCTGCCACGCCGGAGCGTTCTCCGACCTGCTGCCGCGCTCGCGGGCCAAGCGCCGGCGCCTGGAGAGCTTTCTGGGGGATGTGCGCACCACACTGATGCGCACGGCCCAGGGTCAGCGCCGCCCCCAGCCGTCGGTTCAGGCCTGAGGGCGGCATTGGTCTGGCATCGGTAAAGTTTGCGAAGACGAGGCGTCAGCCAGCCGATGCACGTGCCCATGCCTTCCAGGCCGCTCCGCCCCAACCGCTGGAGCGGAGGCCTGGTGGCCCTGGCCAGCGGGGCCCTGATGCTCGGCCACACCCTGCAGCCGCTGGTGGCCTTCGCCCAGGCCCCGCAGCAGGAGCAGGGCCAGCCCGCCACCGCCACCTCAACCGACACCCCAGCCGCCACCCCAGCCGCCGATCCCGCTGCCACACCGGCCGCCGCGCCCACGATCGATCCGGCGCTGTATGTGCAGGACGCCTACATTCTCGGGCCCGGTGATCAGGTGCGGCTCACGGTGCTGGATCCGGGCGCCAAGGACCTCAACGGCACGTTCGACGTCCTCAACGACGGCAGTGCCTCGTTTGCCCTGCTCGGTTCGGTGGTGCTCTCGGGCCTCACCCTCAACCAGGCCCAGCTGTGGCTGCAGTCGCTGTATGCGCGCCACCTGCTCCGGCCGGCCCTGAACCTCACGGTGCTGCGTCCCCGGCCGCTGCAGGTGTCGGTGGTGGGCGAGGCTGTGGCACCGGGGCTGTACACGCTCACCAGCGGTGAGACGGCCCAGGTGGAGGGGCTTGCGGCTGGCTCAGGTGGAGGAGGCGGCGGGGTGAGCCTGAGCGGCCTGCCCACGGTGGTGACGGCCATCCAGAAGGCGGGCGGGCTCACCCTCAACGCCAACCTGGCGGACGTGCGCCTGCAGCGGCGCATCCCTGGCGATGCCAGCCAGCTGCGCGAAACCCAGCTGAACCTGATCAGCCTGTTGCGCGCCGGCGACAAGGCCCAGAACCCGTTCCTGTTCGACGGCGACACGATCGTGATCGGTACGGCCCCCACGCCCGACCGGGAGGTGATGGAGCTGGCGGCGGCCAACCTCTCGCCGCAGCAGATCAACGTCACGGTGGTGGGCGAGGTGGTGACGCCGGGGCGGCTGAACCTGGCGGCGAACACGCCCGTGGTGCAGGCCGTGCTGGCGGCCGGTGGCCCGAAGAACTGGCGCGGCAAGCGCAGTGATGTGGAGCTGGTGCGGATCAACCGCAACGGCACGGCCACCCGCCAGCTGATCACGATCGACTACAACCAGGGGGTGAGCGGTCTGCGCAACCCACCGCTGCGCGACGGCGACACGGTGGTGGTGAACCGCAGCAACTTCGCGGTGGCCACCGATGCCCTCGATGCGGTGACCACACCGATCACGGGCCTGGTGAGCGTGTGGGGCCTGGTGCGGCTGATCCAGGACAACTGACGCCGTTGCGTCTAACCTGCCGCCGCAACCAACCTTTTCCATGCCACCCCGCCCCTCGCCCCCGCCGGGCAGCCCGGTGCTCTGGGCGCTGCTGATCAACGGCCTGTTCTGGGGCGGGCTGTTCGGCGGGGAGGCCCTGCTGCGCCGGCTGCAGCCGGCCCGGCAGGCCCGCACACCGGCACCCGCACCTCCCCAGCCTGCTGGGGCAGCTGTGCAGGATCTGCTCAAGCCCGATCCGCAACGCCAGGCTGGCCCGCCCCTGCCCCCAGCGGCCGCCGCCGTCAGGGTGGACTCCAGCCCGGCGACCAGCGCGGTGCCCCCTTCCACCCCGGCCGTCTGGGTGGCGCCGGCCGCCGCTGTGGCCCAGGCCGCGGCAGCGGAAGCGGCGGCCTTGAACCCCGGGCCCATGGCCCCCCTGGCCCAGCAGCTCAGCGGTGCCGATGCCCTGGGGGGGGAGATCACCCTGGCCAGCCTGCAGGAGCCCCGCATGCTGCCGGCGGCGCGGGCGGAGCAGCAGCGCTGGCAGCGCTCGGGTAATCCGCTGGCGCCGCTGCCGCTGTACTGGCAGCACAGGCTGAAGCAGGAGCTCGCGGGCGGACCGCCGATCCAGCGGGCCCTGCTGGTGCGGGTGCCGGTGCAGCAGCTGCTGGAGCCTGAGGAGGTGGCTGTGCTGATCGATGACGCGGGCGCCGCCGAGGCGCTGAACCTGCCCCGCCAGCCCCAGGTGCGCGCCGCGGTGGAGGCCTGGGCCAGCCGCCAGCAGCCGGCCCAGGAGGGCCAGCGGCAGGCGGTGGTGATCGCCGCCGAACCGCTGCCCGTGGCTGCGGCGGTGAACCCGCCGATCGCCAGTGAGCGGGTGGTGCCCTCTGCACCGGCGCCGATCGCCGTGCCGATCGTGTCTGAAACGCCTCCACCGGCAGCAGCCCCCGAGCCAGCTGCCGCAGAGTTCTGAGGGCCGACTCAGGCCAGCACCTGCTCGAGCAGGGCCAGCTGGCCCATGATCGGCTGGGCCTGGGGATGGCAGCGGCGCACCAGGGCCAGGGCCTCGAGCAGGGGCATGCCTTCGCTGCGGCAGAGCAGGGCCACCGCCAGCAGCGGCGAGCGCTCCTGGCCGGCCCAGCAGTGCAGGTAGAGGGCTCCCTGGGGCTGGGCGTAGAGCTCGGTGAGCTGGTGGATCGCCTGGCGCAGCAGGGGTTCTTCGAGGGCTTCCGCGCTGCGGTGGTCGGGCAGGGGCAGCTGGCGGCTCTGCCAGTGGGGCGGCGGGTCCCAGGCGGCCTCGCTGGGGTGGCAGCAGCTGAACACCCGCTGGATGCCGCAGGTTTCCAGGGCCTGCCAGTGGCCGGGCTGGCGGGGGAAGGCACCGATGGCCAGGCGACCGCTGCGGATCCAGCTGAAGGGCTGGGGCAGGGCGCTGGCGGGTGACGGCATCGGTGGTGTCGGGGGCGCCCCCTGTCAAGCTCTCATTTCAGCATGGTTCGGCGCGGATGGGCTTTCGCATCCAGCGTTTTTCGGATAGGTTCAGGAGGTCTGGCGAAGATGCTCGAGACCGTCTCGCATCTCCCTTTCTCCTTTATACCACTGGTGTGTAAAAGAGGAATCCTAGATGTGCCTCACTGCTCTGCAAGGAGCTGAATCAGCCAGCCTTAATGCGGGGTTCGGCTAACCTGAATCGCGTTTTTCTTGACCTGAACCAGTCCTCAACAAGTTCTCAACAAGTCCTCAACAAGTCCTGAGTCAGTCCTGAGTCAGTCCAGTACAAGTCGTTTCGAGGTTGTCTTCCCAGGTGCAGTCCCCCATGTCGTCCACCGCTGCTGCCGCTGGTGCCCCGCCCGCTGAGGCAGGTTCCACCCGGATGGACGTTGGCCAGGCCATGACCCTGGTGCCCGCGGCGCTGCCGGCGGAGCAGAAGGACGACGACGAGATCGACCTCGGCCAGGTGATGGCGCTGCTGCGTCGCCGCAGCCGGCTGGCCCTCAGCGTGGCGGCCCTGATCTTTGCCCTGGGCGGGTTGCTCACCCTGCGCCAGCGGATCTTCAACCCGATCTACCAGGGCAGCTTCAGGCTGCTCGTCACCGATCCGATCAGCGAGAAGGACCAGCCCGGCGGGGGCGGCGCTGGCGACGGGTCGGCCCTGCAGGAACTGGCCCTGCGCGGGGCCGGCAGCGTGAGCAGCACCCAGGTGCTCATTCAGGTGCTGCGCAGCCAACTGCTGCTGCAGCCGCTCGCCGAGCGGCTGAACCTCGAACCGGGCGAGATCGCCGACCGGCTCAGCGTGGAGGACGCGGTGACCCGCAGTCCGGGCGTGCTGAGTGTGGAGCTGGAGTGGCCGGATCCGGCTGAGGGCAAGCAGGTGCTGGAGGCCCTGGCCCAGCAATACCTCACCTACTCCCTGCGCCAGCGCCAGGAGCGGCTGCAGCAGGGCCTGACTTTTCTCGACGAACAGGCCCCGGCCCTGCAGGCCAATGTGGATCGCCTGGAGGCTGAGCTGTCGGCCTTCCGCAAGGCCAACAGCTTCATCGAGCCTGCCGCCAATGCCGAGCAGATCCAGGAGCAGCGCAACGCCCTGCAGAGCAGTGCCCAGGCGTTGCAGCAGAAGCAGGCCCAGCTGCAGAACCTGGTGGCGGCGGTGCAGGCCGGCCGACTGCTGGGGCAGCAGTTTGAAACCCAGGAGCTGGTTACGGACGTGGCTCCCCAGCTGCGCACCCAGCTGAACGAGGTGGAGCAGGAGCTGGCCCAGGCCCAGGCCACTTACCGCAGCGACAGTCCGGCGGTGGCCAATCTGCGTGCTCGGCGCGACCAGCTGCGCCGGCTGCTCCAGCAGCGGGAGCTGGATGTGCTGGCCACCCAGCTGAGCGACAACCAGGCCCAGCTGCGGGCGGTGCAGGCCCAGCAGGCCCAGCAGGCCGGCAATCTGCGCCGCAACCCCGACCTGATCAGGCAGTTTGATGCCATCCAGCAGCGGCTGGAGGTGGCCAAGACCAACCTGGCGAGCTATCTGGCGGCGCGGGAGAACTTCCGCCTGGAGGTGGCCCAGCGCACGGTGCCCTGGCAGGTGATCGACCCGCCGCGGTTCGGCGAGCGGCCGGTGAAGCCCAGCCTGAGCCGCAATCTGCTGCTGTGGGCCCTGCTGGGCACGGTGGGCGGCCTGGCGGCAGCGGTGGTGCGCGACCGGCTCGACCATGTGTTCCACAGCTCGCGGGAGGTGGAGGAGGCCCTGGGCCAGCCGCTGCTGGGCAGCATCCCCCACCTGCCGGTGGGCGAGGGGCAGACGGTGGCCCAGGCCCTGGCGGCCCTGCCCGCGGAGCGGCGCTTCGGGGTGCGCGAATCGCTGCGCAACCTGTTCGCCAGCTTCCGGCTGCTGCGGGCTGGCAAGGCCCTGCGGCTGCTGCTGATCACCTCCAGCAGCCAGGCGGAGGGCAAGACCACCGCCGCCTCCCTGTTCGCCCAGACCCTGGCCGACCTGGGCCAGAAGGTGCTGCTGGTAGACGCCGACATGCGCCGGCCGCGGGTGCATCGCTACACGGGGCTGGACAATGGCGCCGGCCTCTCCAACCTGCTCACCAATCCCCAGTCGCCCAATGGCGCGGCGGTGCGGGAACTGATCCAGACGGCCAGCGAGGGCCTCGATGTGCTGCCGGCGGGCGACGTGCCCCCGGATGCGGCCAAGCTGCTCAGCTCGGAGCGCTGCCGCGACCTCTGCCAGGTGATCCGCGCCCTGCCCGGCTACGACGTGGTGCTGTTTGACAGCCCGCCTGCCCTGGAGCTGGCCGACCCGGTGCTGCTGAGCGAGCACCTCGACGGCCTGGTGTTCCTGGTGAGCATCCAGCGGATCGACCGGAGCCTGCCCGAGCAGGCCCTGCGCCGCATCCAGGCCGGCGGGGTGGACGTGCTGGGGGTGGTGGCCAACTATGTGGCAGCCCCGGCCGCCGGCGCCTCCGGCTACGGCGGCTATGGCTATGGCTATGGCTATGGCTATGGCTATGGCTATGGCTACAGCCGCTACGGCCAGGGTTACAACCGCTATCTGCCTGCGGGTGAGAGTGAGGGTGCCAGCCCGGCCCCCGCCGGGCGCCGCACCCGCGCATCCCGCCGGCTGAAACGGCTGAGCAAGCGCCTGCTGGGCTGGCTCGATCGGCGCGGCTGAAGCGAGCAGCCAGGCACCACACCACATCTGGTGTCGCAATCCACCCAAAAGCGAACAAAAGCCTGAGGCGCCAGGTGCGACTTCCCCCTCAGCCGCCAGGCGTCCCAGCCGGAACGAACCCCGAGGCCGTCGCATCCCAGCAACACTCGGCGCCACCAGCTGCCGCACTCCCCTTAGCATGTGTTGATCATGCACAGGGCATCGTGGCAGTCGGCAAGAGTCCACAGCACCCCTCAGAGCGAGCCACAGAGCGGGTAGCCGTGTTGATGACACCCACAGAAAAGGCTGCCTATGCCGATCGGGCCAACAGCCTTGGCCTTTCACTCGGCCAGTTTTTCCGTGAGGCGGGAGCGGCGTACGTCCACCGCAACGCTGAAGCCGAAACGCGCTCCCTCGCGGAAGCGGAAGCCCTGGAAGCGGCCCTCAGGCAGCTGGAACTCAGCACCAGCCGCACCGAGCGAACCCTGGATGTGGCACTGGCCGAGGTGAGAGCTGCCTTGGGCGCTCAGCCATGAGCGTTACCGATCGGATTCTCTCGGCTCTCACCACCGTGATCCGGATGAACGACAAGGTGGAAGAGATGGCTGGGCTGATGAAGGAGCAGCAACGCCGCCTCGACGATCTCCAGGGCCGAGTGATCCGCCTGGAAACGGTGCTCGAACTGGCCCTGCATCGATCGTCAGGGGCTTCCGGCCGGCTGCTGGAAGCGGATGGTGACCCAGCCGACGCCTGACACCACACCACATCTGGTGTCTCCACTCCCCGAAATCTGTAGGGCCGGTGCACGGACTTCCCTCCAGAGCCGCCAGGACTCCAGCCCGGCCAACTCCCGTGGCTTCCGCCCCTTCTCAGCCAGGAGACGGTGGTGAACCTGCTCCCACCAAGCCTCCTGCACGCCTTACGCTGGTAAGACGTTCGAATCGGGGCGCTATGGATGCGCTGCTCACCCTGTCATCCAAGGGCCAGCTGGTGATTCCGTCGCGGTTGCGTCAGTTGTTGGGTCTACAGCCAGGCGACCGGCTGGCCTTGAGCCTGGAGGTTGATGGGCTGCGGCTGGTTCCCGAGGATCGGGCGAAAACCCGCTCTGCCCGCGCCTTGATCGGCTGCGCTGGATACCAGGGGCCGCCCCTGAGCTTGGAGCAGATGGATCCGGCACTCTTCGCCGAAGCATGAGCTTGCCTGTGGCGCTCGACACCAACGTGCTGGTGCGCCTGCTGGTGAACGACGATCCGGCCCAAGCCGAGCAGGCGGCAGCGCTGATCGATGCCAGTGCGGCCTGTTTTGTGCCAATCACCGTAGCCCTGGAGCTGGAATGGGTGCTGCGAGGGGCCTACAAGTTGCCTCGTGAGGCGGTGATCACGGCTTTTGAGGGGCTGTTGGCCATTCGCCATCTCCATCTGGAGCAGGAAGAGCTCGTGAGGCGAGCACTGGAGTGGCACCGGCAGGGGATGGATTTTGCCGATGCGCTCCACTTGGCTCGTAGCGAGGGCTGTGGAGCGCTAATCAGCTTCGATCGGCAATTGGCCTTGGTGGCTGGGCAGCTGAACGTCCAGCCAACAGTCAAGAGCCCTTGATTGGGAAGGCAGCCGACCAGCCCGCTCGGTTGCCGCCCTGCATTGATGTCCATGCCATTTCCGCAACTGCTGCGCGCAAGGGTGAAGCAGCCTTCTCCGCAGGAGTGGCCCTGCTCGATCCAGGGCCCGGCCGACTTGACCGCCTGGCTGGCTGCCAGCAGCTGAAGCGGGGCCTTGATTCGGCTGCTCAGGATTTCGTGCCGCCGGCGGAGCGAGTGGGCTTCCCCCTGGCTGTTTCAGAGCCGCCCCGACCGCATTCTCAGCCTGCTGGATAGATTGTCAGCTGATGCCGGCGGCTACAGCTTTTCAGCTCCTGCCCTGCAGCCGAAGGCTTCCATTCGGCATGGCTCCCTCAAACCATCGCTACGCTGAAGGCAGTGCAGGCCTGGCACGATGACCCTCACCACCAGCCCAGCCCCAGCTCTGCGCCTGCCTCCGGATCTGCATCTCACACCGGAGCAGTTCGAACTGGTGTGCGCCGAGAACCGTGATGCAGTGCTTGAGTTGGCTGCGGATGGCCGTGTCATTGCGATGACGCCGACGGGCAGTGAAACCGGAGCCCGCAACAGTGAGCTGCTCTTTCAGCTCAAGCTCTACACCAATCGTGTGGGGGGATGGAAAGTCTTTGACAGTTCATCGGGTTTTCGGCTGCCCGATGGCTCGGTCGTGAGCCCCGACGCGTCCCTGGTGGTGCTGGATCGCTGGCAGGCCCTCAGCACGGCAGAGCGCCGTAGCTTCGCGCCCCTCTGCCCCGACCTGGTGGTGGAACTCGCCAGCCCCAGCGACGAAGGGCCCCGGGGCGTGAGTGCCTTGCGTGAGAAAATGGCCTCTTATCAGGCCAACGGCGCCCGGCTGGGTTGGCTGCTGCTGCCCCATCAGCAGGCCGTGGAAGTGTGGCCCGCCAGTGGCGCCTCGCAACGCCTGGAGCAGATTGACGTGCTGGAGGCCACGCCGGACTTTCCCGGGTTGCAGTTGCAGTTGGCCGAGATCTGGGCGGGTTAAGTGCAGGGGTGCTCACCCCGTTCGGGGATGACACCCGAGATCACGGTGTTGGACGTGCTGTGTGGCGATCACCGGAGGGGCTTCCCCGTGAGCCGCCAGGCGCCCCGCCGCACTCGCATTGGCATGTGAGGGCACAGAAATGAGCCAGAACCGAGGATTGCCCTAGTACTGTTCTTGGTACTAAACTGGAATCTTCAGCGATCGTTGTGCCATGGATCAGCACAACGCGCTCACCTCTGCTGAGCTCAAGCGCCGTGGGATCGCAGCGATTGAGCAGGCGCTGCAGCATGGCCCGGTGCATCTGTTGAAGCGCAACCGATCTGCGGCTGTGGTGCTGAGTGAACAGCACTACCGCCAGCTGCAGTTGCTGGCATCACGAGCTCCTGGGGCCGAAACATCGGTGTTGCGGTGGCTGCTTGCCCTGCCGCCATCCACGACTCCGCGCAGTAAGGCTGAGATCGATGCGGAGCTGGCAGCTGAGCGCGACTGGTGATTGGGTTCCTGGATGCCAGCGCCCTGATCGATCTGGTGGATGGTGAGGCTCCATGGTCCGAAGCCACCCAGGCAACCCTCCAGCAGCTTGCCGTCGAGGCACCTGATCTCGCACTGGCCGTGAGCCGCCTCAGCTTTCTTGAGTGTCGTGTGGCTCCACTGCGGCGGTGCGATCAAGCCTGTCTGGATCGCTTTGAGGCGTTGTTTGCCCAGCCGGACCTGCTGGTTGTGGAGCTCAGTGCCTCTGTGGTGGAGCTGGCGACGCAATTGCGCGCCAACCATGGGCTGCGTACACCCGATGCCGTGATGACCACGGGTGATGCCGGATTTCAGCGCGTCCAGGCTTTGCAGGTGCATCTGATTGCCTGCTCCTGATGGGTGCCTGAGCGCTCTGTACGCCGATGGCCGTTTCCTCCCAATCCGAACCCCGCGGCTCCGAGGATCGTTCTTTGGTGCGCATGAACTTCCGCACCAAGCCACGGATCAAGGCCGCCATCCAGAGGGCTGCCGCACTGGCCGGGCTCGACGACTCCGCCTTCACGATGCAGGCGGCCTACCAAGCGGCCCGCGCGGTGATTAGTGCCCACGAGCACACAGAACTCCAACCGCGCCTGACGCCGCTCCACCAACGCCTGGCGCAGGCAGCGGGGCTGTGTGATTCCGGCCGCTCACATTTCTAAGGGCGTCGGAGGAGCTTCCCCCTGTGCCACCAGGCGCCCCAGCCCGAACGAACCGCTCAGCCGCCTGCCGCCTACAAGGCCCTACGCCCACCAAGCCCCGCACGAGCTGCAGCTCGAACCTCAACCTGCAGCTACCTTTTCGCGAGCAAGCGCACGCAGCCAGTGAACACCGACCGCTGGTACTACCGCGTCTTCCAGAGCGCCCCGGATTTGATCCGCTCGCTCCTGCCCGGTTCAGAAGCAGGCCTTTCCAGCGAACTGGGCCTCGACCCAGATGTCCCCGGCGATCAGCTTTACCGCTTTGAGGCGCTGGAGATCAAGGAGCTCAGCCACCGCCTCGATGGTGTTTTGTGGCCGCGCCAAACCACCGGCTGCGCTGAAAGCGGCAGCCCCGAGTTTCCTGTGGTGCTGCTGGAGGTGCAGATGCATCCGGATTCAGGCTTCCAGCACCGCCTGGCGGCGCAGAGCTGTCGGTTTCTTCAGAAGCACCCGCAGGTGGAGCATCTGGAGGTGGTGGTGATCACGCCCCACAAGCGGATCAGCCTCGGCCCCACCAAGCTGCCCAGACTTCTGCAGGTTCTCCTGCAGGAGGTGCACTGGATCAGCCTTGAGGAGTTGAGCCAGCAGCCCAACCTCGACCCCCTGCTGAACCTGCTCACGCTGCCCGTGCGGCCCGAGAGCGAGCTGGCGGCCAGCAGTCAGCAGATCCTGGCCAGGCGCCCTGATCTAGACACAGTTGTACTGCCTATGCTGGTTCAACGGTTTCCCCAGCTCACCAAGGCTGTCTCATCCAGCGCGACAAATCATGGTGATCGCCGGTATCCCCCGAGAAGAAATCCGCCACACCAGGGCTGTCCAGGACTGGCT
>Ga0208202_1000339_pt1 | contig 11076 bp, 5 predicted proteins | sample LakMenEpi27Aug08_FD_150738 | JGI IMG/M metagenome (GOLD analysis project Ga0208202, IMG submission 150738) | Freshwater microbial communities from Lake Mendota, WI - 27AUG2008 deep hole epilimnion (SPAdes) | ecosystem: Environmental > Aquatic > Freshwater > Lake > Epilimnion/Euphotic zone ... | reverse complement strand
TCGATGCAAGCCGATAGCAACAATCACGCACCCGCAAGCTACCAACTCCACACAGGTGATGTCCGCGCCGGAAAAGCAAGTTTAGGATCCTGGGTCACCTATGGTCTGGGAAGTGAATCTGAAGATCTACCGGGCTACGTCGTTCTCTTCGACGCCGGTCCCTTGGGAGGTTCGGCCAACTACACCAACGGGTTTCTTCCTCCAGCCTTCCAACCGACTCGATTTCGATCTTCAGGTCCCCCATTGCATCACCTCGTTCCCCAACCGGAATTCGCCTCGGGTCAAACGCAATCCCTCGAATTGCTCGAAAAACTCAATCGGATCCACCGTAGCCAATACGAGGAGCTCCACTCAGAAACATCCCAGCTCGATGCTCGTATCGCCACTTACGAACTGGCCTACCGCATGCAAGCTTCAGCCATGCAAGTTGGTCGGCTCGAAGACGAACCACAACACATTCATCAACTTTACGGTCTAGATGATCCCGATGTTCGCACCCAGAGTTTTTCTCGAAAATGCTTGCTGGCCCGCAGACTTGTCGAAAAAGGTGTACGTTTCGTGCAACTCTACGACATGCCCGATAAAGACGGTTGGGACGCGCACTCGAAATTGGTCGAGAATCATAAACCACGGGCCAAGTGGACGGATGTCGGAGTTGCAGGTCTCCTTGCAGATCTTCGGCAACGCGGACTTTTGGACTCCACACTGGTGATCTGGGCCAGCGAGTTTGGTCGCACTCCGATGAAGCAAGGGGACTTGGGCCGACAACACAACGCAGCCGGATTTACCGTATGGATGGCCGGTGGCGGTATCCGCAAAGGACTCCGAATAGGTTCGACCGACGAAATCGGTTTAATGGCTACCGAGCGGCCAGTCCAATTCCGCGACTTGCACGCCACAATCCTCACGGCCCTGGGGCTAGACTTCGAACGATTATCGTTTGAAGTCAGCGGTCGCGATGAGCGAATCACGGGTGTCGCAGGTTCGGCAAAACCGCTGATGGATATTCTCCTATGAGCCTAAGCCAAACCATCAAACCCATTGGAACGGTGAAACGAATACTCGTATACACGTTGATCACCCTTGTTTGCTCCATAAGTTTATTCGCACAAGACGACAAACCGAAAACCATCGGATCGGCATTGCAGGACCCCACCAATCCGATCGCTGAATTGTTTGCAGGCGAGCGGCTCGATCTATGGTCCTTGCAACCGATCCAAGCCCCAACGATCGACCCACAAGCAGCCCAAGGCTTCGAGCACCCGATCGATCTGCTTTTGTCCAATGGCTCTGCTGCCGACGCATCCGAGGTTTCAGTGCAAGCCACCAAGGAGAAACTCCTTCAGCGACTGAGTTTGGATCTCATCGGACTGAGAGCTTCCTACAAGCAAATCAAGAGTTTCATGGAGGATCAGTCTCCGGAAGCGATCGACAAACAGATCGATGGATTATTAAGCGATCCACGGTTCGGAGAGCATTGGGCTCGGTTTTGGCTCGACACCGTACGCTACAGCGACAGCAACGGCTTTGATTGGGACGAGTATCGGAAAGAAGCTTGGCGATACCGTGATTTTGTTATCAGAGCCTTCAATGAAGACTTACCCTACGATCAGTTTGTTCTTTGGCAACTGGCCGGAGATGAGTTGCTCGAAGGTCCCGCAGCAACACAATCCCAGCTCGATCAATTGCTTGCGACGGGATATCTAAGACTTGGTCCTTTTGACAATGCGGCCAAGCTCTTTAACGAACAGGATCGGGCTCGCTCTGAGGTCTTAACCGATCTGACCGAGACGACTGGAGCCGCCTTTTTGGGTCTAACCCTATCGTGTTGTAGATGCCATCATCACAAGACCGATCCACTGAGCCAACAGGACCATTATCGCTTCAGGGCCTTCTTTGCTGCGACTGCATTCGATGAATCGACGTCGATCTTGCTCGAACCCGAGCAAAGACTTATTGACGAACACAACCAAAAAATAGATCGGATGATCGAACCAATTCAGGCCAGCATCGATGCGGCGGATCAAAAGGCCAAGCAAGAGCGGATCGACCAACTCCTCGCCCAAAAGCGTACGAAGCTCACAGGTTTATTGGCAAGCGATGACATCCAACATATCGACGCGATCCACGTGCTCGACCAAGGCAACCATCAAAAACCACTCGAAGAAGTCCAACCCGGATTCCCAAGCGTTCTGTTTCCAAATCCACCAAATATACAGGCACCAAACCCAAGCAAGTCCACTGGCCGGCGATTGGCGTTGGCCAAGTGGATCGTCAGCAAGCAAAATCCTTGGACGGCGCGTGTGATCGTCAACCGCGTGTGGCAAAATCTTTTTGGGCAAGGCTTGGTTGCTACGCCGAATGACTTTGGGATCACAGGATCGGCACCCGTATCAAGAGAACTGCTCGATCATCTTGCGGTCTATCTGGTCGAGCATGATTGGTCGATCAAATCCCTAATCCGATACATCGTCACTTCGCGAGCATACAGAGCTGAAGTCGGAACTTGGAGGAAACTTCGGAGACTCAGTGCCGAGCAGATGCGAGATGTGTTACTGCAAGTCACCGGAGAGTTGCAACATCGCAACGGTGGGCCGCCGGTTTGGCCACCGGTGAGCGAAGATGTTCTGCAAGCCAATCCGGCGGTTTTGGACGACAATGAGACAAAGACCAAGGGTTGGTATCCATCACCTGAGAGCCAGTTAACAGTGCGCAGTGTTTATTTAATCCAAAAGCGCACGGTTCGAATCCCCTGGATGGAGACTTTCGATTTACCGGAGAACACCGTCTCATGCGCTAGGCGGGATGTCTCGATCGTGGCACCCCAAGCCTTAGCCATGCTCAATGCGGATTGGGTGTGGTCTGCGGCCAAGCAGTCTGCTCGCAACACAGACAGCGAAGAGCTTTTCCGTGTTCTCTTGAGCCGCGAGCCGACAACTCAAGAGCAAATGATATGTCGATCCTATTTGGACGAAGGTCGAACGCTCGAAGAGTTTGCATTGGTCCTGCTTAACTCCAACGAACTGGCATTCGTACCCTAACGCTTGGGGCTGGACAGCGGCTACTTAGGCCGCACACGAGTCCTGACAGAGGCGTCAATAGTGGTCAATGCCGTTGACCAGCATGAACCAAGTGCTCATCGATCTTTTGCGAACGGCTGGATAAAGAACCTCGAGCCCCTGTATTTGGCCCGTGTATCGACGACATCCGCGTCCCTTCGAGTAGGAGTCCGCACAGGAGCATTTTCGATACGAAGCCAATGCCGGAATGGCGCACAAGATAAATCGTGGAGCTATTTAGAACTTGCGATTCAACGAAAATTGGACTTCGGAATCAAAAACGCGATCAGGGGTGTCACGCAGAGGCACGACGACTCCGACACGAAGAGCGGAGAGAGATCCAAGTTGAGCTTGAATCCCCGATGTGAGATTCAACAAATCCTGACGGTTCGCTGAGTTGGATAATTCGCCGACTAAGAATGAGCTGTTTCCAAGCTGGATTCTGTCAGTGTCCTGAATCGTTGTCGTGTAGTGTAGTTCAAAGATTGCTGCTAAGCCTGTAACAACGGGTCGCTGGTCGTCTTGCCAAATCCACCTGCCTAAACCGATATCGGTTTGCAATAGATTCTGTTCGTTGAAAACCCCTACAAGTCCGTTTTGATTAACAACCTCATTGCCCGATGCGGCAAAGTTCATCTGACCAAAAGATTGCATGAACCATTGATCGGAAAGATACATCGTGCCGGCCACAAAAGGAATCAAACGCACACCCTGGTTTCGAACGGTAAGAAACTCATTGGCGAAAGGTGCCGAAGTTCTTGTCTGCAAATCGCTTCCCGTAGGAAGTCCGATTCCAAGGCCCGTCGAGAATGCGAGGTCTTGATCCCCATAGACGAGTCCTTTAAGAAACATCGTCAAATTACCAACGTTCCCAAGTTCCGATTCCGAAATCGAATTGCTAAGATTGAATCCGCTGAGTAAGGGCATGCGAACATCGATCGACATGTTGCCATCGAAAAAAGTTTTCTCCAGGCCGGCTACGTAGCGATGCAGATCGATCGATTGGGTCGATGCGGGGCCAAACCCATTCGAGGACGAAATCGCGTTGAAGAACCCGTTATAGACGAAGTAAACGCGATCGACAGGAACCGCCGAATTGTTCTCGGCAATGTTATAACTGCCTCCGCCCCCAAGCGGTGCTTGGTATACCTCTGTGGGAACGTCGGCGCTACCCTGTCCTCTTTGAGTCCTGAAACTGATCAATGGCGGAAGAGTGTCTCCGAACATATTCGGAGCCCGTGCAACCCGGGACGAAGCACTCCGAGAGGAACCTCTCAAAAGGTTTCTTGAGGATATCGAAGGACCTGTGCCTGCCGAGGCAGAAGGATTTCGCGTTAGAGGGTTATTGGTTCCAGGACTGACACTACTTGTCGTCGGCGAGGATTCCTGTGGCGTTGGACGTAAAGATAAAGGCCCCTGGGCATATAAATCGACTGGAGACCCGATTCCGACAGCGAAGACACAAGTCAGCCCCAGTGCAAGTCTACTGCGATTCTCAAACATGGCGTTGTACACCTTTTCAAATCTTCGAATCCCTGTCGTTTCAACCAAGAACCCTAAACGATGCTAAGCTATGAGACAGCTAGCATATATCCCAACAAAATAGGCTTAAGGAGTGCATATTACTAAGGGTCAATTCGGGTGCTGGGGAGGATAAGCTCCATCGATTTTCGGATATTCAACAGATTAGGCGTTGAAGGACCGTGGCCCGATAATTGAACAATGCTGGGGATCGCCCCCGCGCAGACGTTCGAGGAATGCTAGCGATCCATGTGCTTCCAACTCAGGGACTGTCCCCGCTGAAGCTGAATAGGGACTGTCCCCGCTGAATACGGCCAAATCGACCGACCGGCGGTGAGCTTTTCCGTACTCTCTTGAGCCGCGATCCCACAGCTCAAGAGCAAATAATTTGTCGATCCTATTTGGATGAACGATTCGCAATTTTCAACGCAGCTCGATAGAGACTTTCTTTAAGACACCATTGAAGCTGTTTTTTCGGCCTTCGCCGTATCCTTCATCGACTGGTGTACCGGTATCGATTCCGGTATCTGCCGTATCGTCGAGCGAAAAAGTGTTCGCGTGCGTCTTGGATATGGTACCTTCACCGATCATCTTGCCATCGAGATAGAGCGTGGCTTTCCCACCCGCTCCGCGACCGCCAGCGGCGGTTGTCTTATCGTAGTCGAAGGCCATCTTGATCGTATGCTTGCCATCGCTCATGGCTTGGTTTCCTGATACGCGGAAGACTTCCAGGCCGAGAAAATTGTAGGTGTAGATTGGTTTTCCGTGATCGACCCATAGAGCCCAACCGCCGAAGCGACCGCCCTGAGCCAGGAGCACGCCATGGTTCTTGTCCCCTTTGACTTCCAAGTCCGCGACAAGGTCAACCGATGTGTTCTTGACGTTGATGAAAGCGTTCTCGGACATATAAACCATGCCGGGGTAAACGGTTAGTTTGGTTCTGCCGTCCATCAAATCCGGTCGGCCTGCAACTTTAGGATCAAACCTCTCGATGGTTCGATCATCGATCGGCAAAACCTTATGCTCGATAGCCTCCTTGGTGAATAACGCTTGCAGCTCGGCGAGCTTTTGAGGGTTATCAGCCGCCAGGTTTTTGCTCATGCTAAAGTCGTTTTCGACATGGTAAAGCTCCCAAACGTCGTCTGTAAGGGGATGACGAGGCATGGCCTCCCAAGGTGCCTTGTGGATCGTCCCTGCGAACCAACCGTCATGGTAAACGGCGCGGTTGCCGGCTATCTCGAAGTACTGCGTCTTGCGTCGATCGAATGCCTCTGGCGCATCGAAGCTGTAAGCCATGCTAACACCTTCGATCGGAAGCTGCTTGACACCGTTGACTTCTTTGGGGGCAGGTACTTTAGCGGCTTCAAAAACGGTTGGTGCAAGATCCACGACGTGATGAAATTGGTCGCGGACTTGCCCCTTGGACTTGATCCCTGCAGGCCAGTGACAGACCATACCGTTTCGAGTTCCGCCGAAGTTGCTTGCGACCTGTTTGGTCCACGTAAAGGGTGTGTTGCCAGCTACCGCCCAACCGGCAGCAAAGTGATTGAAGCACTCGGGTCCACCCCACTGATCGATTTTCTCGAGCATGAACTTGGTCGATTCGGCAACTCCATTAAAATAAGTCCCTTCGTTGAACATCCCTAACATACCGCCTTCGGCACTGGCTCCATTGTCACCGACGACGTAGATGATCAGTGTGTTATCGAGCTCCCCAAGATCAGCGATGCTTTGCACGAGCCGACCAACTTCATGATCCGTGTGCGATGCGAACGCTGCGAAGACTTCCATTTGTCTTGCGAATAATCGCTTTTCGTCGTCGGTGAGATCTTTCCAATCCTTGATCGCCTCAGGCTTAGGTGCCAGTTTCGTCCCGTTGGGAACCACGCCAAGTTCGATTTGGCGAGCCAGAGTCTGTTCTCGCAGAACATCCCAACCCATGTCGAACTTACCTTTGTACTTCTCGATCCACTCCTTAGGCGCGTGGTGCGGTGCGTGCGTCCCACCAGTGGCGAAGTACATAAAGAATGGTTTATCGGGGGTAAGAGATTGCTGAGCACTCATCCAAGCGATCGCGCGCGAGGTCATATCGGTTGTGAAGTGGTAATCCTCTTGATCCTCGGGTTTGCGCATCGGAGTTGTTCCGTGGACAATCATCGGATCCCATTGATTGGTTTCGCCTCCGATGAATCCGTAGAATTCGTCGAATCCAGAACGAGTTGGCCAACGATCAAACGGTCCGCTGACGCTTACTTCCCAAGGCGGGGTTTCGTGGTACTTACCCCAAGCCGACGTGGAATAGCCATTCATGCGAAGGACTTCGGCCATTGGAGTGATGCTCTGTGGCCGTATGCCTGTATTGCCTGGGAACGCGGTGGCGACTTCCATAATCGCTCCAGCGTTGTTGCTGTGGTGGTTGTATCCTGTAAGGAGTGCGGTCCTGGTGGGGCTACATAGTGCGGTGGTATGAAATCGGTTGTACTTCAGACCGTTGTTAGCGAGTTTCTCCAAGGTTGGCATTATGCAAGGCCCACCAAAGGCGCTTGAGTGTCCAAAACCGATATCGTCGATCAGGACCACGACGACATTGGGTGCTCCCTCGGGTGCTTTAACGTCCCACCTAGCTGGAGCCTTGGCATTCCTCGCATCGAGTTCTTTGTAGACCGTGGGTGCCGGTTCTTGAATAGGCAGGATGTTTCGATCTAGAGATTGGGCTTGGATTCCCTGGGAAAGCAAGGCAACGAGCGGGAAGCTCATCCATTTGGCGATCAGAATCAACGACTTGCGGCTTCGCAGCATGTTTAGCTCATGGGGACGAATGTTCTGGATGGCGTGAACGGTGAGGGACATCTAGTAGTGTATCTCTTTTGGAGAGGAAGAAAAATAACATACAAGACACTGCGTAGATTTACGTACCTGTGTTAAACACAGGGGACTGTCCCCGTATAAAAAAAGAGACACTTAAACTCAGGGACAGACCCTGAGTTTTGGAGGTTTTGAAGTGGGGACAGACCCTGAGTTGAAAGTGGGGGTAATGCAAGCAATTTTTTTCGTGGCAGACGGCGGAATCGAAGCATGATTCCACCCAATCAGGGGGGCTTACCAAACAAATCTACCCAATTTCCTGCCCTCTCGGCGCAGTCCTTCCCCACCAAGCCCCTCAGCGCTCTTCAAAATTGCAATCCATTTCCCTTCAACCCGCGCTTCGAACCCTCCCGGATCCAAGCTAGCAACGACCTAAGCGCTCACTTGGGTACCAATGCGCTCAGGATTGCCCGGATCCTAAGACTCAACCCGATTGCGAGGAACTCTCTGATGAACTCTCAGGCTGATCGCTATCGGACCCCTTCGGCGCCCAATAGCGATACATCTTGCCAAACTCCCTGGCCTGCTTGATCACTAACTCCGGCCCTAATCGATGATTCTTGATGCAATCGGGAATCTGCTCAGGTAATTTGGACTCTGGCTCTATGATCTTGTTCCTGATACACCACTCAAGCGCCTCCAAATACTCTTTGACGCTGTACGCCAAAAAACCTTTGTCACTACACCGATACCCATCCTTATGCAACTGCGGATCGCCCGATAACGTATCGAGCTTGACGACACTCAGGAACTCTCCCTTGGTTATATCGACAATCGATTCGGATGCTTCTGCACTTGGTGGCTCTGCCCCCTGGTCCTGCTGGTCTTCTTGGGCCTTCTGCTCTTCATAGGCCTTCTGCTTAGCTCGGATCATGTCCAAACGTATCTTGGCCGAAGTGTACTCGTAATCCTCAATGCCCATGGCAATGGCTGCCTTGACCGCATTGAGATCGACATAGAAAGAACATCCTAGCAGATGCGCATCGTCTTCGATCACCGTCGCATGAAAACGATCCTTCCAGAAATGACCCAATGAACCTCCGTCTTCAAGATTTGCCCTCTGGGCAATTTTCTGACATAGCAGCCGCATCCACCAACTGATGCTGCTGAGCTGCTCTCGGATCTTCTTGATCCTTCTTTTGTTGTTGGCTAAGGCTTCGATTTGCGTTTGCTTCGGGGCAATCGGCACACGCACAACCATGTCCCCTACCAGCAGACACTTCTTCGACCTTGGACAAAGGGTCAACCAACGCCGAGCAACCTCCAGATTATCCCACTTCTTGACCACATCGGGCCTGGAACGCAGTATCTGATGGATATGGTTGCTCATGAGCGAAAAACCCAGCAGGTCGATCGCCATAAGCGAACTCTGGAATTCCATGATATCCAGGATCCAGTCCTTGCGATGAGCGTTATGGGTTTGCGTTGCAAGATCCCCCCCAAGCAGAAACAGATTCCGAACCGTTTTGGCAACGGTATGAACGATGGTGATTTCGTCGGGTTTAATCAAACTTCCACGAGTCTTACGTGACATGGCAATAGCCCTCCTAACTGATAAGCAGATGAACAAACACTGGGTAAACCACTAGCGGCGTCCATCCGCAATCGCATGCAATGCAATGCCATAGGCTTGGCATGCGCTTCTATCTAGGCGAATCCTTCGCCAAGCAGCCGATCCCTTGATTGTTCAGAAAAGTGTAAAAAAGGGTGGATTTGGTCAGAAAAAATCTTTGATCAGCTAATCGATACCGATGCCACAAAACTACAAATAGATCGCTAGCAAAACTCGCCCAGTAACTCGGGGTCTGTCCCCGATTGCTGTACCGGCCCGCTGGGCAACTGAGCGTCACATTCCTTGTAGAGCGCCTAACAAACCTTGGAATCGGCTAAAGGTCTGAACTTCAGTAAATATACCCATCGAGCCTGTATACTTACATTGTCGGTAGATGATTCGAGACAATGTCGATTCTATTTTTCTAGTCCAGTGTGTGGCAATCGAGCAAGAAACCGATGCCTTATTGCTTCGGGCTGATTCTGTCGTTCCGATAAAAACGGAAATATATCCAGAAAACGAGGGATTGCGCGTCATGTTTCAGTTAGCTTGGTGCCTAATATTCGTCAGCTCACTTTTTGATCAAAACTAGGACCCCCCCAATATGAAAGATCAATCGTCGAAAATCATTCAGTTGGCGGTAAATCCAGAGACCGTTCTCGATGCAGTAAATAATCTAAGTGGGGCTGATCAAGTCTCTCCTGTGCAAAAACATGCTCGCATGGATTCGCCTGCCGATGTTGGTAAAGCCAACTCGCCAACGGAAATTCATCTGGAATACTCAGAAGGATCTCCAAATTCGAAATCGGAGGAGATCTGTCTTGAAGGCTCGGATGCAGCTCCTAAGGAATCCGAATCTTTGTTTGGAAATTCTCAAACCCCAGAGCGTCAGGAGAACGCTTCGTTAACTGTTGGAAACAAACCATTTTCTCCGTTTAATGGCAGGTACTGGATCGGAGAGCAAATCGGCACTGGGGGTATGGGCTTGGTTCATCTCGGATGGGATTTGCATTTGCAACGCCATGTTGCCATAAAACTCATCCGTCAAGATCGAAAGGATGGCAAGCAGTCTCTTCATCGGTTTCTCCGGGAAGCTAGGATTGCAAGTAGATTGCGGCATCCCGGGATTTTAGGGATTCACGATTTTAGCGTCGAGTCTTCAGGTTCGGGCTACATCATCATGGATCTAATCACCGGAAAGACCATGGAGCAAGCTATCTGTGAGGCTGTGGATGATGAAGCGAAAAAACAATCATTGCTGACAACCTTTTTACAGATTTGCCAAGCGGTTTCATTTGCCCACGCCAATGGTGTGGTTCACCGAGATTTGAAACCAGCGAATATCATGGTCGGTGACTTCGGTTTGGCAACGGTTTTGGATTGGGGTTTGGCTAAAGTCGTTGGGTCCAAGGGGTCTCCATCAGAACAATTGGAGGATGAAACCGAGGGGGCTGAATCCCATCCGATGGTGATTGAACGGATGTCTCGATCTCCGGAAAGCTTCAGTACATTATTTGGGACCGTTATGGGAACACCTTACTACCTAGCTCCTGAACAAGCACGAGGGGAGGTCGTCGATTATCGAGCTGATGTTTTTTCACTCGGTGGTATCTTGTGCCACCTACTTACAGGTTCCCCGCCGTTTGCCGGTGAAAAGATACTCGATGTTTATCAGAAAAGCGCTTCAGGGGATGTGTCCATGGCTCTGGAGCGATTGGATCGTTGTGGTGCCCCGATCTCCATTGTCAATTTGACAAAGCATTGCTTAGAGCCGAATGTGCAAAATAGACCAGAAAACGCAAGCTCACTGGTGCGAGTGTTGAAGGCTTACTTCGAATCTGGTCAGAGGAGAGCCGAAGAGGAATTAGTTCGTTTTTTTGATCTGTCATTAGACTTGTTCTGCATTGCAAATACCCAAGGTTATTTCTGGCGACTCAACGAAAATTTCACACGGACGCTCGGCTACTCGGCGCACGAATTGACTTCGCAGCCTTTTATCGAATTCGTGCATCCCGACGATCGGCCTGACACCCTCAATGAGATTTTGAAACTTTCTCGAGGCGTTCCGACGATCCGATT
>Ga0208202_1000337_pt1 | contig 11097 bp, 34 predicted proteins | sample LakMenEpi27Aug08_FD_150738 | JGI IMG/M metagenome (GOLD analysis project Ga0208202, IMG submission 150738) | Freshwater microbial communities from Lake Mendota, WI - 27AUG2008 deep hole epilimnion (SPAdes) | ecosystem: Environmental > Aquatic > Freshwater > Lake > Epilimnion/Euphotic zone ... | reverse complement strand
CGGTGATATTGTAACCAACAATTCCCCAGGAAGTTCCTCCAAGTTATTCTCATCCCCACTCGGATCGGTTCCTCCTGGAACCAGGAAATACCACGGGCTTCTAACCGGAATCGGTTTGGTTGTTGATGTTCATCGTTCCGATGTTAAGGTTATCTGTGGAGAAAATATTGGTTGGTGTTATGTAGGAAACGTGAAGGTGGTGGAATGAAGGATATTCAACTCGGAGATCTGGTTTTTATCATAGGTTCCCTATACATTCACCCCCACACCCCGGTAATCATCTTCGATGTTTTCCAACCTCCTTATTCCGTAACACCATGGTACGTGGTTCTCAATCCACTCACCGGTGAGAAACTGGAGTATCAGGAACACAACATCTCAACCACACCTCCCATCGGAACACTTCCAAAATGAAACGAGGTGATTTGCTTCGTGCCCGGAGTAAAATCAGGGTTGGTTTGGTGCGGATCTTCACTGAGCCCCAGTGTGATTCATGGGAAACACACGTGAAAAAGGGTGAAACCTTCGTTCTACTGGATGAACACCAGAACGCATGGAAACAGGATGTTTGTAAGGTTCTATTTCCCTGGGGAATTCGTTGGGTTTATCAGGGGGATGTTGAGGTGGTGGAGTGAGAAACAATGATATCCTCAGTGTGAATCAGGTGGTACCTGGATCCCTGGTTATCCACCGTTACAATCCTGAGATCGGTGTGGTTCTCCGCGTTTCCTGGAACATGGTTGAGATTCTACTCGGAAACTCCACCGTGAGGTGGGAGATGAATGGATTCAGGAATATCTTTAGGAATCTCCAGTGAAACCCGGAGATATTGTTCAACTCAGCCCTTCCCACAAGAGTTACGTTAACATGTATGAGGAAGATGATCTCAACCGAATAGAGAACGGTGAAAGGTTCTACCGGAATGATATAGGATTGGTTCTGGAGAGCCAAGGGAATGGGAAATACACCCACTTCAAGGTTTTAACTCCCCGCGGTTCGGTGGGGTGGATCCATAACTTCCACCTGGAGTTGGTGAGATGAACCGGGGAGATCTATATCGAGTTTCCGTTCCACCGGGTGCCCATCCACGGGATGATTATCTCCATGGAATGTTGGTGGTTATCCTCGGTGAGAGGTACACCAACCCCAATCTTCCCGGTGAATATGTGAAGGGATTGGGTGATAGGATAAGAATGTTTCCGGTTAGATGGTTGGAGGTTCCACAATGAAACCAGGTGATGTTGTTGGTGTGAACGGTGGAGATACCGGTACCACCCATTGGTTATACCATTCGGATCTAATGGATCCAATCACCGATAACCTCATCCCCACCGATATTCCATTTGGTTTTTCGGATCTAGGATTGGTTCTTGAAACTCGAATCATTACGAATAGGTACCTCAAGTATGTGAAGTTATTAACCCCTCGTGGTGTTGGTTGGGCACATCAGAGTTGGGTGAAGGAGTTTCAAAGGTGAAACCCGGAGATCTGGTTCGTGTAAAGGATGGTGATAAAGGTAACACCTACTGGTTATTCCATCCTGAATCCCCAATTACCATTAACCTCATCCCCACCGATATCCGGTTTGGATTCTCAGATACCGGTTTGATATTGGAAACCCATGTGAACACTGGGATGTACCCTTACGCAACCTTCCTCAAGATTCTCACCCCTCGGGGAATCGGTTGGGCAAATGAGAATTGGGTGGAGGTTCTCAAGTGAAACCCGGATCACAAGTTCGTTTAATTCCTGAGTTAGAAGGTAACGATTGTTCTCTTCCCCTATGGGATGATCCACCTGATTTCACTTCAATCTATAGGAAGAACCACACCGGGAGGTTCCGTTACTCCGAGGTGGGAGTGATTCTTGAACAAAGATACATTCTCAATGATGTTCATGATTCTCTACCCACCAGTTTTTGGGTGAAGGTGTTGTGCCCCGGTGGGATTGGTTGGATAAAGAGATGTGATCTGGAGTTGGTGTGAAAAGTTGAAACCTGGTGTGTTAGGATTGAATCTATGAAACCCGGTAATCTGGTTCGAGTTACCAACACCCTAACCCCTCTCTACCGAAGGATTGGATTGGTGGTGGATGTGAAACACTCAGGTGATTCCAACTACATTCGGATCCTAGTGTTGTGTTCAGGTGGGCATAGTTGGATTAAAAGATGTGATCTGGAGTTGGTGGGATGAACATAGGTTCAATTGTAAAACTTCGAATGGATTCATGGGATCCTCATCCCGCTGAACTTTACGGAGGAGAAACCCGTTGTTGGGATGATAGAGGTAATCTAATCACCACGAAAACACTCTTCGATGGGAAAGATGTAGGTTTGGTTCTACTCACCGCGGAGTTTCCAGAGAACAAGGATTTCTTCTACATCAAGTTGTTAACCCCCGGTGGAGTAGGTTGGGCGGATAGGAAAATCCTGGAGTTGGTGAGATGAACATAGGAAATCTTCTTCGAATCACTCGGATCTTCCTAGGGTTGGAGTTCAACACCATCACCGGTGTTCTACTACATTTTCACCCCGTGGAACCAATCAGAGATACACACAGAAAATCTTTCAATATTAAGCTGTTAGGAAATAATGGAACAATTCAGGAATTTATCCTGAAACCGGAGGATGAGGTTGAGGTGTTGGGGTGAGAAAACTTCGGATCGGGGATATGGTGGTAATCGAGGATTATTTCGATGGTGATGTTTGCCTCGTGTTGGAGATAAACAAGGAGATCAACCTGGTTCATGTTCTTAACCCAAGAACACAGGAGATCCGTGGGTGGGGATTGGATTGGGTGGAGAGGAAGTGTGAGGTGATTCCAGGTGAACAGGTTTAAACTTCCTGTTCAAGTTTTTTCAATCTTTTTCTTTCCCACCCTAATCTCATTTTTTCTTTCATCATTGCCCTGATTTCAGGATCTTCCCACTTTTTCTTGCTGGATTCACTTAGTTTCTTTTTAATCTCCGGATCACTAAGTTTTTCCTTTGTAATCTTGCTGATCTTCTCTCTGATCTCCGGATCGCTGAGAACCTCTCTCATCTTTTCTCCTTGTTTCTTTCTGAACTCAGGATCGTTATGATGATCTTTGATTCCTTTAGTAACTTTTTCTCTATATTCAGGATCCTCCCACTTTTTCTTATGTGATTCAGAAATATTTTCTCTGATCTCAGGATCTTCCCACATCTTCTTTTTAAATTCACTCATTTTTTCTCTATACTCAGGATTCTCCCACGTTTTTTTATGTGATTCGCTCATCTTTTCTTTGAACACGGGATCTTCCCACGTTTTCTTCATTGTTTCAGAAATCTTTTCTCTATGTTCAAGATCTTCCCACATTTTCTTTATTGTTTCAGAAATCTTTTCCCTGTGTTCAGGATTCTCCCACATTTTCTTGCATGTTTCACTTCCTTTTTCTTTTCTTACGGGATTCTCCCACGTTTTCTTATGTAATTCTCTCATCTTTTCTCTATATTCAGGATCTTCCCATATCTTCTTTCTTGATTCTCTTTGTTCTCTAGTGTACTTGTACCCTGAAACACCTTCACCTCCAAGGGTAAAATTGGCACCACCATTCCCATGATCAATATGGGTTTGAAGCTCTTGAATAAGTTGAATCTCTTTTTCGAATGATTCTTGTTCACTGTGAGTTTCAAACACAACTTCGCGGATGATCCCATGCTTGTTTTTTATGTTGGTGTGAAGAGGATTTCTTTCTAGATCTTTAATCCTTCTTGTTATTCCTTTCCCAACATAAAATGGTTTCCCATCATCACCTCTGAAATCAACATACACGAAGAATTTCTTCTCATTTTCCATACCAATAAATATACTCTAAGTACCTAAAAAGGTAACAAAAACCATGGTTTTTGATAGGTTTTGTGTAAATTTAAGGGATCATAGAGTAAGGTAAAGTTATGGGTTTTTGTATTGGAGATTTAATCTTCACCAAATTCTTCGGTGAACCTCCCCGGGCGGGGATAATCCTGGAGGTGAATAGAAACCCCTATGGGATCGTTTCCTACCTAACCGTTTTATCGTGTGGAAAACAGTTGTTCTTCCGCCCCGATCAGATCATCCTCCCCGAGGATATTCAAAAATATCATGAGTGAAATAAACACGGTATTCATCTCCTCCCTCCTCACCCTCGATGGAAAACTACTCGATGAGGTTGATTGGAAAATTGGAGATATGGTGAAGTTCCTTTACTCCAGTTCCACCGGAACCATTGTGAGAAAAACCTCCGATAATCAGGTGGAGGTTTTATGGGGTGATTTTTACAATCCCTTCCTCGATACATTGGGGAGGCCCGGAGTTAGGATTAACTACAATCAGGTTGCAAGGAATTTATTCACCGTGGAACCTCCTCCTCAAGGTGCCCTTCCATTCTACCTGGATATGGTGGAAAAAAGAATGAAAGGTGATGAGTGAAATTCCTCCACCTCATGTGGTACCTTGATCAAGGAGAAGAAAAGTGAAGAAGAAAAACCCTGTACGAAACTGTTCTCACTGTAAGGTTAACATCACAAATGATTCCGAGTTCATTGAGTTCAATGGAAAACATTTCCATCCGGATCATCAGGTTTGCATTGGAAATCTGAGGAGCCAGGTTGAGGGGTACAAGATTCTCCTCTCGGAAATCCACCACAAGATCGTTGGTTATGCAACACCCCTGTGAAGGAGAAGAACAATGAGCGGTAATGATAAGTGTGGAAAGTGTGATTCCGGAACAATTCAACACACCTCATTCATGAATGATGATGGGGTTTCAAGCACCCATGTTTATGGGTGTAACCGTTGTGATAATGGGTGGAGTGAGGTGGAAAATCCTCCAAACACGGTTCAAAAGGAACCTCAGGAGGATGATAAACCTGGAACCAAATCCTTTCCAATCACGGATCCTCTTCTAATCCAAAAGTTGGATTCCTTGAGCCCTGAGGAGATGGAAAACCTACAGAAGATCTTGGTGGAAAGCATGAAGGAATTGAGGGAGAAACACTCGGTTAAAATCGGAAACGGGCTTGATGAACCGAAGGAACTAAAACCATGAACCTAAAGATCGAAAAAGAAAACAATCCAAATCTTCGCAATGATCTTGAGAACATGATCACCGCTGCGTGTGGAACCATGTACCCTGATCACATTTTCTCGATGGATACGAATATCCTGATGATCGATGGAAAGAAATCTGCGATCAAATTCACAATGGAAAAAATTCAGGATGATTTTGTATCACTTTCAAGTGAACGATTCAACAACATCCTCGCTTTGTACTTCGATATGTTGTGTTCTTTCATGTGGAATGTGAAAGATGATAGAGGGGGATTTGAGAATGAGAGTGATTACATCCAAAACAAAATGAATCTCATTGGATTCAGTAATGAAACATGAACCTAAAGATAAAAACAACACCACGGATTGCTGAGAAGTTAAACCTTGAAGGTAAGGGATTCGAGGGTTTGTATTGGATTGGTAACCATATCATGCTGGATAACGGTTATGATTCCATCCTCCTGAAGAAATCAATGAACGGTGGAATTTATAGGAAATTGGAGGAGAATCCAGGAGATGATGTTCCAGGTGTGGTTCACATCTCAACATATTCACCCACCGATTTCAAGGTACATGTGGATTATTTCCAGCTCCTCGAGGAGGAGAAACATGAGCAAGGTTAATTTTCTACTACAAAAACTACATGATCTAAGGGTTCTTCGTTCCAGTTGTTCCGATTCCAATGAAGGTGATTTTAGGGTTCACCTTCACGAAGAAGAATTCAATGAGATCCAAAAATTGGTGAAGGAGATGAAGGAGGGAAGATGAGCATTGATAAGAAAGGAATCCTGTATTGGTGTGATTCAGTGGAGAAACAATTTCGCCCTCGTGAACTTCACCAACTTATGAGAGGTGAAAAACCTTTACTGATTGAGGAACAATTTCTTGCCACCAGCATCAGGTACCTCCGGGCACTTTGTGATGAGGAGAAGGGGTGATGGAAGCCAGGAGGAAGGATGAACAAAACCTATGCCACCTACCATGCCCCTGAAACACCAGATATCCAATCTCTTGAACACGGTACTATGGTTCAATTGGATGGTGAGATTGGGATGTTCCTCAGTAAGGATTCTGATCCCAACGGTAGGATTGCCATTTATTCTTTTTTGATGAGTAGTGGTAAGGTTAGGGGTTTCAAAGAAACAAGTTTGGTGTTCAAAAACCTGAGGAGGATAGGATGAACCTCGAACAACTCGGCCGAGATCCACACGGAAATATTTCCTCTCAACCACCAATAAAATCGGGGAAGAACCGAGGATTTCGTGGGGTGGAGGTGGGTGGATTAACAACATCGTTGAGTTTCAGTTGTTTCTAAAGTTTTTCTAACTTTTTCTTTTGTATCCCTAACTTTATTTTTTCCTTCATCATTGCCCTGAATTCAGGATCTTCCCACAACTTCTTGATGGCTTCGCTTTTTTTCTTTTTAGTTTTTGGGTTGCTCTGGATTTCTTTCATTTTTCTTTTATGTTCAGGATCCTCATATTTTTTCTTCAGTAATTCACTCATCTTTTCTCTATATTCAGGATCTTCCCACTGTTTCTTGCTCAACTCACTGATCTTTTTTCTGTATTCAGGATCTTCCCATTGCTTTTTACTCAATTCAGAAGCAGTTTTTCTTAGCTCATGATCTTCCCACTGTTTCTTGCTCAACTCAGAAGCAGTTTTTCTGTGTTCAGGATCTTCCCAAAATTTCTTCATTATTTTAGAATGATTTTCTTTGTACTGGGGATCTTCCCATATCTTCTTTTTTGTTTCACTGATCTTTTCTCTGTTCTTAGGTTCCTCCCATCTTTTATTTTGGGATTCTCTCATCTTTTCTCTATATTCAGGATCTTCCCACTGTTTCTTATGCGATTCTCTCATCTTTTCTCTGAGTTCAGGATCTTCCCACATCTTCTTTTTTAATTCACTCATCTTTTCACTTTGTTCTTCAGTGAATTTGTATCCTGAACCACCTTCTCCTCCGAGAGTAAGATTTGCTCCACCTTTTCCATAGTGAACATAGGTTTGCAGTTCCCCAATGAGTTGAATCTCTTTCTCAAATGATTCCTGTTCACTATGAGTTTCAAAAACTATTTCGCGGATGATCCCATGTTTGTTTTTGATATTGGCGTGTAGAGGATTTCTTTCTAGATTTTTAATCCTCTTCGTTATTCCCTTCCCAACATAAAATGGTTTCCCATCATCCTTCCGGTAATCAACATACACGAAGAATTTCTTCTCATTTTCCATACCAATAAATATGGAAAAAGATAACAAAAAGCATGGTTTTTGATAGGTTTTGTGTAAATTTAATGGCTTCTGAGTTAGGATGAAATGCGGTTAAACGTTTTGGAATTCGAGTTGGTGTGTGGGATTACGAAGGTGTTAAGGAATTCTACCTTTTCATGAGTGATGTTGATCCGGTGAAAAATTCCGCCCGAGGATGATAGGATGGAATCATGAGTGAGATTCGAGAGGAATTCAACGAGAACCTATTGGATCACAACAAGGTTCCAATTCCTTCACCACAACCTGGAGATATGGTTTTCTCTTATTACACAGGATCACCTGGATTGGTTCTGGAGAATCTTAGGAAAAACAAATCCAAGGTTTTATGGGGTGAATATCCTCAATTTATTGTGGGTGAACCTGGTTACTTTGTGATGCCTGGTGAACTTAAGTTTGTGAGTGTTAACCTGTGTGTGGAGGGGAAACCGTGAGGATCTCCGGGCGGTGAACATAAAGGTGAAACCGTTGTACCATTTAACTCGCAAGGAAAACCTTGAAAACATAACCAGGTTTGGTTTGATTCCAGGATTTTCCAGAGGAATAACCTGTAATAGAAAACAGGAATTCGTTTTTCTAACCGATGATATCAAGGTTCCAATCCAACAACTCGGTTCAAACTATTCCCCGGAAGGTTGGGTGGTTCTTCAGGTGGATGTTGAAGGTTTACAGGTGGAACCACATCGAACCACAGGATTGCAGGTTAACCAAATCATCCCAAATGAGTTTGTGATAAACGCACCGATCCACCCTGAGAGGATAACCCTATGAAAACTTTTAGGATTGAATTCAAGGATTTTCTAACCTGTTACAAGGCTCTCCGCCATTCCGAGAGGATTTTCAAGGAGGCAATTCTGAGGAAGGATTTTCCAATGGAATCCAGCGAGGGTGAGTTTATTGGGTATCTTGCCGATATTCAGGAAACCAAGGAGAAGATTGAGATGATTATGAAGGGTGATGATAAACCTCAACATGAGGTTCATTGATCCGATGTGTGAGGAATACTGTGGTAAGGTATCATGGTGGTTAACCGATGAGTTCAAGGGGATGAAAACATCGGAGATTCCAAACGCAAAGGATTTTCCTTGTTTCAATCCGAATTGTGAGGTGAGGTTCAACCTTGCATTGGGGTATAGTGTTGGTGGTAGGAGTTATTGTTCGGTGGAATGTTTGAATCGCGTGGAGGAAATGAAAACATGAGTGATAAAATCGATCTGGAAAGAAACAAGGTGATTCCAGTTTCAGGCCCAACCGCCACGAGCACCAATGTTACCATGGAGATGATCGTTGGATCGGTTGAGATCGGTGATGATGGAAACTCCAAGGTGAATTACTTTGTTTCATTTACCAGTGGAAATGGGCACCACATCCTGTATCCGTGGGAGGGGTTGAAGGAAACGGTGTTGAAGTGGTGTGAGGTGGAGAAGGGAGAAGGAAAGAATGTTGAATGATTGGAAACCTTTCACGGTGATTCCGGCCGGAGAGTTTAAGAATTCCAAAGGTGAATTGGAGGAATTCTATTATGTTGTTCTTCAGGTTCCGGGGTTTCAAACGTTGGAACAGTTCGAAGGAAACCTACAGGAATGTAGGGAGGAATGCCATGAGTTGAATGTGAGAATTGGAGCATCACTATCACAACACATCATGGATGAGAATAAGAAGCCAGGTAGGGTTACAATGGATCCTTGGGGTTCCTTGATGGGCAGGGTGGAAAATGAGTGATTCAGAACTGAGGTGTTTCTGTGGTGAAGCAGGGTATTACCATTGTTCCGAGCTTCGAGAAAAACTGAGGGAGATGAGGAGTGTTATTAAGGTGATCCTTGAAGCGGATTGCCTGAAATCCCATGCCTTTGAGAGGGGTGATGATGATTGTAGTGTTTATGAGTTGTGTAAATCCGCGTTAAAGTGGCCAGGAGAGGAAGATGAGTGATTCCTACAAGTATGGGTACCAATCAGGGCCTTTCTATCGAAAGTTTATGGCAGGTGATAATGTTTGGGTTGAAGTTAACCGAGATGGGCAAGGAGGTTTATGGTTACACCTTGGAAATTCCTTTGAAGGCCATCCATCACCGGAATCCAAACCAATTCACTTCAGTTCCGAGGAACAATTCATGGAATTCTGCACCAAACTTCTAGGCGTTGATCACAATGGATTTGAGGAGTTCTGGTTGAGGTGGGGATGATGAGTGATGAAATACAGTTCCCCAATGAGTTTGTGGCCATTCTGGATAAGGATGGTGATGTGGTGGAGTTTTGTTCACCGAATGATGATGTGATTCAATCCTTACGAAGGTTGTTGGATGGGGAGAATCCTGGTGATGTTCCTCATACCGCCTGGGTTTGGAACCGTGGGTGGAGAAAGTGGGATTGAGGTGGAATTTTTGTTGGGTGGAGAATAATTAGGGATAACATGAAGATCACAGTATCACAGTTGCGTAGGATTATCCGTGAAGAGGTGGAGAGAGTAACCGGAGCTCAATTGAAGGATGGCGGTGTTGTTAACCGTGATTCCGGTGAGATTCTGGATATGGATAGTGTTCCTCCTCAATACCTCGATCACGTTGAGGTTGATGAGATGGGTTATACCACCCTTCCAAACGATAAGTTTGAGGAACTTCGTGGTGAACTGAAGGGTTTATCGGCTGGAAAACCAAAGAAACAAAGGTTGGCCCCGTTTCAAATCAACAGGATGCACAAAAGGTAACTCTGGATTACCTTCCGTGTAAAACCCGGTGAGGGGTTGATATTATCGAACCATGTTGCCAATCTCAAGTGGTGATATGGTTCGTGTGTATTTGGATGGAAAAGGTTCCTCCGGTGAAACCCTGGATGGAATTGTGTTGGATGTGATGTTTGTGGATCACATGGCCAAGTTGAATAGGGATAACAACTCACGGTGGATTTCATCGAGAATGTTGGTGGATGGGAGGCCCCGTGTGGTGGATCTGTATCATGATGATGAAATAGAAATTATAAATTCTTCTTGTTGAATTTTAATCTTCTTTTTTCCCAACCTTTTCTAAGTGATTCCCTCATTCTTCCCTTATGCTCAGGATCTTCCCATAATTTCTTAACTGATTCGCTTGTTTTTTTCTTGCACTTTTCTGAATTTTTTGCCTCTAACTGTTTTTCTCTGTATTCTTCATCCTGCCATTTTATCTTGTGAGATTCCCTCATTCTTCCCTTATGCTCAGGATCTTCCCACATCTTTTTTCTAGATTCATATACTTTTGCCTTGTGCTCAGGATCTTCCCAAACTTTTTTCATCTTTTCTTTGAAATCATGACTCGCCCACATCTTCTTGCCAATTTCACTTCCTTTTTCTTTTCTTACAGGATCCTCCCAAGCTTTCTTCATAGATTCACTCATCTTTTCTCTTTGTTCTTCGGTGAATTTGTATCCTGAACCACCTTCTCCTCCGAGAGTAAGATTTGCTCCACCATTTCCATGGTGAACATATGTTTGAAGTTCCCCAATGAGTTGAATCTCTTTTTCGAATGATTCCTGTTCACTATGGGTTTCGAATACAACTTCGCGGATGATCCCGTGCTTGTTCTTAATTCTTGTGTGAAGAGGATTTCTTTCTAGATCTTTAACTCTACCTTCCATTCCCTTCCCAACATAAAAGGGTTTCCCATCATCCTCTCGGTAATCCACATAAACATAGAATTTCTTCTCATTTTCCATACCAATAAATATACTCTAAATACCTAAAAAGGTAACAAAAACCATGGTTTTTGATAGGTTTTGTGTAAATTTAAGGGATCATAGGTTATGAT
>Ga0208202_1000334_pt1 | contig 11155 bp, 13 predicted proteins | sample LakMenEpi27Aug08_FD_150738 | JGI IMG/M metagenome (GOLD analysis project Ga0208202, IMG submission 150738) | Freshwater microbial communities from Lake Mendota, WI - 27AUG2008 deep hole epilimnion (SPAdes) | ecosystem: Environmental > Aquatic > Freshwater > Lake > Epilimnion/Euphotic zone ... | reverse complement strand
AAAATCCTTCCAGTGTCGGTTCGAGTCCGACCGGGGGCACCAAGTACTGCATCCAGCCACCTAAAGTGAATAGGCTATTGGCGTGAAACGCATTCCCATTAGCGTCATATTAGTTTTAAGTATCGCAATTGCAGGACTATTCCCGGCGCATGCTGTTGAAAACGGGGTCTTGCTTGATGGAGATGAGAATGCTGTTTATCTCCTCGATGGTTCGGTCAATGCTTTTTTGTATAAGCCGCAGATTGCCTTTACTTCAGCTCACGGTACGGCTGAGTGGGGAAAAGGAGAGTTATTTGTCAATACAAGTTCAGGTAAAAGAGTAAAGCTTGAACGAATACTTTTGGCTCCTGGTTTCAAGGAAAGATCAGTAAGCCGAGAAGCTATTGATGCAGGAAAAGCAGTGTTGAGTCGATCAAATGACTTTGCAATTCTAATTTTGGCAGAACCGATCCCAATGTCTAACGCTGTAGAACTAATCAAAGCCGAACAATTAGCGAATGTAATTAGTAACAAAGAGACAGTTTATGGAATTGGTTACAGCTCTTTTGACAGCACTCGAAGAAAAGATCAGCGTCCAAGACAGCTTGAAGCAAAAATGATCGAGAAAGAAACAGCAAAGACAATTTATGAAAAGTACTATTCAGTGGGACACCCAAATTGGGGTCCTCGTGGCTCAACTTTTGAATTAATAGACATTCAATTAGTACATTCGCCAACAACAGGTTCAGGGTGTGACGGAGACTCTGGTAGTGGATACTTTTTAAAGAGAGGCAATACAAAAGTGTATTTGGGTCCAGGAGGGGCACACGCTGTTGGAATTCCAAATTGTGGACAGCCCGGATTCTGGGGCGAGTTTGGAAATGCTTTTGCTATAGAGCCTGCATATAAGCATTTAGACCTTATAAGAGAAGCAGAAAAGATTGTTGATCAAATGGTTGTTAAAGCTTCAGAAGCCAAAGCAGCTGCGGAGTTAAAGGCAAAGCAAGAGGCCGAAGCTGCTGCGAAAACAGCTGCAGATCTGCGAGCAAAACAAGAAGCAGAAGCAAAGGCAGCGGTAAAGAAGATCACAATCACCTGCATTAAAGGCAAGCTGACTAAGAAAGTAACGGCGCCTAAACCAAAGTGTCCATCTGGTTACAAACTAAAGAAGTGAAAAAAGGGACTAAACATCCATCCAGCGTCGGTTCCAGTCCGACCGGGGGCACCAAGTACTTCACCCGCCCAACCAAAGTGAATAGGCTTAATGCGTGAGATTTAAGAGTCGTAAATTGCAAGCAGTTCTAACATTAATCTTGATTTCTAACGTAATGATTTTTCCTGCACAAAGTGCAGAGATTGTAAAATTTCCATGTGGAGGAAGTGCAACTTACTCTGTGCAAATGCCACAAGGCCTAGCGCTTGATGGAAGAATGTGCACTGGGACATTGATTGTTAGCGATTCAGTCAAGATCATTGGTGTTGAAGCGTTCAAGGACTCAAAATTGACGGAAGTAAAGTTACCCGAGTCTCTTGAGTTGATAAGTACGAGTGCATTTGAGAACACGTTAATTAAATCTGTAACTATTCCCTCCAAGGTTGAAGTCATTGGCGAAAGGGCATTTGCTTACAACAACGACTTAACTGATGCTTTCATTCCAAATTCGGTGAAAAGTTTAGGTACTCAAGCTTTTAACGGCACTCGACTACGTCAGATATCTATTCCAACTTCACTTGCCAAGATAGAAAGTTGCTCTTTTGGAAACTTAGATTTTGGAGGAGGAAGCATCTCTCTAGTCATTCCACCTTCAGTAAAATCAATCACAGGATGTGCTTTCTGGAATTCTGGAATAACGAGTGTGTTAATCCCCAATTCAGTGGAGTATTTGGCTGGATTTAGCAGAAACAAGATCTCAACACTTTCTATACCTAATTCTGTCACTACAATTGGGATGAGTGCATTTTCGAACAATCCTCTAATTGACGTGCAAATTCCAGATTCTGTTACAACAATTGAAGAGTCGGCATTTCTCAATACGTATCTATCTGATGTTGTAATACCAAGTTCAGTGAAGACCATCAAAAGTGGCGCTTTTGCAAAAAACCTTAGATTGAAAACAATTTCAATTCCAGACAAATTAGAGTCACTCGGGGCAAACGTATTTGATGAAACCCCAGCTCTCCAGGCAATTTACTATTGTGGGAAATTGGGTGGTTTTCCTATTCCTACGACCTGTCCACCAGAACGCCGAGAGATAATTGAAAAGGAAATAGCTGCCAAAGAAGCTGCGGAGTTAAAGGCAAAGCAAGAGGCGGAAGCCGCTGCGAAAACAGCTGCAGATCTGCGAGCAAAACAAGAAGCAGAAGCAAAGGCAGCAGCAGAGTTGAAAGCCAAGCAAGAAGCCGAAGCAAAGGCAACGGTAAAAAAGATCACAATCACCTGCGTTAAAGGCAAACTCACGAAGAAGGTGACCGCCGTGAAACCTAAGTGCCCAGCTGGCTATAAGGTGAGAAAGTAACTAAGGGGAGTAGAAATCCTTCCAGTGTCGGTTCGAGTCCGACCGGGGGCACCAGCTCTAAGCGCATTTTAAGCATCTGAGCGTGCACTTACTTAGCCGTAACCCTTCACTAACCGTACGATTGCCCTGTACCAAAACCACCAGAAGCTCTGGTGGCCCTACAAAAGGAGAACAAAGATATGCGCAGTTCAAACCCTGTTCTTGGACGGGCGTTTAATCAGCGTGGATACGCTGCATTCGATCCGAGCACAATTAACTCAGACCCAGCAGCGCTAGAGAATTTATACAACACACCTGCCGCTTCATCATTACGCACAGGTCGCATGACGATTGATGATGTTGTCACTCGCACCGCAATTATGTTCGCAGTATTGGTAACAGTAGGTGCAGCAGCGTGGACTCTTGACCTTGGTGCCGGTGCACTATTGCTCGGCTTCCTTGGTGGTTTCGCACTTGCGATGGTTAACACATTTAGCAAGACAGTAAAGCCAGCACTTGCAATTGCATACGCAGCTTTCCAGGGCTTAGCTCTTGGCACGATCAGCAATCTGTACAACACCATGTACGACGGAATTGTTAGCCAAGCAATCTTGGTAACACTCAGTGCATTTGCGGGAATGTTGTTTGCTTTCAAGAGCGGACGCATTCGCGTAACACCTAAGTTCACAAAGGTATTGATGACAGCGCTCATCGGTTACCTAGTACTTGCTGTTGTTTCATTGGTGTCTTCATTCATCACCGGAACAAGCATTTACAGCATCGGTGGACTTGGTTTAATCATTGCAACAGGCGGAATGGTCCTTGCAGCCTTCTTCTTGATTCTTGATTTTGATTCAATTCAAAAGGGAATTGCAGCAGGAGCTCCAGAGTCAGAATCATGGAGAGCAGCATTTGGCTTGATGGTAACAATCGTTTGGTTGTACCTAGAGGTCTTGCGCGTGCTTTCAATCCTGCGCGGAAATGACTAATTAGATCTAATTAAAGATCTTCATCGACGGGCCTCAGGTTTTTAACCTGGGGCCCTTCGACATTTCTGGTCTCTGGAATTCGGTAGACCAAAACAAGAACAACTAAGAAGATTACTGCCGATGCCCCAAAAGCAGTTCTGTATGAATAAACATCCGAAATCCAACCAATAATGATTGGTCCGAAGATCATTCCTGCATCCCCTGCCATTTGGAAGATAGCAATAACCTTGCCGCCTTTACCTTTGATGATGTCTCCAACGATGCTGGCCGGCGTGATTGAAAGATAAGCCCCACCAAAGCCAAGAATGATCATGGAAATCAGGTACATCAATGGATTAATCGCAAAAGTCAGCACCAAAATTCCGAGAAAGACAAAATTGGCACCAAGTATCGATGCAGCTCGTCGGCCTTTTGAATCAGAATATCGTCCAGCTCGCAAAAGCACTGCCCCTTGCACCATGGCAGAAATAGCTAGGCCATAACCAACGATTGCGGTCGTGGAACCTAACTCTTCTGTCACGAAGACCGGCAAAATCGAAGCGCGCATTCCGAAGAAAACCCATGTTCCAATAAAAGCTAATACCAACGCAATTCGATACGCAGGCATTGCAAGGGCTTCACCAATAGTTGTGGCCGGTTCATCTGAACTGTTTTTAACTTTTGCACCAATTGAATCGCCCTTAAGGAAAATCAGTGCAACTAAACCGGAGCACAGCAATAGCCCTGAATACACAAAGAAGGGAGCGCGCAAGGAGATAAGAGACAAAACGCCACCAATAGCTGGACCAGCAATTCCACCAACAATAAAAGAACCTTGATAGACAGACTGTGCTTGACCACGTTGTGAATCGCTGACAGAACGCAGAATCACCGAACTTGCGGCAACGGAAAACATTGATGAACCAAGACCACCGGCTGCTCTAAAGAAAAGTAATTGATCGTAACTTTGTGCGATTCCAGCTAAGAAAGTAAAAGCAGAGACCATAAAGATTCCAGTTGAAAACACGGCGCGCTCGCCAAATTTATCTACCAAAACACCTGAAATTAAGCCTGAAGCAAAGCGTGTGATTGCAAAGGCTGAAACCATTAAACCAATAGCTGCGTTATTTACACCAAAAGATTTTGCAAAGACTGGAATCGCGGGCATAACAATGCCGAAACCAACTGCAACAAAAAAGGAAGCCGCAACAAGAGAAGAAACTTCGCGGGGTAGATCTCTAAATGGTGATTTCATACTCATAGGAAGTGCAGTCTACTTGTTTGAATGTTGATGGGACTTGGTTCAGGGGTGGCTCAGAGGTAGTATTCAGGTGTGAAATCAGTTATAGCCGAAAATTTAGTAAAGAATTATCGCAATGGCGAAGTCAAAGCACTCAATGACTTATCTCTAGATGTTGAAGAAGGCACTGTTTTAGGCGTACTTGGACCAAATGGTGCAGGAAAAACTACAACTGTCCGAATTCTTGCAACACTACTTAAGCCTGATTCTGGATCTGCAACTGTCGCAGGTATTGATGTCATCAAGCATCCAGACAAAGTGCGTGAACAAATTGGTTTATCAGGTCAATATGCAGCTGTTGATGAAACTTTAACTGGCTGGGATAACTTGGTGATGTTTGGTCGCTTGTATCACTTAGGTCGTCAGAGCTCGGTTAATCGCGCAAATGAATTGCTTGAACGCTTTGATTTAACTGAAGCAGCACGTCGTCCCATCAAAACGTATTCAGGCGGAATGCGCCGTCGGCTTGATTTAGCGGCATCATTAATTGTTAAGCCAAAGATTTTGTTCTTAGATGAGCCAACAACTGGTTTGGATCCTCGCGGACGCCAAGATATGTGGGGCGTAATTCAAGAGCTTGTTAAGGGCGGCGTAACGCTCCTGCTGACTACTCAATATTTAGAAGAAGCAGATCAATTAGCCGATGAAATCGCAGTAATCGATCGCGGAACAGTAATTGCCCGAGGCACATCCGATGCTTTGAAAAAGCAGGTTGGCGGCGAACGTCTTGAAATTACTGTTGAACCTGCAGATCTAGCTACGACAAATGAGATTGTGGCCAAGATCAGTGGTCATGCAACACATGTTGATCACCGCACAGTAAGTGCTCCAGTGCTTCATGGATCTAAGGATCTGATGGAGGCCTTGCGTGCAATGGATGATTCCAATATCCATCCGTTAGATATCGGTTTGAAGCGCCCATCACTAGATGATGTGTTCCTGTCATTAACCGGCCACGTAGCTGAAGAAACTGTAGAAGAACCGGTAGCAAAGAAGAAGAGAGGCGCTAAGAAATGAAAAATGCGATCCTTGATACGTTAGTTATTACGAAGCGCCAATTACTTCAACTAGCCCGTGTTCCAGAACTGCTTGTTTTCTCCACCATTCAGCCGGTGATGTTTGTGTTGTTGTTCCGCTATGTATTTGGTGGCTCAATTGATACGGGCCAACCAGGTGGATATGTGCAGTTACTAATGCCCGGAATCTTTGTGCAAACCGTTGCTTTCACGCTTGCATCTACAGCTATTGGTTTAGCAGAAGATATGAAGAAGGGTTTAATTGATCGGTTTAGATCTCTGCCAATTTCACGCGGTGCGGTAATTATTGGTCGCACATTCGGAGATGCACTTCTGAACATCTTGGTTCTAACGGTGATGGCCGCTGCTGGATACGCGGTTGGCTGGCGTCCGACTTCAGGAATCGTGCAAACAACCCTTGCTTTCGTTTTCCTCTTCATGTTTGGTTACGCGCTTTCATGGATCGGAATATTGGTTGGCCTATCGGTTAAAGAAGCCCGGACCGTACAAAGCGTAGGTTTCTTGGTTACCTTCCCGCTGACCTTCTTATCAAATGCATTTGCGCCGACTACTGGAATGCCTAAAGCGCTGCAGTACTTTGCAGAATGGAATCCAGTATCAACAATGGTGGCTGCCTGTCGCCAATTGTTTGGTCTAGAAAATGAATTTGGCGCAACGGCTAATTCCTGGCCAAGTCAGCATCCATTAGAGACATCATTGCTCTACATGGTGTTGTTAATGGTGATCTTTATTCCACTGAGTATTCGTAAGTACAAGAACTACTCAAGCTGATTTAAAGGTAGAACTCCGCCGCCACAATCTCAACTGAGATTTCACGGCCATTTGGTGCTGTGTAAGAAACCTTGGCACCAATTTCTTGGCCTAGAACCGCCGCACCCAATGGTGATTTTTCGCTGTAAACATCTAGATCACCTGATGAAATCTCGCGTGATCCAATTAAGAACTTCATTTCATCGCCGGCAATAATTGCGGTTACAACCATTCCTGCGCCAACTTTTCCATCTGCGCTAGCTGGCGGAGTTCCAATGTGTGCATTTTCTAGCATTTGCTTTAACTGGCGAATACGCGCTTCCATTTTTCCTTGCTCATCACGAGCTGCGTGATAACCACCATTTTCTTTTAAATCACCTTCGGCACGGGCGGCTTCAATTTTTGCAGTGACCTCTTTGCGACCGGGACCTTCGAGCTGGGCAAGTTCAGCACGCAAGCGATCTGCGGCTTCTTGGGTCAACCATGTCTGTGTCATAAGGGGTAACGGTACTGGTTACTTACTTAGCGCGACAACTGGAAACATCAGCGTTGACCGCTTCACTACGCGTAGGAACTTCGGTGACCAGTTCAACCTTGGTTTTTCCTGCAGGAATCTCTTGATCAATCTGTCCAACAATATTCTTGTCAAAGTCACGTGCAATCAAGGTGCACACCACCACTTGGTTACTGTCCTGTCTTTCGATGAAGTAGCGCACCGATGCGGCGCGATCATCAGTAATTGTGAAGGAGACAAGCTGTGATCGAAGCGGTGGATTTGAGTGATACAGCGCCGACCAAACAAGCCAACCAATTCCGAGAATGCCGACCACAAGGGCGATTGCAGGCCAACGTGTGGCTTTGGCAACCCCGTATCGCTCTTCATAGTTGAACGGCTTTTCACTTTGCATGACATGATTATCGCATGGAACAAGAAGAAATTTTTATGGGGTCTGCGGGCTCCCTTACGGTGGGTATTTTGCTAATCGCCGTGGTCTTTTTGATGCGCAGTTTTTACAAGCGCTTCATGGGCGTAGATCGAAGCGATGACTCAACCGAATAATCTTCTTGCCAAGATTTTTCAAGGCGTTGCCGTACTTGCAATTGCAGCACTCTTTGTTGGACTAGGTTTTTGGCAACTTCAACGTGCTAGCGATTTACAGGAAAGTTTAAAGTTTGCTCGAACAGTTGATACAAATGTTGTTACTTTGCAATCAGTTGCACAACCTCGCCAAGCTCTTGGGGAAGCAGCATTTAACCAAACAGTTTCTTTGACCGGAAAGTACATTGCTAATTTCAGAGCCCCCAATCAAGTTGATGGAAATGGTGTAGTGGCTGATTGGGAAGTTGCACTTGCCCAAGTTGATCAACGATCAGCAATTCTGGTTGTGCGAGGGTTGTGGTCAGAACGGTTGCTCAATCCAGAGATTCAGCAATCAATGAATATTGATATTGAAGGCGTCTTAGTTGCCAGCCAATTTGCAGATCGCGCAGACAATGTGCCTGGCGTTATTTCCAGATTAGATAGCGCAGTGGTCGTTGGGTTAACCGATTTGGATTTATATGATGGCTACATCCAAGCCAGATCCGAATCTGTGCGGGGGGCCCAACTAGAGCGCTCCCGAATCACTGAAGAGAAGATCAATCCCAAAATCCCGGGCTACTACTGGCAGCACATTTCCTATGTGGTCATTTGGTGGCTCATGGCCGCAGTGGTGCTGTACCTACCCTTCTATCGCCGTAGAGTTACCCCATGAGCAGTTCAGTCAAGAGATTTAGATTCATGGCCATAGTCGCAGGCATCATGTCCATCCTGTTGTGGTTCGTAGATCTGCCAGTGGTGTACTTGTTTGATAATCCAGATTGGAAAGCTGCAGTCGCTTGGATTCCATTTGTCCATGGCTGGATTTACGCGGTCTATGTCCTTGTTGCCCTTCAGTTTTCGGTCAAGGCGCATTGGCCACTAAGAAAGGTCATCTGGCTAATCTTGGCCGGCACACTTCCATTTGCATCAATTGCCGCGGAGCGCAGAGTTGTTCGACAGTATTCGTGATTTAGTTAAATCCCTGATCTACCCACTGTACGAGTGGCGTTTGGTTCGGTCCCTCGATTTTTCAAAGACCCCACACCATGTTGGAGTCATTCTTGATGGAAACCGTCGATGGGCTAAATCCAATCCAACCGATAATGATCCTCATGGTCATAAGGCAGGTGCTAACAAGATCATTGATTTTCTGGGTTGGTGTGATGATGCCCAAGTTAAGGTCGTAACTCTGTGGTTGTTATCAACGGATAATTTCAAGCGCTCGCAAGAAGAAATCGATGAGTTACTAAAGATTATTGGTAACACCGTGGATCAACTTGCTGCCACTGGTCGCTGGAATATCAAAGCGGTCGGAGCGCTAGATCTGCTGCCACCTTGGCTAGAAGAAAAACTCAGTTCACTCAAGCCGATTCGAAATGATGGAGTCGAAGTCAACGTGGCCATTAGTTATGGCGGACGTCGTGAAATTGTTGATGCGGTGAAGAGCTATTTATCCGAAGAAGAAGCTGCGGGCCATTCGATTAAAGATGCACAAGAGAAATTAACCGTCGAAGATATTTCCAAATATTTATACACCGCAGGACAACCTGATCCCGAGCTTTTAATCCGCACCTCTGGCGAACAACGCCTTGGGGGCTTCTTGCTGTGGCAAAGTGCTTTATCTGAATTTTACTTTTGCGAGGCGTACTGGCCAGATTTTCGTCACCTAGATTTTCTGCGCGCATTGCGTTCTTACTCTGTGAGACAACGTCGTTTCGGTTCATAAATCGCAACCAAGAATTTACCTAGTTCTATCGCGTGTCTGCGCAAAATTCATTGCTGACAGTTCTACCTTTTTACTGTCCGAAGCACACCCGGCGATCACAATTAAATCTAGGAGCAAGCATTGGCTGCAAAAGGTCAAAAAGCTAAGAAAACCTTTGTTTTAGATACCAGTGTTTTGCTCGCAGACCCCGGGGCGCTCTATAGATTTGCCGAACATGAAGTCATCATCCCGATCGCAGTTATCGGAGAGCTTGAAACCAAACGAGATCACCCAGAACTGGGCTACTTTGCCCGTGCCGCTCTGCGTGCTTTAGATGATCTGCGGGTTTCCCATGGTCGCCTTGATAAAGCGCTGACAATTACGCCAGAAGGTGGAACTCTTTCGGTTGAACTTAACCACACCGATCTTTCGACCTTGCCACATGGATTCCTTCGAGATGGCACCAACGATTCGCGAATCCTGGCAATCGCTAAAAACTTAATGTCTGATGGTAAAGATGTAGTCCTTGTAACTAAGGATCTGCCACTTCGAGTCAAAGCTTCATCGGTCGGTGTCGAAGCCCAGGAGTATTTGGCCGAACTGGTATCAAATAGCGGATGGACCGGAATCGAAGATTTGGATGTCAGCCACAGTGTCATCGATGATTTGTACGCCGGCGACTTTGCAGATCATGAAGCCGCCCACCAATTGCCAGTCCATACCGGTGTGGTCCTGCATTCTGAAAAAGGATCGGCGCTAGCCCGGGTTACTGAAAGCAAGCAGCTGAAATTAGTGCGAGGTGATCGCCAAGCTTTTGGTTTGCATGGTCGCAGCGCCGAACAACGAATTGCACTAGACATTTTGCTCGATGAAAACATTGGAATCGTTTCGCTGGGTGGCCGGGCCGGAACTGGAAAGTCAGCCCTTGCCTTGTGCGCCGGACTTGAAGCGGTTATGGAAAAACGTCTTCACAAAAAGGTCGTCATCTTCCGTCCGTTGTATCCAGTCGGTGGCCAAGAGCTGGGATATCTGCCTGGCTCAGAAGGTGAAAAAATGTCTCCGTGGGCCCAAGCGGTTTTCGATACTTTGGGCGCTCTGGTTAGCCAACCCGTCATTGATGAAATCATCGACCGGGGCCTGATTGAAGTTCTGCCCCTGACCCATATCCGTGGCCGCTCGCTGCATGACTCCTTTGTGATCGTGGACGAAGCCCAATCCTTGGAACGGGGAGTCCTACTGACCGTCCTTTCCAGAATCGGAACCGCCTCCCGAGTTGTGCTAACCCACGATGTTGCCCAACGCGACAACCTGCGGGTCGGTCGCCATGACGGAGTTGTCGCGGTGGTCGAAACTTTGAAGGGCCATCCGCTCTTTGCCCACGTGACCTTGACCCGAAGCGAGCGCTCGCCAATTGCAGCCTTGGTAACTGAAATGCTGGAAGGCCCCGCCGGCAATTAACCGGCGAATAGCCCGGTAGCGACATGGCTCCAAAAGGGCCAGAATCTATCTCACAGTCACATTTCGGACATATCGGACATTGCCCTTTCTGACCTGCGGTTTTACCTATCCACAGCATTCTGATTTCCTGAGAATTTCCGACTCCCGCCCACTTTGATTTGCCGATGAGCCTTATCTACGGCACCTTAAAGGCATTCCCCTTAAGTCAATGAGCCTCATTTGAGGCTGATCGGCCATGGCAAGACCACGGATCATCACCAGCGGGTGAGTACCGGCGGGTGAGTAGAAGAGAAAAGGAGTCAAGGCATGAGAGCTTTTAATAAGTCAGCACGATCAGTTGCCATCCTTGGCATCTCATCCTCACTGCTTTTGGTTGCCACCT
>Ga0208202_1000328_pt1 | contig 11235 bp, 28 predicted proteins | sample LakMenEpi27Aug08_FD_150738 | JGI IMG/M metagenome (GOLD analysis project Ga0208202, IMG submission 150738) | Freshwater microbial communities from Lake Mendota, WI - 27AUG2008 deep hole epilimnion (SPAdes) | ecosystem: Environmental > Aquatic > Freshwater > Lake > Epilimnion/Euphotic zone ... | reverse complement strand
AGTGGAGTATAGAACGTTTTTTCTTGTGGTGGTCGTAATGTCCAAACACTATATCTAGTATATCCCCAAACATTTATATCCCCAAACACCCATATCACATATATAATTGTTTGTCAAATCACCAAACAAACATAACAATTTGGTAACAAAATTTCCAGGATTTTTCAAACAATTTCGTAATAAAATAAAATAAAAAAATATAAATGTTTGATAATCAGGGGAAAAGTTTTATATTTCGTAATGTTTTATATAAGGGTATTTGGTATAGATTGTTTGGGTAGGCCCCGCCAAAAATTGGGGCTACTGGAATGGAAGATGCTCAGTCTTTTTGCTGATCTTGGCGGGGGATTTAATAAATGCTATTAACTTACTAATACCAGTATACTTAAGGACATAGAATGAAGCCTTCTCAAACTTAGTCTTTGGCTTTGATGGAAGATCGTTTATAAAATGTCTTCTAGATAGATAATAAGGTCCATATATGGCTTTTGTAAAATGTCTTGGACTCATATATGTATTATATCATTGTTTGAATATATGATTGTTTGGCAAACTTTCTGCGATTTTTTAGATTCTTTCGTAATGTAATGTTTGGGGAAAATATTGTTTGTTCGTAATAGGGTGTTTGGTAGATATGTCTGATTTGATATGGTTTCCGGCCCCCAAAAGAAAAAGGACCTAGCGACTGCAGGGACTAGATCCTTATTTTTCCTTTGAGAGAAAGTGTAGAATGGATAACTACTATACCAGTATACACTGATCAAACAACTTTGTCAAACACTATCCTTCAACAGGCTTTGAATATGTTTCTGTATCTGAGATAACATCAAACACAATAACATCTTCATACTCATCTTCGGTTATATCTGGGTTCTTCTTATTGGAATAGGTATCCATGATTGTTTCTCCCTAGCCTCTCGTTTTCTTGTCGGATTGCTTCTTGCTCTGCTGAATCTATAACTGTGATTATTCGATTATACGCTAGTCTTGGCAACCTCGCAACATATACCCCAACTGAATCTAAATCTAGTTCAGGGTCTTGTACGAGTTTGCTCATGCGCTGAGCCACTAGTTCTTGCTGGTTCATTCTATATATACGCATATCTCTCCTCTATTGAATTGTACCCGAAAAATAGTGGGAGCGCAAGCCCCGTAGGTAGGACCTGCGCTCCAGTGGGACTGGGGGAACCCCTTCCCTTGTCCCTACTTAGCGTGAGCCTACCCGTTGACCACGCTTCAAGGATGAAAGGGAGACGTTGTCTACAAACCTTCCATTCTTTCTTAGAACTACACGCTCAGAGAGACCATAGCGTGTATCCCAAGTCTCTAAATATGGAATTGTCTTTGGTTTTGATTTCTTCTTTGCTGCCATTGTGGTGGTTCCTTTCGATTGTTGGTTAGGGTTTTCCTTATTCAATTGTACCAGTGCCCTGGCTGTTTGTCAAGATCTAGACAGGCTGCCTGGATCCATAGAATGTAATCCAGTCATCAAATGAGTGCCAGTTCTCTCCATTACCAACGGTAAGGTTAGTAAAGTCGATAGTAATCGGATGGTCCATGAATCCAAGGTCAGATGGGTTACAAGGATAAATTCCAAACCCTGTTTCTCCCATAACATCATCCTGAATCATATAAGATATAAACATGCGTGTTCCATATGCTGGGTCATTCCAACGTGGCTTGCAATGTGCAAGGGCACCAGCAACATCACGATTCATGGAGTCTTCACCCCAATGACTGTATAAAGCAACTGCCTGGTCATCGTTATGTTTTAAAACAAAAGTACAACGTGCTCCCATTATTTTTCCTCTCTAGCGAATGATAGTTTGTAAGTAAGTGAATATACAATGGACATAGCGTCTAGGTAGCCTTCCCAGTATTTACGTTCCATGGAATCCATTGCTTCCTCAGTACGCTCTTCTTCCTCTATGGCTGCCTCTAATTCTTGCTCAGCGTCAACCATTAGATTCTTAAGTTCGCCATGCATGATGTCTAATGAATCGACACCATTATCAACAAGTTTTTTTACTCGTGGGTTTAGGGTTAGGTCTCTCATATCTCTCCTTAGTAGGGTTTATCTAGTATACCGTGAGCCACTGACAATATGTGCGAGGTAGCCATGAGTTCCCCAGTATTATAATGGTCATCAAGAACTAGATTCTCATACTCCTCTGAATCATAGTCGCCTTCAAAGTTTTCCTTTAGTTGCTCTAATCTATCTGCGTCTTGTTCTAAACTAATCTTATGTAGTTTGAGATACTCTAAAAGCATAATCATTTTTACATCATCCATGTTTGCACTCTCTCTCTTCACGGTTCATCTTACACTCTAAGCATACATTACAACCGCAATCATCGCAATAGTCCATGCTGTTAATTTCGCTACACTCATGACATCTGTCGTCATATTCTAGAATTACTTTACCTTCGCCGTTGATGTATTCTACCTCGGCACCCCAACCCTGCTCTTCCTCATAATATAGTTTGAAAGTTAGGTTAGGATGTTGTGATGATAGTTTCTCTATAGCCTCACTAGGAGGAGACCAAGCGGTATCGAAGTTATACTGAACACCACCGTCTTTGAGTTCATCCATTGAGGTATCAACAAAATGATTATCGTCTGCAATACCTACATCCCATTTACATCCCCAATTGCGAATGTTCCAGTCATACCAGTTATCACCTGACCATGCAACCTTTGGGTCTGCATTTGGGTCAGACTGTTGAGCATAGGTATAAAGGTCAGTGGGTCGAACTATATTCCAGAATGCAAACACAGGATTAGAATATGTAGTAGTGGCCTTATCTAATGTTTGTGTTTTAGGATTCCAGGAAGTATGTTCTCTAGAATACGGGGAATTGAGTTGAGCCTTTACTTTATCTACATCTTTAGAATCACCTTTGACGGTAAGGTGGTTAAATACCCAGTTTGGCATTGGGGTCCTCTCTCTAGGGGTAATACTATTATGGCATGAATAGGGGAAGAAGTCAAGCCATCTTAATCAAAATTTTTGTATGTTTGGGTAGATCTATCATAGTATCTCTCAGCACCACATTTACATTCAAAAATGCCAGGGACATCAGAACATAGCCAATTATGATTATGCATAGTCTCTCCTTGTTTGGGTATATCTATTCTACCCTGAAACTGGGAAAATGTCAAGAATTTCTTAATGAAGTTCTTAATTGATTTATTGTTTGAAAATATAGCGTCCGGCCACTTGTTAACGCACCAGGCTGGGGCGATCTGGATGGGACTTGAACCCACGACCTCTACCGTGACAGGGTAGCGTTCTAACCAACTGAACTACCAGACCATTGAGCAGTTTTATATCTTGCTCAGGATATTCTATCACGCTGCTACTAAATCATTTACGATTTTTAGTAGGCGATTCTTTTCTGCATTAGTTGCTGCATCAAAACCACTTGCTGCTGCTAACTTGGTTTCGGTATTACCTCTAAACCAATCGATTCTTTCGGTAAGCGCATTAAGTGCTCCCCATGCGTTACCAGCAATCATGTGATTAAATTCGCCAGTGTAAATGTCGTTGATTTCATCAACTTTATTCTGCCAGCGTGTAAGTGCAGTTTTGCTTGAATCTTTCTCAGGCTTAGGATAAGCAGTAAGAATGATGTCATTGAATTGCTTAGCAGTGATTTCGGTTTGAATCATTGCGTTTGCCATCTTGCTAAAATCATCCATGTAGGAATTAGCAATGCCTAGTGCAGTTTTAGCAGATTGAATCTTGCCGTTTGCGGTTTGAGTGTGACGAATCTTGAATGTTTGCTTTACACTACGCAATGCAAAGTTCAAGGTGTTAGCGCATACTACACGCACAGGTGTAACGCTTGCTTGAATTGAGATAGAACCATCATGTGATGTATTGACAAGTAGATAGGTATTGATTTTATCTGATACACCATTAGGGTCTAGTACGGTTTCACGGTCTAGTGCAAGAGAGCCGAAGACTACACGGCCTCCACGAATAGCGCCTGCGGTTTCCCAACGGCCTCCGTCTAGCATTGCATCTGCAAAATCAAAAAGTTCTTCATTCTGCAAAGTATTGTAACGCTCTCCGACAATTCCGAGAACATCATTTTGATTATCGATTACGGGATTATTTCGCACTACATAGAAATAATTTTTATCTGATGTGAGATTAGCAGGAGGGGTTACTTCTTCTAGTCTTACATTCCAGTTGCTAAGATTTGCTAAGTCTAGCATTTCTTTTGTTGAGAGTTCCTCATTGAACACAGTTCCTAAACCATGCCATGCGGGTTCACGAAATGAGGCAAAAGAGGTTTGCCCATTTATTTGTTCTAGTTCGTGTGCCATGTTTTTTCCTTTCGTTGTATTTCTATCTTACAGCATAGGGGCTGCAAAGTCAAGTTCTTAAGGGTGATCAATCTCACATCGTAAATAGGACAAAGGGGGCGGGGCCGGAAGTTGATTGAGCAGTTTACATCGCCATGCTCAGGGCGCTTACCCAGTTTTAAGACATGTGGCAGGTCTATTCCCCGATGGAATATTAGAAGACTGAATCAACTCCAATTGCTTCAATCTCATATGTTTTTATATCAGCAGAGTAGTGAGATACATCAAGGTCATTTACAGCCTCTTGTGCTTCATCTTCATTTGCTGCTTCTACCTCAATCTCTCCTTCAATTCTAAACTGAACGAGATATAGTCGCTTGAGTGTTTCAATGTTCTTGCTATCTAAGAACTCATTAGCCTCATCAAGATTAAATGAGATTGTGTCGTCCTCACGATTCTCCTCAAAGAAATCACGAACGCCTTGTGCTAGATTTGCGAATAGCATATAGTTATTGTCAGCAGCCTTAGTTAGTTGCTCAATCTGATTTTCTAGATTGGTGATTTTAGTATTGAGTTGTGCCATGAATATAGGAACCTCAAAGCCTTGTGGTTCTGGCGCTACTTGTCCTGGATTATTATCTTGCCACATTAGTTTGCCTCCAAGTAGTTAGAAATTTCTGAAACTAGATTTCCAGCGAGGGAATCTGTGTAACCCTCAACCATCTTATTAACTTCTTCATCGCTGTACAGAGTGTGAAGAATCTTTGTCATAGTCATAGCAGATACCGCTTGTGAGTAGTTAAATAACTCTGCTGTGATTGTTCTAAGGTCTAAGCCTTCTGCGATTGTTGCGATAAGTGAACTTGCCTCATCTTGAATCTCGTTGGTAAATAGTGCGTCATTAGCACTTTCCAATATCTTGTCGAACTTGTTGTTATCCATTCGGGGTATTCCTTTCGTTTGTTATATTCCAATACTACTAGATGGGGCTGACATTGTCTAATCTTAATTCGGGCGTTTCTGGACATTTCTTAAAATGTGTTTTTTGTCACATGGCCCCCGGCCCCCAAAAATGACTAGGAACGAGTTTTTAGATCTAGAATCGCAACTCTATTCAGCACCCGCAAACAGGATCTGCCTAATCAAACCTGGCGAGCAGTTTATACACTTACTCAGGTGTTGATACTAAAGGTATCTAGCGATTGCGTTGTATGTGCTAGTGCTTACAACTTCCTCGTCCGTCATTTTGAGAATACGAATTGCGTTCTCAAGTTCTTGTACCATCTCATTATATGAGTAAGCGTGTAGTTGCTCAAAATCACGAATAGGCATTTGTGGATATTTGCCATCTGTGACAGGTACATTAAAGTCAATGTTTAGAAGATTACTATAAGTACGCAAATTAGTACGAACATCTTGAGCCTTCTTGATATTAGCAAGTGCGAACTCAATAAGTTCTTTGTTCCACTTTTCTACTGACTTTTGGTACTTAGCCTCTAAAGCATCTTGCTGAGCATATTGCTTTTTGATTTCCGCTAGTTTAGTTTCTAAAGCCTTGATAACTTTAGTTGTAGCGATTTTTACATTTATCGCTTTGCCTCTTGCCATTAGGGTTCCTTTCGGGTTTAGGGGGTTTGGGTGGGCAGTTTATCCTTCTCATGCCCAGGAGAGGTTAGCGTTTGCTAAAGGTATTACGCCTTCCAAGTAGTCCAGCGAGTCTTGCCTTCTACATCAAGGCGAACTCTCACCGAGCCAGATGAGTTTGGCTTGATTTCCTGGATTGTACCTGTTACACGACTCTTTTGAGAGGTGTAGGTATCTCCCACTTTGTATAGTGCGGATTTTGCCATTTTGCTTCCTTTCGTTGTTGTTATTACAATTCTAGCAGGGTTGCTAGAAAATATCAAATCTCAAATCGGACATATCAGACATTTTGAAAAATATTTTTTTATTCATGACCCATACCTGCCAATACTACGATAGTTCCGATAATTAAAGCAATTACGATTTCCATAGTTCCTCATTTCTTAGTACTAGAAAATAGGATATTATTACGCTCATATACGCATTGACCGCAAGTAACGCATGCGCTACCCTGTTTTGATATTAGTGGTATTTTCTTATTGTTCTCAGGGCATTTAACTCCACCCTGGCCTATTAAGTCTAGCATATCCTCCCTACCTAAAGCAAATGTGGTAGAGAGGTACGCTAGTTTTATACCCCCCGCAGATAAATCTTTGGCTATCTCTTTGTTCTCGTTATCTGTAGAATAATATAATGATAAGTTGTCCAGATCTTTGAGAATATTGGCAGCGCTTGCAACTCTCGTATATACCCAGAATTGAACATCGCTATTATTTAAGATTACGTGTTTCCATGCGAATGCATAGTCGTCACTGAAAAAGTCTCCATCCCAGTGAATGCGAAATAGTTTTGGCGCATTGCGCTTATCGCAGTCTTGTTTGAAATCTTGAATCATCTCTTCTAGAAGACGTTCCATAGTGTCATGATCAGCACCGTTTAAAAGGTCCCAATTGTGGAGCAGTGTGGCCCGCACTCCTTTATAGACTTTTTCTAGTTTTCCTGCATAGCAGACTTTTTTACATATAGAGGTCTCACCAGGGCATGAGTAATCTTTTCCAGCAGGTAGTCCAAAGGTATTGGCGATTGTTGGGGTTTTTCCGTTTGGGGAGACGGCATTGGTCACTTTCCTATCATTGCTACGTTTTAACTTCATGGGGTCCTAACTAGTGGGGTATTAATATAATATCATAAATCTTTGGTGGGGTCAACTTTGCCATTCTTAAATTTTCGGGAATACTTCTTAAGATCCCTTAATGGGGAGGCAGCATTGGACCTACGTAATTCCTGAATCCTACGTATCTCGTCCTTAGACTTTTTCCAGATGCTACCTTCCATGATCCTAGTCCTCGTCATCCCAGATAGGCTCATCGTCCTCAATAAGCCAAGCGTCTAGGTGGTGTTGTTGGATAATTGCCCAAGCAGGAGCAGTTATTCTCCCCTTATAAGAAATCTGGAATCCGTCAATTTCGGGGAGGGAAATTTCTGTGTCCATGCTCTCTCTATTGTTGTAGCAGTTGATAGCCTGAATGCATGGTGTCACCATTTCAACGGGGATAGGTGGATAATGATTAGACTGAAGATGCATAATTATTGCACCCTCAATATCTAATCCTTCAACTGTTGACAATGCTTCTGCAAAATTTCTTCCCATTAAATTACATCCTTTACTCTAATGAAACTGTGTGTACCATACTCGTTAATTTCTGCTTCTTTTTCTTTAAGTTCGAACATAGAAACTACGGCAGTATTAAGAAACTCTGTTAATTCTGTTTCTGTAAGTTTTACAATACTAGGGAATTGGTCGATAGATATCTCGTGTTCAAATACTACTACTGTTTGTTTGATGATTTTGTTTTCCATGGGGGTTCCTTTCGATTGGGTATAATATAATATTAGCATATGGGTCTGACAAAATCAAATCCATAAAGGCATTTCGCAGTGTGATAAACATCATACGTAAAAGGTATAAAACGGACAGACCCCCCCGGCCCCTTATTTTTACACCTGACCCATTAACCAATCTTCTAGGTCAGGATTTTCTTCTAGTGAAGTGAATGGTTCTTCATCAGCAAATAAATCTTCTTCTTTTGCTTCAAAGAAATCATATTCTGTTTCAGGTGAATCAAAAATAGTTTCTCTATCAATCGAATCTAATTCCCAAGAATAATAAAAACTCATTACGCACCAACCTTTTCATATAGTTCATTAGTAGCATCAAAGCAAGCATGCTCAAATTTTTCTGAATTGAAGTTATCGTTATCTGCTTGAAAGAAATCGCAGAAGTCAAGAACTAAATCCTCGAAAGTTGTTTGAGGAATTTCGTCCTTGTATGCTCGCAAAATATCGGATACGTTTAGGTAGTCTTTTCTAGTCATCATTTATATTTCTCCTTTTCGGTTCTTAGTATTTATCCTATACTATGGGGCAGACAAAGTCAAGACGTAAATTGGGAGATTCTGGACATTATCTTAAATTGTGAGGAAGGTCACAGAATTTCCGGCCCCACTTTTTGATCTAATTAGATTTTGATAACGCCCAAATTCTTTCACGGTATCGTCTAACATCTTTTTCTAATTTATTTATTCGCAAGGCAGCAACAACCATTACAATTGCTCCACTACCTAGCGCAATCATGATTCCGACAGATGTTCCAAAGTCAATGTACATTTTTATTCTTCCTCTCCATTATTGAGATATTCTTCTTCCATTATTGTTAGATAATCAGTAGCGTACTCATTGTAACCAATTGGGTCGCAGTTTTTTAGAATATAACTAGGCATGAACTCAATACCAGCAATTACTACTGGCTCATGAGTTTCATCTAGCATTTGGTCAAAGTCTTCTAGTGTGTAAATCATTACGCAACACACACCTTTCCTGTGTTAGGGTTAGAACCTGAGATGAACCAATGAACATCTCTCCAACCACAATCTTCATCATAGTAGAAGAAACGCTCAATATTCTGCTCACAATTTTCGCAGAAAGTGAATTGTTCTTCATCTGTTGTAGAGATAGCCTGAACATTAGGCTTGTGTAGTTGTATTTTTGTTAGTGTAGTCATTTTGACCACCTTTCTTTAGTAACTTATAGAATTATTATTTCATACAATCCCAAAAATATCAAGGGGACTATTCGGACATATGGGATAAACGCAAAAGTATTTTTGTTATCTACATCACACGCCTTCGACACGCCCGAATGCGTTACACGAAAATATTGGGCTTTTTTGATAGGTAGAAAATAGGGGTAATTTAGGTGTTAAAAAACCCAATAAAAAACCTGTGAAATTAACATGGATCTACTTAACGTAAACGACACGCCCGACTGCGGGGGCCGGGACCCAAAAAGGGCCTGTTAGATTAAAAACCAATCAGTAAAACCTGCAGCAAAGAAGAACGCTGTGAAGATAATTATCATTACTGCACCTAAGATATCTGAAGTGCTTTGTGTATTGAATCTAATTTTATTTAGAATGTTCATATTAAAACTCCATTTCATAGGATTGTTCTTCACGCATCCAGTCAGCGTATAGTTCTTCAAATAGTTCGTTATTTTCTTTATTCATTATAAGTTATCCTTTCTAAGATACTTTCTTTAGAGGCTTTATTTGCTAGGCTCACCTTTCGGATTATTTGCTAGGCTCAAACCTCTATTTTGTTATATTCTAATACTAGCATATGATATGCCAAAAGTCAAGGGGTAATCGTGTGGTGTTCATCACAGTATAAAACGGACATATTAGACACAAAAGCCGGAACATGTCCGATTTGTACTATTTGTGTAGTCATTTTAGTCAAAGAAAAAAATCTTTTTGAAATGTCCGATTTATTAGCATTTCTAATTTGATTTTGTCGGTAGGTTCGTGTAGTATACGGGGTATAAGGAAGTTAGGGAAAGCCCCTAAACTAGAAAGGCTCAAAATGAGTATTTATCAAGAAGATTGGCAACAAGTGCCATTCGATAGAAAGTCATCTAATTACAAAAGTGATTCGCTTCCAGAGTGGAAGAAAAAAGAAATTAGAGATAGTATTGCTAAGGCTAAGGCTATCCTAGAAGAAAGGAAACGCAATGAAGTTTGAGTGTATGCGTTGTTTAGATAGTTGGATATATCTAACAAAAGAAAATGATGTTTGGATAAAAAATTATTGTGAACATGAAGTGAAAGGATAACTAAATGGGTAATTTATTAGATGTGATTAGCGTTTATTGTACTGAGTGTACAAGCGCAGGGTTTGTATTTTATGGTGATGAGGGCATGATGGTCATGCCTTGTGAATGTGAGGAGCAATATGTATAACATCAAACTAACTAACGCAAGCGGTACAGAAAAAGTTATCCGCTTTACAGAAAAGAAACTAGCAGAGCAATTTATCCAAGAGTTGCCTACTAAATTGCCTATGGGCAGTCGTGTCAGAATTGACGCTGATTTGCTAGGTGTTAGTGGGTATGTAGGAGGTCTTGCTCAATAAAAAATCAAAACACCCTATGCGTAGTAAAATAAAAGATCCTATGCATAGGGTAGTGTGCTCACTAATTTTTTTATTTATTTTTTTTAGAATCCTGCATCGTACATCTTCGAAAAATATTCAGATTTTCTCAAAATGAAAAATTTTTCAGATTTTTCGGGGTATAATAAATATATGCTCTGCTCACACGTATATGAAGAAACTATAGACTATATCTGTAGAAACTGTGACGAACCAACCCATAAAACAAAATGGCTTGCTTGGCAACAAGAACATAAAAAGTATCAAAAAAAAATGAATGTATGGAGCAGAGAATATGAAAATCCAACAGTTTGGTGGTCAATCTAAATGGGCATATTAGAAAATTTCGAGGCATGGGTTAACTTTGATGACGAGGATGATAACTTAGCATTAAAGATATTTAAAGAAGATGTTTGCGACAATTGTGGGTGTAAAAATGAGTCTAATAACGCAGATATACTTTCTGCTGAAGAACCTAGACAGTCTTGAAATAAAAATTTCAGAATATCAAATAGCACAACGTTTAGAAGATGATGCCTATGGTCGTCTTTGGTATGAAGAGAAAATTGACGAGGCACAAAAGAAGTTAGATAGAATTAAAGAATTATTAGTTGATCTAGTTAAAAAAATTTAATTTTCATTTACTATTCTATTTGCAATAATAGATGCAATTCTAGGTAATTTTTTATATTTTTCAGTTAGTGTGTATTCTATCTCTTGTTCTGATAAATTTTGTTTTACACCATTTGCTCTTATTTGTTTACGCATTTCTTCCATTATTATATCTGTAATACGTTTTGGATCAGTAATCACCATTTCTCCAATGGACATTTAGCATTTTCGAGAGTTG
>Ga0208202_1000323_pt1 | contig 11271 bp, 11 predicted proteins | sample LakMenEpi27Aug08_FD_150738 | JGI IMG/M metagenome (GOLD analysis project Ga0208202, IMG submission 150738) | Freshwater microbial communities from Lake Mendota, WI - 27AUG2008 deep hole epilimnion (SPAdes) | ecosystem: Environmental > Aquatic > Freshwater > Lake > Epilimnion/Euphotic zone ... | reverse complement strand
TGTTATATCAAGCCATTTTAGGAGTAGAACCCAACAGTGCGTATATGCGTAATGCTATCGATGAGTGCGTGAAAAATATTCGAGAACGAAGAATCACCGAGAGTGATTTAGCGATCACGGGTCCCCGGGTAATGGGCATTGCCTTGAATAAAACGTTAAAAAGGGGAGAGGACGAGGATTTTACAAATTTAAAGGATGAACGGGTAGTGCTTCTACAGTGGAACTCGTTAAAGGCTCCCAAGTATTTACAAGATGACAAGAATATTTTCTGTTGTCATAAATATACAAAATTATTATTAGACTCTGAACTAGAGGAGGAAAATAACTATTGGATGATGTTGACCGGAAAAGAACATTACTCTGTTTTATTTCGTAATCACAAAATCTATAAAGACCGCCTCTTTATTCGATCTCGGAAGCCTGACAATTCTCCGGCAGACAAGGAGAAAAATACCTAAAAATACCTAAAAATACCTAAAAATACATAGATCAAATGTAATCACAAATAATAACCTGGCCATTCATTTCAATCTTGAATGGTTTACCACAACCATAAATCAAGTCTTGTTCGACAAACCGATCGCATTCTGCTTTGGGTGAATGGGGTGGAATTTGTTCATAGGTTTGTTTAAATATCCCGTGCCGAAAAATCCGACAGTTTAGTTGGTCAATGTATACAAGATCTTGACAATGCGGACAAGAAACAATCATTTATTTTTATCGTTAATGGTAAAAATAAACAATACTTATGTCGGAAGAAAAAGAAGATATCGGCGAACGACTCGATCTTCAATATCGCATTGCGTTACAGCGGTTAAATAATGTTCGTGGAATGGTGGAGATGTATTTAGAAGAAGCCCAGACTACGAGATACAATCGTATTTTTAAATATGATCCATTAGAGGAAGCGAATAAATATTTAGCCCTTATTCCTGCGCTTGAGGAAGAAGTAGATCGCCTCGAAACACAATACGATGCATATCTCAATGCACCTTCTCCTATTTCTGCGTCTTTTTATCAAATTCTCCCTGATGAATATGACCAATACTGTAATGATTACCAAGATTTATGTGGAGTGTGTCATTTTGTAGTTAATGATGGTACTCCCAAAGTAAATCTTGTCCCGTGTGGGCATTGTTTTCATTATAATTGTATCGATTCGTGGTGGAGAATGAAAAAAACGTGTCCATTTTGTAGAACAAAACCAACTTCCGCTCGTTTATTTACTTTAACACCACCTACCCGACGATACTCAGATCCATTGCTCAAACGTTCTGTTCGTGACTCGAATCGTAGGTCTGCTCCACTTTATCTTCCCGTACCGAAGCCACGCGAAGAACCCCAATGCCGTCGTAAAATTGGTTCAATATGTTGGCCCCTTCTTTAGTATTAAATTAAATTGAATCAAGGGTATATCCCTTTAAGTACCGTATCCGCCATATATGACCGATACGAAACCATCATTAGGGAATAAAGTGCCTTTACAGGCAAACATCCGTAGGACATCCCACCTTTACAGGTGGCCTCTTATCTCTGAGCGTACTTGAAGCGTGCATTAGATACCAAGGTTTAACCTTGGGCATCTCTTCAGATAATTCTCGAGATAGTGTCTTTGGCCTAGGAAAGCTTGATTCGCATCTTAAAATATTTAAAGCCGCATTCAAGTCCCTATTCTTGTACGAAGTCTGAGAACATACGCTGGAACTACAGCGTCTCAACCCTCGTATTTCCTTGTACTTACCTAGTTTCTTACTGTAAACCATTACTGGGTGTAGACTTTGATCACAGTCTACGCACATTTTAGTTGTTCTAAATTCATCTATCAGTTCAACCTTGAACCGTTTCTCGCACGCCTTGAAGATAGAGGTAGTAGGCGCAGACAATTCACCTCTTCCATTTGGTTTAAATTTGGATGACCCGAAACAGATCAAGGGTTTAACTTGTCCTTCCATTCGATTAAAGAATCGATCCAAGACCTTTTTCTTTAATCCAAATACTCGAAACCTGGCTCTTGCCCATTTCTTCCCTGTTTTTACTTCCCACAGTCTATTGTAAACGGAAATGTAATCTCGTAGGAATGCATCCCATTGAAGCGGATTCGTCGTTTTGGGACTGACTCTACTGAAAACTTGTTCTTCTTCTTGGATTTCTTGTTGCCACGTAGACGCTTGTCTATTTCTCTTGGTCATTCCTGATGCGCAGTAATACTCGTTTCGAGTCAGACGGTAGGTCTGTAATCCTGTTGGTGTCTTTTCTACTCCAAAGATAAGATTACTTCGTCCTGGGTCAACTCCGATCATTCGTTCGTGTTCTACTTTTTTAATCTCAATATCTTCTTTCTTTGGTTTAGGAAGTCTGTAATGAAAGCACACACTCACTCCATCTGTTTGAATTTTCTCAGTGAATATGTACCTTTTAGACTCTTTGAACTTGAATATCTCCCGAAAGTAGACTTGCTTTTGAGAATTAAACTCTTCATACTTTAATTTTTCTGGAATTATCCCAGCATCTCTAGACATGTAATAAAGAACAGTAGTATCAATCATTAAAAAGTGACTGGATATGGTATGGATAGGAGCAAGGGTAAACTTCTTAGCCGTATCAATTGTTTCCAGATACTTAAGAATGACCCAGAAATAGCGGAGAATTGTATTTCTGTTACCCTTTAACCATTCCTCTGAAATTCCATCTTCTGGTGGAAGCAATAATCGTCTTTGAGACGAAATAAACTCTTGTGCTTCAAGTGGAGGTTCAGTCCTACAATTCCAACCATTCACTGCACATCGAATACTATGAATCCAGTTCTTATTTAGATTGTTTTGTTCTAGCCAATGTCTAATATATCTTTTTTGCCTAGACTCAAAATTGAACTCTAGTGAATTATTGAATACAGTACTGTAATTTTTAGCAATCCAAGTAATAGTCCTCGAATCGCCTGTTTCGGTTGTAAGAGGTGGAAAGGATTTGAAATATTGGTTCCAAACAGTCTGAATCCCAAACTTAGACTTGGATTTTCTAATCCCAGTCTTACCCGTTTTGAAGCAGTGATTAAAGAAATTTTGAGTACTACTGTCCTCGCTTGGAATCAAACTAAAATCAGGAAGTTCTAAATTGTTGGATAGACAATGAATCAGAAATCGATTAAACAGTAAACTTCCACGGTTCATTGTTTTAGAAGCATTAGATACCCATTTACTAATGGTATCATAGAGTTGTTTTTTCTTCAAAGTTCCAATTAGACTCTTCTTAATGACTTTTTCTGTAGTACCTTTCTTTTGTTTACCTTTAGTGACTAGATCAGGTCGTTTTGGTTGTGTAGGTGTATCAGCAGACTGGTTATTGTTTGAATTTCTATTGCTTAATCTATCCACCAGGTCTGATTTATTTCCAGATACAGGAAGTCCTTTTTCTTTACATAGGGACTTGAGTTCTTCTTTCTTTAGTTTCCCTAAAGAATCCAAGTCCATTTTTATATTATGATTTGATACCTTTAATATGTATCAAACTCTTAGATTTCAATTTATTAAACCAAAGACAGGTTAGAATCCTATCGTACATATATGTACGATACGGTACTTTAGCACATTTTTTTAAAATTTTAGTCCCTAAAGGGATATTACTCACGACTGATGTGCGTTTCGAACTCGAAAAGGAACATATTCAGCGTGTACACAATGGGCTCGTGTGTCGTGTACACGCTCCGGAACGAACCTATCAAACTCAGGACTCCAATCTAATGAACGACATATCGGAATGTAGCCTAGATGCGATGACGGATCAAGATTGGGATTATGTGTTTCAAAATGATCAACCCATCTACTGTTTGTCGGAAGCTGAACAACGTTTTAAAAAATTTATCGAATTGTTGGAGCAACGTTTAACCTGTTAATAAAATTAATAAAATTTAAAGTTCGAGTTGTGACTATTTATGAAGTGGGCGCTGGGGTGGGCGCTGGGGTGGGTGATCTACGGGTTTTCCACAATTTCCACGCTACTCCTCCCACAACTCCAGCGATGACCAGTCCCCCAGCGATATTGTATGCTGTTGAATATTCAGAATATTTTAAATATTTATCCAAAAAGCCTTGATTTGTTGTCGTTTCTCCTGTTCCTCCTGTACCCCCCTCTTCGCTTCCTCCGTCTGGCGCTGGAGGTTTGGCTGGAGTTACCAAGACGGCTCCGATACTTTCCATTCCACCTGAACTACACTGTTGTTGAATGTCACCTTTTTTAATTGAGATATTTCCACCTGCCGTAAAGGATTGTGCGCATAATGTTACGTTTACTGACGCAGGTCGAGGAAAGTCGATGTAATACTGATTTAGAAAACTGGTCGGATAAGACGTAATCGTTTGACATCCCTGTTCAACGTGTTGACAAATGGTTGCAAACGCATTGTATGTAGAGGTTCCTTTTTGTGAGTTCACAAGTGACTCGGGAAGTAAACGACGCACGCATAATTCTTTATTGACAGGCAGACACGAGCACGTAGGATCCAGGTCTTTGGTTTTCACGCAATAATCATTAAACAAATTCATCGCATTAGTCGAATTTGACTTGTAATAGGTTTTAAAATCTTCTGTGTGGAAAAAGTTAAACAATAAATACGTATATGTACCCGCACTAATAACTACATCTTCTGGTAATTTTTTAACATCTTCTGCTGTGTACACCACTTTATAGAGCATCCATTGTAGATTTGGCGAAAAAATAACATCATAAGGTTTGTCGAATTTATCCTTCCTATTCTCCATACTCACCAAGTTTGTAGGTATACTATACACCATTGGTTTTCCTGGAGTGGTTGGGTTCAAATACTCTACTAGAATATTCCCAGAAGGAGCTTGGACACTTACATTCCCATAATTGTCAAAATAGAGCTTGAAATTTAAGTTGAAAATATTATCGGTGTCTGATCTGTAAAAGGTATTTATTCGAAGAAACTTGTCTTCGAATCGTTGATTTAGTTCATACCGATTGACAAAATTATTCGTGGAAGTCATTTATTGAATAGCTCAATAAATAACTCGTTATTTGGTGAAATTTTATTCACAGGAACAACATTATTATCCGGATTCTCCAATTGGCGTAGGAGTAGCAGTTTGAAGCGTTGGATTTGTAATTGTTGGATTTGCGTACGTTGATGTGATCTGTCCTTTTTGTGCATAATTATAAGGATTTCCCTGTTGTACAGTTACTGACTTTCCGCTCATTAGATCCAAATTTCGTTGAAGTTTTCCAAAAAATCCCGGTTGACTACCCACTGGCGTTTGTTGAGCCACTACTTGATATGGAGTTGGAGCAGTCATCTGTTGGTATGAAGGAGAAGCTATTGCCATTGCCATACGAGCACTTAAAAATACATAGACAGCTCCAATTAAGAATACCACGACTCCTACCCAAGATAAAATTTTATATGCGTTACTATTCTTGTAATCTCCAGGTGGATCTGACGCTGGACATTGTTCTGGAGGCGTATCATTGGCTAAACATTTTTTGATTTCTGCATCACGTTTTTGAACTTTAGCATTCCAGTAGTTGTCGTATCCTCCGTAATTGGTCCACCATACCGCTACCCCAGAAGCTATAGCACATAAGACAAAAAACGCGATCAACAGTTTTTTACCCAAACCCATACTTCGAGCATAAACTTGCCCTCCTGGTATACCACCTCCTGCGCCTCCAACTGCTCCAGTAAATTTTCCAAAGAACTGAAACATCACAAACACTGCAATAATCAACAAGACGATCGCACCGATCGCGCTGTAACTTCCAATTCCGGATTGTTGTGCCCGAAACATTTCCGCCAACCCTTCGGCGGCTTGTCGACCGAGCGTGTCTGCTCCCAAATTCTCAGCCTTTTGTTTGGTTTCTGTACGAACTTCGCTAATGTTTTTGGTAAACGAGTCTAGAGCAGCATCCATCGCATTGGATAAAATAATGGTGGCTGCAATATCGGCAGCAATTTCTTGAGTCGCTTCAAACCTTTTGTTCAGTTTAATGTTTCGCCCCTTGATCAAAATACTGTTCTGAGAAGTCGTTGTGACATTGACATCTTTAATGGTATCGTTTACGATTTTGGTTAAATTTTCTTGAGTCATATCACTTTGAGTATCAGACACGATTTTTGACCCTTGTGGGGTTGCTCCCATTCCGGACTTGCTATCTTGAGCAATTTGAGTGGTAGCCAAGGCTGCGTTCTGAACTTCATCTGCAATTTTTTGTTTGGTACTGTTGGATAAATTTGCCAACGTGACAACTTTAACTCCAATCTTTTGATCCAACTTGATATCTTGCGCATCAAAATCACCTGTCGCAATGAATTCGATCGTATTGGTGTTTAGCGTTTTGACATTTACATTACTTGAATCAGTAGTGATCAGACACGAAATTTTCTTTACAGAGGATGCAAACTTGTTTGAAACGGCTGCCACCTGTTCACAACCGTCTGTGTTTGTTAATGAACTCGCGTAACTTTGATTAATCCCAAATCCAGCACTAGCTATAGGTGAACTCACATACCCTCCTGCTGCTAAACTAAATTGGTCAATATCTGCAGAGGTACTACAACTTTTAGTTCCTAATGCTTTGAGAATATTTGCGACGCTATCGTCCTTTTGTTTTTGCGTAGCTTCTCCTAGACTATTACAACTTCCAGCACTCATTGTTCTTTATTATCCCGATTTTTTTTAAAAACAATGGTCAGATTTTCATAATAAATCGCAAGGTGTAGAAAGGGGGCATATTTTCGTGAGGTGTATTTCCACCGGTTAAGCCTGTCGTAAATGTATGACTGTGCGATCCTGCATTATCCGCAACTGTGTCACTAATACCCCAATCATCTGACCCCCAATCTGTGCGACCATATCCTGCAGAATCCGTGCTTCCTCTATGAGTGTGAGCAGGTATTTCACTTGTTTGTAATGTATGCGTATCACTTCCTCCAGACGTGTTTAGAGTATATCCATTTCCTTCTCCCAACGGCATTCTTCCTTGTAAATTAGGAGTTCCGCGTAAACCATTACATTCAACCCATCCTTCAGGAATGGAACCTGAATTATACCACATTATAATCGTTCCTTTGGGAAACCCATAATTTCGAGTTGAACGACTTTCTATATTTCCAACATTATCTGATACAAGTACTCCTGATGAATAAGTCGCCATTTCTTTATTTATTGTGAATTATACTTTCATTAAAAATTTAACAACATAATATCTAGGCATATTATTGTGACTCTGATCTCCTCCAGCGGGTAGGGTAGTGAATGTATGAGAATGCGATCCTGAATTATTTGCACCCGAATCTGTACCTGCGACGCGGTCTTTCGTTCCTGTACCCCAACCTCCTTCACTAGTCGTTCCACCCGGATGATTATGTCGAGGAATTTGATCTAATTGTAGACTTACAGTTGCTTCACCTCCGAGTTTACCAACAGTGTTCGCAATAGATGTACTTGCGCTGTTATACGCTAGTGGAAATCGTCCTCGGAGATCTGGAGTACCTTCTTGTCCATTGCATTCTTTCCAACCGGTAGGAATTTGACTTCCTGTCCACATGATAATTGTTTTAGGTGGAATAAACATATTATTAATATCCATTGTTCGAACAACGCCAAGGGTATCCGCAGTAAAAAATTGAGTAGGGGTAAAAACAGTCGACGATGAATCTGTTGCCCGCGCAATCGTTGGTTGAGACAATTGAGAGGGTTCAGGTAAGTGAGGTAACGTACTCTTTGGAATCGACTTGTACATATAGGAGTATATATAAATTCCATATAACAATACTATACCTGTAATTACCCATATTTGTTTCTTTTGATGAATATTTTGTAAAGATGGGATCATTTATTTCTTTACAAAGTTTTTCATAGTTTCATAATAAATTTTAAAACGTAATACGGAGGTATGTTATTATGAGGACGCATACACGTTTTAGTCTCAGATGAACAACGGTAAGCAGTATTTACACGCGTACAATCCGCATCCGAGTTACAAGATGTGTTTGTACCGCCTGCATTTTCTATTGTAAACGTGTGTGTATGTGAACCAGACGAGGCTGGGAATGTTGCTTCTCCCCAAGATGCTTCTTTACTCGTGGCTCCCCATTCTGCAGAATCTGTTGTTCCAGAATGCGCGTGTGAAGGAAGATGTTTAGTTTCAAGCATTACTTGAGCTGTTCCACCTGTTGCGCCTACATTACTTGCTTTAGCATCCTTTGCCAAATCTAAAGCGATTGGAAAACGTTCTCGTAGATCTGGGGTTCCGTTCTCACCATTGCATTCTGCCCATCCCGGTGGAATATCATTACTAAACCACATTACAACCGTCTTAGAAGGAATATACATATCAGAAAACAAACGCGAAGCTACATTTCCATCTGCGTCTCCAAAGAGTATGCGTCGCGGAGTCGTATCGATGGATGAATTGTTGAAACCCTCTTGATCTGAAGAGAATACGTTAAACCACATATACCAACCATATAACAAGATTAACCCTATTAGAATCCACCGTTGAGTATTGTTAAACATAGGTTCTGTTTATTATTTCGTTGTAGATTTTTCTGCCGAAATAATTTTATCTCTTTCATCCATCCAACTCACGTACCCATCCCCAAATTGGGTTGAACCATACAGATTTTTAACCTTTTCCCCTGCAAAATATTGGTCATTTTCGATCCGTACTCCAAGTTTCTGGAAAACACTGTCTGATTTATCCTTGTTTGTGAGATACAATTTATACGTATCACTCGCACTTTGATATTCTGGAAATCCCAAAGTCAATTGGACAGCTCGAGACCAAATACCTGGGCCTGTGTGTTTGTGAACAAAATGTTCGGTGCTGGTATCGATCCCATTTTTAGCTTCTTTGACGATAAGATCGATTACTTTTTTCAGAATAGGATGACCAGGTTCGGCTAAAATTGTCCATTGACAAAAGTGAAGGTCGTTTTCTAAAGCGATTATGATACGATCCGATTCTTGAATTTTCCAGTCCTCCAGAGGCTGGAGTGCAATGGAGTCGATATCGGTGTAGATTCCTCCGTGTACGTACAATACACAGTATCTCCACATATCTGCTTTCATTACACCCATTGGCAATGAGTTAAACGTCTTGTAAATATCCGAACTAAAATGTTTCTTCATAAATTGATCGATCTGAGCATCATCCATAAAATGATAGTGATAATTCGGTTGATCTTTCCACGTCAGTTGACATTCTTTAGCTTTTTCTGGAAGTTGATCTGTTTTATAGGTCTGCCAAATTTTTAATGGAATATAATCTGAGCGAATTTCACTCGGAAGGGTGTAAAAGGAAAGAATCTCAATCATTAAAATGATTATTATCAAAAAGATCAGTAAAATATTCATTCTTTTATTATACTATATAATACTGTCACTACTGTATAAAAATACAATGTCTACCGAAACCGATACGTGCTCAATTTGTATTGAAAACTTTAACAAATCCACTCGTGCCCCAGTGGATTGTGCGTATTGTGGTCATATAGCCTGTCGAGTGTGCTACGAGACGTATTTGTTACAACACACGAGTCCAAAATGTATGAATTGTAGTAAAGAGATGACTCGAGATGTAATGTCTAAAAAATTTACCAAAAAATTCTTAACTACCCGTTACAAAGAACATCGAGAAAATTGTCTATTTGACCAAGAAAAGGCAATGTTACCCGCAACTCAACCCATCGTGGAACGAATCATTGAAAATGATCGCATTCGAGGAGAAATAACCAATCTTCGAATCCAGATTTCTAGTATGCAACAAACGATTCGTGACTATGAAGATATGTTGTACTATAGAAGAGACACAAATATAGAACGAAAAAGTTTTGTTCGTAAATGCCCCAATCCAGACTGCAGAGGGTTTTTATCTACCCAATGGAAATGTAATCTATGTGAACGTAAAACGTGCAAAGAGTGCAACGAATGTATGTCCACAGATGATGACGAACATAAATGCGACCCAAACAATGTAGAAACTGCCAAGCTTTTGGCTCAAGATTGTAAAACTTGTCCAAAATGTGGAGAGATGATCTTTAAGATTGACGGATGTTTTGCTCGGGATACTCCCATTTTACTCCGAAATGGGTCGGTTAAAATGTCTCAATCTATTCGTATCGGGGATCAACTCGTAGGAGATGATGGAACTTTCCGAACCGTACTGGACACGTGTGCGGGAACAGACCAATTGTTTAAAGTTGAACACGAAGATGGAACTTTTTATATCGTAAACAGTAAGCATATTTTAGTCACCCAACAGCGGAATGGATTTCTGTTTGAACTCTCAGTGGAAAAATACCTAAGTTTGGATATTCTTGAACAGGTTCAATTGTTTGCAGTTCGTAAAACCTCTACAGGTTTGGACGCGTTAGCTTTTCGAGTTTTTCCAACAGGAAAAAGAGGGGAGTATTACGGTTGGAAAGTTGATGCAAACCAAAGATTTTTACACGCGGATCATACTGTATTGCATAATTGTGATCAGATGTATTGCACTCAATGCCATACTGCTTTTAGTTGGCGAACAGGAAGAGTGGAAACAGGAACAGTACACAATCCTCACTATTTTGAATGGTTAAAGAAGCAGGATAAACTGGATAATCAACTCGTTCAAGAAATGGTTCCACGTTGTGGTAGAGAGATTGATCATCACTTGATTCGTCGAATGATCAACTGCCCAAACTTTACTTATTCTCCGATGATGCTTGACGTGTGTCGAAATGTTATTCACTTTCAAGCGGTTGAATTGCCTCGTTTCCAGACGGATCGGTTTAATGATAATCAAGATCTTCGAGTATCTTTTTTGCAGAATCAATTGACTGAACAAGCTTTTCGAACGACGCTTCAAAAGCGTGAAAAATCCCGAGAAAAGAATGAAGAATTGTATCGGTTATTTGCAATGATGATCCAATGTGTGACAGAGATCGTGTATCGTTACGTAGAAGAACGTAAGCCTGTTGCTCATTATTTTCTAGAGTTGGACAATCTACTCGAGTATGTAAACGAGTGTTTACATAATATTTCAAAGGTATATTCGTGTCGAAGATATTCCATCGACCCAAGCGTTTCATTGGTACGTTTGTAAGAGATTAATTTTTCAAAGTAAATAAATATAGACATTGATTTAATTCTGCGACCATTTCATCCCGAATATTGGCTAAATCAGAGTCGGCGATCTGAAGGTGTTCCAACATCATTCTAAATTGGGTAACGAAAGGGACGACTGATTTATCTGTCAAATGGGCGATTTCAGCGG
>Ga0208202_1000322_pt1 | contig 11320 bp, 16 predicted proteins | sample LakMenEpi27Aug08_FD_150738 | JGI IMG/M metagenome (GOLD analysis project Ga0208202, IMG submission 150738) | Freshwater microbial communities from Lake Mendota, WI - 27AUG2008 deep hole epilimnion (SPAdes) | ecosystem: Environmental > Aquatic > Freshwater > Lake > Epilimnion/Euphotic zone ... | reverse complement strand
CCCGGGCCTGGAGGCCGACGAACTGGAGCACCGCCTGGGACGCTACGGGCTCAACCCCTGCGGCGAGATCCTCGGCGCCGACTTCCACTGCAACCTGGCGGAGATTCATCTCAACCAGATCCACCCCACCGACTTCCAGGCCCAGGAAGACGCCTTCCGCGCCGGCGCCATCGCCGTGGCGTGCCTGCTGAACCACGACTTCGAGGTGGAGCGCTACCGCCAGAGCCGGGCCTGGGATCCGATCGTGGGCGTGAGCTTCACGGGCCTGTTCGACTTCTTCGTGCATGCCTTCGGCACGCCGTGGCTGAACTGGTGGGAGGCGGGCCGGCCCGATTCGGAGGAAGGCCGGGCGTTCAAGGCGCGCGAGGCCGACTACCTGCAGCGCTGGAAGCGGATCGTGCACGAGGCGGTGGGTGAGTACTGCGACCGCCACGGCATCCGCCGGCCGAATCGCTGCACCACGGTGCAACCGGCGGGCACCAAGAGCCTGCTCACCGGCGCCAGCCCGGGCTGGCATCCGCCCAAGGCGCAGCGCTTCATCCGCCGCATCACCTTCCGCAAGAACGATCCGGTGGCGCTGGCCTGCATGGACTACGGCTACACGATCGTGCCGAGCCAATCGGACAAGGATGAGCAGGGGCGGCTGCTGGATGATCCGTTCGATCCACGCTGCAGCGAGTGGCTGGTGGAGATCCCCACGGAGGTGAGCTGGGCGAACCTGCCGGGTGCCGACACGGTGGAGATCAACAACTTCTCGGCGCTGGCCCAGTTCGACTTCTACATGCAGGTGCAGCGGCACTACACGGCCCACAACACCAGCGCCACGATCGAGTTCCGCGAGAACGAGATCGAACCGCTGGCCCACAAGATCCACGAGGCGATCGAGGAAGGCTTCGGCTACATCTCGGCGGCGCTGCTGGCCCGCTTCGATGCCAACGCCACCTTCCCACGGCTGCCGTTCGAACCGATCGACAAGGCCACCTACGAACGGCTGCACCAGGAGGTGGAAGGCCGCCGCCGCACGGCGGACTTCTTCGAAGCCCTGGCCCGCTACGACCGCGGCGAACTGATGGAAGCCGGCCCCGCCGGCTGCGACTCCGACAAGTGCCTGCTGCCGCTGGCGAAGCCGGAGGGGTGATTGGGGTAATGGGAGCTGGGGGGCTGCGTGTGCGAGGGGTGGTTCACGGGTCCGCGAACCACCCTTGTGCGGTTGATCGTCGGTGGCATACCGCAAGTGCTCCAGGGTCTCTCAAGGTTTTGCGCGCAGGAAGCAGGGGCGATATACGGCGAATCGCGTGGTGGGGAGGGTGGTTTGCGGAACCATCTAAGAACTAGTTGGGCGTCCACAAGGAAACGGAGCTAGCGGATTATGGACTATTCAAAATTCAGCTGGCAGGAGTTCGAGATGCTCTGCGCCCGGCTGCTTCAGGCTTCCGGCTATACGCTCCAGCGGCAAGGGGCGCGGAGCCAAGACATCGGAGTCGATTTCACGTTCACCGATCCTTCGGGCGAAACATGGGTTGCCGAAGTGAAGCACATCACGCCACCGAGAACCGGAACACCCGTACTCCGCTACGCAGCCGCTCAACTTAATTCAGCTAAGCAGTTGACTGGTGCAAAGAACGGTCTGCTGATCGTCTCTATGTTGCTCCCGCAGAACCTTAAGGGCGATATCGAAGCACGTGAGGGCATCACTATTTGGGACTCCCGCAGCCTCAACGACCTTCTAGTCAATCGTCCCGAAGTTGAGCAAGATTATCTTCTGCTGTTGGATGCCCAGGCTGTCGCGCGTCGCGGTCTGGAACAACCCGCACCACTTGATCCTCGGGCACAGGAGCTGATTGGCCGGCTAGAGGCGCTTCCTCCAGGAAGAGAGTCTTTCCGTGAGTTTGAGGACCTATGCGTGGAAATTATTAACTACGCGTTCTTTCCGCAACTGGGTGTCCCATCTGTGCAAAGCAGGAGCGAGGATGGTCTCGATATTCGAGACGCCGTCTTTCCAATTGCTGGTGACCACGCTTTTTGGCAAGAAATCAAGCGAACCTGCTCAACGCGCTTCATGGTCGCGGAGTTCAAGAATTACACCGAGAGCGTCCGACAGCGTGAGGTGGAGTCCATTCAGCAGTACCTTTACTCGAAGGCTATGCGCATGTTTGGAGTGTTGTGCAGCCGGAATCAACCGTCCGAATCAGCTCTCTTGGCTCGGCGGCGTGCATGGTTAGAGACAGACAAACTCATACTTTTGCTTTCCGATGAGGATCTGAAGGATCTCGTTCGCGCAAAGTCATATGGCGAGAAGCCAACAGACGTCTTAGACGCCCAACTGGGTGAGTTCTTTCTCAGACTAGCCCCATGACAGTGACGCCCAACCAATCATTCCAGCGGACTGCCTTCGGCCGCCGCTGAATTTAAGCGTTGGGGTGCGGCAGCGAATCGGGGGAACCCCAGCCACATCCGCGAGAATCTCAGCGAAGAAGAGCTCACCCTCTTCGACATCCTGCTCAAGCCCGCACCCGACCTCACCGATGCCGAGCGCAGCCAGGTGAAGGCCGTGGCCCGAGAGCTGCTGGAGCAGGTGAAAGCCCTGCTGGTGCTCAACTGGCGCGCCAAGGAGGCGTCCCGTGCCCGGCTCAAACTGGCAATCGAAGATGCGCTCGACCTGGGCCTCCCGCGGGCCTACACACCGGAGCTCTATCAACAGAAGTGCAACGCGATCTTCGAGCACTTCTATGTGAGCTATCCCGAGCGGGATGCGAGTGTCTATGCCGACACCAAGCAGGCCTGAATCTCGTATTCGGCGAAACCCAGCGCCTCGCGCGCCTCTACGAACCCAAACGCGCCGCCCTGGAGGAACGGAAGAAGACCCTGCTGCACCAGGCCTTCATAGGCGAGCTCTGAGCCGTGGCGGCGAGCCAGGTTGGGATCCGTGATTCCACGGAAGCCGGTGCTCCCCCAGCGGCCTACGGTGAAACCCAATCGTTGGATGTAGGGCCTTCAGCTTGAAGCGACATCGGCTGGTACTGGAAGGCGGAGACGGTGCGCAGCTCCGCATCAGCGGCGATCAGCTGGCCGAGCTGCTCGCTGCCCTCATGGAAGGCGCGCGCCTGGCGCTGCGCTATCAGGTGGAGGGCATCAGCAATCCGCCGGGTCCAAGACCCCGCTGGTTGGAGGCCTGCACCAGCCAGGTGATCACGGGCTTGCATGCTGGCTCTGCCGTGCTGGAGATCGAGGCGCCCACGCTGGAGGAGGCCGCTCCTGAAGTCTTTGGCGCTTCAGGGCAGTTCAGCCTGTTGCAGCCTGATGAGCCCCTGGCACCGCCAGCCAGCACTGCCCTTGATCTGTTTGCCGCCGTTCTGCAGGAGATTCAGCAGGGGGATCGCCCAACCCTGAGGGCCGATCGGTCTCTGTTGGAAGGGTGCCTTCGCTTCGCCCGCGTGCCCAGTGGAGCCTTCACAGGCATCAGCCTCGGGTCCGTGGATGCCGAAGGGCCCACCGTGACCTTGCACGCTTCCGACATTCCCTTGCTGGAAGAGTTGGTGCTGCAGACCCCTCTCCCCCAGACCATCCGCTTCACCGGCAGGCTCGACACCATCTCCTCCACCAGACCGTCTGTCACCTTGCTCAGTGATGACGGCGAAAAGATCCAGGCCCGGCTGCCCTCCGGCGTCACCACAGAAGACCTGAGGGCTCTCTTTGGTCAGCGAGTGGTGGTGGCCGGCGTCGCTGAGTTCCGACCTTCGGGGCGCATCCAGCAGATCGCCATCAGCCAGATCCAACCGGCCCATGGGGCCGATGAGTTGTTCAGCGAAACGCCCAGAGCGTGGGGTTCCATGCCCGTCTTCACCCCAGCAGCGCAAGAGCCGGGATCCGGTGTCGCCTCCTTCTTCGGCACCTGGCCCGGTGATGAAACCGACGACGAGCTGATCACGGCCCTCGCCGCCATTCGATGACGGCAGCGGCAGGTGCCGGCAGGCCCTATCTCCTCGACACCAGCGTGATTCTCCATCTGGTGCGGGGGAAGGCTCTGGGTCAGCGAATACAGCAAACCTTTGATTTGATTCACTGCCAGCCACGCCCGCTGGTGAGTGTGGTGAGCCTTGCTGAGGCTCGGGTGCTAGCGCAAGCTGGGAACTGGGGAGCAGCCAAACGCCAGGCCCTTGACACGGCCTTCCGCTCGCTCACGATCGTGAACATCAACCATCCGTCCGTGATTGATGCCTATGTGCAGCTGGATCTCCATGCCCGCGCCCATCCCCAAGGGGCAAGAACCATGGGCAAGAACGACCTGTGGATTGCGGCAACGGCCGTTGCCGCCCAGGCCGTCCTGCTGACCACGGACAAGGACTTTGCGTTTCTGATCCCTACCCCTGTTCAGGGGCATGTGATTGCGAGCGCCTGATCTTCGGTGGGGTTCGTTCGATCCTGCATCGGCCCCCCACCGTGGCCAGGGGACTGACTCAGGGCCTGCTGGTCTAGTCTGGTCTGGTCGAGCCGTGGGCAGCCATGGTGTCCCGTCCCAGCCCTGGTCAGAGCACGGGCCCGAGCCGTGTGGTGAACATGCTCGAGGCCAAGACCCACCTCTCGCGGCTGGTGGAGGAGATCGAAACCGGCGGCGAAGCCACGGTGGTGATCGCCCGCAACGGCCGCCCCGTGGCGCGGCTCACCGGCCTGCAGGAGCCGGCGCGGCCCCGCCGGTTGGGCATCGCCCGGGGGCAGTTCGTGGCGCCCGACTCCATCGATGCCGCCAACCCCCTGATCGCCGAGCTGTTCGAGCAGGGGTGATGCACCTGCTGCTCGATACCCATGCCTTGCTCTGGGCCATCAGCGGCCCCTTCACCCTGGTCAGTGCCGATGCGGCGTTCGTTTCCTATGGCTGCCCGCTGCAGGATGCGCGCCGCTGAAACAGGCAAGGCCCGGCCGGCCACCCACGCCCAACTGGCCCCATGAGCGCAACAGCCCGCCCCTCCAGCGATCTCTCCGTGGTGGGAGGGAACTAAAGTAGTCACAAATGGAAGGGTCGTCATGGCTGAAGTAGTCGCAAGCCAGGTGTCGGTGCGGGATCTCAAGACCCACCTCTCCGCATGGCTCGGCCGGGTGCAGGCCGGTGAGGTGGTGGAGGTCACCTCCCATCGCAAGCCCATCGCCCGCATCACCGCTGTGAAGCCAGCGGACTCAGAGATAACCGGCCCGCTGCAAAAAGCGATTGATGCGGGATTGATCAGCTGGAACGGTCAGAAGCCCAACCTGCCCCCACCCGTCAAGCTGCGGGGGAAGGGAAAGCTGCTGAGTGAGATCGTGATTGAGGATCGGGGTTGAGCTGGTGATCCTCTTCTGTGACACCAGTGCACTGATGAAGTTGCTCGTTGACGAAGATCAATCGGATCAGATGCAGCAGGTCAGCACCACTGTCGAGGCCATCGGGGTCTGCCGGATCAGCTGGGCCGAAACAATGGCTGCCCTGGCTCATCTCCAACGGGAAGACCCAGTCTGCGACGAAGATCTCGAACAGGCTCGGCAGCACCTGATCCAATGCTGGAAGACCTTCACCATTGTTGAAGTCAGCCAGCCATTGGTGGAAACGGCTGGGTGCAGCTGGCCGCAGCCCATGAACTCCATGTCAACGCCGAACAGACCGTTCTCTTCGCCAGCTACGACCGTCGGCTGAATCAGGCCGCCCAGCTCCTTCGGCTGGAGGTGTTGCCATGACCACCACACCAGCTGCCACCAGCGAGATGGACCATCTCGATCAGCTCGTGGCCAAGGCCTTCGATGGCTTCCTGGATTGTCTGGGCCGACTTCAGGACACTCGATTTCAGCGAAGGCACCGGTGTCCGCAAGCTGTAGCTTGACGGCAACCCCGCCATCGGGCTGTCGACGCAACGGGTGCTTGCTCGATTCGTTCAATCGTCCAACGGCGTGTTGGACATTCGGGGCTGCGGAAGCGGATCGGGGGACCCCGTACCGTTTGCTCCTTCCCCGCTGACCAGGCCTGCCATCCCACCCATGACCACACCCACCGCCACCCTTGACGCCCTGCGCTCCGGTGCGCTGAAGGGGATCACGCGGCTGGATCTCTCCTGTGGCCTGGAGGACTTTCCGCGGGAGATCTTCGAGCTGGCCGACACCCTTGAGGTTCTCAATCTCTCGGGCAACCTGTTATCCGAACTCCCAGACGACTTGCCGCGGCTGGGCAAGTTACGGGTGATCTTCTGCTCGGAGAATCGCTTTACCCGGCTGCCCGAGGTGCTGTCCTCGTGCGTTCAGCTGGAGATGGTCGGGTTCAAGGCGAACGCCATCCAGGAGGTGGCGCCTGCCGCCCTTTCCCCCGGCTTGCGCTGGTTGATCCTCACGGACAATCAGATTTCGGTACTTCCCGACTCCATCGGCACCTGTGCGCGCCTGCAGAAACTGATGCTGGCCGGCAATCAACTGGAAGAGTTGCCAGAGGCGATGCGCGGCTGCGTCAACCTTGAGCTGCTGCGGATTGCGGCCAACCGGTTCCAGGCGTTGCCGGAGTGGCTGCTGCACCTGCCCCGGCTCACCTGGTTGGCCTTTGGCGGCAATCCGGTTTCCGCGCTGCCCCACGCCCCGCGTTCAAGCGCGGACCGCCTCCATTGGGGGGATCTGGTGTTGGCTGAACAACTCGGCGAAGGCGCCTCGGGAGTGATCCACAAGGCGCACTGGCAGCCGTCACCGCAGGAAGCCGGCCATCCCGTGGCGGTGAAACTCTTCAAGGGGGCGGTCACCAGTGACGGGTTGCCAGCGGAAGAACTTGCGGCCTGTTTGGCGGCGGGCAATCACCCGCACTTGATCGGGGTGATGGGCGAACTCAGCGGGCACCCAGCCGGCACAAGCGGCCTGGTGATGCCGTGGGTCGACCCGGGATTTCGGAATCTGGCAGGCCCGCCCAGCCTGGCGTCCTGCACCAGGGACATCTACGACGACGGCCAGCGTTTCTCCCTGGACTTGGTGCTGGATCTGGCGAGGGGCCTGGCTGCTGTTGGCGCGCACCTGCACGCCCGTGGAATTTTGCACGGGGATTTCTATGCCCACAACGTGCTGTATCGCCCCGAGGGCGGCTGCTACTTGGGCGACTTCGGGGCGGCCTCCTTCTACCCCCCTCAGGCAAGTGAAGGCACCAATCCATTCGAGGCGCTGGAGGTGCGCGCCTTCGGCTGTTTGCTGGGCGAATTGCTGGAGCGCCTTGAATCCGGCCATCACCTGCTCCTGCCATCGTTACAAGCACTGCAACTCCGCTGTATGGCGCCAGTTGCGGCGAGCCGGCCCCGGTTCGCCGAGCTGGTGGCCACCTTGGAATCACTGTGAAATGAAGCGAGGTGGTCTGAACCTCGCGGAGCTCGGTGGATCCGCCCAGGGATGGATGGAAAGGGGATCTGCAGGAACCCTGGTGCACGACAAAGAGTGCCTGCCTGAACTCGTACGGGTATGGGAAAGTTGGTGAATTGCTGGTGGTGAGCGGTGGATCCGAACGCGTCCGTAACCGGTCTGGCCCGCGCCATTCAGCTGTCGGTGGCCCCGGTGTTCCTGCTCACCGGCATCACGGCGCTTCTGGTTGCCGGCGTGGTGGCCGTGCTGTTCATCAGCGCGGTGGCGGCCCTGGATCTGGCGGTGATCGTGGTGCCGGTGTTCGTGCTGGCGATGGTGTTCCTGATCCTCGGGCTGGTGTTCTTCCTGCTGGAGGTGCAGCTGGCCATTCGCCAGAACCCGCAGCGCTACTACTAAGGCTCGGCGGCACGGGCGTGCCCTGATCAGCTCCCGCTGCCGCTTCTGGCCTCAGGCCAATGATCACCACGTAGGCAGGCCAGAGACCATCGATGGCGCCAGCGAAAACCCTCGGCGGCGACCCCGGAGAAAATCGCCGAGGCCGTGGTCCGCTTGGTGGAGGCGGGCTCAGTTCAGCAGCTCCATGGTGTCCGGAAAGGGGCCGCTCTGCAGCCACACCGTGGTGGCGGTGTGGGTGGGGTGGAGGCACTCGCCGCCCCCTAGGCCGAAAGGAAGGGGCGCGGCCCGATCGACACACCGGGCCTGGCGCGGTAGCGGAGCCGGCTTCACGATCTCGGCGGGCTGGTGGCGCCGGGAAGGCTGGCCGGCTGCTCAGCCACCATGAAGCGGTCTCGCCCTGAGGATTTAGCTGCCAGCAGAGCGCGGTCTGCCCTGCGGTACACCTCGGTGTAATCCTCACCGGCCAGGTGTTCAGCCACACCGATACTCACCCGCGGGTGCACCGCACCAGCCGGCAGGTCCACGTTCAGCCCGCGCACGGTGTCCAACATGCGTTGGGCCACCAACTGCGCCGTGGCCAGATCCGCACCCGCCAGCAGCGCCAGGAATTCCTCCCCACCCCAGCGCGCACAGCAGTCGTAATCCCGCAGGCCCTGTTGCAGAGCCTGAGCCAGAACAACCAGCACCTTGTCTCCGGCTTCATGGCCGTGGGTGTCGTTGATTGTCTTAAAACGATCCACATCCATAGCCAGCAGGGAGTAGGTGGTGTTGTCCCGCTGGGTGCGGTGATCCTCACGACGACAGCGGTCCACAATCAGCCGGCGGTTGGGCAGACCGGTGAGTTGGTCGTGGGTGGACGCTTTCTTCAGCGCCTTGTTGAGGTCGTTGAGCATCACCTGATAGCGATCAGAGATGCGGATCACCTTCTCAAGCTTGCGGATCTGCAGGTCGTACCGCTGGGAAACGTGTTGCACCCGTTCCTGCACATCGGTCTGGTAGCGATCTGAAATCTGGGTGATTCGCTCCAGCCGAAGAAGTTGCTGTTCCATCCGCTCCTGAATGGCCGCCAGTGCGTCGCGCAAGGGATGGTCCTGATAGCGCTCATCCACTAGCAGCTGGGCAACCCGTTGCTCAAGCTCATCCTCCGGCCCCCAGGGGCGGAATGGGTTCATCGGCACTATTCAACAAACGGAGCAGCGGTGATCGTGAAGCTGAAGGTATAGTCTTCCCGGAATTCCTCACCCAACTCAGCCGAACGAGGATTGCGGCTGTCGTACAACCAGATCACAGCCAGATCGCGACCGTCAGCAAAGGCCATTTGCAAACGATCGAAGACATCGATCATGGCCCGGATACTGCTGGTGTTGAGGTAGTTGAGATGCAGCTCAAGCCGGAGGGGCAAGGCTGTTTCCGTGAGAAAAGCGTCAACCCAGGCAATCACTTCGGAAAACAGCTCGTAGGTGTTCTCCGGATACGACTCACCCGACATCTGCAGCAAACCGGAATCCCAACTCGCCTGAATCGCAGGGGTGGACTGCGTAGCAGCAACGCTGAGATTCGTCCCTGGGCCAACCTGGATCGAGTTGTGCTGGGTCATGGCGGATCAGATCGTGGCCCGAAGGGTGAAGAATGCCCTACCAGCCTCCAGGGGGTCGAGGCTACATTCCAGGGGTGCCGTTGTTTTACGGGCGATCTCGATCAACCCCAGGCCGGCACCAGAAGATTGCTGCTCATCGCGGGGACGACGCAGTTGCTCCTTGTAGAGGGACTTCAATTCGGCCTTGTCCAACGAAGCCAACTGGCTGACCCTCTCGAGCAGCCGTTGGCCATCAGCATGTTCCACAACATTGCCTGCTGAGACGACATAGCTTCCCTGGGCTGACTCTGCGATCACCACCGTGGCCGTTGCCTCAGGCTCACCATAACCCTGGGCAGCGGTGTAATGACGGATGTTCTGGCTCATTTCAATATAGGCGCTGAACACATCCATAGCCGATGACATGCACTGGCGGGTGGACTGGATATGTTCCTTCAGGGCTAGTCCAATCTCACTGATCAACGTCCGCGAAATCGGCCCGTTAAAGCAGATGAGGATACGCTCAGCAGAGAAGAAGTCCCGCAGGGAAGCCAGACTTCGATGGGTGGTGAATGTTGAGGACATCGCCCCGACCTACTCCCCTAAAACTAGCAACAAGTGCAAGCGGTCGGCAATCAGGGCACGCGGAATGAAAAAATGGTGATGTCATCGCGCTGGGGATGGCCGCCCATGAACGCGGCCAGGGAATCACGGAACGCCTGCTGCTGTTGATCCAGGGGCTTGGCGGCATGGTCCAGCAACCAGCGCTCGAACCGTTCCGTGCCTAGGCCGAAACCATCCTCACCTCCGGCTTGATCGATGATGCCATCGGTGGCGAGATAGTAAGTATATTCACTGGCCAGTGGGATCGAATGGTCACTATAAGTACCGGCGCGGCGGTCCCACAGAGGTCGGTTATCGGCCCGAGCCATACAAACCGATCGACCATCACTCCAGTACAGGGAAATCCGTGCTCCAGCGAAGCGCAGAATCCGCCGCTCAAGATCCAGGAACACCAGCCCCGCATCCATCGATGTGGCCATCGCCCGGGTGATCTGGGCTTCACCGAGTACTCCGTGCATGGAGGCATTGATGGCCTGGAGCACCTGGGCAGGCGATTCCATACCAACCTGCTGGATGGAGCGGTCGAGTCCAGCCCGAGCCAGCATGGTCATCATCGCACCAGATACACCGTGGCCGGCACAGTCGGCAACACCGGCAATGCAACGAGAAGCCTCACCGTGGTAAACGTAATAATCTCCACCCACAAGGTCGCGAGGTTGCCAGAGCACGAAATAGTCCTCACCAAAGCGCTCATTCAGCTGACGATCGGGAAGAATGGATTTTTGCAGAAGGGCTGCATAGCGGATCGAATCATCAATCTGCTGATTCACTTCACGCAGCCGGCTATTCGCAGCATCCAGCTCTTGGATCGCTTCGCGCTGACGAAGGAGAACGCCATTGAAGGCATGCGCCAAGCGGGCAATCTCATCATTGCCCTCAATATCCAGAAGTATGCGATCGAGGGAGTGATCGAAAGCCAGGTTGTCAGACTGGCGCACTAGCCGGCCGAGGGGTCTGATCACCCTCAACGCAACGATGCGGTAGGAAATGACCAGGCCAACCACCAGCAGCAGCGCCAGAAAGATGGTGGTAGCGGCATGCTGGACACTGGATGTCTGATCATGCAGCAATTGCCAGGCGGAGAGTAGCAACGACGCCAACACCACTCCATTCAGACAAGCCAGCAGCTGAAAGATCTGCTGAATGGTGAGCGCATGCCGGTCTCGTTGGCGGCTCCTGGCCATCAAACCAAACCCTTTGAAAGCCACTTTAAACGCCACACAGAGCCCCCCTCAGCCAGGTTCCATGGCAAAATGGACAGGCACGCCTGTTGGGTTGTGTTGGCCGTCTGGAGAGGTGGTCGAGTGGTTGATGGCTCCGGTCTTGAAAACCGGCGACCCGCAAGGGTCCGTGGGTTCGAATCCCACCCTCTCCGTT
>Ga0208202_1000317_pt1 | contig 11402 bp, 15 predicted proteins | sample LakMenEpi27Aug08_FD_150738 | JGI IMG/M metagenome (GOLD analysis project Ga0208202, IMG submission 150738) | Freshwater microbial communities from Lake Mendota, WI - 27AUG2008 deep hole epilimnion (SPAdes) | ecosystem: Environmental > Aquatic > Freshwater > Lake > Epilimnion/Euphotic zone ... | reverse complement strand
CAGTCGTTGCATAGGCGCACGCTTTACCGGTAGCCAGTTGCAACAGGCAGACTTTAGGGCCGCTAATTTAACAGAAGCAATCCTAGACGGGGCTGAAAGTATCAAGGGGGCTGACTTCAGTCAAGCTACGGGTTTGGACAAGATACAGCTAGCCAACCTCCTAACTCGCTCACACATCGAACTGGATTACTGGAACCCACTCACTAGGCAAACGACTCGGACGACACTGGAATCGCTGCTGGGATCCACAACAAGACCCGCATAGCGCGCTGGCAGTGGCAAACAAAGCGGAGCGTTTGAAACAAAAGATTGAGGTTTATAAAGCTACGGTCGAGGGCTATGGGATGCCGGAGATAATTGCAGGGTATCGCCACGAAAGTCATGCCGTTTGGTCCAGCCTCCATCCTGGGTGTGGAGAGCTTCTCCCAAGAGTGCGAGGCACCACGTGAGCTAGTTCCAGGTGACGACGACCAAGCGAAGGAGTCAGTAATCCGGGCTGTCTACAGACAGGTGCTTGGGAATGCCTACGTCATGGAGAGCGAACGACAAGTTGTTGCAGAATCGCAGTTCAAGCTAGGTGAGATCAGCGTTAGAGAACTGGTAAGGCGTATCGCAAAAAGCGATCTTTATAGCACGCGCTTTTTTGACTCATGCGCGCGCTACCGCTATATCGAACTAGCTTTTCGCCACCTACTCGGACGTGCTCCAGCAGATTTCGAGGAAATGCGGGGGCATGCCGAAAGACTAGATACAAGTGGCTACGAAGCAGACATCGATAGCTTCTTAGATTCTGACGAATATCAGAACACCTTTGGTGAGTGGACAGTTCCATATCAGCGTGGGTGGAAAACAGAATCCTGTGCAACGCTTCAAGAGTTCACCTGGTCATTCCAGTTGCTACGTGGCAACAGCAGCAGCAGCCTAAAAGGCAACTTGGCTGGAATCAGGAGCCGTCTTGGCGGTGCTGCTTATCAGAACCGCCCCCTTCCTGTGGTAGCTCCCTCATCACAAGATTCCCAAGGCTGGAGCTTCCGCCCAGCTGCCAACCTGACAGATCCCGTTACCCGGATAGGTGTACTCGCAGGTGAAGCAGGCAAAGTCTATCGAGTTGAAGTAACAGCTTACAGGGCCAATAACGTGCGACCCACATCACGCTATAGGAAAGCAAACAGGGTATTCTTCGTTCCCTTCAATAAGCTTTCAGAGCAATATCAACTTATTCACCGCGAGGGTGGCAAGATCGCAAGCATCACCCCACTGAGTTAACCAATTACTCCAACCAGCCCTACTTAACTAGTAAGCCAAGTCAGCAGGGAGCAAAAAATTAGATGCCTCTGTAACATTTAGCGCCGCATCCGCCCCCACCCGCCCCCCCGCCTTCCCACACCAGAGCAACTCCATCAACCCCTCTCATGACAGCAAATCAAAGCAATTCACTTGACTTCGGAGCCACTCAGCTGCTTGAAGCACCAGCAAGGTTTTCTCGACAAAGGACTGATGCCGTAGAAACTGCCACAAGCGAAGATCAATTTCGCAACCAGCAGCTATTAAATACACCGTCTGCATTCACTGCAAACGACAATGCTGCTTTTCACATAGCAGTAAGAGCTGCGTACCGGCAGGTATTCGGCAATGTTCAGCCGATGGAAAGCGAGCGCCTGCTGAGTGCCGAATCAAAATTACGCAATGGGGACATAAACGTACGGGAATTCGTACGTAGATTGGCCCAATCCGATTTTTATCGCTCACGCTTCTTTGATGCCATGTCTCCGCATCGAGCAGTCGAGCTTAACTTCAAGCATTTGCTGGGCCGCCCCCCCCAAAATCAAGAAGAGGTTGCTAGCCATGTGGCTTTAATTGCCACAAGTGGCTTCACAGAAGAAATCAATAGCTATCTTGATTCCGATGAGTATCTAAAGTCGTTTGGCGAGGAAACAGTTCCATACCAAACAAGCTGGAACTCACCAGTAGGCCAGCCTCAAGCAGCGTTCAACAGGATCGCAGCACTTGAGCAGAATTTCGCTGGCAGCGACACAGCCGTAGGAACCAAAAGTCAACTGCTAGGCAATCTAGTTAGCGGCTACAGGCTCTCAATAAGAGTGCCTGCACAGGTTTACCGATCTGCTTCCCTTAGTCAAACGGGAGGAACAGCGGCTGGTTCGGGCGGTATGTTAGTGCCTGTCAAGCGGAACAGTGCCGATGGAGGCGACTCGACACCAATGCGTGGTGATCTATACGTTGGCTTTGGACTTGGCCAGCGCCAGCAGGAAGTATTCGAGCGCTGCAACGGTGATTCAGCAGATCAGATTACTGCGCTGATCCGCTCGGTATACCGCCAAGTGCTGGGCAATCCCCATGTGATGGACAGCGAACGCAACTTAACAGCAGAAAGCCAGTTTGCTGAGGGAAGGCTCAGCACTCGCGAATTTATAAGAGCTATTGGACTCTCTGCAGACTATCGCCGTCGCTTCTTCGAAACAAATGCTCCCTACCGTTTTGTTGAGCTGAATTTCAAACATATTTTGGGGCGTGCACCCGCATCTCAGGCCGAGATGAGTGAGCACCTACAAAGGCTAGCCATTCACGGCTATGACGCAGAAATCAACAGCTACGTTGATAGCGAAGAGTATCAGAACACCTTCGGCGAGAATACTGTTCCCTACCTGCGTGTAGCAACTGAAAATGGCCGCGAACAAGTTTCCTTTAATCGGCACATAGCACTAGTGCAAGGCTATGCAGCCAGTGACACCATTCAATGTGCCTCAAGCCTGCTGAATTCAGTAGCAACAAGATCTACCCCTACAAACTGGACAAATACAACCGTAAGGATTAACAGGCTTAGTGCAGCCTCTGGATCAGCTGATCCCACATCCAAGCGTTTCCGTATTGTCGTCAATGCCCAGCCTGCAGGCGGCCGCCAACGCAACCCGAACGCCAGTTACGTAGTAAGCGGCAATGACATTACAAGCCAACTGGGATACATCCATAGACGCGGTGGTCGGATCATTTCTGTGACCGAAATCACCTAGAAAACACTGGTTCATTTATTCGGGACAACTGCTAATTTCTGAACTCCCCCCCTACCAACCTAAAAACAATGGAAATCGAAACTCTTGACCGGACCAATTCGGATTTACGCCAATCAGAAGCTCAAGCCCAGCTGAAAGCCGCCTACCGCCAGGTTTTTGGCAATGCACACCTCTTTGACGAAGAGCTCTCAATCTCTGCAGAGAGTTTGTTCATCAACGGAGACCTCACTGTGCAGGGGCTGGTCAATGCCCTAGCCCTTTCCGACAGCTATAGGCGTCTATTTTTTGATGCAAATGGTCCCTATCGGTTTGTTGAACTCAACTTCAAGCATCTCTTAGGCCGCGCCCCACGAAATCAGGCCGAACTGAGCAAGCATGTTCAGCTCCTAGCCACAGAAGGATACGAAGCAGAAATCAACAGTTATATATACGGAGCCGAGTATCTAGAGGTCTTTGGCTTTGATACAGTGCCTTTCGATAGAGGAGCGGCAAGCCAGAAAGGTGAATCCAACCTTACATATAACAGAACACGTGCCTTGACTTCAGGCTTTGCAAGTTTTGATGGTGACGGGCAATCACAATTATTAGTCAGCCTGGCGACCACTTCGCCCCCCGGAGGCAGTCAAAAAACACCCGGGCCAGGTGGTCGCAACAACCAGCGCTACGCTATTCGCTGGATAAGTGCTAATCCTGTTGGCCTAAATCGACGCGTAACGCAAACGACAACAATTCCCTTCAGCTCGCTATCATCAGCGATCCAATCAATTCATCGACGTAGGGGTCGTATCGCTTCAGTACGAGAGTCCTAATTTAAATGAAATTGGAGGCGGCTCAAGGCTGCATTACGTATAATGCTGCAACAATTGAGCCGCCTCCCAAAAAGCATCAGCAACAAGCACCCTGGCTACAAACCATAGATTTAATGGACAATCACCATCTCAAAGCAGAGTGCTCTCGGAATGATCAGAGCACTACAAAGACACGGCCTGCGATCAACATGATGATCGATACATGGGTACACATGGTTCAGGCAGGTCGTCTGCCATCTGCATGGACAACTCACAGAAACAAGGCCTGAGCAGCGTTGATGCAGCTGGAATCTTTTGTAGCTCGTAGCCTAGGCCGCTGGCGATCCATGAGAAGCGGTCATTCTCTTGCTTTTCAGCAATTTGAGGATGTTCGCAGTTCAGTATTGATTGAACCAGTTGGACTCCAAGATCCGTTGGTGCTTCAGTTAATTAGAGACTGCAAAATACACAACGCCGACCCCCTTCTGCCATTCCGAATGGAATGGAAAGCAGAAAGTGACTGGGAGCCAGAGGGGCCCAGTGAAGTATCAGCAGGATCATGCATCCTCGTTCCAATCCCACTTGATAATCAAAAAGGAATCTTACTGCGAAGCGCTGGATATGCAGAGGCCGAGCAAGCAGTATCAAACTATACCTTTTTAGAAGATAATACTTTTATACTCACTACGCAATATGGTCAATCGATTGCAGAGGAAAGGATCTGGTTCGTATCTGAGAATGTTCGCTGCCGCTCATCAGTGCTGCGAACCTCGGCCGGCTCAGGAATACTGCAAACATCCTTCGCATCTGAAATCAGACGGTTAGATTCCTTCAGCCAATAGAGTTCACTATGATAGGCATTACCCTGAAATTCGCTAAAATTCTAGCTGGGCACTACAGCAATTTCTCCCAGGCACAGCAAGACCCCGTAAATTTCGCCCATATCAATATCTATTTTCGCCCGCTGCCTTGGGAAGTATTTCAGGGCCCTGGCTTTTACTCCGAGCAAAGCTATGGGCATGATCCTTGGCGACCTTATAGGCAAGGCGTACATCGACTGATTTCAACCGAGAAGGTGCAGATTGTTGAGAATTTTGGATTCGACCAACCAATTCGCTTAGCTGGAGCAGGCTTCACGCCTAAACTGCTTAAGCTTATTCATATTGATCGCCTTAAACAGCGCTGCGGTTGTGCGATGCATTTCCAAGAGACGACACCGGGTTGCTTCAGCGGAAAGGTAGAGCCTGGTAATAAATGCCTAGTGCCACGCGACGGGCGGCCTACCTATCTAGTGAGTGAGGTGTTGGTTGATCATGAAAACTGGATTAGTAGAGATCAGGGTTTTGATCCAGCTACTAATACCTTGCAATGGGGCTCTGAACATGGGCCACTACGTTTTGAACGCGTGGCTAGCTTTGAGAATGAAGTGACAGCTGAGTGGGCACGTCTAATTAATCATAAGGGAGAAGAACCTAAATAAGTTGGGTAAAACTGAAACACTGCAAGCTGACGGAGAAGCTATCCGCCAATTCCGTAGCTGGATTCGATCGCAGCACCTAGTTTGCCAAGGCCAAGACTTTATTTTTGAAACAATCGATCATAGTCAGCTTGAGCGTTTTGAAGCCTGCCTAAATATGGTTGGTGGGCAATTGCGGTCTGTAAGAGCAATTGGAAACTGGCCCATGGGGCCCCGTCGAACATTCAAGATCCTGAGAGCTGAAGCAGCTGTGCCGAGGCCCAAAGGCCTGGAAATTCAACGCTACTGGGCTGAGCGTGGGTCCTTTCAGACCCGGTTTTCTGAAATAAGCATTTGACGCCTACGATCTACAAAAATATCAGGATCCTGCACGGCAAAAGCATTCTGTAATAGCTGAAATATTTCATGGTTGTTCGCAACATCAATTGAATCAAGACCAATCAATGCAGCATAACGTAGCTCCCAGCTTGGCGTGAAATCGGAGGACAAAAGCTGCCGTACACTTTTGCACCATATATCAGGGAAATGTTTATTCAAAGCCAAGCAAGCAGCCGCTCTTGATTTGCCGAATTGTGGGCGCTTGCTGTTCATGGCTTCCAGCAGCAATGCCTCAATCTCAGGAGTAGCAGCGGAAGGCCAGACATCCACACTGCCAAGAAGCTGAATGAAGAAGTAATGAGCACCATAATCATTATAAGCATCCTCCTGCCATCGCTTCCAGAAAACAGGCCAGAGCTCCTCTGCTGGCCTATGCTTCAATGTGGACAATGCTAGGTAGCAACGGCTAAAGTCAGTACCAAAAAACTCATCAAATAAAAATAATATGGTGGGTTCAGTGTCGTAGCAGTGCGCCAAGACCAAATCTTCTGGCTGATCCAACATCAGCGAATCTAAACAAGTAAGCAGGTCAAGGCCTGCGTGTGCTTTGTCTTGGCCCGGCCAGAGTGTCCGCAGAGCGCGCAACCTGAACACAGGGGACACGGGCGCCTTGAGGATCGAAGGTAATAGATATGTAGCCCGACAGTCAATTAAATCCTGAATCGCCGACTGCCGGTCCATTTGGTTAGGCAGGGTCAGGTGGTCTTCCAACTCTTGAAGGCGACTGCTATCGCCACTGAGCTGTGCAACCCCGGCCAAAGCAGCGCCGCGAACCCCTGGATTCGCATCATCTTGCAGCGATTGAAGTACGGGCAAGGCCGCATGCACTTCTAACCCCACAAGAGCCTGGATAAGAACCCTGCGGCTCTGGCCTGGATCATTGAGCAGCGGGAGCATTGCCTGATGGAGTTCAACATCCTGGCAATTGAGCTGAAGAAGGGCCCAGGCGGCATTTTCAACGAGATAGTGATCATTGCTCCTTAGGCAACGCCCAATGCTAGGAATGGCCCGTTGAACCCCAAGCCGGCCCAAAACTTCGACCGCTTTGCGGCGCGCAAGGTTAACCGCCTGTTCGCCCGAAGAATTATCAATGAGCCGCAATAATGCCTCCTCCGTTTCATCGCCGGGGAAATTCACGAGATGGGCGGCCGCCATGTAGTAGTCGCTGGCAGAATCAAGCGAGTCAAGAGATTGTTCAAGAATCGCTAGCGCATCATGGTGGCTGAGCCCGGGATGGATATTGTCGTAACTGTTGCTGGAGCTTGCCAAAATACTGTCCTCAGAAGTCAAAGTGGACGCGGCTGTGGAGCTCAAAGGAGAGCTGCTTCCAACTCTGATAGCCGGCGGGGCAAGAGCGCTGAAAGTTTAAGAATTATGTGTCTTGACGCAACCCGGCCCGGTCACGTTCAATATGAAACCATCTAAAATAGACGCTCGATGGGACCCCATCAATGTGGTGCACTTCTGGTTGTTACAAGCATCAATTCTGAAACTCCCCAGAGAGTTGCTCAGAAGCTGCTAGTTCCGCGCCATATGCTGAGCCAGGCCATGCAGCAACTACACCAGAACGGAATCCCTGTTACGAAGGTGGGAACGCTAGAGGGTTCCAACTCGGCTTCCGCAGTGGCGACCCAATTGGCTGCCGACCCAGGCGAATCACCCAAAGCTGGACGGCAATCCCCTCGCCGCCGCAAATAGCCCAGCTCAGCCCTGAAGCTCGAACACGCCATCAGGAGCACGCCCCTGTTTGAGCAATTCCCAGTTGATCGACTGAAGGAAAGCGGCAGTGTTTAGAGTCTCCACCACATCGACCCCCCAGTCGCCCCTCTGCAGCAACGCTCCAGAGGCTCCTTGATCGTCCTTACGACCACCCAAGGCCAAAAGCTGGCACGCATCATCTGTAGCGCCTGTAGAGCAGCGCAGCTGACGCCAGGCTTGGAGCATGGCCTTGGCCAGATCAATGGGCAGCAGATCCGCTTCCACCTGAACCAACCAGTGGGGGTGGCTCAGTGCCTGAACATGGAAATCGGTGGATAGGTGCGCAACAAGCCCCGCCGCCAGATCGGCGGAATTGAGGGCTTTCAGGCTTTCGGAAGCCACCTGAAGGTTGTGGGAGAGCAAAAAGCGTGTCATGTCCTGATCTTGTTAAGCCCACCATAGGATCGCGGCGGCTATCCCTGATAATTTGTCCAATAGGAGGGAACCTTGTCTGCCGAGCTGTCCGCTACCCCCGCATCTGGGATCCAGCAACTGAGCGTTGAAGAAGCCAACATTCTGGCTGCAGAGCTGCGTTCCCAACTTCGTCAGGGGTTAGTTCCTTCATCCGACACCCCAGCAATTGAGCGCATGGTGGCTGGCCTCGGCGATACCAGAGGATTGATGCGGCTCACCTTTGCCGAAAGCCTTGGAGCAGTGGGTCCTGCAGCGGTGCCAGCCCTCTGCCGTGCATTGCGGTCTCACGACAACGTCACCGTTCGCCGCGCTGCAGCGAAAACATTGACGCTGATCGGAGATCCCGCTGCCTTGCCCGTTTTGCTCGAAAGTTTGCTCTCAGATTCGGACCCCGTTGTGCAGGGATCAGCTGTCGGAGCGATGGCTGCAGTCGGCGACCAGGCTCTCGATCCACTCCTCTCTGTGCTGGTTCATCCAAAAGCTTCAGCCATGCAGCAGGGGCTGGCCAGTTGGGGGATCGCCTTTATCGGCGCCAAGGCGCCCGAAGCGCTTCGCCAAGCAGCCAGTTCGCCTGATGCCAGGGTGAGAGCAGCTGCCATAGCAGCTCTCGGCGAACAGATCCAGGCTCTAGGAGATGACCAGGCGAGACAGCTGCTTCTAACCGCGCTGGATGACCTGGACTCCGAGGTGCGGGCAGAAGCTGCAACGCTGATGGGCAAGTTGCAGGAGCCCGAATGGGCCTGCCCGCGCCTACTCCCTCTCCTCACCGACTCGGAAGAACAGGTCCGCAAGAATGCAGCTTTATCGCTGATGAAGCTAGGGGCCAGGGATGCCTTGCCTGCATTGAAAGCAAGTGTGGACCAGGAAGAACAACCAAGTGTCAGATTGGTTCTAGAACTAGCAATCAGCCAGCTGAGCAAGTGAGGACGGTAATCGTCCCGCGTCAGCCCGGCTGAGGTTGACGCGCTTGCAGGTCACTTATTCGAGCTAGGGCTGATTCAATTGTCTCCCGCACATAACTATCTACCTGTGGTTGGTTCTGCAGATCCTTAAGAATCGGTTCGATTGCAGGATCATCAATTTGGGCGAGTGCATTGACAGCAGCTACCGCCTGGGCTGGATTATCTCCGCCCACCACTCTTAGCAACAGCGGCACCGCCTGCCCACCAACCTGCCCAAGGGCCATCACCGAAGCAACAGCCACAACGGGTGAGTCGTCGCTGAGTGCCTCCTCGAGAGCCCGCATCGCTGTCTCGGGGAAATGGATCCCAGGCTGGTTTGAAGCCACCTGGGCATAGGCCTTCACGCAGCTGGCGCGGATAGTGCTGTCCGTGCTAGCCATAAGAAGATCCGCTAAGGGCAGCAAGGCTGCCGCACCAAAGGCGCCAATACCACGAACAGAAGCCCTGCGTAAAGCTATATCCGGTTGGGCCAACAGACCAAGCAGGCGAGGAAGAGCTTGCTGAGGCCAATCCCTGACCATAGCCATAAAAGCCTGGCTTTGAATATAAGGATTAGGGTGGGCGAGATCATCAAATAAGATATCTAATGCTTCCATTTCCATCGAGGAGAGGGGGAGGGTAGGCAACGCCTGATTTTCACATAAAAAAGGAGGCCCGAAGGCCTCCCTGGGTTGTCCTCAACAATTAATCAGAAACTGATCAGGAGAGGGCGTTGATGGCGTAATCAAGGTACGACTTCAACTCGTTGAGAGCCTGGGGGCTCATGTCACGAGGGGAGCAAGCCCGATCGCGGGTGAAGGTGAGCGCTTCCACGTAAGCAGCGGTAGGCAGACGCAGGGTGCGGTACACCTCACGGGCTCCGGCAATGCCCCACTCATCGAGAGGGCCGGTGCCGCCCACAACCAGGCAGTAGTTGATCAGACGCAGATAGTGAGCGATGTCGCGGTAGCACTTGTCCACCTTGACCTGGTTCTCACCAGCTTCGCCGGCTTGCTTGAGGTAGGGGTACTTGCTGAAGCAAGCGTCACCAGCCTCCTTCGTCACTTTGTCCAGACCGGCAGCCAGCTTTTCAGCAGCTTCAAGACGAGCAGTAGCTCGCTGAATGTTGCCCTGAACAGCTTCCAGGTCGTTCTGGGAGGGGAAGCGACCAGCGGCATCAGCGGCGGTCACAACAGTGGTCACAACAGACTTCATCGTGAAGATCCTCGTTTAATTAAGTAGTAGTGGTTTAAAAAAAGCAATCTCTTCGGATGAATCAGCTGAGGCCGCTGATCACACGGTCAAAGTAGGTAGCAGCTTCAGCCACTAGAGCGGAGCAGTCGCCCTGAACGGTTTCCATCTTGCGGAAACGGGTTTCCACAGGGTTGGTGCCGCTGGTGTTGGTCTCGTTGATGTGAGCAGTGGAAGAAGCCTTCATGATGGCCACGGCGCGGGCGGCAGACTGAAGGGGAACGCCCAGAGCGATGTAGGTCTCCTTGAGGCCGTTCAGGCAGCGGTCGTCCAACACCGAGGCGTCGCCTGCCAGCAGCGCGTAGCTGATGTAGCGAAGCACAATTTCGCCATCGCGCAGGCAAGCGGCCATGCGGCGGTTGGGATAGCAGTTGCCACCAGCCTGGATCAGGCCGGTGTTTTCGCAGATCATGCCGGTGACTGCATCAGAAACGATGCAGGAGGCATTGCTGGTGATGGCGTTAACAGCGTCTAGACGCTTATTTCCCTCAGCAACATAGTTACGGAGAGCAGCGAGCTCACCGCCTCCAATCGGGGCAGTCTTCGAATCTGCGCTGACGACAGCGCGTGAAAAGGCGTCGAGCATGGGAAAGGGGCCAGGGGTGCTTGTGCTTAGCCAATTGACAGCCAGTGAAGATCGTTAGATCTGTTCAGGTCTGTATGGCGTAGCTGCCTCTCGGGGAAGGCGTAAGGGGAAACTACGGTCATCTCCCGCCTCAGGCCCCCCATCAAGCCAATCATGCAAACTTTCGTCACCCATCGCGGACGCGCTTAAAAAGGGCGCGCTGGCAAAGGGTTTTGGCAAGGGGAAGGGCGGACTCCCACCCAATTGCGCCACAAAGCGCCGGTAGATTTATCTTTTCTTCCATTTTCACCATGAATGCAGCCTTTTGCAGCTGCTCTTGCCCTGATGGATGGCCTGGTGGACCTCAGCGGGTATCAGGGCAAATCGGGGCTGCGGCTGCTACCGGCCGGAGGCGCTGGGGCCCCGAGTGATGCGACTCCTGGAGACCCTGTGGGAGGCCAGCGACCATCGCTGCGGCAAACGCCTGGCGGCGGTGTTGCCCACGCTTGTGGTGGCAATTGAAACCATGGTCACCTGGAGATTCGACCGGTTCTCAAGGCATTGCTGCTGCAGTGGAGCCCGGCCACGACCGATCGGCTGCTGGCACCGGCTCGCTTTGCCCAGGACGGTCAGCAACGGCTCCGGTGGTTGCGGATCGTAATCAGAGTACCCAGTGGTGGAGGACATGTGTCCAGCTCCCCAGCCGCGATGGCCGGCTGGGGAGCTGACCAGTTCAAGGGCCTGCAAATCCGATGATCAGGCCTAGGTCGTGCAAAAACCGGCAGGCTCGTGCAGCGCAGG
>Ga0208202_1000316_pt1 | contig 11412 bp, 10 predicted proteins | sample LakMenEpi27Aug08_FD_150738 | JGI IMG/M metagenome (GOLD analysis project Ga0208202, IMG submission 150738) | Freshwater microbial communities from Lake Mendota, WI - 27AUG2008 deep hole epilimnion (SPAdes) | ecosystem: Environmental > Aquatic > Freshwater > Lake > Epilimnion/Euphotic zone ... | reverse complement strand
GACTGCGGGTGAGACTGCGGGTGAGACTGCGGGTGAGACTGCGGGTGTTTGCGATGCCGATCATATCGAGGTCGACGTTCAGACTGAGAAAACGGGCGATTCGTATACATAATGTATAAATAGAGGTTCAAGTATTAAAGTAATTGAACAAATGTTGAATAATTCAATTTAATTTTAAATTGAATTCAAGTTATCTTTTTATGCTTAAAGATAAATGTCTTCAACAGAAGACGATATTGAAGAAGATATGTGTACTTGTGGACGATATCTTTCTATGACTCACGGAATGTGTACGATCTGTACAGACAACTGGATCGAAGAACATTTTATCAGTCAACAAATCGAAGAAGGAGGATATCTCGCTGGAACAGAACTTGGAATTGAAACAGGTATTCGACATACCATTTACAAGGAAGCACGTGATGATTACTGGATTCTAGATGACTTTGACATTCCTCGGTATGCATATATCGATCGAAGGAGTTATGAACGCGGGTTTGACCGAGGATTCACCAAAGGGTATAACTCTGTGTATTGTTTACATCAACCTGTTATTAATCATCTTCAGTATATACATAAAATGGCTCATTTCAAGATGTGGGTTTTTAAACGTTACGAAAATCACCCTTTATTGGAATGCCAAATAGTAAAGATGATTGAACAATTTGTCCCAAAAGAATACGAACACAATAACCAAGAATAATCACTTTCAATAAATAAAGAACGTATCAAATGCCTCAACCTCGCGACCCAATATTATACGAAAGTGTAAAACGTAACCTATATAAGAAACACCCCAAGCACTCAGCCTATCGTTCAGGATTGTTGGTTCAAAATTATAAAAGGGAATATCAGAAAAAACACCATTCCTCTCGGGCATATTCAGGACAGAAACCCAAGCGCTCAGGACTGAGTCGTTGGTACGCAGAAAAATGGAGAAATCAACGAGGAGGAGTCGGGTATCAATATAAATCAGATGTATATCGCCCTACCCGTCGAATTACAACCAAGACACCTGTCACCTTTTCAGAATTATCTCCCCAAGAAATTTCCCGAGCTCGGCGCATTAAACGAAGCGGTAGGAGAGTTTCACGGTTTAAGAAGAAATAACTTACAACTTTCAAGTTAAAAACATACCTGAATAAACTAAACGATGACATTGTTTAGTTTATTTAGTTTATTTAAAGATTATTACGTGTATTATTACTGTGTTCAGAATCTAAATGGCTTGAATAAAACATACTCGTGCAAACCTTACAATGATCCGATGGATATTTTACTCTCTGAAAGAATTGATCACCCAGAACATCTCAATCAAGAATGGTTGATTCTTCCGATTCACAAATACTATCCACAATGGTATCACCCCAAACGTTTGGAAAAAGAGCTCAAAGCTCGGATTCGAGTTACTGTTGCAGATACTTAATAATTCATATTAAACTGTCCTTTCATATAATCATTCTCTCGTTTACGGATAATCGAATGGGCACGCAACCCTCTGCGGTTGAAATCTCCGTAAACAGTGTCCCAAACTGTTAAAGATTCATTCCATTTTCGAGCATCTTCCTCGTTAATGATTGTGTTGACGATAATATTGACGACGCGATCATTCATATTTGAAAGATCGTTTCGTGGTTCTGCAAGCGGAATGGTATATCGAGTGTACAAGTCTCCGATCTCAGGGGTATGCTTTCGAAGCACGTCACTCATCACGCCTGTAATGACTTCAGGTGTAACCACAATATTATGTCCTGCTTCTCGCAACATTTTACAAATTTTTAGTGAGATACGATTGATATTTTCAATAGAAAAAAATAGTTTATACCCTGTATTCGTCTCATTAATTTTTTCCCAACCTACATTTGCTAAATAATTATTATCATATTTTGCACCCACAAATGTTGTTCCATCTGTCGAGGCTGCAAAATCTGCTTTTCCAACTTTTAAGACCTGAGGATCAATATTCGACATAAAATATTTGTCCCCAGGACAAGTATCCACTACAGGTTCATACCCTTTTAACTTTTGATATCCCATTCTTTATTTATTTTGTTTTAAAAACTCTATAAAACAAAATGTCTATTCTTGTGTGTGATAATTTTTTATCCAATGAGGACTTTGATCGTTTTCGTGAGTATGTAGTCAATAAACAAGCAAGCCAAAACGTTGTAAATGATTCGACGTTTGCACAAGAGTTTTGGTGTCTCTACGGAAAACGTTTACAAGAACTTGCGCTCATCCCTAAGTGCACAGGAATCGCACCGAGTGTAACTGTTACTCACACTTCTTCTCCTATCGGACGACATACAGACGTAAATCACCACGGGGAACGATACAAAATTTTAATCTATCTGAATGATATTCCCAACGGAGGGACAATATTTTATCCACCTACGGGAACACAACGAGTTGAAAATAAAGCCAATCGACTGGTTTTATTTGATATGTCTATTCTTCATGAGAGTGATAAATTTAACCTACAACATCCTCGAATTAAGAAAATGGCGATCGGATTTCGACTTTTCGCAGACAGACCAAGCTAGATAGATTTTGACAACCGATCTCTTTGCCGAGCAATATCTTCAATCGAAGTGGTGGCTATCCATTGACAATATTGAGTCGCATCCTCAAGTGCTTGTTCATACGAATCTACTTTCCAATCTTTATATTCCCCGTCAAAGTATCGATGTTTAGACCACGGTACTTTGGAATGCCACGCGTGAATATGCATTGTATCTGAAGCCGTAATACTGGTGGTTTTCCAACATATATAATCCAACGCATACAGAACAAAATTTTGATTACTAAAAAAAGAATTGATTACAATTTCTCCTGCAATCATTGATGCGATTCCTCGGTCAAATGGCCCTTGAAGATTTCGAGAAAGAATGATTTCGGTTACATAAGCAATCTGTTCACAAGCAAGAATAACTGATTCGCAAGGTCCATAGTAAGAAGCTCCGACATTGGTATAATAACGATACATTCCGTTGAAAACTTTTTCTGCTAGATATTTAACGTGTGCTACCTTTTTTTCGTCTTGAGAATCATAATATCCTCCTTTTCCGATTAATATTTGCCCGGGAGTACATCCTTTGAGATTGGCAGTCAGAAATACATCACAATCTGTTTTAAAGACATATTTATACTTTCGGATTGGGGCGCACCAATCCTTGTCAAACATATAACAAGATTTTAAAAAAGGGTATACGTTTCCCATTCGAATACACGGCATTGGAATTTGAATGATTCCAGGATATTTGCGTAAACGGTGCTTAGCACTAGGATCATAATAAACCATCAAATCAAACTCTGTGTCCAGAGAATGAAGTAACCAAGTTTTATACAGCCACGAAAATTCAGCGTCTATTTTGTCATAATTATCTAAATAGACGACAATCACCTTTTCTTTAGTCGGTTCAGGTGGCATTTGTAATGTTGGAGCAGATACAGACTCTGTCATATTTTGTTAGGTCTGGTTATTTTTTTAAACAAGACTTGAACCACCGAACCATTTCTTGCCAACATTCACATAAATCATCTTGAATAAGACCAAAATGAAAGATTGAAATCATCTTTTGACGTTTTTTAAATATTTATTAAACCTAGAAAATATTTAAAACTTTAATGTTACACATCCCATCCATCTCGATGATGACAGACAACCATTGTTGGAGAAGAAATTCTGAGATTATTTGGGTACTTGCTCATTAGTGCTTTTACAAAAGTAATATCTTCGTTTATTCCTACAGTATCTGTCCACGTAACATCAACCCCTTTTCGATGAGATAAGCAATACGTGGCACAACTAAGTTCGTTGTACCGACAACAAATATTGACAAAAAAATCTTCATAAATACCATAAGTTGACAAATCCACTGTCTTGTATGAAAAGATATCTTTACGTTCTTTAGGTAATTCTAATTGTAGCAATTTTGTATTAACAACCCGTAAGTTATTAGACCCCCACATAATAGACTCCTCTGCTAATGACCAATGACTATTCAAAGCAAATAGATGATCTGGAAGCATAATATCATCGCTATCCAGGTAACAGATAATGTCACCTGTAGCGTGTTGACAACCCACAGCTTTAGGGTAACCTCGGTAAAATATTTTTTGTTCTGAAAAATCATACATTTTCTTGCTTGCTTTTCGATCCAACCAGACAAACTTGATCTTGTCATTACTTGTATAGATCAATTCATATATTTTTTTAGCATATACACATCCATCAGACACAATGATCAACTCCTTCTCTGGATAACTTTGAGAAAGAAAACTATTGATTGCCCGGATAAATTTTTCCCGGGCAAATTGCCGAGACTTAGAATAGTCTCCCAAATATACTTGCATTACTACCGATATTTTGTAAAATTTCGGAGCAGGTGGAATATTAGAAGTTAAAATATCAGTGTCATTCACAGAAGAAGACGTTTTAGAAGACTTGGGATTATTCGTTGAAATTACGTTTGTCATTTGATAAATACTGTATTTATCAAGTACAAGTAAACGTTTAAAATACATACAAGATACAAAACCTTTCTCAAGTTAAATATTTTATTTTTATCATCAAATGTCAAACCCTTTTCAACGTTCCCACTTGAACCTCTGGAGTAGTTTAGGTTCCAAAAAGTTCAAGATTCAACAAAATGAATCAGCGGTTGTATTTTCAATGACTACGAATACCAATCTAAATCTCATCGATGGTCAACGTAGCGCATTGGACACAATTAGTCTACTTCAGCGGGTCGAACCTGCTCATTCGGATATAAATTCAGTGTTGACGCGAGTCTCTGGAGTCGAATCTGAAACGGGTTCTCTCAACTCTCGGGTATCGTCTCGATTAGAAAGTAATACGAGTTCGGTCATTCTTCGTGTTAGCGAAGTCGAATCTGGAATTGACTCTCTCAATACCAGAATCTATTCCCGACTAGAAAGCAATGTCGCTTCGACTATTCTTCGTGTTAGTAGAGTAGAATCCAACATTTCATCATTGAACTCTCGAGTTCAATCGCGATTAGAAAGCAATATTGATTCAGTGATTGGTCGTATTTCTACGGTCGATTCCAATATTATATCATTGAACTCTCGGGTCTCTGCGCGATTAGAGAGTAATGTCGGGTCTGTCCTTGTTCGAGTTTCCAAGGTGGATTCCAATCTTCTGTCCATCCATTCTCGAGTCTATTCTCGTATAGAAAGCAACGTGGACTCTGTAATCGAACGAGTCTCTGTAAACGAGTCAAATATCGATTCTTTAGCTGTATATACTCTAGGACCATTCATTCCGCGAATGACCTCAAACAATACTCCAGACGGATATTCAGTAAACGCAAGTTCGAGTATGAATCCATCCTATAATTACAAATTATTTGATGGTACGTATCTTGGAAAGTTTGATTCTGAACCAGCCTATAATGGACTGACAGGAAATTATATAGGTATCAATAACGTATTAACTACTACTATAGTCAATGGATCTAATATATTTGGTGAATGGATCCATATTCAAATGCCTATCGAAACACGATTATATAAATTTAAATTAACTCCGTCACAAACAGGGTCGTACGGAATACGTTTTACCCCTCGTAATTTTACAATTGCCGGGTCAAATGATGGGGCTACTTGGATACAGGTTTGTCGTTTTACAGAACAGACTTTTACAGCCAATACATCTAAAGAATTTGTGATTACTAATCCTATTCCAGATAAATTTACATACTTTAGGCTGATCGTTGAAAACATTCAAGGGGATAGCATTGCCCCATCAGATAGTTCTTTTTATTGGTCTCTTTCGGAGTGGGAACTCTTTCACGTCGGTGGAGTTCTCGAAGCCAATATCAACTCAGTCATCAGTCGAGTCTCCGCTAATGAATCTGATATTTCTTCTCTTAATTTTCGGATCGCTTCTCAACTACAAAGTAATGTGGATTCTATTATTCCTCGAGTCTCTATTACTGAGTCGAATATGTATTCACTAAATTCTCGGGTTTATTCTCGATTGGAGAGTAATGTTGATTCTGTCCTTCTTCGAGATTCAGTGGTTAGTTCAAATATCCTTTCCCTAAATTCTCGAGTCTATTCCCGCCTCGAAAGCAATGTAACCTCTGTCCTTCTTCGAGATTCAGCGGTTAGTTCAAATATCCTTTCCCTGAATTCTCGAGTCTACTCCCGTCTCGAAAGCAATGTGACCTCTGTCCTTCTTCGAGATTCGGCGGTTAGTTTAGATATTTTCTCCCTGAATTCTCGAGTCTATTCCCGCCTCGAAAGTAATGTTGATTCTGTGATTATTCGAGTCTCTGATCATCAATCAAGTATTTCTTCATTAAATTCCAGAATATATTCCAAGTTGGAAAGTAATGTCAGTTCAATTATTAATCGTGTAGCAACTAATGAATTAGGAATTTCTTCCCTAGGTACTCGCTTATCTGGTGCTGAAAGTAATATAAGCTCTGTCATTGTCCGGGTGTCGACTGTTGAATCAGATATTAGTATTATTAGAAATACAGTATATACCATTTTTGATGGTAAACCTACAGATCCTAATTACAGCACCCTTCAACTCATCAATGCAGAACTTTTGACTGATATCAATGATTATAATGTAGAAGCTATAGAATCGCGTATAAGTTACCTGGAAACAGTTATTCGTAAATTAACTCAACCCATCAATTAAAATATCTTATCATATCTTATCTATTGCCTGATTAAATATTTTAAACATTTTGTTTTTATCATCAAATGTCAAATCCTTTTCAACGATCTCATTTGAACCTCTGGAACACTTTAGGCTCCAAAAGGTTCCAGATTCAGCAAAATGAATCCGCTATTGTATTCTCAATGGCTGCAAATACCAATCTAAATCTTGTCGATGGTCAACGTAGCGCACTGGACGCAATTAGTCTACTTCAACGGGTCGAACCTGCTCATTCGGCTATAAATTCGGTGTTAGCGCGAGTCTCTGGGGTCGAATCTGATATCGGATCACTCAATTCTCGAGTTGCTTCTCGATTAGAAAGCAACGTGGATTCAGTGATTCTCCGAGTATCTACGAACGAGTCTAATATTGGATCACTCAATTCTCGAGTTGCTTCTCGATTAGAAAGCAATGTGGATTCGGTGATTGTTCGAGTGTCCACAAACGAGTCTAATATCGGATCACTCAATTCTCGAGTTACCACCCGCCTGGAAAGCAATGTGGATTCAGTGATTCTTCGCGTTTCAGGAGTCGAATCCAATGTTTTGTCCCTCAACTCTCGGGTAGCGTCTCGATTAGAAAACAATGTGGATTCAGTGATTCTTCGCGTTTCAGGAGTCGAATCCAATGTTTTGTCCCTCAACTCCCGCGTAGCGTCTAGACTAGAAAGTAATGTGGGATCGGTGATCGAACGAGTATCTGCAGTTGAATCGGATATAACCTCATTAGCGTTGTATACTCAAGGTCCATTTATTCCCCGAATGACGTCAAATAGTACTCCAGCTGGATATCAGGTAACTTCAAGTTCGGCTAGTACTCCTTTAACTAGGTGGAGGTTGTTCGATGGTACCACCACTGGAAGGTTTTTTTCTGCGCAAGCGTATTATGCAGGTAACGGAAATTTAGATTTAGTATCTTTAAGTACAACTACGATAAATGGATCTAGTGTACTCGGTGAATGGATTCAGATTCAAATACCGATTTCAACTCGATTAGATAAATTCACGATGAATCCTGGTTCAGTCTTGTCTCACCAACACCCTCGTGATTTTACCATTGCTGGTTCAAATGACGGAACAACTTGGACACAAATCTGTCGTTACACCGGGCAAGCTCCACTTACAGAAGATACGGCTACAGAATTTAACATAGTCAATCCTATTCCAGATAAATTCACCTATTTTAGGTTGATCGTCGAAACAATACAAGGGCAAGGAACTAATAATACACAATTAATTCCGTGGGGACTTGCGGAATGGGAATTATTTCACGCAGGTGGAGTTCTTGAAACCAATGTTAACTCGGTTATTACTCGAGTCTCCCTGGTTGAGTCTGGGATTGCCTCACTGGCTTTGTCACGAATAGCGTCTCAATTAGAAAGTAATGTCGATTCTATTATCCCTCGTGTATCTGCTACCGAATCTGGGATCGTATCCCTGAATTCACGAGTCACTTCTCGTTTGGAAAGCAATGTCGATTCTGTAATCCTTAGAGTTTCTGACGTTGAATCGGGTATCTCGTCTCTTAGTTCTCGAGTCTACTCCCGCCTGGAAAGTAATGTTGAATCGATCATTCTTCGAGATTCAGCGGTTCAATCAAATATCCTTTCTCTCAATTCCAGAGTCTACTCCCACCTGGAAAGTAACGTCGATTCAGTCATTGACCGAGTCTCGGCAGTCGATTCGAATATCCTTTCTCTCCATTCCCGAGTTTACTCCCGTCTGGAAAGTAACGTCGATTCGGTCATTGACCGAGTCTCTACGAATGAATCTGGAATTTCTTCTCTGGGAATACGCATACTTTCCCACTTGGAGAGCAACGTCAGTTCTGTCATTCTTCGAGTTTCTATAAATGAATCTGGAATTTCTTCCCTAAGTACTCGCCTTTCTGAAGTTGAAAGTGACATAGGATCAGTGGTCGTCCGGGTATCGGATGTCGAGTCAGATATCAGTATCATTAGAAATACAGTATATACCATTTTTGATGGTAAACCTACCGATCCTAACTACAGTACTCTCCAACTTATCAATGCAGAACTTCTAGTTGATGTCGATGATTATAATATAGAAGCCATAGAATCACGTATGAGCTACTTAGAAACAGTCATTAGCACCTTAACATTACCACCAGTTGTTTAAACATAAAATACGATTTATCATTCGAGCTAAATTTATTTAAAGACTAAACTTTTTCATGTTTTAAATAAATGACAGACCCTTTTATTCGTTCCCATTTAAATCTCTGGAACACTTTAGCGACTAAAAAGTTTCAGATTCAACAAAATCAAGAATCAACTGTTTTTTCGTTGGCAGCAAATACCAACTTAAATTTTAGCGACGGTCAACGGGTAGTGACAGATTCAGTTAGTGTACTTCAGCGTGTCGAACCTGCTCATTCCGCAGTAGATTCGACTGTAACCCGAACATCCACTGTTGAGTCTCAAGTTACATCGTTAAGCTCACGAGTTGAATCTAGACTTGAATCTAATGTTGATTCAGTCATTCTTCGCGTTTCCGCGAATGAATCCAATATTTCATCTTTAAGCTCACGAGTTGAATCTAGGCTTGAATCTAATGTTGATTCGGTCATTCTTCGCGTTTCCGCAAATGAATCCAATATTTCATCTTTAAACTCTAGAGTTGACTCTAGACTTGAATCTAATGTCAATTCAGTTATCCTCAGAGTTTCCGCAAATGAATCCGATATTTCATCTTTAAACTCTAGAGTTGACGCTAGACTTGAATCTAATGTTAATTCTGTTATCCTCAGAGTTTCTACAAACGAATCCGAAATTTCTTCTCTCAGTTCGAGAGCAAACGCAAGGCTAGAAAGTAACGTAGATTCAGTCATTCTTCGTGTCGCATCTAACGAATCCGGTATTTCTTCTCTAAGTTCTCGAGTATCTTCAGCGGAAAGCAACGTAGATTCAGTCGTTCTTCGCGTCGCATCCAACGAATCAGGCATTTCTTCTCTAAGTTCTCGAGTTCAAGCAAATTTAGAAAGCAATGTCGACTCTGTGATCCTCAGAGTTTCCGCAAATGAATCAGAAATCTCCTCTCTCAACTCCCGAGTCTACTCTCGCCTAGAGAGCAATGTCGACTCTGTAATTCTTCGTGTCTCTGCAAATGAATCAGAAATCTCCTCTCTCAGTTCCCGAGTTTACTCTCGGCTAGAAAGTAACGTGGACTCTGTAATTCTCCGTGTCTCTGCGAATGAATCGGAAATCTCCTCCCTCAACTCCCGAGTCTACTCTCGTTTAGAGAGCAACGTAGACTCTGTAATTCTCCGTGTCTCTGCGAATGAATCAGAAATATCCTCTCTCAACTCCCGAGTCTACTCTCGCCTAGAGAGCAATGTCGACTCTGTGATTCTTCGTGTCTCTGCAAATGAATCAGAAATCTCCTCCCTCAACTCCCGAGTCTACTCTCGTCTAGAGAGCAACGTCGACTCTGTAATTCTTCGTGTCTCTGCAAATGAATCAGGAGTCTCTTCGCTCAGTACTCGTTTGTCTGGATTTGAAAGTAACGTTGACTCTGTTGTTGTACGGGTTTCCGCAGTTGAGTCAAATGTTAGCGAGATTAAAACTGTTGTGTACACTCTATTTGACGGTAATCCTGCAGATCCCAATTATAGCAGTCTTCAATTGATCAACGCTGAATTGTTGGTTGATATCGATGATTATAATGTTGATGCAGTAGAATCCCGACTAAGTTATTTAGAAGGAGTTGTAAGTCAATTGACCACCGCTCCATAATCATCATTTTCCAGCTACACCTATTTAAATAAATTTTTAAACTAAAAAAGATTCAAGTTTTTTCCAGTTTAAAAAAAACAAAAAAAATAAAAAATATACACCAAAATAAATGGCAACAGTGTATCAACGTCAGTATCTCAACCTGTGGGACTCTGCAGGTGTGAAATTATTCCAAATTCGTCAAACCAATAATGCAACGACGATTAACTTTTCTACTACCGATAACTCATCGACCACCCAACTCGTTTTTACCGATGGTGCTCGTACAGTTCAGGATGTTATTAGTGTACTTTTAAGAGTTGAACCCGCACATTCCGCAATCAACTCTCTTGTCACCCGGGTCTCTGGAACCGAATCAGGCATTGCCTCTCTCAACACCCGGGTGTCTCAGGACGAGAGCAATGTCGACTCTGTGATCCTCAGAGTCTCTGCCAACGAGTCCAACATTTCCTCCCTCAACTCTAGAGTCTTACAAGACGAAAGCAATGTCGACTCTGTGATCCTCAGAGTCTCTGCGAACGAGTCCAACATTTCTTCCCTCAACTCCCGAGTCTTACAAGACGAAAGCAATGTCGACTCTGTCATTTCCCGTGTTTCTGCCAATGAGTCTGGCATCCTTTCCCTTAATACTCGAGTTTCCCAAGATGAAAGCAATGTCGACTCTGTGATTCTCAGAGTCTCTGCTAATGAATCTGGCATCCTTTCTCTTAACACTCGTGTTTCTCAAGTGTCTAGCAATGTCGACTCTGTTATTGTCCGAGTCTCCGCTAACGAGTCTGGAATTTTATCTCTCAATACTCGTGTTTCTGAAGCTGTTAGTAATGTGGACTCTGTGATCTCCCGAGTCTCCGCTAACGAGTCTGGAATCCTTTCCCTTAATACTCGAGTGTCTCAGGACGAAAGCAATGTCGACTCTGTGATCCTCAGAGTCTCTGCCAACGAGTCCAACATTTCCTCC
>Ga0208202_1000315_pt1 | contig 11413 bp, 12 predicted proteins | sample LakMenEpi27Aug08_FD_150738 | JGI IMG/M metagenome (GOLD analysis project Ga0208202, IMG submission 150738) | Freshwater microbial communities from Lake Mendota, WI - 27AUG2008 deep hole epilimnion (SPAdes) | ecosystem: Environmental > Aquatic > Freshwater > Lake > Epilimnion/Euphotic zone ... | reverse complement strand
GTGGCCCCGCCACCCGTCACCGTGGACGATGCGATGGTGGACCCGATCGGCGTCACGCGGGTCGGTTCCGGGGGCGGTGGCGGGGCGACGAACCCCAGGTCCCGGATGCACTGGGTGACGGTGGACGACGCCTCACCGGCCGTCCCCAGGGGCCACGGCCGGACCAGCACGGGGCGGTCCACGCCGTTCGTCACGACGATGCCGCCGCCGATGTCCGTGTACCAGGAACCCGCCTCGGCCGCCGTGGGGACGTGTCGACCCGCCTTCAGCGTGCGCAGCACGGGAACGCCGGCCGCGTCGTACAGCAGGTGCAGGTTGCCGGACTCCTCGAACAGGATGTGCTGGCGTGCGCCGCCGCCGAGTTCCTGGGCGACGTGCAGCGAGTAGATCGGTCCGCAGTTGTTGAACGGGGCGAACCCGGCCGTGGGGTTCGGGCGGAACGGCTCCCACCCCACGCGGGTCGACCACCCGCCGCTGATCGGGTCGACGGCGAGGTTCTCCGCGATGGACGCCGACTCGGGCTGCTGGGGCAGCCGCGTCTCGATGCCACCCGCGAGTGCGATCGGAAGGGTCTCGCCGTTCACTCATGCACCCCGAACAACTCGAAGACATCGGACTGTACGGTGTTCTGCCATGCGCGTTCGGCCGCCTTCGCACGAGCCTTCGCCCTCAGCAGAGCCTTCGTCTCATCGGAATGCGTCTGCCCCAACTTAGCGGCACGGAGCTTCTCCTTGCGCTCAGGGGAGCATGGCCCATTCTTCTTGCCGAGATTGGCGGCACGGAGCTTCTCCTTGTGCTCGCCCGTCAACTTGCGACCGCGTTGCCCAGCAGCGGCAGCAGAGATCCGTTCCGGGCTGTACGGGCCGCGCTTCACGCCCTTCTGCGCAAGAGACACCCCGCGTGAGATGGCGGCACGGGCCTCCGCGCTGTGCTTCCGGCCCTTGCGGGATGCACTCAGACGATCCTTGGAGGTGCCCGTCGCAATCTTGGTCAAGTTCAGGTACTTCTCATCGCCCCAGTTGGCGTCGATGAACTGCTGCTCCCACCCCCAATGTGCCCCATCCTCACACTCGATGAGGATGCACTTGTCAGTGTGCCCGTACTTGTCGTACACACGCTGCATCTTGGGGTTGTCATGCTTCCCATTCGACAGGGACTTCAGATGCGCCTTGATCCTCCTGTCAATGTTCCTGCTGGAACCTTGGTAGAAGTAAGGGCCGAACCAGAGTTCGTACACGCCGCAAGCCATGTCGGATCCTAACACGACTAAGGGGTGAATTTGACAGGCCCGAACAGGTTCGGGTAGACCCCGGCCCCGTCACCCTTGACGATGCGACGCGGTGGCAGGCCCATGTACTGCTGCTCCATCATGGTGTAGAGGGTCTGCGCCTTGCGCGCGTACACCTGGGCCAGGGCCAGGTTGTCGGCCTTGGTGCAGAGTTGTTCCAGCGCCGTGTAGGCGATGATCTGGCTGAACGCCTCGGGGATGCGGGGCGTGTCCTGGTCCTCGACCATCTTCGGGGGCGACACCAGCCGGCGGATGCGCATCGGTTGGTCCGCCGTGGGGTGGGGGTACAGCAGGACCGACAGGTACACACCGGCCGACGGGACGTACCGCAGCGCCCGGGTCTGGAACGTCTGCGTGGAGAGGTACGAGACGCGGGTGTCTGGCGAGAACGTGACGCCGCCGGGCGGGGGGACCGTGTCCCGGTTGAAGGTCAGGTTGGCCGCGTCCCGCAGTCGGACGGGGGCCTTGATGCCCAGGGCCTCGCAGGTGAAGTAGTACCGGCGGTACAGGCCCGAGATGTTGGGGATCGTCTCCGGGGTGAGGGCGAGTTCCTCGGTGTCCTGGAGCGTGATCGTCAGGGGGCGGGACAGGCCCGACTCGTAACCGGCGCTGACCCCGGGTCCGTAGTACTGGGCCACGGGGGCGGACGGGTCCCGGACGTTGACCATGTAGACGGTCAGGGTGCGGACCCCACGGCCCAGACCACCCCCGGCGACCGCCACGCCCAGGCACGACCGGGGTGCGGGGACGTGGCGGGACTCGGCCCGCATGTAGAACTCGGGGACGCCCAGCAGGTTCGGGTCCAGGGCCGCCTGGTCCCGCTCCCACCGGGACAGGGCCGGGGTCGGCATCGGGATGGACGGCGTGGGGCTCGTGCCGGACGATGCCCCGGCGGGGCCGTACGGGTTCGTGACACTGGTGACGGTGGCCGTGTCCGGGGGCAGGTAGACGTGCCGCCACCGGAACGACGCCGTGTAGGTCCCGGTGACGCCCGTGTAGTCCCGGGCGAAGAACAGGGTGTTGGCGTTCTGGACGAACACGCACTCGTGGGTGTGGCCCACGCCGGCAGAGTCCGTGAACAGGACGGTGGCACCCTCCAGCGTGGACCCCGGAAGCACGACCGACGGGGACACCGGGAAGGTGCCGGTCACGGTGCCGGACCCGTTGACGACGCTGATGGAGTAGGTCCGGTCGGTCAGGACGCTGAAGTCCCCTTCGGGCTGCATGAACGGCCAGGGGCGGTCGCCCAGGATGCGGGCCTGGGCGTCGTTCAGCAGCGACGTGAGTTGCGCCGTGTAGGTGGCGTTCGTCGGGTCGTAATCGACGAGGTTGCCGGTGAAGTCAATGAGGTCTGCAAGGTTCACGGTGCGGGGTCCTCACTGACGGGAGGTGGTGGAGGGCGCGGACGGGGGCCGCGACGTCGGTCGGGATCGGTTCGCGCCCCGACCGACGTCGCGGGTGTGGATCAGAACTGCTTCAGAACCCACACGTCGCACTTGCCACCGGCGGCGGCCTCCAGGCTGACGCCGCACGCGGGGGCGGTGTCGCCCGCCGCGATGGCGTTGGCGATGCCGGCACCGGTGTTGTCGACGACCAGGGCGACCCCGGCGGCGGCGACGCCGTTGTCGACGTTGGCGCCCTCGCAGTAGCCGCCGATGCAGACGCGCACCTGCTGGCCGGTGGTGGCCGGCTCCAGGGCGACGCCCACGACCAGCGGGTTGCCGGTGGCGGTGGCGCCGGTGGCCTCGATCACGGACAGGACGCGGTTGGCGTCGGTGGCGGAGGTGTTGAACTGGACCCAGTCGCCGGCGGCGATGGTGCCGGCGGCGAGGAACGTCTCCTCCTGGGAACGGTTCGAGGTCTTGGCACCCTCACCGGACTGGAGGAACTGGACGAGAGTCGAAGTGGCCATGTTGGAATCCTCTCAGGATGGTGGGGTGGATCAGGCTTCGGCGTTGAGCAGGACGCCGTGGGACGCCAGGTGGCCGGTCACAAGCTGGACGCGGCAGAACACCGGGGCAACCATCGTGACGGTGCCAGGGACCGGGATCATGTCGCCAACCGAGAAGTAGCCGTCCGTGTCGGCGTACAACTGGAAGTTCTCGGGCGACAGGACGTACCCGCTGACGACGTTGCCGGCGGCGTTGGTGAAGCCGAGGTTCGGGTCCACGTGGATCTGCGCGCCGCGCCAGATGCCGACCATCTGCCGCTCCACGAGGCCGTTCTGATCCGTGACGGAGACGAATTGCACTTGGTCCTGAATGAGCGACTGGAACTTCCCGAAGGCCTTGGGCGACAGGAAGATCAGCGACGGCATGTTGCCGGACGGGTTGTAGATCTGCGCCTGGATCATCAACTCGTCCAGGTGGGACAGGTCGAAGTTGCCGGCCGAGTTGTAGAACTGGTTGAACCAGTTCTGGCTGCGGTAGGTCGTCTTGGACAGGCCGCCGACGGTGTTCGTCTGCGACGCGGGGGCGACGCCCTCGAACCAGCCGGCCGTGTTCGCGGCGAGGACCGACGTGCCCATGCCGTTCAGGGTCTGGAGGGTCGTCAGGGTGCTGACGTTGCCGACCATCACCTGCTGGTTGACCGACCGCTTGAGGTTGATCATCACGTTCTGCATCTTGGACTGCAAGATGGAGACGATCGCCAGGTCCCCGCGGTTGCCAAGCTCCTCGACCTTGTTGATGATCACGGGCTGGGAGAAGTTCGACCACTCGAAGGTCGCCTTCGTGAAGGGGTCGGTGACCGCGAGGCTCATGGGCTCGAAGCCGTTGGAGAACTCCGAGATGGCCGAGTGGCTGCCGAAGATCACCGGCTGCTCGACCCGGGAACCGCCCTGGACCTTGACGACGTTGCCGGCGGCCTCGATCGCCTTGAACAGCGGGTGGGCGATGAACGAGTTGTCGATCAGCTTGTCGCGGAGAAGCTGAAGGGTCGTGGAGAGAACACTGTTCGGAACGGCCATGACACTCACCTACTTAGGGAGTTGGGGGTGGAGAAGACGCGCACAGCGGGGCGTGTTCTCGGCCCGTGGCCGGAGTGCCGATGTCTGTCTGGGGTGGTGCCCCGCGTCCGACGAGCCCGTCGGGCGGGGGCGTGTCACTCTGTCACAATCCTACACCGCGAAGGTCAACGCGTCAACGCCGCTGCGCGCCGGCGAGCCGCTGGGCGGCGGCCAGGATGTCGGCCGCACCCATCGACTTCAGGTCCGTGGCCGTGGGGCGTGCCGCCGGACCGGCGGGGCGGGCGGGCAGGCCGGTGGCCTGGGCCGTCCTGCGGGCGGCGTCACGGGTCGCCTGGGCCTTCTGCGTCGCGGCCTTCTGCCGGGACACGGACAGACGGCCACGGGCCGCCCAGTACGCCGTCTCCAGGTCGATGCGGTCGTCGGCCTCCAGGATCTTCTGCGTCTCGGTACGCAGTTCTTCGTCCTTCTCGAAGTCCGGGTTCGCGGTCAGGAACTCGTTGTACTGGGCCTCGGCCTGGAGGACCTCGAACTCCTCACGGGCGGGGGCGAGGACCTCCGCGATGCGACGCTCCACCTCTGCCTGGATGCGCGCCTGGACCGACTGCTCGGAGTACGGGTCGTACTCGGGCAGTTCGCGCTTCTCGGGCGGCCTGTACCCCTTCAACAGGGCCTCACGCTCTCGCAGGACCTCCTTCTTGGTGGCGGCGATCTCCTGGGTCTTCTTCGTGTAGTCCGCCTGCATCTGCTTCATCAGCTTGGCGACGTCGGGCGGGACCCGCTTCATCGCATCGGCCCACGACAGCTTGCCCCCGTCGGGGGCGGTCGCGGACGCATCGGACTCGGACGCATCGGGTTCGGACGCATCGGGCCCGAAGGGGGGGTGCGCGATGTCGGCCCGTGCCGCGTCCGCGTCCCCTTCGGGGGTGGTGGCCTCGGCCTGCTGGCCCTGGAATGCCTGTGCGGCGATCTGCTCGTTGGTGAGTCCCATCGGGGTGCTCCTTCTGTCAGGTGATGGATGCCAGGAGTGTCCCCACGCGCCGGTAGTAGGCACGGCGGAATCCCGGCGGGGTGGGCAGGCGTCGGCGGCCACCCAGGGGTGCGACGGTGACGGGTCCGACGACCCGGTCGACCCGGTGTGTACGCCACCCGCGTCCGGGGGACCAGACGTGGGCGTACACCCGGTTCGTGGACCGCAGGCGGAACACGGCACCCACCGTCAGGCGGCTCCGTGGCCCCCTGGGGCCGTCCTCGGGGGCGTACCGGTACGACGCGGGGGACGCGGTGCGGCACGCCTGTACGAGGCCCTGGCGGGCGTTGCCGAACGTCCGGGGGGCGGGCTGCACTTCGTCCGACGGGCGGCCGGTCAGACGGGACGCCAGCGACCGCCGCAGGTCGATGGACCTGCGGAGTGCGGCGGCCAGTCCGACCGCGGGGATCACGCCTTCATCCGGCTGGCGAAGTCGAACGGCGCGGCCTCGCCCTCGGGCGCGCTCGGCTCGTCGGTCACGTCCTCCGCCGCGTCCATCTTCAGGAACTCCTTGAAGTCGGGGTCGCGGGCCAGACCCGTGATGTGCGCCGTGATGGCGACCAGGTCGTTGTCCGACTTGATCTCGGACGGGGCGACCGGCAGGGGCCGGCCGAAGTCGCGTGCGGCCTCGTCGACCATCATCAGGACCTGCACGACCTCGGGATCGAGTTCGGTGACGGGACCCGAGTACGGGGCCGGCGTCGTGGGCGGCAGGCCGAACACCTTCGCCACCTGGACGAGGGCCTTGGCGAGGCTGTCGGCGGTCTTGGGGGAGTACGGCTTCTCGGGGGCGGGGATGGCCGACTCGAAGACCGTGTCGGACTCCTCTGCCACCTCCATCATCTCGGTGGGCATCCCCTTGGGGGACTTCATCTTGATCGGCATCACGGCACCTCGGGCGGGAGTTCTTCGGGGGCGGGCTGGACCTCTGCGGCTTCGGCCAGGTTCTCTGGAAGCTGAAAGCTGCGGACGAGTTCCTTACGGATCTTCGCGGGGTCCGCACCAAGCTGGACGAGCAGCGGGGCGAGTTCGACCAGGCTCTGACGCTTCGCCGCGTCGGCGATCGGGGTGGCCCCGGCGTCCTCTGCGAAGAAGCTCATGTCACCGGTCAGGTCGTCGGCGGACAGCATCGTCGGGCCGGACGGGTACGGCAGGGCCAGGGGCTCGGCCCCCTCACCCAGGACCAGGGCCAGGATCGAGCAGTAGGTCTGCGCGATGCGGGCGATGGCGGCGTCCCGGGCGCGTGCCATGCGGCCGATCTCCGTCGCGGAGTAGCCGGCGAGAAGGTTCGCCTCGGTCGCCGTGGTGCGGCTGACCTCGCCCCTTGTGAACGGGGCCAGGAGTCCGGCCTCCTGGATGTCGGCCGACACGGTGCCGGCGTACGACAGGATGTCGGCCGGGATCGGGGTGACGGGCACGGGGACCAGGATGTCGGCGATGGTCGCACCGGGGGCGAGGTCGACCTCGATCACCTCACCGTCCACGTTCTGTGCCAGCTTGGCGGCGGCCTCCTCGGACAGGGACCCCTGGCGGGACAGCCAGTTGCGCGCCATCCGGCGGACGCCCTGGGCCTGGGCCGTGCGGATGATGTTGACCTCGCGGAACTGGTCGCGGGACCGGCCGACGAGGGAGTACCCCCGCATCGGTTCCTCGGGGTTCCGTGCGAAGTACAGCGGGATGATCGGGACGACGGGGCGGCCGGACGCCGTCTTGTACGGGATGCCGGCGGACTCCGTCACGGGCTCGGGGTCCTCGCCCAGGGTCCCCGTCTCGACCTTGACCCCGGAGAACAGGAACTCGCCACCCTGCTGACCGTCCGTCGTGTAGTCCGGGGACCACACGACCAGTCGGTCGGCGCGCAGGTCGTAGAACTCCAGGACGGTGATCCACTGTTCGACGTCCTCGCGGGTGGACGCCTTGCCACCCATGTAGAGGTCGGCCAGGGACGTCGGGACCCGCGTGCCCGTGGACGGGGTGGCGAGTCCCGCGCCCGGACCCCGGCGGTAGGACTGGCCGCGCAGGCGGTCCGGGGACACCCCGTACCTCTGTGCGGCGTCCTCCTTCGGCAGCATGTAGGTGTGACCCACCCACCGCTGGGCGTCCCACGTCGGGGCCGTGGCGTCCACGACGACCTCCCACGGGGGGATGGCCGCAACGCCGACCCGCTCTAAGGGGTCCACGGACTCCACGGGTGCCAGCTTGATGTAGGCGCTGGGGTAGATGAGGGCGAGGCGCAGGGCGTCCTCGACGACCTCGCGGGTGCGGGCCAGGAACAGGTTGCTGACCGCCTGGGCCACGTCGGGGTTGCCGCGCCCACGGACGTCCGGCTTGACGACGACGCTCGGCTGCCGCGAGAACAGGGACCCGACGTAGGACTCGACCACCTTGTAGGCGGACGGGAGTTCGACCCGCACCGTGGTCAGCGGGCTCGAAGTCCAGTACCGGGTCAGGTAGAACCTGGAGTACTCCTCCAGTTCCTCCCGGCAGGACGCCCAGTAGTCCTGGTGCTGCTCCCAGATCTTCCGCACTTCTTCGGGCTTCATCATGGGTGTGTGACCGGGTCAGGTGTGGAACGGCATGGCGCGGGTCGCGCGGATGCGGCGTGCGCGGGACGCGCTCAACAGTTGGTCGATGCGGTTGGTCGGCATTGTAACACCGACCCGCCAGGACGGCGGGACGTCGCGCAGGGCCCGGTACGCCAGGGCGATGGCCACGGCCGCGTCGTCGTGTGCCCCGTCGGGGGCGGACGGTGCCGGGGACGTGCCGACGACGAGTGACCTGAGTTCCAGGTAGGTGATGCGGTCGAGCATCCGGACCAGGGGCAGGTGCTCCCGCAGGGTGTCGAAGATCTCGACCTTGGACTGGACCGTCGTGACCCACGGCCTGCCCGTGGACGGGTGCCGCCACTGGGTCCGGTAGCCGCACGCGTCGAGTTCGAGCAGCAGGGCGTGGCCGTGGTTGTTGCTCTCTGCCAGGACCAGGGCGTTGTTGTAGCGGGTGGCGACCTGGACGACCCGGTGCGCCCAGTCCTTCGGGGACGCGGTGTTCGACCGGGCCATGAAGACGGGCTGACGGGTGGTGACGCTGACGACGGCCAGGGCCGAGTAGTCGGACCGTCCGCCCGCCCCGCCGGCCGTGTCGACGCCCACCACGTACCGGTCCCCCGGCTGCGGGGGTTCGATCTCCCGGGTGTCCCCCGTCACGCTGAAGTCGAGCACGTCGATGTGCTGGGTCGCCTCTGCCGGGAAGAACCCGCCGCCCACGTCGAGCAGCGCGTCGTCCATGCACGCGGGGTACTCCCGGCAGAACTTCTGCTCGGACCCGAGTCGGGCGATGGTCCGGCGACGCCACGCCAGTTGCCCTGGGGTCAGTCCGTACCTCTCCCCGTACTTCACTTCTTCGGGGGTCGGGGAGAAGTCCGGCGGGGGGACGTCCTCGTACGCGGGGTGCTCCCACCACCACAGGGTGAGGAGGTGCCACCCGGGCGGTGGGTCGCGGACCAGGCGACTGAAGAAGTCGTTCGGGTTCCGGGCCGTGCTCTCGACGACGAGTAGACCGTCGCCCACGGCGGCGTCCACCTGGGCGATCACTTCTTCGAGGTCCGGTGCGTACGCGGCCTCGGAGATCAGGGCAGCGGCCGGGGCGAACGACCGCAGTCCGGTCTGCGACCGGCTGGTGTACGCACGGATGCTGGCCCCGGTGTCGGGCCACTCGACCGCGTTGCGGGTCACCCGGGTCGGGCGGCGCAGCAGTTCGGGCAGGTCCTCGACCCACGCCGCGTGGTCGTCGAGCAGGGCGGACGCGGAGTCGGACCTCATGCTGACGACCGCGTGCATGGCCCGGTGCGGGGTCGTGGATGCGAGGTGGTGCAGGACCATCTTCGCGCCCGTGGTCGCGGCCACCTGGCGGGCCTTGCACACGATGATGCGCCGGTGCCCCGCCCGCACGGCGGCGAAGATCTTCGACTGCATCGGCAGCGGCGAGAACGGAACGCGGGCCTTGGTGTCCTTGTCCTGGACCGTGTGGATCTTCGCGTACAGGTCCAGGTCGCCGAGCAGACGCTCGACCTGTGCGCGCATCGGGGCCGGGACCGTCGGCGGGGTGTAGACCGCCATCAGGACCGTCCCACCCGGAGGAAGTAGCGGGTGGACTCCGCGAGTTCGGGCAGGGCCACGTCGGCGTCCAGGACCATGTTCGCGGGCCACCGTCCGTGCGGGGACCCGATGCCACCCATCGGACGACCGTGGCCGAACCTAACCGCCCCCGCGCGAGGGGGTGCGGGTGTCCGTGCGGTCAGGTGTCCGTCGAACGAGGGGATGCGGGTGGCGTCGATGTGGATGGCCCCCGTCCCGTGGCGCAGGACGTTCGCCGCGACAGTGCGCTCGGAACAGGGCTTGCGGAGTACGTGGACGACCTTCATCAGGACTCGATCGCTTCTTCGGGCACGAGGCGCAAGATGTTGGCGAGTTGCGCCATGGCGGGGTCGGACGGGACCTCCCCGGACCGGTTCGCCTGCTCGGCCATCTGGATGCGCCACTTGCGGCGGTCGTCGACCAGCCACTTCGCCGCGTCGATCTTGACCTTGTCGGGGCTCGTGCCGGGACGGACGGCGTCGATGATGCACTCGACGGCGGCGGGCAACCCCTTCTCCAGTTCGTCCTCCAGGTCGTACAGTTGGGGCGTCGGGTTCGCCGTGGGGATGGCGACCTTGGGTGGGGGCGCGGCGGTACGGGAGTCTGCCTCCCGTGCGGCCTTGTCCGCGTCGAGGGCGAACCGATGCACCTCGTACGTCGTGTAGGACGAACCGCAGGTGTGGCACCGTCGGTTGCGGTAGGTGCGGCCGTCGGACCTGCGCTTGGCGCAGATGGACTGGACGACCTCGGAGTCGTGGGACCCACACGCAGGGCACTGCACGGGTGACCTCCTTGATTGTGTGATTGTAACACCGATCGCCACCCCTCGCACCGGTGCGCGCCTGCGGGACGGCCCGTGGACGCCGGATGCGTACCGGTGGCTCGATGGACGGACGGGGACACCACATGTGGACGGACGAGGACACCGCCGCCTACTGGGCCGAGGTCGACCGCGAGGAGGCGTCCGACTGGGCGCGGGTGTCGTTCCGCCGTGGCGGGATCGACCCGCTCGGGTGGCGGGTGCAGTCCCTGTCCCGGGACGGGGACGACCCGGAGGCGATGCTGGGTGTGCCAGAACACCCCGACGCGCAGCGGCCCCCCGTCAGCGCACCAGGATGCGATTACGGCGCGATCTGGACGCGGGCCGTGTCCCTGGTGCCCGAGTGCTCCCGGACGGTCCTACGGGCCGCCACGGCGCCTGGCAGGGCCGGTGGGCGGGGCGGCGACGGCGTGGCCATCGCACGGGCGATGGGCATCGGTCAGTCCGTGTGGGTGACGCGCCTGCAACTGGCCGAGGCGCACCTCGCCGTCGTGGCCCCGTGGGCGGCCCGCAGGGCCGGCCAGGACGCGTCTGGGCGCGCCTGGGACGCGGGGGCGGTGGTCGGTGCGGCCGAGGGTCTGGGCGCGGCGTACGGGGCCACGGTGGCCGCGTACATCGACACCTGGTCCTCGGTCCGTGCGGCCCGCGCCGTCGGGGCCTCACAGTCGACCGTGTACGCCCGGCTGCGGCGGGTCGCGGCGACCGTGGGGCCGGTCGCCGCGATGATGGCGTTCTCCGGGTCGGCGGCGGACGGACGCCGCTGGACGTGGCCGGGTTGACCGGTCAGGCGGGGAAGTGCTCCCACATGCCCTGGGGGACGTCGGCACGGTGCGACCGCTGGCGGGTCGCGTCCCGGTGGATGTTCTGGGACCGGGACCGCATCACCTGGGCCGCCCAGCTTGCGGGGGAGGACTTGCCCCGGGACGGGTCCCACCGGGACCGGAGGGAGTGACTGCGGACGACCAGGGTGAGCCGCAGGTCCTGGATCCAGTCGTCGGGGTCGGTGCCGACCGGCGGTCGCAGGCGCAGGTGCCGGGCGTACTGGGGCAGGGTGGCGAGGACCCGTGCCGCCGCTGGGTCGTTGTCCCAGTCGGGGGACGGTCGCTCGATGCCGATGGCGACCAGGGCACCGTGGATGATGCCGGCCAGGGTGTCGGGGGTGCGTTGACGGCGGGGC
>Ga0208202_1000303_pt1 | contig 11730 bp, 8 predicted proteins | sample LakMenEpi27Aug08_FD_150738 | JGI IMG/M metagenome (GOLD analysis project Ga0208202, IMG submission 150738) | Freshwater microbial communities from Lake Mendota, WI - 27AUG2008 deep hole epilimnion (SPAdes) | ecosystem: Environmental > Aquatic > Freshwater > Lake > Epilimnion/Euphotic zone ... | reverse complement strand
GTGCCATACGACATCTCGAAAAGGGAAGGGTGGTCATTTTTGGAGCAGGTACCGGAAATCCGTATTTTACGACAGATACTGCTGGTTCATTACGAGCCGTTGAAATAAAAGCAGATGCGATCTTAAAAGGTACCCGTGTAGATGGTATCTATGATAGTGACCCCGAAAAGAATCCGGACGCGGTTAAATATCATCAAATCACTTTTACTGAAGCCATTTCTAAAAATTTAAAAGTGATGGATATGACTGCTTTTACTTTGTGTCAGGAAAATCATATGCCCATTGTCGTATTTGATATGAATACACCAGGAAATTTAAATCAAATCATTCAAGGAGCCGATATAGGTACTGTCGTTAAAGATTAGGCCATGACCATTCTTTATGGTGTACCCGGAGAGGGAATGGGACATGCCGCAAGAGCACGTGTTGTTATTGATTATTTGTTGCAAATCGGACATGATGTGCAAATCGTTTCGAGCGATCGTGCTGCACAATTTCTGGAACAACACTTTCCGGGCAGGGTATTTACCATTGATGGATTTCGCTTCGACTATCATAGCAATGGAGCCGTTTCGGTGCGTAAGACCTTAAAAAGAATTTTGAAAAATGCATCACACAAATTACAGCGGCATGCCAACGTTTATCGCCTGCTGCATGAAGGCTTTCAATTCGATTGGGTGCTGAGCGACTTCGAAAGTTTTTCGATGTTATATGCCAAACGTTTTGATTTGCCTTTGTTGAGTATCGACAATATCCAGATTCTACACCGCACAAAACCAGATATTCAAATCGCCGGTACCATGCGACGCTCATTTAAAATGGCCCGGAATATTGTTCAGTTTAAGGTTCCCGGTGCCAAACAATATTGGATTAGTTCCTTTTTTCCTGCCCAAATCATTCAACCAAATACGAAATTAATACCACCAATAATCCGGCCTGAAGTGCTTCAAGCGAAGGTTACAAAAGGGAATCATGTGCTCGTGTATCAACGAAGTATATCGGTGGAACATCTTCAGTCTATTCTTTCTGCGTTTTCCGATATCAATTTCTTTTGCTATGGCCACGATCAATCATTTCAATCCGGGCACATAATTTTTAAGCCATTTTCGGAAAAGGAATTTTTGAAGGACCTGGCCGAAAGCAAAGCTGTCATTTGTAACAGCGGTTATTCCTTGCTATCAGAATGTGTTTATTTAAAAAAACCGGTTCTGGCAATCCCGATTCCGCAACAAGCTGAACAATGGTTGAATGCGGCTGCAATTGAAAAACTAGGATATGGACAGCATGCGGAATTTTTTCATGAGACGGATATTCGTCAATTTCTGAATCATCTTCATCTATTTCAACAAACATTGGAGGCTTACCTGCAAACAGGAAACGATGAGTTATATGCTTTACTGGATCAGCTTCCCAACTTATGATTCGACGGGAATATCTACGGTAACGGTAGTTCCTCTTCCGGGTTGACTATCGTAATCAATACGCCCGTTCAGATAAGCTACTCTTGATTCAATATTTTTTAATCCAATTCCGCCTTCCTTTTTTATTTTTTGAACATCAAAGCCTTTTCCATTGTCTTCTATCATGATGGTAAATTCAGCACCTTCCCGAATAAGTTGAATTGTTACTTCCGTGGCCTGGGCATGTTTCATAATATTATTAATCAATTCCTGCAACACCCTGAAACTTACACTTTCGATGTTTTCATGCATTCTTTCATTCAAACCATGAATAATCAGATTCATTTTTAATCGGGCATTATCTGTACGCTGAACCAAATCGCGAACCGCAGCCACCAATCCGGATTTTAATAAAGCGTTGGGTATCATGCTGTGTGATACACTTCTGACTTCATTGGCAGCATCGGTAATCAGGTTAAATATTGTTTTCAGATTATCGGATGATTGATACAGTTCTTGATTCGAGTCGTTAAAATATTCAAGTTGCATTTTAGCGGCTGTCATGGTTTGTGCAACGCCATCATGCAAATCACGCGCAATACGAATTCTTTCTTTTTCTTCCGCTTCAATAATGGCTTTATTGCCGGCTTCTTTTTCTCGAATGATGGCGGCATCCATTTCCATTTGTTTTTTTCGTTTCACATGATTGTGATATGCAAAACCAATTAATGAGACGGCTATGATACTTCCACCCAATAAAAACAATAGGTTACGATTTTTTTGTTCTTTTCGTTCATTGTCTTGTTTCAATTGGTCAATTTGTCTCAATCGTTTTTCTGTTTCATATTTCGTTTGCAGTTCATTGATTTGTTTACTCCTTTTTTCATTAAAAATCTCTTCATTCAGTTCGGTGTATTTAATCTGGTATTTATACGCTTCTGCATAATTTTTTTCATCCCGATAGGTTTCACTCATCAATTTAAAACAAGCAGCTTGTAAATCTTTATATTTGATTTGAGTACTCAAGTCAATACATTGATTGAGGTAGTTTCGGCAAGCTGTTATGTTTTGGTCCTGCATTTCAAATTCAGCCAAACTGATGAGTGATATCGCGGCTGCATTACTATCTTTTAACAGTATACGTAAGGCATATGCACCTTGTTGCAATTCTTTCGCTACAAGGAGTTTACCCATATGTGCCATTGAAACAGACTGATAGTCCATCGTATAAGAGATACCAATCGTATCACCGATTTCTTTGTAAATTTCTTGAGCTCGTTTAAAAAATTGGATGGCCTCAGGATGTTTGCCGGCATCCTGAAAAAATATTCCCTGATTGTTGAGCGATGTGGCCATCACGCCCTGATTCTTTGCCGCCGAAGCGAGTTCAAAACTCTCTCTGAGGCTTTGAATAGCCAACGAATCATTTTTTTGTTTGAGATAAAAGATGCCCATTTCGTTTAAAACTCGCGCCCGACCTGAAGGGTCCTGAGCAAGTTCAAAGAATTGAGTGGCTTTCAAAAAACAGTTCAGGGTTTGATCATACTCGCCGGCAAAATAACTCGTAAGTCCTTTTAATAAAAAACCTTCTGCCTGAATGCCCGGTTTTTTCAGGGTAATGCCCAATGAGTCGATTCGTTGGCAAATGACCACACAATGACTATAATCTTTATTCTGAATTTTCGTGGCAATTCGAATCAACTGATTGGCCTGAGAATCAGCGGGATTATTTTTTATAGATTGAAAGAGGCTATCCGTAAATGCTGAACCCTTTACGAGTTGGGCGCTGAGCAACAACAAACATAGGGTGATTGATCGCAAGGTTAATGTTTTTGAATCTTCATACTTCGGCGGCGATGAGAATTTTGCATTTCCAGTAAATAAACGCCAGAAGGTATAAAGCTCAAATTTAAGTCAGTTTTTTTATCTAGTTTACCTTGTAAAATAATTCTTGATTGCATATCCCGAAGCGTAAAACGGGCTTCTTCATCCTGTTGTGAAATACTCAGTCGATCTGTTGCCGGATTTGGATAAACCTGAAAAGCCTGCTCGGCTAAAATTTCTTCTTGCGACAAGGCCTGCAAAGCAGCATTTTCAGTAATAGTTCCAACGGTATTTAACAACCAGTTGTTCGGATCTATTTCCAATCCATTGATTGATTTGGAGGATGGAATCACATAGGTTTGGCTGTTTTGATTCACGTAAACTTTGATGGTCGTATCGCCACTCAGGGATTTACAGTTGATTTCCAGCGGGGTTTTATAAAGAGGTGTCACAGGGCTCGAAGTGGAGTGATTGATTTTTAAAAAAATAAAATTTCCATTACTAAAATACTCGGCAGAAAAAATCGGATGACCCGCACCATAAATCCATTGATCAAAAAAGTCGCCCAAAGGCAATCCGCTGGAATTTTCCAGTGAAACTTTTAAGTCGTTGATTCCGGCAGTGGCAAAAGAAAATTGACTTTGAAAAGTTTTCAAACCTTTAAAGAAAAGGGAGTCGCCCAATTCAAAACGTAAACTATGACAAATGGCATTGCCCTTGTTATACGTTTGACGGGAATCAAAAATGCGGCCTACATTGGTCGTATCGGTGAAATAAATTTGGGCATCCGGGTCTTGAAGCACATCATCATGAACATCGAGCATATCCTGTTGCGCAGCGGCTAATCCCCGAAAATGTTCATAAGCCAGATATTCACCATAAGAAGCAAAGCCTTCATTGATAAAGATGTCCTTCCAGGTTTTGCAAGTGACATGATCGCCCCACCATTGATGCATGAGTTCATGGGCATTTAATCCGAAGTTATTTAAAAATCCGGCTGATGTCATGGTTTGATGTTCCATACCACCACTGAAGGGTGCCATTGCATTGCCATATTTCTCGGCATGAAAAGGATATAAACCAAAGAGGTCCGAATAATATTCCAATACCAAGGCCACAGTATCTAATTTGGTTTTAACGGATGGCAATGTATTGACATTGTTATAAACATAATTCATCACCATGACGGAATCGTTGGGCAGTCCACTGGGGTGCGCGTAAATCGTATACTCCACATAGCGGGCGATGGCAACAGATATGAGATAATAATCAATCATATAATTTGTTTTCCATCGATATCGGACCTTATTATTACTCAATGAATCAATGCCTTCCAAAAGGCCATTAGAGCCAACTTTGTTTTGATTACTGGTCGTTACAAAAATCCATGCAGAATCGGCTTTATCCTGTAACATTTGTTTGCAGGGGAACCATTCGTAGGCGCTGTAAGGTTCGCTCAAACTCCATGTGGCCGAATTGCCCCAGGTTTGAGAAGTACCTGTGCTGTATCCGTCTCCAATGGCACCGGCGCCGGTCACAGATGCGTCACCATCATAAAATATCTGGATTCTTAAATCGGTATTTTGTAATTGCGCGGTTGGTAACAAGGCATATGTAATGGCAGCATTGCGCACAAAACTGATGGGCTGGTTATTCCAAAGGATGCTATCAATAGTAATGGCGCCATTAAATTCAAAACAAAATGTGTCAAGACTGCTGGCGGTCACAATAGCGCCAATGGTTGTTGAGCCGCTTACCAAAGTGTTGTTGCGTTCGGCTTTGAAATCTAAAAAATAAAAGTGTACATCATATTTCGACATCAGGCTATTGTCGTAATTGCCCGCACGTGATTTTTTACGGATAAGTTGATGTCTTTGAATTTTACCCTGGCTGCACCCCATATGCTCCTGAGCAATTGCCGGTAAGCCAAATAAAAACAATAGAAAAAAAGTAAATATTCTGTTCATGCTGTAAATATATCGTTTGGTTGGGGCAAAGCGGTGTAAGGTCGCCGTATTGAGGTAAATTAATGATTTTTAGTAGTACATTTGTCCGCTACGGGTGTTTCTACGAGTTCAAATTCGGGAATATTCGCTTAAAATTCAAAATCATGTCATCGTCCACCTGGTTTAAACGCATCAAACAAGGCATCCTCACTTCTACAAAAGAGAAAAAGAATGTACCTGATGGATTGTGGTTTAAGTGTCCTACATGTAAGAAGACTTCTACCATCAACGAACTAAAAGGGAACCTTTGGTTATGTCCCAGTTGCAATCATCACAACAGAATTGATGCAGCAGAATATTTCGAAATTATTTTTGATGAGGGCGAACATGAATTGTTATTCGAAGAAATTATATCCAAAGACCACCTGGGCTTTGTGGATTTAAAGCCTTACAAAAAAAGGTTGGAAGAGGCGCGTAAAACAACCGGTTTAAAAGATGCACTCACGGTAGGTGTTGGTCCGGTGAATGGAAAGAAACTTGTGATTGCAGCCATGAATTTTAATTTTATTGGTGGTAGTATGGGTAGCGTGGTTGGAGAAAAAATTTCAAGAGGGATTGATTATGCGATTGAACATCATTTGCCGTTTATGATTATCAGTAAATCGGGTGGGGCGCGAATGATGGAGAGTGCATTCTCACTCATGCAAATGGCTAAGACCTCCGCCAAGCTGACTTTATTGGCCAAAGCCAAATTGCCTTACATCTCTTTTATGACGGATCCGACTACCGGCGGGGTAACAGCCTCCTATGCGATGTTGGGTGATTTAAATATTGCAGAACCCGGTGCACTGATAGGTTTTGCTGGTCCAAGGGTTATTAAAGAAACCATCAAAAAGGATTTGCCTGAAGGTTTTCAGCGATCCGAGTTTTTGTTGGAACACGGATTTTTAGATTTTATCGTCGACCGGAAAGATCTCAAACAAAGACTTTCTGATGTATTAGACTACTTTAGCCATTGATATGGTTCTCAGGCAAAAAGGGCTTCCACAAATTGATTTTCGTATTCTTTTGAACCGCTTTTGTGCTCAAAAATATTTTTCTTGCTGATGTATTCATAGTTTTCAGCCATTGTTTGATGATTCGCTGCAATGTATTTTATCGCATGTATGATTTCACTGAGTTCGGCGTCGGTCATGGTTGGATGTAAAGATAGTCGCACCCAACCCGGCCTGGCCATTAATTCACCCCTTGATAAGGCAGCCAGAATTTCATCGGATTGTTGTTTATTAATATTGAGCAAATAGTGGCCATAGGTGCCTGCGCAAGCACAGCCTCCGCGAACTTGTATGCCAAAATAATCGTTGAATAAACGTACGGCCAGATTAAAATGTAACCCTTCAATATAAAAGGAAATGGCCCCGATTCGATGTTTATTTCGTTTTTCTAAAATCACCAGATTTTCTACGTCTTCCAATGCCTCAAAAACCTGATCTATTAAATGAGCTTCACGACCTAAAATATTTTCCACGCCCATTTCTTTTTTTAATTTAAAACAAAGTGCCGCTCTGATTCCCTGTAAAAAGGGAGGAGTACCTCCATCTTCACGGTCTTCAATATTGTCGAGATAGGTATGTGTTTTCCAAGGGGTGGTAAATTTCACGGTTCCGCCGCCTGCATGATCTGGTACCGCATTATTACAAAATTCTTTATGAATAATCATGATACCTGGAGTGCCCGGCCCACCTAAAAACTTATGGGGGGAAATAAAAATAGCATCCAGATACTGTTGTTTTTTTTCGGGATGCATATTGATATTTACATATGGTGCAGTACAGGCAAAGTCGACAAAGCAATAGCCCTGATGTGCATGCATGATTTCTGCAATTTCATGATAGGGTGTGATCATGCCGGTTACATTGGAACCTGCACTAACGGATGCAATTTTTAGTGGACGGTCGGCATATTGAATTAAGAGCGATTCAAGGTGTTTTAAATCGACATTGCCTGAATCGTTCGCTTGAATAATTTCAACATCTGCAACGGTTTCCAGCCAGGAAGTATGATTTGAATGATGCTCCAAATGGGTAACAAAAACAACCGGCAGATGATTCGATGGTGCTAAATCGTTTGATTTCGAATAATGTTTACTTTTTTCCGGAATGCGCAACCCCATAATACGTTGCAGTTTATTGATGGAATCAGTCATTCCTGATCCTGAAAAAATTAAAACATCATTTTCTGAAGCGTTTACTTCTTTTTTAATATACAGTTTTGCTTCATGATAGGCTTTTGTCATTAGTGAGCTCGTCATGGAAGTTTCCGTATGTGTATTGGCACAAAATGGAGCAATATGTTTTTGCATCATTTCTTCAATCGGTTTATAAAGTCGTCCACTGGCAACCCAATCGGCATAGATCATTTTTTTTTGTCCTTGTGGAGTGGGAAAAGTTTGCTCGATGCCAATAATTTGATCTCTGAATGGTTTGAAGTACGCTTCTGTCATCTAAATGATATTTAAAACGGTGAAATTACTGTAATGTTTATTTTTCTGTTCATCTTCCTGAAAAATGATGTTGAGTGCTTTGTTTATAAAGCTGAGTTGATTAACTTAACCGCAGGCATGTTATTACAATTTTTAATAGGGGTTGGTGTGGGGATATATGGATATCTGATGCCTGGGTATATTAACCTGGGTATTTTTCGCTTAAGTCTTTTACATCATCGCTCTGCAATCGTGCGAATTCTGTGGCTCATTTCATTGTTGGAAATTCCATATTGTTTTGTGTGTATGAGCGGTATGCAATGGTTTATGCAGCAAGATTGGTTGTTGGTTTTAATCAGGTGGTTGATTGTCGTTGCTCTTTTAATGATGGCATTCTTTACTTATCGTGATTCGCAGGATAGTGCAAATCAGCCTGAAGAAAATACTCAGAATACCAACGCCCCGGCTATGAAAAAGTTGTTGTTATTTGCCATCTTTAACCCGTTTCAAATTTCAGCATGGGCTATCTGGGGCGCTTATTTTATAGAAAAGTCATGGTTTGAATGGCATTCGTGGTCCATTTTGATATTTAGTTTGGGGGCCTTTTTAGGGGTATTTCTGATACTAAGTTTATACGCATATGCGGGTAAAAAACTGGTTCAGTATTTTCAAGTCAATCGAAGAAGAATAGATATTTTTTCGGCCGTATTTTTTGTGATTCTCGCCATTTATCAAAGCTATCGGAATTGCTTCGTTTGATGCCGTTTACTTTTTTTGTAATAAGACGGTTGCATGGGCCACAACACCTTCTTCGCGCCCTACAAATCCCATTTTTTCGGTGGTGGTTGCCTTAATTGAAATGAGTTCTTGATCCAGTTTCAAGCAGTTTGCAATTGCTTCTTGCATTTGCGGGATATAGGGTTTTATTTTAGGTTTTTCAAGGCAAAGGGTGGAGTCAATATTCACGACCTGATATCCTTTTTCGTCAATAATTTCTGCACAACGGCTCAGAAGAATTTTACTATCTATATTTTTAAAGGCCATATCCGTGTCCGGGAAATGGGTGCCAATATCACCGGCATTTACTGCACCTAACAAAGCGTCGCAAATTGCATGTAGCAAGACATCGGCATCTGAATGACCGAGGGCGCCTTTGTAATGGTCAATCAGAATACCACCTAACCAAAAATCTCTTCCTTCTGTTAATTGATGGTAGTCGATACCATATCCGATTCTGTACATATTGTTGAGTTGAAATAAAAGAAGCTATTGGATCTTCAATAGCTTCTTTAAAATGTTTTGTAATTAATTTAAATTATTTTTCTTTTCGATCATCTTTGTCATCATCATCAGGCTTAACTAATTTGCCTAAATCTTCTACGTCAAACAACAAAGAAAAACGAAGGGTATTGGATAAAGGATTGCGGTTAATACCTGAACCAGAAGGAACGAGATAAGCAAAATTCAATCCAAACATAGAATATTTAACCCCGATACCTACCGTTAAAAATCGGCGATCTCCTTTGTATCTATTTTCATAGAAATAACCGGCCCGTGCAAAAAATTGATTCTGATATGAATATTCTGCCCCAATTCCGACCATCACTTCTTTTAATTCTTCACTGCCACCACCAGGAGCATCTCCAAATGATCCGAACATACCGCTCAATACACTTTTATCGGTAGGGTAGGTTTGAATAATATTCCCTGAACTGTCTTCAGTTAATTGCGGAGATGGAACCAATAATTTATTAAAATCGACGGCAATACTCAGTTTATTAAATTCGTCGATATTGTAGTTATAGGCCAAACCCAATCCTAAATTGGTAGGGATAAAATCTTTCCGGTCGTTGGAGTAGGAAATTTTTGTACCCAGATTGGTAATTGCCAAACCGGCATTAATACTTGACCCCTGACCCGTTTCATCGTTGAAATTGAGTTGTTTGGTATAAAACATTCCGAAATCTACAGCGAAAGCATTGCCCGGTTTGTAAGTAACCCCATTGCTGTTACCAGCTCCGTTGATGATATTGGAATGAATAAATTTTCCACTTAATCCAATGGCGAGGTTATCTGATAATTTTCTTGAGTAGCCCAAATCCAGTGAAAATTCTCTGGGTTTACCCGTTCCGGCAGGCTGTGCATTGATATCCGTATAATTGATATCTCCCAATGAGAAATAGCGCATACTAAAGCTGACGGCTTGGTTCTTATTATCTTTTTCTCCGAATTTGGCGTAACCAGCAATGTAGGCCAGGAAGATGTCCGGAACTAAATCCTTAAGCCATGGCGTATAAGTGATAGAAAGGCCGGCATCTTTTTCAGACATCGCCAATTTGGAAACATTCCAAAATTGCGAATTTGCGTCAGGGGTAATAGCGATACCAACGTCTCCCATGGCACCAGAACGGGCATCCGGACTGATTCGCATAAAAGGAACTGCGGTGGTAATGGTATTGTATTCTGCTCCAGATTGTTGCCCGCTAATTTGGGCATAGGTACTAGAAGACCCAATACATAATGCCAAGCATAATGCGGTCTTGATGTTCTTTAGTGTCATTAATGTAAATTTGAAGTAGAATTTCTTCTCTATAAGCGCTGAATAGATTGGTTTTGCGATAATGATCGGGCAAAGCTACATTGAAATATTTAATTTTTACTGCAATAAGACTAATTTTTGTATCGCCTGATCGCTATATCCCTGGGCATTTTTTATGCTTAATTTGTAGATATAAACCCCTTTTCCGAGTCTATCACCATACTGATCCCTTCCATCCCATTCAATTTCATCATTGCGGGTGCCGGGTGAATTGATGATACTACGGAGTGTTCGGACCACTTTACCGGATATGGTATAAATCTGTATGCTAACCATGAGATCCTGGTTTGGCATATTATGTTCGAAAGTAAATCGAGTTTTGGTGGTAAATGGATTGGGATAATTATAAACGTGGGCCAATTTGCCATCATTTCCATTGACTACAATAAACCGAATGGTTGTTTCGGATGAGTTGTTTAAAACATCCCAGGCTTTAATGGTTAAGGTATGTTCGCCCTCACTCAGGCCATTCAAGGGGAAACGCACAGATCCAGAGCGGTAATCATCCAGATCGGCTTCAAAAAATGAATTAAGCACAAAGGTGTTTTGGGCATTATTGTCTAAAACCGCCGTGATATCATGGCCAAGAGAATTTCCTGTATAATTGATGCCATTCTCATCCGACAATTTAACCAACAACAAACTGTTGCTGGTTGTGATTCCACCATTGACGAATTTTTCATCATTGAGATAGGCCTTGATTTCCGGCCCCATATTATCTGTAATCGGTTGGTTGGAACTGCCTCCAATCAGAATCGACTGTTCGGCCCCGCTGGCATCTTCTGTTTCATTGGAAGCGTAATAGGATATTTTTCCTTTGGCGATTTCGTAGTTAATGTCTTTGGGAACAACAAAAGTGAAACTGAACTTGCCGTTTTTGATCGAAGCCTTGCCCTTATACAAAGCATTGTTCTGCACAAAATAATCGCGAAGTGGGCTATCTGCATCATTGCCCAAGGTGCTTAATTTTTTGGGTTTATCCAGGATTAAGGGGTAAACAATTCCATTGAAACCATCGAGGCTGTTTCCGGATGCATCTTCCAAATGCCCGCTGATCGTGTATTTTCCTAAGGCTTTTAATGTATCGCTGATTTGGGTAATCGACATACCGTTAATACTGTCTGTTTTAACCACATGTTTTGGAAAAGCTAAAGGAAGTCCGGGATCGCCCAATAAAACAAATTTCCGGAAATTAGAGGCTGCAAATTCGCTGATACTGCTCACGTAACGAATATTTTTGGACAAACGATAAGCATCTCCAAGGGTGGGCATTTGTTGTTTGTCCTTCATTGCTTTAAATCCACTTTGCATGTAATTTAAGTTCATGATTCGATTCTGATCGGCGTAAACCAACTGTGTAGTGGTCATGAGTGCAATGGCGCCTCCATTGGATTTGGTAAGGAGAATTTCACCTGCTGATTCAATGGTCGGATTGTCAAAAGGCGCAAAGTCGCAGGTGGCCGTAATGAATAAAGGCAG
>Ga0208202_1000300_pt1 | contig 11763 bp, 11 predicted proteins | sample LakMenEpi27Aug08_FD_150738 | JGI IMG/M metagenome (GOLD analysis project Ga0208202, IMG submission 150738) | Freshwater microbial communities from Lake Mendota, WI - 27AUG2008 deep hole epilimnion (SPAdes) | ecosystem: Environmental > Aquatic > Freshwater > Lake > Epilimnion/Euphotic zone ... | reverse complement strand
CTTGAATCCAACATGGGTTATTGGCCGGACCCGGATTCACTTTTTATTGCGCGATTAAGTATGAAATTTTTGAATCAACATATCACGATGCATGCGTGACAATGGAATTTTTTCATCTCCAACCAAGAGGCTATCACCGGAAATGGCCTTCACATGATACATATTAACAGCATAGGTGCGATGCACGCGAACCAGGGCATCGAGAGAGAGTTCCTCCAAAAAACGGCTGAGGCTGTTCCGAACTAAATAAGTTTTGGCATTTGTTTTCACTTCCACATAAATATTTTCAGACTTGAGATATTTGATTTCCTGCAGGGGGATTTTCACGGTTGATGTTCCATCTTTAATGGTAACTGCCTGGCTTGTTATCTGACCTGATTTTCTGGCCTTGATAATTTCGAGGGTGGCAAATAAATCGGTTTCGGTAAAAGGTTTTAATAAATAAGATTGCGGCTTAAAATTGGCGGCTTCTGCAATCGTTTTCCGATCGCTGTAGGAGGTGAGAAACACAAAAGGTATGTGTGATTGTTCGTTGATAAAACTGGCAACATCAAATCCGGATTGTTCGGCTTGGAGATTGATATCCAGAAAACACAAATCAATATCCGATTGAGATTGAAGCAGGGCAATTGCCTGTGCATAGTTTTTGGCGATACCGGCAATGGAATAACCCAGATCCTGCAGCATTTCCTTCAACATTTCGGCGATCAGTAATTCATCTTCGACGATGAGTAATTTCATTCACTTCTCCTTTTACGCCTACGAAGATAATGCCAAAATAGATGGCTTAAAACTGGAAAGAGGATTGCGGCAAGGATTGTAGCGAAAACCAAACAATAAGCTTCTTCGCTTTGCTCAGGAGTCTTTTTTACTCATCGGCACTATAGGTCAGCATTCAAGGCTGTTTTGGCAGAAGGGGTAAAGTTTGGAGCATTAGGCTATAAATGATAAATTTGTGTTGAAACCGTTTTCAAAATGGAAATAAAAATCGCACCTCATTATAGTCAGTTTATTCATCGGGAAATGGCTTCCGGAAAATTTAGTAACGAGTCCGAGGTCATACAAGCTGGATTAGCATTGCTGGAGAAAGAGCAAACTCAAATGGCCCTATTAAATAAAGCGATTCTTGATGGTGAAAGCAGTGGGTTTGCTTTGCCCTTCAATAATGAAGATTTTAAGAAAAGGATGGAAGCGAAATACGCCAGGTAATGAGTTTAATGATTAAACTAAGTCGTTTAGCTGAATTAGATTTGGAAGAAATTTGGCTTTATACATTTGAAAAATGGTCGTTATCCCAAGCAAATTTTTATCAAGACAACTTGTTCATTGGGCTGAATGAATTAGCCAGTAATACTGAATTTGGCAAACCAATCACCATTGATAATCGAGTATTTTATTATTACAAGATTGCTCACCATTTTATTTTTTACCAAGAAAAAGAGCATACATTATTTGTTTATAGAATTCTTCATGAAATGATGGACTTTCCTAAACACTTGTAATTAAACCTGATAAACTTCCAATAAAAAAACCACAAGTAAAAACGTTTAGCTTTTAAGCAATGCAGTCGGGAGGACAGGATTATTTTCAATGATCCCGGAGGGGGGAGTTATACCGAATCCATTTCTGTAATAGTCCAATTTTGGTTGGACTAAACACAAATTGTCTCGGCATAAACCACTTCACAACTCAAATAGTCATTGGACTATTTTTCGTTGGAATTGGTTTTACAAACAAAAAGCTTCTTCGCTTTGCTCAGCGGCCTTTTTTATTGGTATTGCGCATTCAAGCAAGCTTGATGCGAAAACCAATAAAAAAGCCCCGACTTATGTCGAAGCTTTTTGTTTGTCGGGAGGACAGGATTCGAACCTGCGACCCCTTGGTCCCAAACCAAGTATTCTACCGAGCTGAACTACCTCCCGAATGATTCACAACACCTAAAACCAAAAATTTTAGGAGGTGCAATATTAAGCCACAAAACTTTACAAACCTAAGAACCACCCTGAAAATTTTGATGCTTGCTTTTACCGGCTAAAAGTTGTTGAACCTGAGCCATAAAAAAAGCACCAGACTCTGGTGCTTTCTTTTGTTAGTGGCGGTGAGGGGGGGATTCGAACCCCCGGTACGGTTTGACCCGTACGTCGGTTTAGCAAACCGGTGATTTCAGCCACTCATCCACCTCACCAAACCAATATGTTATAACCGAAGATGCTGCTATGTGAAGCCTGAGCTACCAATACCATTCGGTGTATGATTACGAAAATGGAGTGCGAAAATAGGGGTTTATTTCTAAATTCCCAATAATTCGACTTCAAATATCAGGGTGGAATTCGGTCCGATCAGGGCTCCGGCTTGTTGCTCGCCATAAGCCAGATGCGGTGGTAAATACAAACGCCATTTGCTGCCAACGCGCATGAGCTGCAGCGCCTCGGTCCATCCGGAAATAACCCGATTTAATGGAAAAGTGGCCGGTTGACCTCTTTGTACCGAACTATCAAATACTTTACCATCAATGAGGGTGCCATGATAATGACAAGTAACAGAGTCGTGTGCCGACGGCATATTACCAGTACCTTCTACCAAAACCTCGTATTGCAAACCACTTGGAAGCGTGGTAACCCCTTCGCGCATACCATTTTCGGCTAAAAAAGCCAAACCGGCTTCGAGGTTTGCGCGGAGTTTTTCTTCCTTCTGTCGATTGAGGCGTTCAAATAGATTCATCATTTTCATTTTTGCGAAGGTAGGCGCAGAATCCAACAAGGATTATTTTACCTTGCGCATTATTAAGCCTTTAACTGATGATGGCCACCCGAAATATCCCGGCCCTATTGTGGATGTGTTTGTTGACCGGCTTGATAGCCTGCCATAGTCAACGAAAAATTGCCCACCACAAAGCGGCACCTGCCAGGCCCAGCTTACATACACTGGCTCAGGGATGGGTGGGCACCCCTTACAAATTTGGCGGGAATGACCGCCGGGGAATTGATTGCTCAGGATTGGTATGTCGGATTTATGATAGCCTGTATCAGATAAAATTACCCCGCACCTCAAGCCAGCAGTACCTTTCCAGTACCCGCATAAACAGGAATAGTTTAAAGGAAGGTGACTTATTATTTTTTGGAAAAAGCCCCGAAAAAGTGAGCCATGTAGGAATTTACCTGGGAAATAACCAATTTGTACATGCCTCTGAAAGCAAAGGGGTGATTATTAGCAAACTGAGTGAAAGTTGGTACGAAAAACATTTTATTGGCGCAGGACGACCAAGCGCCTCAGGCCTCCAGCGGCAACGATAGGAACGAAAAGCCCACAGCCCGCCTTGGCGGGAGAGGACTTGCAGTGGATAGCGTGCCCGGCCGCCCTGCTTTATAACTCCCGCATTTTATGCCCGCCCCGGAAAATTTTACCACTGATGACCAATTGGAGAAACTCGTTAAAGTCGGGCGAAACCTTCAGGGCGTATAGTGGTATTAAAAAAAGTATGGCCGCCAAACCGCCGCGGAACATGACATTGAGGAGGGCGTTCATAAACATGTGGTGGTTCAAAAACTGTATGAACGGAATGAAGTGAAACAGTGCAACCAAGACAACGGTGATGAGTATGAGTGGAATATAGGCTTTGCTGAACGACATCATGCGATAACGATGATAGAGATAAACCGATTTGAGAATATTAAACACCACCAATGAGATGGATACTGCCCAGGCTGCTCCATTCATCCCCCAAATTGGAATGAGGGTGATATTGAGTGTTACCGTCATCAACATCATGACGATGGTAAACAGGATCATATACTTATAATGCTGGGAATAATTGAGGATTTCAGAATTGAGTCCGAAGGACATATCCACCAAACGCCCAACGGCAATAATGACCAACACTGATTTGCCGGCAGCAAATTCGGCAGGCAGTAACTGAAAGATGGCGTCGGTATTGACCACAAGCAGGGTAAACAAAAAGGTACCGATTAAAAACAAATTGAGCGACAAACTGCGATTGAGTTCAGATAAACGTTTGAGATCATTTTGTGCCAGTGCCTCACGCAAAATTGGGATAGAAATCATGGAAATGGCCCGATAAGGCACCTGAATCATTTGCCCCAAAACCAAAGGACGCAAATAAATGCCCAATGCACCCAAACCAAGATAAGCAGGCAGAATAATGCCATCCAGAAAGTTATGGATACTACTACAAACGGTCAGTAATAACATGCCACCCCCATAAACGAGCGGACCCCGCAAATTTTGCTGCGCTTCGGGCCAGGGAAATGGTTTGCGCCAACTGAACTCCAATTTTTTGTGCACGTAAATCAACAAAATGAGAAAAGCCAACAAATACACCCCGACCAAACCGAATACAAATTGTTGCTCATTGAGCCATTTTCGGAAAAAAAGATAAACCAATCCGATTAGCAGTATTCGCACCAGAATTTCACGAATAAATGCCGGTACGGCAACCCGTAATTTGAGCATTCCGTAAATTTCGAAGTATTGGGTAAAGGCATAAATAATTACAAGAGGAATAACCAGGTAAAAATAGGGTACAAAAAGAGCCGATTGTGCCTGATAAAACTGAATGAGCGGCTCACGGAAAAGCCAGTAAACAACGGCAAAAAGGCCTGATGCCAGCAAGGTAAGCCGGATGGCCAGTCCATTGAACCGGGACAAAACCTCCGTATCCTTCCAATCGGTATAATACCGAAGGAGGACATGCCCCAACCCCAGAGCCGGAAACATAGCAAGCACATACATCAGATTTTGCAGCAGACCAATGAGGCCCAAATGCTCCTTGCTGATGAGGTGGGGAAAGACGAAATTAAAAAAGATGACCCCAATCAATACCCCTGCATAATTGACGATACTGGTTTTAAGGCCTTGTCTTTTGATGATGCCCACCTATAATTTTTTTGCTAAGATAATATTGTTGAGATAAAGGTCATGTCGTTTAATTCGCACTGGAAAAACAGCGTCGATTAAAAGAGCCAACAAAAGCAAAGGAGTGATGAGCAGAATAAAAAATAAATGTTTGAAAAACGGAATACGATTGATAAAATAATAGATATACAATGCCGTCATTTGGATCATTGCACTGAGAAATGAACCTGTTTTGCGGTATTCGGTGATTTCGAAACCGTGCTTCTTCAGCAATGCTTGAAGACCAAACGAGGTGTATCGCGCAAAATCATATGGCACTTCATGTTCGGGGAAAAAAAACGGGCAGGTTGCCAGTAAAAAACCTCCTGGCTTAAGGGTTCGGTTTATTTCGGCAAGAATTTCATCGAGATTAAAAATATGCTCAAAGGTTTCGGAACTGAAAAAACAATCAACAGAATTATTTTCAAAAGGAAAAGTACGGCCATCATAGTAAATATCTACCAAACTCTTAGAGTCCTTATTTCCGCTCACTTCAATATCCAATCCTAAATATTCTGAGCAATTTGTAAACAGATGTTGATAGGGTTTGGTTCCACATCCGAGGTCGATCAACTTACCTTTAAGCCTGGGCGCCAAATCTTCAATTTCGGAATATAATTTGGAACGGGTTAAATGAAGGGGATTAAAAAAAACCGAAGAAAAGGAGTTGGTAAAAAAAGGATTAGTTTTGCCGTTCATTGCTTTGCAAAACTAAAGAAACAGATGGTAATAAAAAGCCTCAATCAATTATTTGGAAAATTTGGATATAAAATTGTGAAAGATGATTTCCGGGAACAATATGCCGAATTTATAGATATCTATGACTTTTGTAAACCCTATACCATGACCTCTGTGGAGCGGATGTACGCTTTATACAAGGGTGTTGAGTATGTTGTTAAGAATAATATACCCGGCGATTTTGTAGAATGTGGAGTTTGGAAAGGTGGCAGTTCGATGTTGATTGCAAAAACCCTGCAAAAATTCGGCGTAAGCGACCGAAAGATATGGATGTATGATACGTACGAAGGGATGAGCGAACCGAGTGAAGAAGATAAAGATGTGGGGGGGGCGGCGGCGGCTATTTTACTTGAAAGTGCATCCAAGGAAGATCAAGAATCAGTATGGTGTTACTCTAGCCTTGAAGAAGTCAAGCTAAATCTTCAAAAGACTGAATACTCAGAATCTTTAATGTTTTTCATTAAAGGAAAAGTAGAAGATACATTACCAAATCAAATTCCTTCTGATAATATTGCATTATTAAGGCTAGATACCGACTGGTATGAATCTACAAAGCACGAAATGCAATATCTATTTCCCAAACTCGTGAAAAATGGAGTACTTATCATTGACGACTATGGTCACTGGATAGGTGCAAGGAAAGCAATTGACGAGTACTTTGCCGTACATCATTTAAATCCGCTATTAATCCCCATCGATTATTCTGGACGAATATCATTGAAATAGATCCCCTTTTAATTGACAAGAATTGTCTTGTACGACTCAACAAAAAGGTTTTTTTTAAATTTTAATTCGGCCGTTTTTCTTGCATTCTGTCCGATAGATTTCAGATTGAATTTCCCTTGTAATATCCCCTTGATAATTTCAATCCCCTCTGCTACTACTTCCCCTTCATGGACAATCTCATTGATAAGAAATCCATTAATCTTATCTTCTATATAATCAGGTATCCCATCAACAGCGGTTGAAATGATGATTTTGCCACGTGCCATCATTTCCATAATTACAATTGGCAATCCTTCATATGCCGATGTCAAAATTAAAATATCAGATTCATCATAAAAACGCTTTAGTTCCAATTGATCAGAAACGTATTCAATGATTCGAGATTGGTCAATTACCTTTTTACTGACTAAATTACTGACATCACCTATAAAAGTAAAATCGACATCATATTGGTTATCCAATAGATACTCTGCTATTTGAGAAATTAAGTGCACCCTTTTTTGAGGTGCTCCTCGACCAACATATAATATTTTTAAACGCTCTCGTAACTCTAATGATTCTATTTGATCCGGTAGTTCAACCCAATTGTCAATACATACTATTCTTTTTAGGAAATCTTTAGCTATCTTGTTTTTAAAATATTGCAATTCCATTTCCCGCTTTAATTTAGGGGTGCTTACAATTCTAAAATCTATATCTGGAATAAAGGATTGATTATAGTTCAGCCATGTATTCATATGGGATAGTTCAATAACTCTAGCGGACTTTTTTACATGAGGTACAATCTTATAAAAATACATGCATTCTCCTCCAAATACTATTGGCTTTTCAGCAGAATTAATCCATACACTAATTATCCCCCTAAAAATCACATTCATGAAATGTATGATCTTATGATCGATAAAATTTGAAAGGTCTACAATTTGAACCTTTGTCTCCAAAAATCGGTATAGAAAACCTGCATTTTTAGGTCTTTTAGAAAAAATTACCACAGCATCGCCAATTGGCAATAAATGAAGAATGTCTAAATTCACTTTAGGAGCACCTCCAATGTCCGCTGAAGAAAAGAAAAGAAAATATTTTTTTCTTACTTTCTTGTAAAAAAGAACTCCAAGGATTTTTCCAAAAATTAAAAAAGGCAGATTTAAAATGCCTTCAATAAATTTTTTTATTTGAGACTGCCTATATGTCAAAAGGGTAATATTTTTTAAGTAAATTCAAGATGTAATTTTCATCAAATTTAAGATTCAAAACTTGCAGTGCCTTGAAAATGTCCGAAACATCAACATTAAAGGATTGACCTTTATCCAGTAATTCAAAATGTGCTTTTTTACCAAGGTATTTTTCAAATTGATTAACCAATTCCAAAACAGAAATAGATATAGGATTAGCCACATTAATTATATTATTCTCAGAATTATTTTGTAATAAGTAACTCACAATAATTCGTACATGATCAACATCTAAAAAATTTCTAGTTGCGTTTTTCCAAACAGCAAACGGTACTTCATTTAAAATGGAGTTATAGAAGAAATTAAATACAGTATTGGGGTTTTTGGTTTTCCCAACTATATTGGACAATCTAAAAATCAGAAACCTCTTGCAATGTTTCATAGCAAGTTCCTCCATTTTAAGTTTGTGTTTTACATATTCAGTATTTATTAAGGAATCATCATAAATACTTGTTGTACTAAAATACACAAAAAGTTGATCAGGATGCTTCTTAGAAATTTCAACAAACAGATTCCTTTCTCTGTCGAAATCCAACGCTGTTGCTGTCTTAGAATTTGATACGCCAGAGGTAAAAAATATTGTGTTTGAAAAGGATTTCAAATCAATGAAAGCCGTCCCCAAAAGTCCTGATCCGATTACCATTTTTATTCGTACGAATGTATATTATTTCTCAGTAATTCATAACTCAAAGACATAAAATTGTATCATTATTTCAGTTTTTGTGAGCTATAGCTTAATTTTGAAAATTATGAAAACACTTTTACTTATACTTATTCTTGCGCCCTTCTGCGTCCTTTCCCAAGTCAATCTCACTCAAAATTTAATAGGCCATTGGCAATTTAATGGAAACGCTAATGATTCGAGCCCTTTCGGGCATAACGGTACTGTTAATGGTGCGAATTTAGTCGCAGGCAAAATGGGAATTCCTAATTCAGCTTATTACTTTAATGGATTTTCTGACTTTATACAAATTTCCAACTCTCCACTTTTAAATAGTTTCAGTGGAGATTCCATGACAATATACGCTTTCGTTAAAGTATCTGGTTTCTATTCTGGCCCTTGTCATGGAAATTGTATACTCGACAAAGGAAATAGCGATTACATTTCAGGGCATTATACACTTAGATATTCTGATGCTTATCTAATAAATTTGCAGAATTGCAATGTTCCTGTAAATACCTCTCTACAGAACTATTCTTATCACATTAACGGACAAATACTCACAACAGGAAGTGGATACTACCCAGTTATTGATACAGCTCTTTGGGACTGTATTATTGCAACTAGCGATGGTGATTCATCAAGATTAGATGTAAATGGTGTTTTGAAACAAATCATGAGCCTAAATACACCGATGGGATCGAACACAAATGATTTGTTTTTCGGCAGAAAGAACAATTCTTTATACCCATATTGGTTTAATGGGATCATTGACGAAATCCGAATTTATAACAGAGTAATTAATACACAAGAAATCGATTCTCTATGTTCGCAATTTAATAATTCATCCTTAGCCTCCAATTTTGGCTATCAGGTCAACAATGGATGCGCTAGCTCAACAGTGCAGTTTACAGACTCCAGTGCAACAGGAAACTCGGCTATACAATCTTGGTTTTGGGATTTTGGCGATGGCTCCAGTTCAAATCAACAAAATCCTTTACATACTTATACATCTAATGGCAACTACTCAGTTAAATTAATTATTACAGATTTCCTTGGTAATATAGACAGCACAAACCAAACTATAACTATTCAAACATATGGTCAACCTAATATCTCAATAAATACACAACCTAATCCGCTAACATTATGCCAAGGTGATACCTGTATCCTAACCGCATATGGTGCATTAACCTACATTTGGAATGGTGGAATTCAAAATGCCGTTCCATTTATCCCAGTAAATTCTGGAGTATATACTGTTATTGGCACTGATGCCAATGGTTGCACCAATTCAAGTTCCCTTAATGTAATAGTCAACCCGATTCCTAATATTATCGCAACTTCTAGTCCTCAAAATATATGTATCGGAAATTCAGTCCAGCTAACTGCATCCGGTGGAATAAGCTACCAATGGAACAATAATATACAAAATGGACAGAATATCTTTCCAAATTCCACAGCAACGTATACTGTTGTTGGAACATCATCAAATGGCTGCTCTAATTCTGCAACAGTGCTAGTGACGGTTTACCCAAATCCAATTGTTCAAGCCAACACTTCTGCCAACCCAATTTGCTTTGGAGAGAATATAAGTTTATACGGAACTGGTGCCGATATCTATACATGGAATCTAGGAGTTCAGAACAACGTAGCATTTAATCCTAGCACTTCTGATAATTATGTTGTCACTGGAACTGATTTAAACGGTTGTTCTTCCTTAGACTCAATTTATATTGTTGTACTTCCAACACCAGTAATTTCAGTATTTCCAAATGATACAACTTTATGTAATGGTGATAAGGTTATCTTAAGTGCAGAGGGTGCTTTATCATATGACTGGCAGGCAAGTCCTAGTTTGACTGTAACCTCTTATAATCAGGCCATGGTTCAACCTACTCAAAGTCAAGTATATTATGTTACTGGAACGGATGGCAATGGATGTACACAAAGTACCTTCGCACTTATCAATATAAAACTAATTGACCTTAAAATTTCAAAGAATCGCGATGCCACATGTTCGGATAGAAAAGTTTTCCTTACTGCTTTGGGAGCGGACTCACTTCTTTGGTCCCCTAGCCACTTAATCTCTGACTCAACCGCCCCTTCAGTAATAGCAACAATTCAAGAAAACACCCTGTTCTATTTAACTGGAGAACTTGATGGCTGCAAGTCTAAAGATTCAATTTTGGTGAAATTCCTAGCAGAAGCGGATGCAGATTTATTCATACCCAATGCCTTCAGTCCAAATTCCGATGGATTAAATGATTGCTTCAGTATATCCAATCGCGGAGAGACTCACACTTTTGGTATTCAGCTATTTAACCGTTGGGGTCAACGTATATTTGAATCCAATGATCCTAATTTTTGCTGGAATGGATATACCAATGGTATGAAAGTGGATTTAGGTGTTTATTACTACATTCTGGAAATTTCCACAGGTTGTGGCAAAACTCGAAAGGTTGGAGATCTTTCAGTTGTTTATTAATAATGATTCATGTTAAATAAAATTTTGTGTGCGACAGGTAATTTATTTATTGGCCAAAGTACTATTAATATATACTTTATTGTTTGAAAAATTATTCGCACAAGAATTTGAGTTCCCATTTCAACATATTGGCAAAATCGAAGGACTGCCTAGCAATACTGTTTATTGTTTAACTACCGATAAAAATGGATTTGTTTGGCTGGGAACTGATGTCGGTCTTATAAAATATGATGGGATTAATTATGAAATTTTCACCACTGTAAATGGGCTGCCAAGTAATGATGTTTTTGAAGTGCTGTGTGACAAAAAAAATAGAATTTGGATTACTACAATCAAGAATTCCATTTGCTATGTTGAAAATAATGTAGTTCGAAAACCTGTTTTTTCAAATCCGAAATTTAAACCCTTCAATTTAGTTAACCCAAGAATATTTAAAGACCATAATGATAACATATGGGTTCGCACTTCTCCGTTCTTTTTGTTTAAAATAAACAATCGCTCTGAGTTAGAACACAAACTAACCATACCCATAAATTTTAATGAAAATTTTGTTTCTTTTCAGCATGATTCCACAATTTATTATGCTTCAAGTAAAAATTCAGTTTCCTATAACATTTATACAGGAAAATATTCTAGGACATATAATAATGCTAAAGAATTTATTAAAGCTGTTTACCCCTTAAACAAATCTTCCATTGTTTTAGAAGAGGATTTAAAATTGAGATTCGATTCTATTAATGTATTAAAAACCAACGAGTACAGAACTAGAAATAACCATTGGGCTATTTTTATTCATGATTCTCTGATCTGGGTTCCATCGGTCAATGGTTACCTGACATATTCATTAAAGGATCTAACCATTTATCGAAAATTCTTAAATGGCATAAGTGTTTCAAACATTCACAAATCTAATTTCAACGATATATGGGTTAGTTCATTGCTGAGTGGTTTTTTTAGATTAAAGTCTTTAGAGATAACCAATTCGATAAGTACAGATTATTGTTCAG
>Ga0208202_1000296_pt1 | contig 11848 bp, 10 predicted proteins | sample LakMenEpi27Aug08_FD_150738 | JGI IMG/M metagenome (GOLD analysis project Ga0208202, IMG submission 150738) | Freshwater microbial communities from Lake Mendota, WI - 27AUG2008 deep hole epilimnion (SPAdes) | ecosystem: Environmental > Aquatic > Freshwater > Lake > Epilimnion/Euphotic zone ... | reverse complement strand
GCCGTCTCGAGAGTCGTGCTGTGCTATGAGGATCCCCTGGCAAGTTGATTAGGCATTCAAGAAGCGCCTCAGGGGACTGGGCTTGCTTGCGATCGGCGATCGACTGACGCACCAACGAGAAGACTTGGGCCGTCGAGCAACCCATAGGTGGATGAACGATCAGTCCATGGATCGCAAGGTTGTTCTCGATCGGCTGGACGATCTGACCGCGTTGCGTGCATCGAGCGGTCCAGTTGAGCCCATTGTGCCCTTCGAGAAAAAAATTGATATCGCTACCAAGTCGGCTTGCAAGTCCACCGAGAACCTGCGGCTCATAGCGATCTTGCCATAGGAGCGATCCGAGAACCAACGCAGCAGCCGCGTCGCTACTGCCACCCCCTAAGCCCGCTTGGGACGGAATTCTTTTTTTCAAGATCACATGCGCCCCGCGCATTTGAGCCCGTGGCGATGCATCTGCACAAGAGTCCAAGTGTTGGCGAAGGGACTCTAAAGCCCTAAGCACAAGATTCCCTTGCGAACCAGATCCGTGCAAGGGTATTTCCCATGCCTTATCCTCTCGTGCAAGCTCCTGGTTGGTTACTACTTGAGCATCCGAAAGATCGACTTCGAGCGAGAGTTGATCGGACTCGGCGGGATAGATTTCCAAGGTGTCGGTCAAGTCGATCGCGAGCATGACCGTATCTAGATCGTGGTAGCCGTCGGGCCGTTTCCCTAGCACCTCCAAGAACAGGTTGATCTTGGCCGGAGTGGTGATCCTCCAACCTGCTTGGCCTGTCTGTGGTCTTGTGGCTCGATCGATCCTCATGGGTTTGGCTTGAGAGTGGGATACCCTGCGGCAGTCCAAGCTTTCCAGCCACCATCGACGCTGGTGACATTCAAATAGCCCATCTTGCGCAGGTTGTCGGCAGCAAGAGCCGAGCGGAATCCACCCCCGCACAGTAGATACAACTCGGTATTGGGATCCGGGAACATCGACTCGATATCCCTTTCGATGACCCCTTTGCTCAGGTGGACAGAACCCGGGACGTGTCCTGCGGCATATTCGCTTTCTTCGCGGACGTCGATCAGTGCGGGTGGATTGGGTTCTTCGAGTTTTTGCTTGAGCTGTGCAACGTTGCACTCGGCAATCTCGGCGCGAGCTTGCTCGACAATCTTTAGGAAACCGGGAGAGTGTTGTTTGGACATTGGGGAATCTGTTCCGTTTGTAACGGTTAGGAGTCGTTAAAAATTTTCGTATTGGCTGCAGAGTCTGCACATTCTACGCCGATAGAAACTCGGCGGACAAAGTGGAGTTTCGTTTTCTAAACAAAACTTCACTTGTTCGCTACTAGGGAATTGTAAATCACACTCGCGAGGACAGTGATGGCCCGCAGGATCGCAGCAACTTTTGGATACTCTGGCCTGATCGTCGAGCTTATGCTTGGCTGGATTGCTGGTTGGGATACCGAAAGCGTGCTCGTCCGAGGTTTCATCGCCATGCTTGTCGCATCGCTCGTCGGGTGGACCGCCGGTACCCTTGCATGCGATTGGCACCTCGGAAGCGATCCGAGCCCCACTTCTACTTCGCGTTAACGCCGACTCGGCAATCTGGGAAAAACAGTCAAACCGGATTTCTGAATCTTTGATTAACTGATGTGGAATTGCTGCGCTCAACTCGTTAGAGTCCCGGGTCTACTCGCCGTTTCGAGTCGCTTCGAAACAAGCATGCAAGGCTGCAAGCTCGCGGGTTATTGAACAAAAAGCCAACACATCACGGAGGTTCGGATGGCATCGACCGCATTCCAAAATGCTGATATGACCGAGGTCTGGGTTAAATTCAAGGCCGATCCAACCAACGTTCAACTGCGAAATCAACTCATCGAGCGGTACACTCCGCTGGTTCGCTACAACGGAGAGCGACTCCGCTCGAAACTCCCTGAAGGAGTCGAACTCGATGACCTTATCAGCGCAGGAATCTTCGGCCTGATGGACGCAATCGATGCCTTCGATATGGAACGGGGTGTCAAATTCGAAACCTACTGCGTCCCGCGAATCCGAGGCGCCATGCTCGATGAACTCCGTACCATGGACTGGGTTCCACGCTTGGTACGAAGCAAAGCCAGCAAACTTAATGAAGCCACCAAACTCTTGGAGGCAAAATACGGACGGGCTCCGAGCAACCATGAACTATCGGAATACATGGGAATCTCGATCGACGAACTCGAGAAGATGAAAGTCGACGCATCGGCCGTTGGGCTCGTGTCGCTCAACAAGAAGTGGTACGAGACCGACAGTTACAAAGACATCCGCGAGATCGATGTTCTTGAAGACAAGCGGAGCGAGGATCCCACTCGCCGAATCTCCAAGAGCGATCTGATGCGATTGGTGACCAAGGGTCTGAATCGCAATGAACGGCTGATCATCATTCTCTACTACTACGAAGAGATGACGATGAAAGAAATCGGCGCGACGCTCGATCTGAGCGAGAGCCGTGTAAGTCAGATGCACACGAGTATCGTTCAACGTCTTCAAGAACAACTCGGTCGTCGACGCGTCGACCTGGGTTCGTAGTAAGATCGCGGGTTGCTAGCAAGATCGCGGCGAGAGACCTCGGGCGACTAGGTTCTTGTTGAGGCCTACGAGAGCCGGTGGGTACATCGCAAGGAATTTGACCAACTGCGTTGCGGAGGTTCCTAGGAACTCGGCGGTTTTGGGCAAGTGATAGTCCATGGCGATCAGCCATTGATGGGCTTCTGCCAATAGACTAGGAAAGTGTTCGTTCTCGGGCGAGATTCGAACTTTTCCAGAGCGGCAATAGAGTCGCCAAGTCTCCGATGCCCCGAGCGGGCTTGGACTCTCATCGAATGCCTTGGGGGCTTGAGGCTCTTGGTACTCGACGGCCAGTGCCAGTCGAAGCCTATGCAACGCGACTTGTCGGTTTCTTTGTTGCGAGCGTTCCTCGGTAGCACAAGCCCGAATACCGCTTGGAAGATGCTCGATGGTCGCTGCAGTTTCGACTTTGTTTCGGTGCTGACCTCCAGGTCCGCTGGCCCTGGAGAAGCCCCATCGGCACTGGGCCAGCAGCTTGTCCAAAGGTAATTGACTCGGGTGCATCGAAAAGGGTCCTATCAGGAAACGAGACGCCAACGGCTGGATTTTAGCTCGTTTTTATGCTCCGACGACTCTTGTCAGTACGCTAAGTCCGTGGAATTGGCGTAGTCGATCGATCCGATTGAACCTATCTTGATGCATCCTGGCTAGGACAATTGCCAGAGAAACTCCCTACCTGTCCCTTGTTTTTCCCATGACACGAACGATCGCAATCGGTGATATCCACGGATGCCTAACGGCGCTCGATGCGCTATTGGCTGCCATCGAGCCAAAGAAAAGTGACATCCTCGTTCCGGTCGGCGATTACATCGACCGTGGCCCGGACTCCAAAGGGGTCATCGAGCGATTGATGGAGCTCAGGGAAAAAACGCAGCTCTTCCCTTTGATGGGTAACCACGAAGAGATGATGCTCTCGGTATTGGATCGCCGTCGGGAGCCTTTTGGATGGCTCAACCATGGCGGACACAACACGATGGAAAGCTATGGCTTTGCAGGTGACCTATCGGTGATCCCAGTTTCGCATCGAGAGTTTCTCGAATCCCTACTCCCCTATTACGAATCCCCCACGCACATCATCGTCCATGCGAATTACGATTCGCAAATGCGGTTGGAGAACCAATCGGCGGATCTGTTGCGTTGGGTTAAAATTTCTCATCAGATGCCCAAGCCGCATTTCTCGGGCAAGCACGCGGTGATGGGACACACGCATCATCCCGAAGGACAGATCGTCCAACTGCCTCATTTGACCTGCATCGACACCTATTGCTATGGCGGTAAGTGGCTGACCGCTTTGGAACTTGAAACTCAGCGTGTATGGCAATCGACCCCTGAAGGCGAAGTTCGCGAATTTATGCTCGAGCCCGTCCCAAGCCCCGCGTCCTAACGCCAAGACTACGCACATCCAAGGAACACACTGATATGTCACCGCGAAAAGCCCGCCCTTCAAAACCACAACAAGCAAAACCCCAATCACCCAAAAAAGATTCCGACTCATCGGAGTCACAACCGGCATTGCAACGCATCAATAAAGTCCTGGCTGCTGCAGGACTCGGCTCACGTCGTCAAGTCGATGAACTGATCGAACAAGGCCGCGTCGAGATCGACGGCCAAGTCGTCACTCAAGTTGGGGTCAAAGTCGACCTTGCCAATGCAACCATCGTTGTCGATGGAGAAGAACTCAAACAGCACCGACCCGTATACTTTGCACTGCACAAACCCGAAGGCGTATTGTGTACCAATCGAGATCCTCAAGGCCGTCCTCGCGTGATCGATTTTGTACCCAACCAACATCGACTCTTTCCTGTCGGACGACTCGATGCTTCGAGTACAGGCCTGATCCTGCTTACCAACGACGGCGAACTAGCTCAGCAACTGGCCCATCCTAAGCACGAAATCCCCAAACGCTATGCAGTCGTCGTTGTAGGGCAAGTCGAACTCGATGCCCTCAAGCGACTCGAGCGAGGTATCTATCTTGCAGAAGGTAAAGCCCAAGTCGATCAGGCTAAACTCAAGAAGGTGCGTAAAAGCAGTACGGAAATAGAAATCACACTCTCCGAAGGCAAGAACCGCGAAATCCGACGGGTACTTGCTCGGCTCGGTCATAAAGTTGTCTCGCTCAAACGCATCGCGATCGGTCCGCTGAAACTCGCCGATCTCCCCGAAGGTGCTTATCGCCCCCTATCAAGCCACGAGGTCCAAGGTCTCTACCAAGCTGTCGATGACATACGCCGCGAGCGAAAAGCCGCTCGCAAAGCTCGCAAAAAACTCTTGGCTAGCCAAGAGGAACCCACTAGCGAAACGGAAAAGGAACCAAAATCAAAGCCTCAGTCGATCGGTAAACCTAAGAAGAAGGCCGATAAGCCTTGGGAGAAACTCCCAGGACTAGCCCAGAACCCCTACGCCACCGATGAAGATCTCGATGATCCATCGATCGAAGACCAAGACGATGAGATGATCCTCGTTCGAGATCATGGACCACTGGGCTCCTCGATGGACGACTCAGACGAGGAGTACCTTTTCATGCCTCGCAAACCCGCCGGTAGCATCATTGGACAAGACGATGACTCTGAGGCCCTGGCAGATCAACCTTTGAGGTTCGACCGGAAATCAAACCCGAACCGAGAGCCTAGGCAGCAAGAAACTGAACGCGAACCAGCCGAGCAAAAGAATGGTGGGCAAAAACGATTCGGTGTCAAAGCCCATCGAGGTACTAAAGGCTCTGGCGCAAAACGCAGTGGGCCTAACAGCGGTGGTCCCAAATCAGATGGCCCCAAGCGAGGCGGTCCTAATCGCGGTGGACCGAAGAGTGGCGGACCGACCAGCGGCGGCCCCAAACGCGGCGGCCCTAAGCGAGGTGGGCCGAAAAGTGGCGGGCCCAAGCGCGGTGGGCCTAAAGGTGGTGGCCCTAAAAGTGGCGGCCCAAAGCGAGGACCTGGTCGCTCGGCAAGAGGCCGAAACAAGTAGAAAGCTAGCATTTCTAAGCTTGCTAGCTTACAAACATCGACGTTGGCTCAAACGGCCAAAACTGCTACTCTCTGGACCGGTGAAACCCTAGCAGGCAGCGCCCAAGATAGCCTGCCAGGGGTTCTTGTTTAGCAAACAATACAGACTAGCAAATACAGATGGTGCTTCTGGGATGGAATCTCCAAGACGCAGAGGGTTAAGGCAGGCCAAGGATCGCCAGGAGCAATTGGCTCGGGGTGTGTCGGTCGTCCAGCACGGTATCAGCGCCCTGATGCAGCTAGCCCACATGATGGATGAAGAGTTCGTGCTGGCTGCCGACAAGATCGCTTCGATGCGAGGATGCTTGATCGTTTGCGGGATTGGAAAAGCAGGATTGATCGGGCGCAAGATCGCTGCGACTTTTTCTTCGACTGGAACTCGTGCTCATTTCTTGCACCCTTCGGAAGCGTTGCACGGAGATCTCGGTTGCGTGGGGCCAAACGACATCGTCCTGGTATTGTCCAATAGTGGAAATTCTCAGGAAGTCGTCGATCTGCTTCCTCACCTAGCGCGTCGAGCGTCGAGCGTCATTGCAATTACCAGCAAGATCAACAGTCCGGTGGCCCAAGCGGCCGACATCACTCTGTTGTTGCCGAACTGTCCCGAGGCGTGTCGAATGAACTTGGCACCCACGACCAGCACCCTTGGGATGCTGGCACTTGGGGATGCCTTGGCGATGCTCGTCAGTGAGAACAAGGATTTTGGCCAAGAGGACTTTGCCCAGTTGCATCCCGGTGGAGCACTTGGGCGTCGGTTGGCATCGGTCGATGAGTTGATGCGTCCCTTGGATGAATGCCGTGTATGCAACCAGGACACGAGCATCCGACAGATGCTTGTCGAGACTGCAAGGCCTGGTCGTCGCACCGGTGCAGTGATGATCGAGAACGACGAACATACACTTGTGGGAATTTTCACCGATAGCGATTTGACAAGGTTCTTGGGCAAGCATGCTGCTAGCGATTTGGATAGTCCGTTGTCGGAGGTCATGACTCGTAGCTTTTCAGCGATTTGCAGCGGAGCGAAGTTGAGCGAAGCCATCGAGATCCTTTCGAATCGCAAGATCAGTGAACTGCCCGTGGTCAATCATTTCGATCAAGCCGTGGGACTCATCGACATCACCGATTTGATCGGACTTGAACCTGCCGTCGGGTTGAGCCCACCGGTGACCTTACCAGCATCACTGCGCATTTTCGGTTCGACACTTTAATCATGTTGCCAAAGGGTACGAGCGTTGGTTGATAGAGATGACGAAGTAGCCAAGCCGATTCGATTGATTCTCTCGGATGTTGACGGTGTGCTTACCGATGGGATGATCACCATCGACAACGCAGGGGTCGAGAGCAAGTCTTTTTACGTACGGGATGGGCATGGGATCAAACTATGGAAAAAAGCCGGCTTTGAATTCGGGCTTTTGACGGCTCGCAATTCGCAGGTCGTCAAGCTCAGGGCCCAAGAACTTGGCATCCAATGGGTTCGTCAAGGATTCGCGGACAAACTGCCTGCAGCTCGCGAGATGATGCAAGCGATCGGCGTTGAACCTCATGAAGTCTGCTACATCGGAGACGATCTGCCCGACATGACCGTCATGGCCAACGTCGGCTTGGCAGTTACCGTGGCCGATGCGGCGCAAGAAGTTAAGGACTTGGCGCATTGGGTGATGAACAATCCAGGTGGTCGCGGTGCGGTGCGTGAATTGATTGAACGGATTTTGCAAGCCAAAGGGAGATGGGAAGACTTGGTCCCTAGCCGATTGCGATGACGTTCCTGAAACACTATTTGCAAATCCTCATTCCGCTCTTGGTCGGCTTTGCCGGCTATGAGTTGCTGGTGCCGCCGAGCATTCGGCCTATAAAAACGCACAAAGAGTCTCGCTGGTCGCACGAAACCAACACTTCTTTTGAACAAAATCAATGGTGGGATGCTTATTTCCCCGATGGCTCTTGGCAGCGCCAACATCCCCTGATGATCCAGCAAGATCAGTTTATCTTGCTCTATCAAAAACGAGAGCAGCTAAGCGACACGCGATGGCGTTTCAGCCCGTTGACGATCATCATCAATCAAAAGAGCCAAAGCCAAGAGCAGCGAGCCATCTTTATCGATAGCCCTAAGGGTGCAGAGATTCAATTCAAGTCGGCCTTTGACTGGACGCTCGGGCATCCACCGGCGATCTCCCAAGGCCAACTCAGTGGCCGCATCACCTTTTACTCGCCACCGGATCCAAAGACCAATCAAGGGGAACTCCGTATCGAGACCGAGGATGTTCGGATCGATAAACGTCAGATTTGGACCGACAAACAGATCAGCATGAAACTCGGTGGATCGAGCCTCCAAGGACGGTACCTATCGATCTTCATGGATCAAGACCTCCTGTCGGAATCCAGCGCCAGTGCTCCTGTGAAAAACGACAGCCCCTTTGCAGGCTTGGACTACCTACAACTGTTCTACGTCGACCAAGTCCAGTTGGAACTACAAAACGGCGGCTTATGGCCGACTGATCCCCAAGGAGCTGATCGAGCGCGGCGAGCTTATGCGAAACTCGATTGCCGTGGCCGATTTCAGTTTCAGTTTCACCAATCTCAAGCAAGCTTTATGGACGGTGTTCATCTCGAGCATGTCGTCGAAGGCAAACCGATCGATACGTTCGATTGCAACGAACTGAAATTCAATGTGGGTTGGAATCAATCCCAAGACGAATCGTCATGGAAACTCGATCGGCTCGAAGCCATTGGCTTGCCTGGTCGCGATCCGAACGATCAGAGCCGATGGATTCGGCTCAATGCACCCGGGATGCAAGCCCAAGCCAATGGCCAGCACTTGGTCATGGACTTGGTCCATGGCATGGTCAGTTTGAGCAACGTTTTGCCTGGCGCTGCGCCCAAGAATTCATCGAGAGTGTTTCTCAAACGCGGGAATATCCAGATCACATCACCAAGCATCCAGTATCAAAACCCAGAAGTACTCGGCAATGGTCAGCAGTCGAAGTTCACGCGTCTAGGTTGGGTCATCGCCGATGGGATCGGTCAAGCCCAGGTTGAATCCGAAGAGGGTGAGATTTGGAACTTGCACTGGAGCAAGCGATTATCGATTCGGCCACACGAGCAGCGCGATTTGATTTCCATCGATGGTGGGGCCAATATCAGCAGCTCGCTTCGTGGCCGCTTCGTGGCCGAAAGACTCAACCTATGGGTCTTGCCCGTCGACGCACTGCTGGCACCGAAACTTGCTCCCTACTACCCCGAGGGCCAATTGCCCACCTTTATCCCCGATTCGATTTCTGCCGATGGGCAAGTCATTGTCAAAACACCCGAGCTGAGTGCTCAGGTCGAGTCGATGGCCGTACGATTCCGACATCTGGATCCCCAGGAAGCCATGCGCGCAGGCTATAGCGTCTCGGAGTCGAACTTGAAAAGCAAACCGGCCAAGGCCTCTCAAGGTGAATTGGCAGCTCCAGTTTCCCCTCCTGCGCTCGCCGCACCGAGTCTTTCCCCAGCGCCGACGACAACCAAGGCTCCATCGCCTCGAACCCAAACGTCTAACTCCCCGATGAGCATTACCGGAAAGACGCTCGAAGCCGACATCGTTCGCATCGGTACCGAAAGCGTGGTTGAGAATCTATCGCTCGAAGGCAACTTTACACTCCAGCGAGAATTCTTATCCGCCGAATCACCTTGGCCCCTGTCAGCCACCGGTGACAAACTGGTGATTCAGAGCGAGTCGAGCGATCGCTCGAATGTTTATCTCGTGGGACAGCCAGCCAAGATTGCCGTCGGATCGGGCTGGGTAGTTGCCAACGAGTTGCAACTCTCGCAGAACGATCAACTCTTTTGGATCAACCATCCCGGCGAACTGGTTTTACCTCAAGAAGCACTGTCGCAAGAGCCCAACGATGGAACTTGGGCCTGGAGATCCCCACCGAGGATTCAGTGGGGCGAGCGAATGACTTTCGACGGACGCAACGCGAGATTTGGCGGAGGTGTGGTGTTGGATTGCCGGCTTCAAAGCGATGCGACAACCCTCTGGCACTTGCTGGCCAACGCGAGAACCTTGACATTAGACATGTCGCAGCGGGTTCCCTTCCAGTTGCCCACGGGAGCATCCAAGGGCCAACGCCCGATGAATAAGCCGGAAGTTCAGGTCGTCAGGCTCGATGGTGAGGTCGATATCAAAGCGGTTCAAACCGATTTGGCAGGTGTGCGCAAATCTGCCGAAAACTTTGTGCTCCCAAGATTGGAGTTCCAAGTTCCCGCCAGGACATTCATAGGCTATGGACCTGGCCAATTGTGGAGTCGCAGGTTCGCCAACACAAGTTCCTTAGCAACCCAAGCGCCAGGCTTGGCTCCCTTGTCCCAAAACGGAACTCCTTTCGGTGGCAATGGTGCAGGTGCTAACGCTGGACAAGAAACGCTTCAGTGTTTGCATTTGACTTTTTCAGGGAGGATGGAAGGCTCGGTGCCGCAACGCATCGTTTCGTTCTATGACAAGGTCGCTGCGTTGCTCGGGCCGATTGCCAACTGGGAAGATCAGCTCGATGTGCGCAACTCCGAACGCTTAGCCACCCATCAATCGCGCCTGATCTGCGACCAATTGAACCTCTTCGATGCATCGAACTTGAGCTACAACCGAGGAACCCCTTCAGCCTCCAAGGGGGGGTGGGAACTCGATGCCTTGGGTGCATCGCAGTTGACGAGCCGAACAGAATCTGGCGACGTGGTCGTCGATGCGAGTCGGATTGGGTATGCGGCCATCGACGATGCGGTGCGCATCGAAGGCACGGTTCAGCGACCTGCGACGATCCGCCGAATCGGGGGAGACAATAACTCCGATGCAGGCCAAAGCATCCAAGTCAGTTCGGCTTCGATGCGACTTAAGACCGGTCAAATCAACGCGCAAATTCGCAAGATCGAAGGTGCATTGCCCATGAACATGCAACCGCCTGGACAACAGACTCCAGGCGTTCGAAATGGAGCAGGTCCAATACCTGGACCGCAGGGGGCATCGCCTACGTTGCCTTCGGCTCGCGATTTCAATCCGCTACAACCACGACCGAGATGATCTGTCTGATCTGTCTGATCTGTCTGATCTGTCTGATCCGTCTGATCCGTCCGATTGGACAGATCTCGGCAAAACAGGTATCACCAATCCACTCCCCATGACGATACCCAGATGAATGCCGTATGAAAGCGAAACAAATTCATAATCAAAGATAACGCGCCAGGATTTACCCCAATCGATGACCACACAACTAGCGACTAAAAAAGCGATAGGGCCCAAGGCTAGGTAGGACAAAAACCAAACCCACGAAGAAGTTTTCCTCTCTCCTCGCAGCGCTTTGTACTGCAACCATACTAGGCAAGAGAGCGCCAACGCGAAACATCCCAAGAAGAGGATGATGCTCGTGAGTTCCCCAAGTGGAAGCCATGTAAGTCCACTTTGATTGTCTGGAATCCACTTGCCAATCATTGCGATCACCGCCACTGCAATCATCGCTCCCAGTAGTGTTCGAAGAGAAAATTGATTGTTGGATCCCAATGCGGTTTGTTTCCATCCACTGCGAGTTTGATTCAGTAGCGTGCCTAGAACCCAGCCAACTAGGAGATAGATCATCGTCCCTCCTCCTAGCAAGAGAATGGCAGTACCGATAGGCGGCTTGCGGCCCACAGAGCTCGTCATGCCGATGATCCACGAAGTGATGACAAGTATATTGACCAAGGATCCAATCAACAAACGACCGGATCGACTTGGAAGATAAGCGTTGCATACCAACCAAACGGCAACGCATTGTGCGATGACAAGTCCAGCCCCGAAGCCGTGAAAAATATAAAATAAGTCGGACGGCAAAATAAGTCCGTACGACCGATTGAAGGCGCGATTTAGGGCGGGTATTAAATCATCCATCAACCAAGGTACCGTCGTGTTTCCAGCGATCGACGACACGGCGAGCAAAGTGCCCCAGAGAATCCTCGGAGTTGACAGTTTCGGCACCGAGGTTGAAGCGTTACCGTCGGCATCAAGCCTATCATCGCCATGGGATTCATAAGGATCGATGGTCGTTTCTTGATCCATGATTTGCTTGGTCTGGGGATCGATGGATAGACGCTAGGCTCAGACTTGCCCGGCCAGAGCAATCATTCTAGACTACAATCAGTTTGGGTTCGTTCCCGCTAAGCGTGTTTTGTCTCTCGTTCCATCCAAATTTTGGAGTCCGATCGATGTCTGCGGTTTTAAAAGGTTTCACCCTCACGCAGTACCTCGAGCA
>Ga0208202_1000293_pt1 | contig 11878 bp, 5 predicted proteins | sample LakMenEpi27Aug08_FD_150738 | JGI IMG/M metagenome (GOLD analysis project Ga0208202, IMG submission 150738) | Freshwater microbial communities from Lake Mendota, WI - 27AUG2008 deep hole epilimnion (SPAdes) | ecosystem: Environmental > Aquatic > Freshwater > Lake > Epilimnion/Euphotic zone ... | reverse complement strand
TTCCACCCAATGCAGGGCCTAATGTTGTATTGTGTATCGCAATAATTGCTTTGAGGTTAGAATGTGGGTCATGACAAAATACAACTTGTTCATGCTCCAAATCCTTCATGAGTTCGAATACTTTATTTGACATGTTTTGTTATTTTAATGATTATTCAGGCGACACATTTTCATCTTGCTGTGCTGTTGGAATTTCTTCACTTTCTGCAACAGCTTCTACTTTTTCCTGTTGGGGTTCTGTCATCATTTCAGTTTGGACCACTGTTTCAGGGTTTTCGTTTATTTCCGGAATGATTTCAGCTACAGGTTCCTGAATGGCAGCAGGAGCTTGTTCTGTTGCTGCTACACTGGAATCCGGATGAGAAGAAGTCTCGGATTCTGCCGGAGTGTTTTCAGATACAGGATGTTGTTCGCTCACGTTAGCAGCAGTTTTTGCATCGGTTTCTGTTTTCTTTTTGGGACCTCTCAGGATATAATTCATTTCACGTTCATCCTGATTGATTTTATCTTTTACCTCTTTGGCTTTTTCGCGAAGTGAATTGATTTTTTCTTTGATTTCCTCCATCATTTCCAAATACTGTTCGCGTTTTTCGTATGAACGTAATGTAGGAGGAAGGTTCTTCAGGCGATCTTCCACATCAAATAACAATTCTTCTTCACGTTGTAAATCCCGCGAGAGGCGATTGTAAAATGATCGGTTCCGGCTAACTCTTTCATGGATATCCTTCGATAATTCTTTTCGACGTTGATCGCGATAAGCATCTTTGCGGTCAAAAAAATCACGTTTGGCTTTCAGGAATCTTTCCCAAGGCCCGTCACCATATTCTTTAGGAATACGACCTATTTTTTTCCATTCTTCAAACATGTCCTGAAACTCCTGGGTGGCAGCATCAAAATCATTGGTTTGTGCCAGCGATTCTGCATGTTCAACAATGGCCATTTTACGGGCGTAATTATCTTCCAATTGTACTTTGATGCCTGTATAATGGGCGTCCTTGTTGCTGAAGAAATGGTTTTTGGCAGCCTGAAACAGATTCCATACTTCATCATTTTTTTCCTGCGAAACCCGTCCTGTTTTTTTCCATTCTTCCATCAGGGCGTTGTATTCATCGGTGGTTTTCTTCCAATCGGTACTTTCTTTAATGGCTTCGGCTTTGGCAATCAGTTCTAATTTTTTTTCCAGATTGCCAACATGTTCGGTTTTCATTTCTTCGATATGTTCTCTTTTACGATTAAAGAAAACATCCTTGGCGGTATTAAAGCGCAACCACAGTTCTTCGTTGCGATGTTTGGGAACCATGCCAATTTTTTTCCATTCTTCGTTCAGGGTTTGATAGGCATCGGTGGTTTTTTTCCATTCACCTGATTGTTGCAAAGCCTCTGCTTTTTCACACAGTTCTATTTTGCGACTGAGGTTATCGAGTAAATCTTGTTCAAAGCTTTCGAAACTGGCTTGTTTCAGTTTAAAAAACTCATCCTTGGCTTTTTCGAATCGATCGCGCAGGGCTTCATTTTTTAAGTCAGGTACAACACTCAGTTCTTTATATTCTTTTTGGAGTTCTCTTAATTTTTCGGTGGAGTCTTTCCACTCTTTTAGTTCCAGCAAGGCTTCGGCAGCCACACACAATTCTTCTTTCCGTTTGAGGTTCGCATCAACGGCATTTTTAATCATGATTTCCATTTCATCGAGCTGGACCAAAAGGGCCGGGTAATCGCCAATGGCTTTGGCATTGCAGATATAATTTTTGGTTCTGCTCACTTTTCCGGCTACCCTTATTTTGTCGGTGGCCGCATCAAACTCGGTTTTTACTTCCAGTAATTTTTCTTCGAGGCTTTTAAAGTTTTCAATAAGCGCTTCGATTGAGTACTGCTGATTATTTTCTTTGAGTTCAGCAACAACTCTTTCTTCATTCCACCATGCATTCGGAGCGAGGAGTACTTTGTCATCCCGGAGGATGTAATTTTTTGTTTCAGACATATAAGGATACTTTAGAGGATTACAAATGTAATATCTGTGCTTGTTTGGCCAAGTTTTGTCAAGGAATTCTCTGGGCGATCCAAATATTAAATTAATCCTTATAATATGCCGATTATATTGCCATCGTCGTCCAGTTTCAAAGTCGTTTTATAATACTCATGGCTCTTGTAAGGATATTACATTTCAAAAATCGGAAAATGGCCCGGCACTATTGTATAATTTCTTCACTATTTGAAAGGGCCGAACCGGAAATGCCTGTAAATTGCTGTATAGATGACTATATGTCTTGTCTTCACATCAAATTTTAGGGGTCTAAATTTCTTTTCGAAGTCTGGCAACCGGTATATTCAGTTGTTCACGATATTTAGCCACAGTTCTACGAGCGATATTGTACCCTTTTTCGTTGAGTAGGTCCGTTAATTTTTCATCGGACAGGGGTTGTTTTTTGTCTTCCTGTTGAATCATTTCGTTCAAATAGGTTTTTACTTCCCGGGTTGATACTTCTTCGCCACTGTCTGTTTGCATCGATTCGGAGAAAAAATATTTTAGAATAAAAGTTCCAAATTCTGTTTGTACATATTTGCTGTTTACTACACGGGAGACCGTCGAAATATCCAGACCGGTGCGATCAGAAATATCTTTCAGAATCATCGGTTTCAGATTGCTTTCATCGCCGGTAAGAAAAAAATCTTCCTGAATATGGAGAATGCGTGTCATCGTTAACATCAAAGTTTGCTGACGTTGTTTAACCGCATCGATAAACCATTTTGCTGAATCAATTTTTTGTTTGATGAACATAACGGCTTCTTTTTGCCGGGCATCTGATTTGTCACCTTTGTCATAGTCTTTCAACATCTCGCGAAAGGAGCTGCTCACGCGTAAATCAGGTGCATTTTTTTGATTGAGATGGGCTTCCAGATTTCCATCTATATTCAGAATAATAAAGTCAGGGATGACGTAATTCTGGGTTTTGTTTTTTGATTCAAAGAGCGCGCCGGGCTTAGGATTGAGTTTGACAATCACCTGAATAATTTCTCGTAAATCATCATCGGACAAGCTCATGGCCCGTTGAATTTTTTCGTAATGTTTCTTGGTAAATTCATCAAAGAATTTTTCAATCACTTTGATGGCGTATAATACAATGGCGGATGTTTCTTTTTTACGAAGTTGGAGTAATAAGCAAGATCTTAAATCAGTTGCGCCAACACCGGTAGGTTCAAATTCCTGTATGAGTTTTAAAATATTGCGAACTTCTTCCTCTGTGGTTTGCAGGTTTTGCCGAAAGGCCAAATCATCTACAATAGACGGCAAGTCACGTCGCAGGTAACCATCTTCTTCAATACTGCCAATGATGAACTCTGCTACTTTTGCGCTGCGCTCGTCAAGGTTCAGCATATTGGCCTGAGCCATCAGATGTTCATAAAAAGAGGTTTCCAAACTGGGCTGGTAACCCGGCTTGTCGTCATCGGCTTGGTAAGCATCACTTTGAAAATTATAATCCGCGTCTTCGTCATCGCCTTCTTTCACATATTCTGAAATGTCGATTTGGTCAAATTCATCATGCTCTTCACTTTCGTTGATATAATCTTCATTTTCGTTTTGTTCAAATTCTGAGGATATTTCTTCAACGGTTTTTTCCTCCAATGATTTGTCTTCATTGTCTTCGTTGCCTAACTCCAATGCCGGATTCTCTTCTATTTCTTCCTTGATTCTTTCTTCCAGATTCGCGGTAGGTACCTGCAACAATTTCATCAACTGAATTTGTTGGGGCGAAAGTTTTTGTTGCAGTCGTTGTTGTTGCGAAAGTCTTTGCATGGAACCTAAGGACAAATTTAGAAGGTCTGTGCAATTTTTTGCTATTTATCCGAAACACTTTTTAGAAAAGTAATGTAAGCCTTAAGTCCTCAGTTTTTTTTGCGCATTATGCGCCATCCGGGATTCGATGCGATGTTTCTATATAAGATTGACTGTCAGTGCATTAAACCCTGTAAGTCGCGCGAAGAAAACGCAAACAGCTTCATGGCATGCTTCATGGAACACGCTGTTAAGAAAGCTAAAGTTAAAAAATGAATGGACTGATTCGAATTGAAGGCGAAGAATTAATCCGCCTCAGCGACGACCTCTTTCACTTCAGGAATCATGCGTTTCATCATGCCTTCGATGCCCGATTTTAAAGTGATCATCGATGAAGGACATCCACTGCAAGAGCCTTGTAAGGAGAGGGTTACCACACCCTGATCGAAATTTTTATAAGCGATGGCACCACCGTCCATTTCAACCGCAGGGCGAACATAGTTTTCCAACAATTCCTTGATTCGTTTGACAACATCCGTTTCGTCTTCCGGACTTATCACCACTTTTTTAGCCTCTATTTCCGCTTCGTTGATGACCAATTTGCCTTCCTCAAGATATTCTTTCATGAATTCTCGTAAAGAAGGGATGATATCATTCCAGTCGGTATCCGCAGTTTTGGTGAGGGTTATAAAATTACTCGCAATAAATACCCCCCGAATAAATGGGAATCCAAACAACTCCTTCGCTAATGGAGAGGGGGATGCACTTTCTTCGCTCGCAAATTCAATGCTTTTGCCGGGATAAAGGAGTTTGTTGGCTACAAACTTCATCGTTTCCGGATTGGGCGTCATTTCTGTATAAATACTGACAATTGGGTTGCCTGTTTTCAACATGGTCAAAAATTTTACGATTCAAAAGTACAACCATTTATCAGAAAGCACCTATTTCTAACTATAATAGGCTATTTTTCGTCTTGTGCTTGACGACTTTCATAAAATACGCTTAAATTTACCCTAAATACCGACGTTTTGAAAAATTTTCTAATTTGGTTAGGCGCGTTCGCCGGGTTTTTTCCTGTGATTCACGGGAAGGCCCAAAACACGCATCAGTTTCCGGCAATTGAATATGTTGAAAATCAGGGACAATGGGATGGTCCTTTTCGATATAAGGCGCTGACGTCCAGGGGCGATTTATATGTTCGCAATAACGGATTTACCGTGGTAGTTTCAGATGGAGCCAATCGTGAAAAAATTCATGCCTATAAACATGGGGAAAGCACCCAAGTACCTGAGTTAAAATATTTCGCTTATGAGATGAATTTTTTAGGAGCGAATCCGGAGGCTGATTTCAAGCAGTCCAAAAAGGAAAAGCACTTTTATAATTATTACCTGGGTCAAGATCCGGCAAAATGGAAAAGTATGATTTACCCTGCTCGGGTAGTGGATCGTAAAAACCTTTATACAGGCATCGACTTGCATTTGTATTCCGATCAGGGAAATATTAAATACGATTATATCATTCATCCCGGAGCCAATGTATCACGTATCAAACTGGAGTACAAAGGGGTTACAGGCTTAAGTCTGAAAAATGGAAATCTACAGGTTCAAACAAGCCTTGGCACTCATCAGGAACTCAAACCTTATGCGTACCAGTATATCGACGGCGAAAAAATAGAGGTGCTTTGTGAATATGTGATTCAGGATGCCGTGGTAGGATTTGAAACAAAATCAAAGTATGATGCCCGTTACGATCTCATCATCGACCCGGTTCTGGTATTTTGTACCTTCACTGGATCAACGGCTGATAACTGGGGCTTTACTGCTACCTACGATACTTTAGGGATGTTTTATGCCGGGGGTGTTTGTGCCGGAATTGGCTATCCAACTGCTTTGGGACAGTTTACGCCCACCGTACAACCTAATTTTGCAGGTGGTGGTTTTGGGGGAAATGGGTTTCAGTGCGATGCCAGTTTTAGTAAGTTTGATGCGACCGGTGTCAATTTAATTTTTGCAACTTATTTAGGGGGCTCTGATAATGATCAGCCTCAAAGTATGATTGTGGATGGGAATGGGAATTTGGGTGTTGCAGGCCGAACTTATTCGACCAACTTTCCTGTTTCTGCAGGAGCATATGATAATTCGTCCAATGGCATGGGGGATATGTTTGTTACTGTATTTAATTCAAATGGAACGGCTTTGATTGGATCTACTTATATCGGAGGTTCATCAGATGATGGCGTAAATTTTAACCCCGGCTATTCGATTTATGGAGGTGTAAAACATAATTATGGAGATGATGCCCGTACAGAAATTATCGTAGACCCTAATGGCAATTGGTATGTGGCCGGTTGTACCCAAAGTAGCAATTTCCCAACCTTCAATCCATATCAAGGGTCGAATGCGGGTGGTCAGGATGCCATTGTTTTCCAACTCAATAATACCTGTAGTAATTTGATATGGAGTACCTATCTCGGTGGTTCATTGAATGATGCGGCCTATGTAGTATCTCTCGACAAAAATACCCAGTCCATTCTGTATGTGGGTGGAGGAACCGAAAGTAGTAATTTTCCTTCCACACCAGGCGTTCTGAATCCGGCTTATCAGGGTGGAACGGTAGATGGGTATTTGCTTAAATTTGATGCCAATACAAAAGCGCTTCAGGCCGGAACATTTATTGGTACCGGTTTGTACGATCAGGTTTATGGCGTGCAGACCGACGACAGTAACCATGTTTATATTTGTGGTCAAACCATGGGGGCATTTCCCATAACACCCGCAACAGTTTATTCCAATCCGGGTTCAAGTCAGTTTGTGATGAAAATGAATAACAATCTGGCGAGCATTATTTTTTCCACGGTATTTGGTTCTGGAACTACAGCGTTTACAAACATTTCACCCACCGCTTTTCTGGTCGATAAATGCGAAAATATTTATGTTTCCGGATGGGGTGGACCAACGTCAGGCAGCCCGGGTAATACCAATGGAATGCCGCTTACGCCCAATGCCATTCAGTCAACAACCGATGGAAGTGATTTTTATTTTATTGCGTTTAATAAAAACGCACAAAGCTTGTTGTATGGTTCTTATTTCGGGCAAAATGGTCTAGCGCCCAATGGATTGGGAGGCGAACATGTGGATGGTGGTACAAGTCGCTTCGATCCGAATGGCGTCATTTATCAAGCCATTTGTGCGAATTGTGGTGGTGTAGTCGGTTTTCCAACTCAACCTCCGGGCGTCTTTTCTTTATCGAACCCGAGCCCGAACTGTAATCTGGCAGCATTAAAAATTGATTTCCAATTGCAAAATCCTGAGGCGGTTGCTAACTTCCTGGGCGATTCAATTGGCTGTGTGCCTTTTGTCGTCAACTTCAATAATTTAAGTGTAAGTGCAACAAATTATGTATGGGATTTCGGTGACGGTACTCCTCCTGTAAGTCAGGTGAGTCCTACTCATACTTATACAACTGCGGGTAACTTTACTGTAAAACTCATTGCCTTTAATCCAAACGGATGTACTTCATCCAGTGATACCACTACGCTAACGATTATAGTTCGTAACGACTCCATTCAGGCTGGTTTTAACTATGTCAAAATAGATTCTTGCGGACCTTACACGGCAAACTTTATCAATACCAGTACCTATAATGGAGGTACACCACCGGCAAGCAGTAATTTCTTTTGGGATTTTGGAGACGGTACAACTTATACAGGTGCTACTCCTCCTCAACATAGTTTTCCCAGCCAAAATACTTATACGGTAACTTTGGTGATGGTAGATACCAACGCCTGTAAAAGTCCGGATTCGGTGAAATTGGTGATCGACTTTAATGCGAGTTTAGTTGCTGCGGAGTTTGATATGCCTGATACTGTATGTTTACCGGCATTTGTCAATTTTCTCGATCAAAGTACCAATGCAACAACCTGGTATTGGAATTTTGGAGATGGAAATACAGCCAATATTGCCAATCCAAGTAACCAGTATGTGAATGTGGGTGTATTTGATGTTTTGCTCATTGCGGGTAACCCTGCAACGTGTAATAAATTGGATACCGCAATTCATACCATTCATGTTTATCCATCACCTGTGGCTGATTTTAGTTGGTCGCCAAATCCTCCGGAACCCAATACGCCTTTGGATTTCACCAATTTATCTACCGGCGCAACCCGCTATTTATGGGATTTTGGAGATGGGTCAACCTCTACGAACAAAGATGAAGTACATGTATATCAGAAAGATGGTTATTATACCGTTTGTTTAACTGCCTGGAACGAGTATAATTGTGAAGATACGGTATGTAAACAGGTGAGAGGGCTGGTAATTCCATTAGTAGATGTACCAACCGGATTTTCGCCGAATGGTGACGGGGCCAATGATATTGTTTATGTAAAAGGGTACGGCATTGCAAAAATGACCTTCCGTATATTTAACCGATGGGGTGAAAAAGTTTTTGAAAGTACAGACAAGTCATACGGATGGGATGGACGTTATAAAGGCGTCATTCAGGAAATGGAAGTATATGGATATACTTTATCGGTTGACTTTTTTGACGGAACGAGTACTTTCAAAAAGGGGAATATCACCTTGCTGAGATAGTCTTTGAATGAGATCATTGAACACAAAAACGAAGTCATGAAAAAAATCAACATATTGCTTTTTTGTTTGATCAGCTCCACCATGCTGCACGCACAAGGGCTGCATTTTTCGCAATTTTATAATGCGCCGATGTTATTAAACCCGGCCAATACCGGTTTGCTACAAAATAGCGACTGGAGGGTAGGAACAAGTTATCGGAATCAATGGGCAACCGTTCCGGTAAACTATAATACATTCAGTGTATTTGCTGATCTCGGTGCTTTTCGGAACAATTGGGAAACGAGTTGGTTAGGTGCCGGCGTAGCGGTTTGGCGCGATGCAGCAGGAGATGGAAACCTCGCATTAACGCGCATTCAAACCAATCTGGCTTATCATGTATTAATCAGTGAAAGATCGAGTTTGTCTGCTGGAATTGGAGCCTCCTATAATCAGCGCAGCGTTGATTTTAGTAAACTCACCTTTGATTCGCAGTGGGATGAATTCTCATTCAACCGAAGTGCGCCCAATATGGAAACCAACTCTTCGCAAAAAACAACCTTCACTTCCATTTCGGCCGGAATGAATTATTCCTATTACAATAATTCCAACTTGTATGTAAAAATGAGTCTGGCTGCCAATAATATCAATCAGCCGATAGAAACATTTTATGGTCAGAGTAATAAGCTTGGCTTGCGTCCACAAGCAGCGCTTGAAATTTCATATAAACCCGGCGAAAAAGTGATTTTGAATCCAATGGTGTATTATACCCGGCAAAAAAAGGCTTCGGAACTGGTATTCGGGTCATTGTTTAATGTCAATACCGGGGAAATGAAGGTGAATCCCAACGAAGTGATACTGGGTGTTTTTTATCGAAATAAAGACGCTATCATTGCTGCGGCTGGGTACAAATGGAAAGATCATCGGGTTATGGTCAGTTATGATCAGACCATTTCTCAAATGAGCCAGGGAAATAATGGCGTGGGAGCTTTCGAAATTTCGCTCATCCTTCAGGGTAATTATAAAAGAGGCGATGACCTTCGTGAAACTTACGGTTGCCCTAGATTTTAAAGAGCTACTTCTGATTATTTTTTCTGATTCTTGATTCGCCTAAATAAATCAATGAAGCGTTGATTTTTTAAAAGCTTTTATCAAATGGATGATGATGTTCATGAGCCTTCAGCATTCATGATTTCGTTTTGATTTCTCATATACCGGTAATCCATCCTGTATATCTGCAAAATGTGGAAGTAAAGATATTTTTATCATCTCATCAGGCGTTTTTTATCATCCGCCATCAATCACTTATTAAAAAAACACGGTCACTTGTTTATCCTTTGTTCCTGAGTAGGAGGGTGTTATACTTTTGGGTTTCAAATTCAACTTGTTCTGAATCAATCAGATAGAATTCAACATTTCAAAAGGATTGTTACATCCGTAACCAGTTTAACCTAAAACCTACATCAGATTATTCATCATTTAAACACATATATCATGAAAAAGGGGAGTATTTATTTTTTAACCTTTGTATGGGTCCTATTTAGCTTGGGAACGCAAGCACAAACACTCAAAGGTTCTGACATTAATGGAGAGTTTTCCAACGATTATTCGGGTTATACTGTCGATATGCCCGATGCCGGAACAGTTGCAATTGGTGCCCAGGGGAGTAATGCCTCTGCAGGGCATGTAAGGGTTTGGAGCTGGAATGGCACGAACTGGGTACAAAAGGGACAGGATATCGACGGTGAGGCAGCCAATGATAATTCAGGAATTGCACTAAGTATGCCAGATGCCAACACATTTGCAGTTGGCGCCCCGTTTAATGCAGGCAATGGTTTACAAGCGGGCCATGTTCGGGTTTTTAGCTGGTCGGGTACAGCTTGGATTCAGAAGGGACTGGATATTGAAGGTGAAGCAGCAGATAACTTTTCTGGTTGGTCGGTCAGCATGCCTGATGCGAATACGCTTGCCGTTGGGGCAATCTATAATTCCGACAATGGTCAGTATTCCGGTCAAGTTCGGGTGTTTACATGGAATGGTTCAAGTTGGGTACAGAAAGGTATGGACCTAGACGGGGAGGCCACTTTTGATTTATTTGGATATACGGTATCCATGCCTGATGTTCATACGATTGCGGTGGGTGCACCCGGGGGTGGAACGTATGCAGGTTATGTAAAGGTGTATCAATGGAACGGCACAGCCTGGATTCAGCAGGGCGCGAAGATTCTTGGAGAAGCAATCTATGATCAATCCGGAACAGTCGTCACCATGCCAGATGTGAATACATTGGCTATTGGGGCTCCATTTAATGCAGGTAATGGTACGCAGTCAGGACAGGTAAGGGTGTATCATTGGAATGGGACTGCGTGGATACAAAAAGGGGCTGATATGAATGGCGAAGCCGCTGGAGATGAGTCGGGTACTGCAATCAGTATGCCCAATGCAAATACCATTGCAATTGGTGCACCATACAATGATGGAAATGGCAACAATTCCGGCCACGCCCGCATTTATCAATGGAATGGCACCGCATGGAGTCAACAAGGGGCCGATATCAATGGAGAGGCAACAAATGATTTTTCCGGTGTAGGCGTGTGTATGCCAGATCTGAATACGATTGGTATTGGAGGTGCTTCAAATGACGGGAATGGATCCAACTCGGGTCATGTAAGGGTTTTTGAATTTTGCACCCCTGTCAATGCGACTCAAACAATTAATTCATGTGTGCCTTATACCTGGATTGATGGCAATACTTATTCGTCCAATAACAACACCGCGACTTATACCATCACCGGTGGTGCTGCCAATGGTTGCGATAGTATCATTACTTTGAATTTCACCATCGGAACTGCACCTTCGGTACTCGGACTTGGAGTTTCGAATATAGGCGATAATACGGTTGTAGTAAATTGGAATGCCATTCCGGGCGCCAATATGTTTCAGGTGCGTTACCGGCCTGTGGGTGCTGGTAACTGGACCAATGGGGGTACCATCACGGGAAGTAGTAGTTCAAAAACAATGATTGGACTACTCGCTGGTACGAATTACGATTTGGAAGTAAGAGCATATTGTAATCCTTCAACGCCAGGCCCTTGGAGTACTGCGATTAATTTTACGACCACAAATATCTGTAATCCACCCTCCACATTATTTACTACCAACGTAACAACAAACTCAGCTTTATTTAACTGGTCATCTGTGCCATCATCTAACTACTATCAAATTCGTTATCGGACAATTTCCGGACCGGGAGCATGGGTTAACAGCACCGCAAATGGAGCTTTAAGCAGCAAACAATTTTCAGGATTAATTCCGAATACACCCTATGAGTGGCAAGTACGTTCGGTTTGTAATCCTAGCCCATTCTCTACAAGTCCTTGGAGTTCTTTGGAGAGTTTTAGTACAACGTCCAATAAACCGGGTGTCACGCAAGAAGAAACATTAACTGTAGAAAAAATAGAGGTTTATCCGAATCCTGCTCAGGCTGTGTTGAATGTTCAAATTTCTACTGCCGACCGTCAGCAAACCATTCTTAAAT
>Ga0208202_1000292_pt1 | contig 11911 bp, 9 predicted proteins | sample LakMenEpi27Aug08_FD_150738 | JGI IMG/M metagenome (GOLD analysis project Ga0208202, IMG submission 150738) | Freshwater microbial communities from Lake Mendota, WI - 27AUG2008 deep hole epilimnion (SPAdes) | ecosystem: Environmental > Aquatic > Freshwater > Lake > Epilimnion/Euphotic zone ... | reverse complement strand
GATTGTTGTCATCATAAGGATAAACATTAGTAAGGTCCACTTTTTCATATTATCTCATTTTTAAGGGGTTTCAATGATAGCCATTCACAAAGTCATTCACCGAAAACCCTTCATTAGAGGGCTAAAATAAGTTCAAATTCGGCAGCCACAAAATAATCGCCCTCCATTGTGTCATGAAGTTTGTTTCAGGCTATTTTTTAATTCAATCAAAAAGGTTCGGACTGTTTGCAAATTTTCAATCAGGGTTTTGTCGTCCTTGGCCTTCTTTTTGTTATTTTTCAAATAATCGCGGGCGCCTTCGAGGGTCATTTTTTTATCTCTGACCACGTGGAAAATCAATTTCAATTTTTCCAGATCCTGTTTATTGTAGTAGCGGTCGCCTTTTTTGTTTTTTTTCACCCCGGCTAACTGAGCCGGAAATTCCTTTTCCCAGAATCGTAATAAGGAGGCATTCACCTGAAACATTTCTGCAACCTCCGTAATGGTATAATAAACCTTTTCCAGAGTACTTAAGTCCACTTCAACAGGAGCAGTCTCCTCCTGCAAAATCTTAATCTGATCAAATAAAGATAATTGTTGCACTTCCGTATAAAGGTAATCATGGCATTTGAAATCAAAGTATAATTCGTTTTAAATTCTTTTTCTTCACTTGTTCATTGAACACCGACGCGGATACAACGCATACGGGCGGGTGGTAATCTGCATATCGGAAAGATGAATTTGCAAATACCTTTGATTCAAGAAATCACAAAATCCACCCAAGCTCGTGACAATACAGTAGCCTTTTCAGCTATATCAAATTACAACAGCGAATAGAACGAAGCTTCTCTGAAAAAATATAACCCCTTTCGTAGTTGAGCATAGGCCTTCTAAGGAGGGCCTTTGCTGTGTTATCTCGCGAATGAATGTTCAAGATGAACAAGCGCAGATATGGACGGAACAATTGACGCCATAAAATGGATAATTGATTGGAATACATTCATCCGTCAAAAAATTCAAGCGCAGCCTATTCCTTTCTATGTTTAATCGATTACATTTAGATTCAAATAAAGGGAATTGAAGCGCCTAGTTTTTTTTTAGTGTTTTGTGCGGATTCATGATGATTGCGATCGATCATTTGGCACAACCTTGTTCGTGCCCCTCCATGAGCATGAGCGAACTACGGAAAATTAAGGATATTCATCTATTAGAAAAAAAGCAACGCACAGAGCCCAATGTGGTTTGCAGGGTTAAAATTCTTGAAAGGTTGTGTCAACAAGCCATCGAAAAAAATCAACTCTTCGACAACGATTATATTCAAGGCCAATTGAATCTCATTGATAGCCTGTACCAACTTTCTGATTGCCCACCTGCAGAACATTTGTATCACATGATGAATCGTGCTCAATGGCTGCATAATATTGGCAGATACGAAAAAAGCATTCAGTTATGCTTAACCAACCTTGACTATGCCGAAAATACCAATGACCCTTTCCTGATTGCCAGTTTCCGGCTCATTCTGGCCAATTGTTTTGCACGAATGGGCGATCAGGCAAAAAGTAAGGAGTATACTTATGCAGCCTTGCCTCAGGTATCGGAAATTGCCGACTCTGTGAACAAAGCCCAAGTTTATCTTCAATTAGCCGGCCGGTATTTATGGATGTTTCAGGACCAATCATCGGCTTCTTCTCTTGATTCAGCCTCCTATTATATTCACACGCTTTTAAATTTGAGTTTAAATATTCGGGACTCTTCTTTTATCATGCGGGCTTATCTCAAAATGAATGGCTTGTATTACGAACAACAAAAAAATGATTTGGCGATGGCCTATATAGATAGTGCCCTGCAATACAGAAATCAGGATGTTGACCAAACCCTACTTGCCAGTTGTTTCAGTGACAAAGCAGATATTTACCGGCAGCGCAAACAATATAAAGCGGCCAAACAATATGCAGATTCATCCTTGATTATTTTACTTAAGAATAAAAATCCTGAACAAATCGCCAATTCACTTGCTTTGTTGTATCAGATTGCTGTAGAATCGGGACAGTTTGAGGAAGCGCTGCAACATGCAGAATCGTTTCATGAAATCATGGATAGCCTCAAGGATGTTGAAAAATCCAAAACCATTCATGAACTTGAAATAAAATACCATCAGGAAAAAAATGAACATGCGATTCGCCAATTGGCCCAGGAAAAAAGAATGTATTTATTGTTGATTCTTCTAGCTCTTTTTGGGATTGCCGCGCTGATTTTTTATTTCCGGCAATATCGGCTAAAAAACAAACAACAAATTCTGCTTACCGAACAGCGATTGAACCGCGCCCGAATGAATCCCCATTTTTTCTTCAATACACTCGCCTCCTTACAGACGATGGCCATGCAAAAACAAGATCATTTTTTACTCGCTGGAAGCCTCGCCCGATTTGCACATATCATGCGCGAAACTTTAGAGAGCACCTATAAAGATTTTATCTCTTTGGAACAAGAGATCCTGTTTCTGGAAGAATATCTGAGTCTGCAAAAATTGCGTTTCCCGGGTAGTTTTGAGGCAGATATTCAAACGCACCCGGATTTAGACCCCGAGGACATCATGATTCCCTCCATGATTATACAACCATTTATTGAAAACAGCATCGAGCACGGTTTCGATAAAGCAGAACGTTCGGGGAGTATTGTGCTGATGTTTGAACCACATCACGAAGGTTTGCATATTGAAATTCAGGACAATGGCCAAGGAATGAATTATACAAAAACAAATAACAACGGACATATTTCAAGGGCCAGTCAAATCATTCGTGATCGTATTTACCTCTTAAATCTTGAACAAAAATCCAGTGCCCGATTTGAAGTAATCAATCATCCCGGAAGTGGCGTAACAGTGCATATCTATTTACCGATCATCCATTCGCAAGACATCCAATAAAAGATTAATTTTATCGACCATGAAAGTCCTGATTATCGACAATGAAGCCCCTCTTCGTGAAGACCTGAAATGTATGTTACAAGCCTATTGCCCCGGCATACAAAGTATAGCAGAAGCAGATGGCGTGGAGAGTGGCTACAAAGCCATTCTACTTTTTCAACCGGATATCGTATTACTGGATGTGGAAATGGATGATGGAACCGGATTCGATTTAGCGGCCCGTATTGAAGAACATCATTTCCAACTAATTTTTGTAACCGCACATAATAAATATGCAGTAGATGCCTTTCGATTCAGTGCGATTGATTTTTTACTAAAGCCCGTTCATCCCGAACATTTACAACGAAGTATTGAACGTGCATCGGTGCGGATGGAGGAACATGACCTAAAAAAGCAAATTCAATTCCTGCTTACACAAATGAATGGAAGACAGGATCCAGAAAAAAGAATTGTGCTGCGCGATGTACAAAACGTTTATTTCATAAAAGTCAAAGACATCCTTTATTGTGAAGCCGAAAGGACCTATACACGCTTTTTCATCAGCGGACATGATCCAATACTCGTGTCGCGCAATCTGAAGGAATATGAAAGTATTCTTGAACCTTTAGGATTTATTCGAACCCATCATTCTTACTTAGCCAACCCGGAAAAAATTGAAGTGTTTGACAAAACCAATGGTGGCGTGCTCATTCTTGAAAACGGTCATCAGGTGCCATTATCCCAACGCAAAAAAGAAACGGTTTTACATTGGCTCGAAAATCGGATTTCTTAATCATGCATTTCCTTCTTTTAGATTTCATTCATGATTGATCGTCAGACGGATCGTTTGAATAGCAAATTATATTTTTTTGAACCGCAATTTCAATGAATTTAAAATCAGAATCACATCACTCAAACCCATAATGGCCGCTCCCCAACTGGGCGTAAGCAATCCCATAAATGCCACGGGAATAGCCACTACATTATAAGCAAAGGCCCAAAATAAATTCTGCCGAATAGTTTGATAAGTATGTTTACCCAGTGCGATACTTTCGGGCAAAAGAGATAATTTGTTTTGCAATAAAATAATACCGGCACTTTGAATGGCAATTTGAGAAGCATCACTCAATGAAACGCCAACCGACGCCTTGGCCAATGCGGGTGCATCATTGATTCCATCGCCAACCATCAGGGTTGGTCCATACTTTTCGAGCTCTTCCAATTTCTGCAATTTTTGCGCAGGGAGTTGCCCCCCATACACCGCATCCATCGCCAGTTCTTTTCCGATATGATCGCACTTTTCCTGGCGGTCGCCGCTCAGTAAAATACATTTCATACCCTGCTTTTGAAGGTGCGCAATCACGGATTTGGCATCGGGTCGGAGGCTGTCTTTTAAGTCCATCCAACCCATTATTGTGCCATCCTTTATAAGCCACAAATCATGATTGACACCCACAGGATGCTCTTCCAAAATTCGATACGAGCCCAGCATCCAGATACTTCCATCCAAGGCCGAAGCACGGAGTCCGACGCCTTTGAGTTCTTCCACTGATTTCCATTCCAGTTTTTCCTCGGAGGCCCATTGTCGAAGAATCGATTTGGCAATAGGATGTGAGGAATGGGATTCCAAACTACATACCAATTGACGAAATTGAGTCTCAGGTAATGTTGATTCAAATTGATCAATTTCAAGTTCACCTGTTGTGAGGGTACCTGTTTTATCAAAAACAAATTGTTTCACCTTCACCAACTTCTCGAGTGTATCACCGCCTTTTACCAAAATGCCCCGGCGTGCGGCACGGCCTAATCCAACCATAACGGCTGCGGGTGTGGCCAAACCCATGGCACAAGGGCAAGCAATCACCAAAACGGCAATACTTCGCATCATGCCCTCCTGAAATTCAATGTCCAGAATCCATACACTCACCACGAAAGTGAGTATTGAGATTCCTAAAACAACAGGTACAAAAATGGCACTGATGCGGTCGGCTAATTTTTGCAACGGCGGTTTGGCCGCTTGTGCCCGATTCACCAATTCGATGATTTGGGCAATTGCAGTGGATTCACCAACTGCGGTGACAGACATCCGAAATTGTCCATCCATCACAATCGTTCCACCAATCACCGAATCGCCTGCTTTTTTCAACACAGGCAGGCTTTCACCGCTCATCATAGCTTCGTTGATGGATGCCTCCCCGGAGATAATCACGCCATCTGCTGCAACCATATCTCCGCTATTGACGATGAGAATATCATTTAAACGAACTGCATCGTTATCGACTTCCTGAACAGACTCCTTTCCGATACTATCCGTGAACAAAATACGGGCTTTGGTTTTCCGATATTTCATCAATTCCTGAATAGCTGTCGAAGTAGATTGAACAGTATATGCTTCGAGAAAATTCCCTGCTAGCACCAACGTAATGATGGAAGAACAGGTTTCGAAAAATAAATACTGATGTACCGATGAAGGATGCATATACCAACCAGCGATGCTATAAAAATAAGCTGCTGAAGCCCCAATGATGACCAATACATCCATGTTTGGAATGCCGTTTTTTAAGGATCGCCAGGCACTGCGGCCAAAATGCCAAAACCCAAGCATCAACACGGGCGTACTCAAAGCACATTGAAACCAAGCCTGATGTAATATGGGCCAAGTTAAAAACATATGAGCCATCAGTGGGAGCCACAAAAGCACCGCAAAAATCAAATACCTTTTTAAAGTGATAGAGGATGAAGTGGTTGATTTTTGATCAGGTGGAAGCACTTTGAATCCCAGTTTTTGTATACCCTGATAAAGTATATCGAGCTCCACTTCTTCTGAACCCACAAATGAAACAGTTCCAGTAGCCGCGTTTGCAACCACATCTGATGCACCTTCCGATTCGAGATATTTTTGGATACTCATGGCGCAATTACCACAAGTCATCCCCTCTACTTTACATTGCACCGCCTGTTTCATCCATCAAATATCAAGATGCAAAATTACGGTAATCCCGGATGGGATATCCCTAATAGATCTAGTTATTTGGTTTGAACCCAGAATATGCAATAGAAACTATTCTTTTGTATATCGAATAAGCAACATTTCTCATTCGTATAAAATATCTGCGCTGAGAGGTCCAAAAGCCATCCCTATGCCTGTAAAATTTGCTTCAATTCCTCCTGAACAAAAGCACACAATGAAGCAACATGTTCAGCCGAGAAATCAAATGAAATGCCAGCAGTACGATACAGGTCAGGCAATGTTTGGGTACCTCCTTTGCTCAATGCGCTGATATAGTTATGAAGGGTCTGCGTTGGATTTTCTTTATATGCTCTCCACATGGCTAAAGCGCCCAATTGAGCGATCCCGTATTCGATGTAATAAAAAGGCACCTCAAATAAATGCAATTGTTTTTGCCATAGTACTTCGCGGTAATGGGTGTAATGCCCCCATTGAATATTCCGGGGCGCAAAAGATTCATGAATTTCTAGCCATGCTGCAGTTCGTTCATCCACCGTATGTCCCGGATGTGTATACAACCAATGTTGAAACTGATCGATGCTGGCAATCCATGGAAATATAGATAATGCCCGCTCCAGTTCTTCAATTTTGGCTCGTTTTAAAGAATTTGGATCCGGGTAAAATACATCCCAATGATCCATACTGAATAACTCCATACTCATACTGGCCAGCTCTGCCATTTCCATGGGGTACTCCTTAAATGCAGAGAGCTCGAGGTTATGACTTAAAAAAGAATGTAGGGCATGTCCGCCTTCGTGCATCATGGTGACTACATCGTCGGCGGTACCGGCGGCATTCATAAAAATAAAGGGGGCGCCTGTTTCGGACAGGGGACAATTATAACCGCCCGGGGCTTTGCCTTTGCGGCTATCCAGATCAAAATGCCCCAGTGCTTTCATCTTTTTTAAACAATCGCCAAAATATGGATTCAGTCGATGAAACACCTCGATTGATTTTTCAAGTAACTCATCCCCGTTCATAAAAGGCTCCAGTGGTTTTTGACCTTCGGGTTCGGCTTCAATATCATAAGGCAGGAGTTCGTTTAATTGAAGTTGCGTTTGTTTATGCTGATACAATTCTTCGGCGAGAGGACGGATATAAGTTCGAATGGATTCATGAAAATTGCGGCAATCTTCGACTGTATAATCGAATCGTCCGAGCTCCTGGAATTTGTAATCGCGGTAGTTTGAAAAGCCTGCATTCAGTGCGACCTGATGACGCTTTTGCAGCAATTGATCAAACAAATCGTTGAGGGGTGCTTTATCCTGCATTCGCCGTTCATTAACGGCTTCATATACTTCTTTGCGCACTGCCCGGTCGCTTTGCATTAAAAATTTAGCCGCTTGCTGCAGGGTATATTCCCGGCCCTGAACCTGAACAGTCATTTTACCGGTTATTGCGCCGTATTGTTGGGCCAATACATTGAGCTCAGCCATGATTTGCACATTTTCGGCACGGTATAATCGTATATCCTTTTCGATATTCCGGATGTAGGTTTGATATTTTTTTTGATCGAGCGATTTGAGAAAAGGAGAAGCGAGCAATTTTTTATTCAGGGCATCCATATAAGGTTTGATATGGGGCTCAATTTCCATACAGAAAAAATTGAAGGCCTCTTCCAATTCCTGATTTTCCGTATCGCACGTCATTCGGATTTGGCGCCAGCAAACATCTTCGCTGATGACTGCTTGCAATTCATTCAGGTCATGCAGCCATTGTTCCAAATCGCTGAGCTGCTTGATAGGCCTTTGATTCAGTTCAGTGAAATATTTTTCGAGCGAGGGCCAGTTCGTAATTTCGGCATCCTTGGGAAAATAGTTTCGTTCAATTTTTCGGATATCTGCATTTAGATTCATGGCGCGAAAATAGGTTAATGTGAAGAATTAAAATTTGAGGATAACTACTAAGTTGATATGCTCGAAATATCTGTCAATAATTTGTGATGGATGATAGGTCTTCACTGAATTCGATGATTGAGTTCTTTTCGATACAAGCTACCTTTGTACCATGCCTTATAAATTATTTCCCGAAACAGCTCGTGGGAAAGCAGACCATGGATGGCTGAATGCCCGACATACTTTTAGTTTTGCCTCCTGGCATGATCCTGAAAAAATTCATTTTGGTGTGTTGCGGGTATTGAATGATGACCGCATTGCGGCGGGCATGGGTTTTGGCATGCATCCGCACGACAATATGGAAATTATTACCATCCCCTTGTCGGGCAGCGTGCGACATCGTGACAGCATGGGCAATGAAGGCACAATTGGCAGTGGAGAAATTCAGGTGATGAGCGCAGGTAGCGGGGTTACGCATAGTGAATTTAATGCAAGCCGGACCGATGAATTGAGTTTGTTTCAAATATGGATTTTTCCGGATACAAAAAATGTGGCCCCGCGATATGATCAGTGGGATTATAGCAGCAAGGAAAAAAACAATATCTGGACAACCCTCATTTCGCCTCAATCGGTTGGAGAAGGAAGTTGGATTCATCAGGATGTATTTATGAAAACTGGCCGATTTGATAACGCCGAAACTGTTCAAATTCGAACAAGGGGCAAAGGGTATGGTTTGTTTTTTATGGTGATAGAAGGAGAAATAAATATACTGGATCAAGGTCTTGGTGCCAGAGATGCCATTGGGATTTGGGATGAAGATTCGATATCATTTCAATGTAAGCAAGCATCCAGACTCTTGTTGATAGATCTTCCTATGACTGTTTAGGGTATCCTGGTCAGGGATAAATTCGGACCGAAAACTTGATTTAATGTGCTTTTTGACTACATTTGTAAGGTCTTGCATTAGAACAAGACGGTAAATCGGCCGAATAGAGATGCCGGTTTCTTTTTCAGAATTACAGATTATGCAATATAATACGACACGCGAACTGATGTCCATCAGGGAATATGGCAGAGGTGTACATGATATGGTGAAATACCTGCGGACCATTGAGGACCGTGAAACGAGACAAAAAAATGCAGAAGCTATTATTGAAGTAATGGCCATTTTGAGTCCGCAACAAAAAGCAATTGAAGATTACCGCCACAAACTATGGGATCATTTGTTTTTAATTGCCGATTATGATTTGGATGTAGATTGTCCCTATCCAATACCCACCCGGGAAGTGAAAGCTCAAAGACCTGAACCACTCCCTTATCCTAAACAGAAAATTAAATGGAATCACTTTGGCAAGACCTTTGAAAAGTTGTACGATAAAGCCATTGTAGAAACTGACGAAGAAAAAAAGCAGGGTTATATACAAGTATTGGCCTTATTCATGAAAATTGCCTATAACAACTGGCACAAAGAGAACGTGCATGACGATATGATTCGTGAAGAATTGTTGAATATCAGCAAGGGGCAATTGGTATATGATGCGAGCACTAAATTTACTGAATTTGTAGATATTGGCGATGGCATTACGATACAGGCCAGCCAGAACCAAAAACCCTTTAAACGATTTTTCCAAAACAACCGGAACAACAATAATAACCGGAACAATAACGGTAATAACCGAAACAACAACAACAACAACGGAAACAACCGGAATGCCAATACAAATAATAATGGCAATAACCGAAACAATAAATTTAATCGTTTTAAGAAAAGCAACAATCAGGCCTCTTAAACAATTAAGCGGGATGGTGCGGCAAGCATGCGCCCGCGCCCCGGATAGTAGCGAAGAGCCCACACTCCCATGGTTTGTGTCCTCACAAACTATATTTCCCCGTGGTTTGTGTCCTCACAAACCATCTAAGTAGGTCTCTGTGCGGTTGGCTTCACTCCCATGGTTTGTGTCTTCACAAACCATCTTTGTCCTCACAAACAATCCAGGCATTCAACATAACATATTTCCTTCTCTCATAATTTGAATCATCAAAAAACATTCAAGGAATTACACTCGATCAAAATAATGGCATAAGAACTTAAATCTCGTGAAATTATTTAAATAGTCGAATGCTGAAGAATAATAGTACTGCTCCGGCTCTTTGGTTAAATTCCAATGTTCTTGCAATGGATTATTATGAATATATTCTAGTTTTTGTTGTGCCATTTCGCGGCTTAGGATTTTTATTGCTAAGGGATCACGTTTCCAATAACGTTGTTTTCTGGTAATTTCATCAACATCGTATAAATTGTACTCCATGGTTTTACTCGCTTTCAATATTTTTTGAAATTGATGTGCCGTATATTTTAAGAAGGATTCATAGGGGGCTTCTTTACCGTTGGCTTGAAGAATTTCCCATATCAAGTGAATATGATTGGGCATAATAACAAATGCATATACCTTTATTTTATCTCGCTCACTTAAATAATTCAAAGAATCTACAATCACCTGTTTGTATTTATCCTCCGCTAATAAATGTCGCCATTTGCTGAGGGTAGCAGTCCAGAAATAAACCTCGTTGAAATTCATGACACTGTTTCGCGGCTTGGTAAAAATTTCCATTCTACGAAAATAAACATTTAATTATCCTTAGAATTGAATGGTTTGAGGGGACACAAAGTATAGGTGGGAAGGGATGGTTTGTGAGGACACAAACCATGGGAAGGAATTTCATCACTTCTGAATGGTTTGTGAGGATATAAAGTATAGGGAAGGCGCTTCATTACTTATGAAGGGTTTGTGAAGAAACAAACCATGGGTGGAAAGGAAGGAATTTCATCACTTCTGAATGGTTTGTGAGGAGACAAAGCATGGGGGGACCATCATTTCATTTTCCTTAGAATTGAATAGTTTGAGGGGAGACAAAGTATGGGTGGGAAGGGATGGTTTGTAAGGACACAAACCATGGGTGGGAAATTTAATCGTTTTAAGAAAAGCAACAATCAGGCCTCTTAAACAATTAAGTGGGATGGTGCGGCAAGCATGCGCCCGCGCCCCGGATAGTAGCGAAGAGCCCGCACTCCGCCGCGGCGGAGAGGACTCGCAGCGGATAGCCGGATATGGCGCCCAATTCATGACCTTCATTTGGAGAATGCCTTGCCGGTAACGATTGATATTATCAAAGACCTCACTGCGGTATCAATATTAAAATATAAGCACGCCTTATTTTATTAGGCCTTATCCCTACTTTTGTGTTATGGCAAGACTCCTGACAAGAGAAGTAAAAATAGGCAAATTATGGATTGGTGGTCAACATCCGGTGCGGATACAAACCATGACCACCACCGACACCATGGATACGGAGGCTACTGTAGCCGAAACCATACGTTGCATTGAAGCCGGCGCTGAATTGGTGCGTATTACCGCCCCCAGTAAAAAAGAAGCCGAGAATTTACAGCTCATTAAAGAGATGTTGCATGCCCGCGGGTATGATACGCCATTGGTGGCCGACATTCACTTCACCCCCAATGCCGCTGAAATAGCAGCACGAATCGTAGAAAAAGTGCGTGTGAATCCGGGCAACTATGCCGACAAAAAAAAGTTTGAACAAATTGATTATGACGATGCTACCTATCAGGATGAAATAGATCGTATTCGCGAACGATTTACACCCCTCGTGAAGATTTGTAAAGAACATGGAACCGCCATGCGTATTGGTACCAATCATGGTTCGCTCAGCGACCGCATCATGAGCCGATATGGAGATACCCCTATGGGTATGGTGGAAAGTGCGATGGAATTTTTGCGCATTGCCCGGGATGAAGATTATCATCAGATTGTGCTGAGTATGAAAAGCAGTAATCCCCAAGTGATGATAGAAGCTTACCGATTGTTGGTACATCAAATGCAGGAGGAATTTGGCGAATGTTACCCATTACATTTGGGGGTAACCGAAGCAGGAGATGGAGAGGATGGCCGCATTAAAAGTGCAATGGGTATTGGCACACTGCTGGCCGAAGGTATTGGCGACACGATTCGGGTATCGCTGACCGAAGATCCGGAATTTGAATTACCGGTTTGCAAACATATCGTATCACGATTTGCACAAACAGATGGGCAGTTGATGAATGAAATACATACGCTTCCTTTGGCCTCGACCGATATCTACCAAGCTGGACTTATCGGTCCGCAA
>Ga0208202_1000291_pt1 | contig 11943 bp, 5 predicted proteins | sample LakMenEpi27Aug08_FD_150738 | JGI IMG/M metagenome (GOLD analysis project Ga0208202, IMG submission 150738) | Freshwater microbial communities from Lake Mendota, WI - 27AUG2008 deep hole epilimnion (SPAdes) | ecosystem: Environmental > Aquatic > Freshwater > Lake > Epilimnion/Euphotic zone ... | reverse complement strand
TTCATTACCAACCACTATGTATTGGCGCTCACCTGGGAAAACAAAATGCAATCTTGCTCTTGCTTGGCTTGCCACAAACTCTGGATCATCCCATTGAGCCAACTCATCTGCTGCCTTATCTAACATTGCTTGATTATCTGAAATCTGAGTCTTTAAAGCATTTATCTGGGCACGTTGAGTGAAGTAGTTTTGAATTGGTGGAGCCAATGTAATTGCAACAACAAAAAGAACTATTCCAACAATCAATGCTCGATTAGATAGTCCGCGCTTTTTAAGGCCTAACTCGATGCTCTTACGTGAACTTGATATCAAGCCTGCTGCAAAAAATTTACGCTTGGCCAACTTAATTACTTCCTAAATCTAGGAAATGCTGATCTGCCGGCATAAACCGCATCTGCTGCTAGCTCTTCTTCAATTCTTAGTAATTGATTGTATTTAGCAACTCTTTCAGATCTAGCTGGTGCACCAGTTTTAATCTGTCCGCAGTTAAGTGCTACTGCTAAATCTGCAATGGTTGTGTCCTCAGTTTCACCTGAACGATGGCTCATCATGGATTTATAGTTGTTTTCATGCGCCATGTTCACTGCATCAATAGTTTCAGTCAGAGTGCCTATTTGGTTGACTTTGACTAGGAGTGCATTTGCTGTCTTACTTTCAATTCCTTTTGCTAGTCGCTCTGGATTAGTTACAAATAAATCATCGCCAACGATTTGAATCTTCTCCCCTAATTCTGCGGTTAATTTAGCCCAACCACTCCAATCATCCTCATCTAGTGGATCCTCAATTGAAACCAACGGGTAATTTGAAACCAGATCACTGTAATAAGTGATCATTTGATCTGAGGTGAGAGATTTTCCTTCAAACTCATACTTGCCCTCATTAAAGAACTCAGTTGCTGCTACATCCATTGCCAATGCAATCTGGCTACCTACTTTAAATCCTGCCCCTTCAATTGCAACTAAGATCAAATCAAGAGCTGCGCGATTGCTCTCTAAATTTGGCGCAAAACCACCCTCATCACCAATACTTGTTGCTAACCCTTTTTTCTTAAGGACAGATTTCAAACTGTGATAAATCTCAGCACCCCACCGTAAGGATTCTTTAAAGCTATCTGCGCCAATTGGGGCAATCATAAATTCTTGGATATCAACATTTGTATCCGCATGTGCGCCACCATTTAATATGTTCATCATTGGTACCGGCAAGGTTTTTGCAGCACTTCCACCCAAATATCTAAACAATGATTGATTGGCACTAATTGATGCCGCCCGTGCTGTAGCAAGAGATACTCCCAATATTGCATTTGCTCCTAATACAGACTTATTTTTTGTGCCGTCTAATGAGATCATTTTTTGATCAATAGCTCTTTGATCTGTAGCGCTCATGCCAAGTACAACCGGCGTTATTTTTTCAATTACATTTTTTACAGCGCTAGTAACGCCTTTGCCTAAATATCTTGAGCCACCATCTCGTAATTCAGCAGCTTCAAATGCTCCGGTTGAGGCACCACTAGGTACAGCAGCTCGACCAATACTTTTGTCCTCTAATACAACCTCAACTTCAATAGTTGGGTTTCCTCTGGAATCAAGGATCTCTCTTGCATTTACTGCTTTTATCTTTGACACTAAATATCCCTAACTATTTTTGGTAACTGAGGTGAGTAATTTAATTCTACCTTGTCTCATGCTCTTGAATCTGAGCAATTAAGGTTTTGGTGGCGCCTCGAAGTGCTGCCTCAGGATCTAATCCTTTTTCAACTGCTTGGCTGATTAATCCTAGAAGTATCTGACCAAACTGATCCTGATTAATCTCACTTGGTAGTGAGATTGGTTTGGAAATTGGCAGATCATAATTTAATTTATTTAGCCGATAAATTACTTTTGTTGCTAGCGGTAATGCTGGTTGAGCAAGTGGGACCCCATCAATTGCTGAGGTTCGACCTTTCTCAGCCGCTTTTTGCTTCTCCCAGTTTTCTAATACATCTTCACTGCTATTAACTGAAGCGCCGGCAAAAACATGTGGATGGCGTCTAATCAATTTATCAGCAACTGATTTTGCAACATCTTCAATATTAAATGGTTGTGTGGCATCTTCCTCAGCCATGCGAGAGTGAAAGTAAACTTGTAATAGAAGATCACCCAACTCTTCCTGCATAGCCTGTCGGTCATTGTTTTCAACAGACTCAATAAACTCATATGACTCTTCTAAAAGATACTTCAAAAGTGATGCGTGATCTTGTTCGGCATCCCATGGGCAACCACCTGGTGAGCGAAGCTTGTCCATTACCTCGCGAAGCCTGATGAGTTCAGAACTCATTATTATTTTATGGAAGAGGTACTACTGCGCCATCGGTAGCATCACTTGCTTCAATTGATGCATTTTTTGGATTCCACTTACCGTACTTAGGATTAACTGTTACTCCTAATTTATTAGCAGTGTCCACAACTAACTTATCAATATAAAGTGGCAACTCACTTTCAGTTGCACCAGATTTAACGAAGTTATCTTGGAGTCTTTCAGAGATGATTAACACCTTTAAATACGGATCAAGGTTTGATGCCGGCAGATTTGCACTCACTAGCGCAGCAGGTAACTCAGCTGGGCTAGCTAATCTAGAAATTACATCACTTCTTCGAGCTGCAATATCTGCAAGGGAAACATCGACAGACATATCTTTAGCAATTTGATCCATTAAAACTCGCACAACAAAAAATTGAGCTTGATCTCGGAGTAACTCAGAACCATTAACTAGGTTCATTTGTGATGTATCAACAGTTTTACGAGCCGCCAAAATTTCATCAACAGATTTTTGGATCGAAGTTGCGGTGAACTCTTGATCTCCCACCTTCACGCCAGAGCTCATGCTGGAGCAGCCAGTTAGTAGTACAGCTACAAGTACCGATGAGATCAATCTCTTAAACAATTTCATCCTCATTCTCTCCTAGCTAGAGCTGCTAAGTTTTAAAGGCTGGATTAGTTCTTGAAGTACTGAGTTAACCCAAGCAAGGGTAGAAGTATCTCCTACCGATGCACTTTCTATCCAATTAGGGCTAACTGGCCTTGCTACCAAGAGGATCTGGGAAGCATTTTTATATATGGAACCTGGATAAAGTCGAGTCAGTTTAATTTGAGCTGACTCAGGAAGGTATACCGGGGTAAGGCGCAAGTTCTTTCCTGAGATTGCAATATCAGTAAGACCTAAACTCTTTGCAAATAATCTCAAGGATGCAACCGCCATCAACTCTTGAGCTGGTTTTGGAATTGGGCCAAAGCGATCTACTAACTCAGCACTAATCTCACTCAAATCCTCATCATCATGCGCATCTGCAATACGACGATACAAATCAAGTCTTAATCTTTCTGATTCTATGTACTCAACAGGTAGATGTGCATTTACTGGTAACTCAACCTTGCATTCATTGTTTTTTGGTTTTTCATCAAAGTAGCCGGTCTTAAACTCCTCAACCGCATCAGCCACCATTCTCATATATAGATCAAAGCCAACTTCAGCAATGTGTCCTGATTGCTCACCTCCCAATAAATTTCCGGCTCCTCTAATCTCTAAATCTTTTAGTGCCACTTGCATTCCAGCACCAAGGTCAGTATTTGTTGCGATCGTAGTTAAGCGATCATGGGCTAACTCTGTGATTGGTTGTTCAGTTGGATACAAAAAGTATGCATATGCGCGCTCCCGACTTCTGCCAACTCGTCCTCGAAGTTGATGCAATTGTGATAACCCAAACAGATCTGATCGATCAACTATCAATGTGTTCGCATTTGGAATATCAATTCCACTTTCAATAATTGTGGTGCAAAGTAGTAGATCAAAATCTCTATTCCAAAAAGATAAAATCACCTCTTCTAGCGCCCGCTCATTCATCTGTCCATGAGCAATACCGATTTTTACTCCTGGTACTAATTTCTTAAGACGCTCAGCTACTGCTTCAATACTTTCAACACGATTGTGAATGAAAAATACCTGTCCATCTCGAAGCAGTTCTCGGTTAATAGCTGCACTAACCTGCTTGTCATCATATGGACCCACATAAGTTAATACTGGATGTCGCTCCTCTGGTGGGGTGGTTATGTTGGACATTTCTCTAATCCCAGTAATTGCCATCTCTAGAGTTCTTGGAATTGGGGTTGCAGACATTGCTAAAACATCTACATTGGTTCGAGCTTTTTTTAACTCCTCTTTGTGTTCGACGCCAAATCTCTGCTCCTCATCCACAACAAGTAATCCCAAATCAGCAAAGATCACATCTTTTGAAAGCAATCTATGAGTTCCAATTACAACATCTATGGCGCCAGTTTTAAGTCCGGCAATTACTTCCTTGCTTTGAGCTGGGGTATTGAATCTAGACAAGGCTGCTAACTTGATTGGAAATCCAGAGTAGCGAGTTGAAAATGTATTGAAGTGTTGTTGGACTAACAAAGTGGTAGGCACCAAAATGGCAACCTGTTTTCCATCTTGTACCGCTTTGAAAGCAGCTCTAACAGCAATTTCAGTTTTGCCGTATCCAACATCACCGCAAACAATTCGATCCATTGGGTTTGGCTTTTCCATGTCCCGCTTAACCTCATCAATTGTGGCTTGCTGATCAATAGTTTCAACAAATGCAAAACTATCTTCTAACTCTTTTTGCCAAGGTGAGTCTGGTGAAAATGCAAAGCCAGGGGCACTCATTCTGGCTGCATAAAGTCTTATTAATTCAGCAGCGATTTGTTTGATTGCTTTACGTGCTTTGCGTTTACTACTTTGCCAGTCAGCTCCACCAATTCGATGTAGAGAGGGTGCTTCACCCCCAACATACTTAGTAACTTGCTCCAAGGTATCGGTGGGAACAAATAATTTATCTGCAGGCTGACCACGTTTTGATGAGGCGTACTCGATTACTAGATACTCTCGAGATACCCCTGCAATTGATCGATTAATTAGCTCTAAGTACCTGCCAACTCCATGCTGTTCATGAACTACAAAATCACCAACCTTTAATTGCAAAGGATCAATTGATTTTTTCCTTCGAGATGGCATTCTGGCAAGATCTTTGTCAGATGAACGCTGCCCGGTGACATCTTTATCTGTAATGATTACAAATTTGTACTCTTGGCTTACAAAACCATGCTTCAAGTTACTTTGTAATAGATTAATCACTTCTTGACTAAGTAGATTTTCATCTGAGATAAATCTATTTGGCAGATTTGCTCCATTGAGTAATTCAGAAAATCGCTTTAAAACTCCATTTCCAGAGGCTGTAAAAATCACTTGAAATCCATCTTTATGCCATTGCTCTATCTCAGCAATTACCGTTTCATACTTATTTGCATAGCTTTCTAACTCATCAATAAAGGTTAGAGGTAGATCCTCTGGGGTGGCCGAATACAGATTTAAATTGCGAAATAAAATATTGGAATTCTTAGCTAACTCTTTAATCTCTTCAAGAGTATAGAAACCACCTTGCCCGAGCTCTTTACTTAGATCTATTGGCGTCTGATTGCTATCTCGTTCAGACCATGCAAGATTTGACCAAGCAGCCTCTAGAAACTCTTGATTTGTTTTAATCAAATCTGCTGCTCTACTTCTAATTCTTGGCTCATCGATCAACCAGATTTGATAGCCAGCTGGCAAGTAATCCAAAATTGAATTGAATTCACTGACAACTCCGGCTGCCAATGACTCCATACCTTCAAAAGTTATGCCTTCACTTAATTTACTTGTTAGATCTTGAATTTGTGGGAAGAGCTTTCCTAAATCTTTAGCACGTTTTTTAACCTCAGCATCGATCAATAGCTCTCGACATGGAAATATAAGTATCTCACTTTGAATTTTCTCAATCGACCTTTGATCTGAGATTGCAAAAAATGAGAGATCATCGATCTCATCACCAAAAAAATCAATTCTTATTGGATGTTCCTGATCTGGAGCAAACAGATCCAAAATTCCACCACGGACTGCGAAGTCTCCTCGCTTTTCAACTAAGTCGGATCTGGTGTAGCCAAATTTAGATAACTGCTCAATCAGATCCAACATTTTTATACTCTGGCTCTGCTTTATTTTAATCTGAGAATTTTTTAGATCATTTGCAATTATGGGTTGAAGTAAGGCTCGAATCGAACAAACTACAAACTTGGTTTCAGAATTCTTAACATTATTTAACGCTTTAAATCTTGCAGTAACAGTGTCAGATTTAGGACTTAGGCGCTCGTGAGGCAATGTTTCCCAGGCTGGAAAATTGATTACACAATTACTACCTTCATATGAGATTAACTCTTCGGTTAATTCATTTGCAGCTCTAGTTGAGGTAGTGACAATTAGGATTGGTGAGTTTTGATTAACACAAAGCAAGGAGTGAGTAGCTGCAGGTGCTACTAAATTTTCATGCTCTGATAAGTATTTACCAATAGGTTGTTGCAAGGTTGCAAAAAGCTTCTTCATTGCCGTTCTGCCTCCTTGTCCAAACGCCACTTACCCCCGCTCCATAAATGAAGGGGGGTTAACGGTGTAATTCTACGGCTTAGCCTTCAGGGCCCTTGCCAAAAAGGTGTGCGTAGGAATTTGATTACCTGTAATGATTAAGCCATGAACTCCGGGGTAGATAACACCGATCTGCGCAATGATGTTAGAAAATTGGCAGACCTACTAGGTCAAACCCTTGCTCGACAAGAGGGCGATGAGCTTCTCAAACTAGTTGAATCGGTAAGGCTTTCAGTAAGAGAAGGCACTCAGGATCAAATCCTAAACAAAATTACTGATTCACAAACTATCGCATTGGTAAGGGCTTTTAGTAATTTCTTTAACTTAGCAAATGTTGCTGAGCAGGTTAACCGCTCTAAAATTCTTGCTGGCGAACATAAATCTGGTGGCACCTGGTTAGGCAGAGCAATCGAGAACATATTAAAGGCAAAAAATAGTAATCAGGAATTTTCAACAGCGGAGCTGCAAGAGTGGATTGAAAATTTCTCAGTGCGTCCAGTCTTTACAGCCCACCCAACTGAGGCTGCTCGAAGATCAGTCTTAAGCAAAATGACAACTATTTCTCAACTGCTACAGGAGCCAAATAGTGCAATCAACAATGAAAGATTAGCGGAGGTGATTGATTTACTTTGGCAGACAGATGAACTTCGTCTTGGTAGGCCTGAACCACTGGACGAAGCAGTTAATTCAATTTACTACCTAGATGAGTTGCTACTTGAGACCGTTCCAGAAGTTTTAGCAGAGTTTATAACTGAGGTTAAGAAATTAGGTGTCAATCTTTCACTAGATGCACGGCCATTGAGATTTGGAACTTGGATTGGTGGAGATAGAGATGGCAACCCAAACATCACATCTGAGGTAACAAAGGCGGCGATACTTTTACAAAACGCGCATTTCACCCGAACTTTATTTTCACACTTAGATGAGTTAAGACAAGCCTTGTCGATATCCACCAAATTAGTTGGGGTATCAAAGGAGTTAGAAATCTCTGTTGCAAAGGATCTAGAGAACTTGCCAGAGATTGAAGCTAGATACCGTCGGATAAACATTGAAGAGCCCTATCGATTAAAGGCAACTGCAATTAGGCATAAGTTATCGCTAACTCAATCTCGGCATGCATCTGGCTTACCGCACTTTCCTGGACGAGATTACAAAGATACCGCTGAGTTGCTACAAGATTTTAATATTATGCGCAGCTCATTGTTAGAACATAATGGTCAGTTAATTGCTAATGGATTATTAGATCGAATCATGAGATCAATAAGTGCCTTTGGATTAACTCATGCCACTATGGATATCAGAGAGCACTCCGATGCTCACCATAAGTTGTTGACTCAATTATTTGGTGAATCAGATTCCCAGATCATCGCAAAGCAGTTGCTAGCAACATCTAACCCAGATCTGAGTGGTTTAGACCAAGCAGGTAGTAATTGCTATAAAACATTTGTCGCTATTAATGAGCTAATTGATCGCTACGGATCTGAGGTAATTGAGAGTTACATCATCTCAATGACTAAATCAGCTAATGATGTAATGGCAGCTGTTCTGATCGCGAAGATGGCTGGCTTAATCTCACTTGATGAATCAAAATCTTTTGCAAAAATTGGATTTGTGCCACTGCTTGAGACGGTGGCAGAACTCAGGTCAGCTGACAAAATCTTGGATGATCTACTATCAAATAAAAGCTATCGAAAAGTAGTTGATTTACGTGGTGGTGTTCAAGAGGTAATGCTTGGGTATTCAGACTCCAATAAAGATGCTGGTATTACCACCAGTCAATGGGAGATTCATAAGGCCCAACGAAAGTTAAGAGATGTCGCAAAAAAGCATGGAGTTAAGTTGCGTCTATTTCATGGCCGTGGTGGATCTGTTGGCCGTGGTGGTGGACCAACTTATGATGCATTAATTGCACTGCCCTGGGGATCAATTGATGGCCAGATAAAAATGACAGAGCAAGGTGAGGTTATCTCTGACAAGTTTGGTCTACCAGCATTAGCAAAAGAAAACTTAGAGTTAACTTTGGCAGCAGCTCTAGAGGCAACGGTGCTAAATAGGAAACCTCGGCAATCAAGTAATGATTTAAATACTTGGAATGAGTGCATGGATTTAATTAGTGAGCATGCTTTTACCTCCTATCGGGCATTAGTTGATCAACCAGAGCTTCCGGCTTACTTTTATGCTTCAACTCCAGTTGAACAATTAGGAAATATGTTTTTAGGCTCTCGGCCATCTAGAAGACCAGAGGCATCATCTGGGTTAGATTCTCTGCGAGCGATTCCTTGGGTATTTGGCTGGACTCAATCTCGACAAATTGTTCCGGGTTGGTATGGCGTTGGCTCAGGTCTTAAGGCAGCCAGAGAAGCTGGAAAGTCAGAGTTACTTCAAACCTTACTTAAGGAGTGGCATTTCTTTAGCACATTTATTAGCAATGTGGAGATGACTTTAGCTAAAACAGATTTAACAATTGCAAAGCGATATGTAGAGAGTTTGGTGGATCCATCACTTCATAAAATATTTGAACAGATTAAAACTGAATTTGATTTAACAGTAAAAGAGTTACTGCTGATGACAAACAAAAGTGAGATTTTAGGTAATCAACCAATCTTGGCTAGAACTTTGCAGATCAGGGATACCTATCTAGCCCCGATTCAACTACTACAAATCTCCCTGCTCAAACGGGTTCGCACCCAAAAGGAGGCAGATCCGCTCCTGGCTCGAGCTCTGCTATTGACGATAAACGGTGTTGCAGCAGGTTTGCGCAATACTGGATGAGTAGGCTGGCGGAAGTTTTAGACAGGGGTCAAATTGGCTAAGCAGTTTATTTATCCCTTTACATTTGGCGATAAAAGTAAATCAGATCTTCTAGGTGGAAAAGGTGCAAACCTTGCTGAGATGGTTCAAATGGGTCTACCAGTTCCACCTGGTTTCACAATTACCACCGATGCCTGCCGTGAGTACCTAACAAATGGAAATGTCCCGGCCCAATTAGATGATCAGATAAATACTGCGTTAGCAAATTTAGAAAAAGTAGTAGAAAAAAAGTTTGGCGATGCTAAGAATCCCTTACTAGTTTCAGTTCGCTCTGGCGCCAAGCACTCCATGCCCGGAATGATGGAGACGGTATTGAATGTAGGTATTACACCTGAGGTAGCAGATGCGATGGCAAAATCTAGCGGTAATGAAAAGTTTGCCTGGGATTCCTATCGCAGGTTTATTGACATGTTTGGTCGAATAGTTTGTGATCTACCAGATGAGACAGTTCATGCAATTGAGGCAATTCAACTAGAAAAAATGAATGTTAAAGTTGTTGCAGATCTGCCAGCACAATCACTTAAGGAATTAGCACAAGAGTTGATTAAGGCGATTGAGAAACATACAAAAAAACCATTCCCAACAAAGCCAATTGATCACTTAACCCAATCAATTGAAGCGGTCTTTAAATCTTGGAACTCAGAGCGAGCTCAGTTATACCGTCGCCGAGAGCGAATCCCATCTGATTTAGGCACTGCAGTAAATATTCAATCCATGGTCTTTGGAAATCTAAGTGATGATTCTGGAACTGGTGTGGCATTTACCCGAGATCCTGCAACTGGTGAAAAAGGAAGTTATGGCGACTACTTAGATCGTGCTCAAGGTGAGGATGTGGTGGCAGGAATTCGTAACACTATGTCGTTAGTTGATATGTCTAAAAAAGAGCCAGTTGTTCATGCTGAATTAGAAGGGTTAATGAAAAGGCTAGAAGATCACTATCGAGATCTATGCGATATTGAATTTACAGTCGAACGTGGAAAGCTTTGGATTTTACAAACAAGAGTTGGAAAGAGAACTGCCGAGGCAGCTTTTCGAATTGCTACCCAGTTAGTTGATGAAGGCAAGATCTCAATGGATGAGGCATTAACTCGCACAAGTGGTGATCAGTTGGCCCAATTAATGTTTCCACAATTTGATTTAACAGCAAAACGAAATCTAATAGCAACTGGAATTGCTGCCTCCCCAGGAGCTGCAGTTGGTGAGATTGTTTTCAACTCAAAACGTGCCTTTGATTTAGCAAAAACTGGTCGCAAAGTTATTTTAGTTCGAAGAGAGACCAGCCCAGATGATTTAGTAGGAATGGTTGCTGCCGAAGGAATTTTAACTAGCCGAGGTGGTAAAACATCACATGCTGCAGTTGTAGCCCGCGGTATGGGAAAGACTGCTGTTTGTGGAACTGAGAGTATTACTGTTGATGAGAAACTACTTCAATTTACAGTTGGTGATCTAATAGTCAGAGAGGGTGAGGTTGTCTCAATTGATGGCACAACTGGTTGTGTTTACTTAGGTGAGTTGCCAGTTACCCAATCTCCAGTTACCTCATACTTAGAAGGAAGTTTGCTTGCCACTTCAAAAGATGCCACACCCGTAGTTAAAGCGGTTGATCGAATATTGCAACATGCAGATGAGATTCGAAAATTATATGTAAGAGCAAATGCTGATACGCCAGAGGATGCTACCCGTGCTAGAACCTTAGGCGCTCAAGGAATTGGTTTATGTAGAACTGAGCATATGTTTTTAGGTGAGCGAAGAAGTTTTGTTGAACGGGTAGTACTTGCTGAAAGTGAGAGTGAACAAAACGCAGTTATTGCTGAGATGCAGCCACTGCAACAGGCAGATTTTGTTGGAATATTAAAAGCTATGTCAGGCTTCCCAGTAACAGTTAGATTATTAGATCCACCACTACATGAATTCTTGCCACCACTTGCCGAACTCTCAGCCCACATGGCGACCCTTGAAGCCATTGGCGAAGAAGTACCTGCTCGCGAGGCAGCAATTTTCGCTGCAGTTAAGCGCATGCATGAAGCAAATCCGATGCTTGGTCTGCGTGGTGTGCGTCTGGGCATTTTGATTCCAGAGCTCTACAAAATGCAGGTGCGTGCGCTGGTTTATGCCTATCTCGAGGTTAAGAAGTTAGGTCATGATCCGAAACCTGAAGTAATGATTCCGTTGGTAGCAACGCAGCGCGAGTTATTGCATTTGCGTGAAACTTTAGAGGCCGAGATCAAACGAGCCTTCAAAGGCACTGGCGTTGATGTGGAATTTCCAATTGGCACAATGATTGAAACACCACGTGCAGCAATAACTGCAGCTCGTCTTGGTGTTTATGCCGACTTCTTTAGTTTCGGAACTAATGACTTAACCCAATTAACGTGGGCATTTAGTCGAGATGATGTTGAATCAACATTCTTGCCGCTCTATCTAGATTTAGAACTAGTGCCATTTAATCCTTTTGAATCACTTGATCAAGATGGTGTTGGCTTACTAGTTAAGACGGCAGCAGATCAAGCGCGCAAACTTCGCTCCGATTTCAAATTAGGAGTTTGTGGTGAGCACGGCGGTGATGGTCGCTCGATTCAATTCTTTAATGCCGTCGGGTTAGATTACGTTTCTTGTTCACCATTTAGAGTTCCAGTGGCCAGACTTGAAGCAGGTAG
>Ga0208202_1000286_pt1 | contig 11991 bp, 11 predicted proteins | sample LakMenEpi27Aug08_FD_150738 | JGI IMG/M metagenome (GOLD analysis project Ga0208202, IMG submission 150738) | Freshwater microbial communities from Lake Mendota, WI - 27AUG2008 deep hole epilimnion (SPAdes) | ecosystem: Environmental > Aquatic > Freshwater > Lake > Epilimnion/Euphotic zone ... | reverse complement strand
CTCGATATCATGATGCCGCATAAGGACGGCATTCAAACCTGCATCGAAATCAGAGCGAATCCTTTATATGATGACACCCTCATCATCTTTTTAACAGCGCTCTCGGATGAAAAATCAGAGATACGCGGACTGGAAATTGGCGCCGACGATTATATCGCCAAACCCATTAAGCCTAAATTATTAGTATCACGAGTACATTCGGCATTCCGCCGAATCAACCGGGAGGATAACCATGTCATGATTTTTCCCAATCTGGAAATTAATCGGGAGAAATTTATGGTACGTCATCAGGGACAGGAAGTGGCATTGCCCCGTAAAGAATTTGAATTATTTGCCTTGCTCGCCTCCAAACCAGGAAGAGTATTTCTTCGCAATGAAATTCTGGAGAAAGTTTGGGGGAATGATGTCATTGTAGGCGATCGCACTATTGATGTGCATGTTCGAAAAATCCGACAAAAACTCAATGCTGATTATATCCATACCGTGAAGGGAGTAGGTTATAAATTTGAACCATAGTCATTTCGACTTATCTTTATTCCTTGTTTCAGAAAAAGAATATTTCAACCCCCGAGTTATCTGTCTACACCGGATTAATCATTTCCGGCTTGATGGGACTTACTGTTTTTTTACTCAGCACTTCCTGGAAGACAGCCGGTATTGTATTTCTGGTTGGCAGCATCCTATCATCTTATATCATTTTTCAGGTATTGGATCGATTCCTATATCGAAAAATTAAACTCATCTATAAATTCATCTCGCAAACCAAAGCCACTCAACGTGAGGAGTTTTATGCGAGTGAAATTCTTCCCCAAAAAACCATCGGACAGGTTCAGCAGGATGTTGAACAATGGGCACACGATCGCAGGGGTGAATTGGAACGTTTACAAAGCAATGAAACCTTCCGGAAAGAATTTTTAATGAACCTGGCTCATGAATTAAAAACACCCATATTCTCCGCACAGGGTTACATTGAAACGCTTTTAGATGGAGCCATCAATGATGAAAAACAACGCATGGTGTTTTTGGAAAACAGTTCTAGAAGTATTGATCGCCTGGCAGCCTTGGTGGATGATTTAGATGTGATTTCAAAATTAGAATCCAATCGCATCCCTATCGATCCAGAAAATTTTGTGATCCAGGATTTAATTCGTGAAACGTTTGCAGAACTTCAACAACAGGCTGAAAATAAAGGCATTCATTTACTGATCAAGAAAGGTTGTGAATCGGCCGTGGAAGTTTCGGCCGACCGGATGAAAATCAAACAGGTTTTGGTGAATTTGGTGGAAAATTCGATTAAGTACGGCAAACTCTCCGGTGAAACCAATGCCGGTATCTATATCGTTGATAGGCGAACTGTTTTGGTGGAAATAACCGATAATGGAATTGGCATTGCCGAGGATCAGGTTTCGAGAGTATTTGAGCGGTTTTTCCGCACAGATAGCGCCAGGTCAAGGAGTCAGGGCGGAACCGGACTCGGGCTGGCCATCGTAAAACATATTGTTGAAGCGCACGGCCATTCAGTCACCTGCCGCAGCACGGTAGATGTCGGATCTAGCTTTGGCTTTACATTAGACCGGCCTTAAAAACTCACTTTGGTATATCGCAGACTTTTCAAAGAAGGATCCAATTCAAAAGCACGGTTAAAAAATTGCTCTGCCTTGGAAGTATTTCCGGCTTTGTAATAGGTCATCCCCTTGGTATAAATCACTTCGGCATCATCCGGATTTGTCTCTAATAATTCATCTAAGATTTCACGACTCTTTCCAAAATCTCCTTTCTTAATATAGGTTTCAGCGATAGAGAGGTTGATATCTTTATCGTAAGGTGCGTACTCTTTGGCTTTCATATAATATGCAATCGCATTATCATAATCCTTCATTTCAAAATAGGTCAATGCCCAATTGTCGTAAAACATTTTGGATTTAAAATATCCCTTGGTTTCTGCCAATTGATACAATTCAACCGCACGGGTATAATTATTGGCATCATAGCAACTATTGGCTGTTTCAAACATTTTTGCAGGATTATCGGGATCCAGTGCCAATGCCTTTTCGTAAAAAATCATGGCGTCCTTATAATTATTCATCTGCTGATAACAATAAGCAATTTTAAACGGAATGTCCTTGTCATCAGGCAAGAATTTTTCAGCCTCCTGATATTGTTTGACTGCTTTTGGAAAATGATGAACTTCATAATATGTTCGGCCAATCATTTTTAAAATATCCCCATTTTCAGGTTTCATTTTTACCACTTTATCGGCATACTCCACCCCTTTCATTTTTTTAGGACTCATGCTATACATTTCCGCTAAACGGGCCAGATAAATCAATTCTCCCCCTTCCTTTTCAACCATTTCTTCATAGAGCGGGATTGCTTCAAAAAAGGCCTTACGTACATATTGAATTTCGGCCATGGCCTTTTTATAGGTCCAATTATCCGGTTCCTGGGCCAATGCCTTTGAGAGCAAGCGCCAGGCTTCAGTATAATTATCCTTGTCTTTGTAAGTCATGGCACTGGTATAATATTCTTCTGGAGTCAATACCGGAGCTGGTTTTTTTTGCGCATAAACACTTTGCAATGTGCAAAATGTCAATAGAAAGAGTAGTTTTTTCATTTTATCCGTTTAAAGGCAGACAGACCACTTGGCCACCTAACCTGATAACAAAATCAATTACTGTGCCAATTCATGTTAAGGAGCTTACCAAAGATAATCGGGTAAAATGATAATTGCCGGCTCTTACCGACCAATCTGTAAATAGGTAGGACGAAATTTTACTTTTCTAAAGCCTTCACACTGCGGAAGAGTCGTTTCCAGCGAATGCCATGTTTTCCATAACTCATCCAGATAAACCAGGCCTTTCCAACAATATGATCTTCGGGTACAAAACCCCAAAACCGTGAATCAGCTGAATTATGACGATTATCACCCATCAGCCAATAGTAGCCTTGCCCAAAAGTGTATTGAGTAGCCACCTTGCCATCAATAAATATCTGACCGTTTTGTTCCTTTAAATCATGGCCTTCATAGTTTTTAATGATCCTTCGATATAAAGCAATATTGGATGAATTGATGGGTACGGTCAACCCTTTGCTGGGCATTAAAATAGGACCGTAATTATCGACATTCCATTTGAAGTTGGCTGTATCATAGGGGTAAGTCATTTCTTCCATTCCCCGAACTACCCCTGGCAATGCGGCATATTTTTGCATGGAAACAATATTGGTGAATTGCGATTTAAGTTTCGTAGATTGCTCAGACGTGATATTAAAAATATAAGTATTCGGTTGATTGGTGAGTTGAACATCTTTTTGATCATCAATGTCCATTTCATCCAGAAGCTCGCTATTAAAAGGGATATTATTGGTCACTACGATGTAAGGGTGTAACTGATATTTAAAATCCGGAATTGCTTGACCATTAATGATCAGCGACCCTTGTCGGAGTTCGAGGGAATCTCCCGGTATTGCCACGCATCTTTTGATATAATTCTCTTTTTTGTCTAAAGGGCGTGTGATAATCTGATCGGCAGAGATATTTTCGCGACCATTAAAACGTGCAATGGTATAAAAATCCTGATCGGGTTGAGGTAAAAACACGGTATCTCCATTGGGGAAATTAAATACAACATCATCAAATCGTTCTACCTGACCAAAACCCCAGGTACGTCTGTAGGGCCATTTCACCGCTTCGGAGTAAGATTTACCGCCTACCAGAGGCATGGTGTTATGCACAAAGGGAAATGACAAAGGAGTCATCGGTAAACGAGCTCCATAATGCATTTTACTCACAAAAAGATAATCATTGACCAGGAGTGATTTTTCCATCGAAGGCGTTGGAATCGTATATGCTTCGATAAAGAAAGTGCGAATGATGGTTGCGGCCACGATGGCAAAAACAGCAGCATCCAGCCATTCTCTCATCTGGCTTTTCTTCTTTTTAGGTTGACTGTTGTCTGCATTCTTTTTTCCGAAAAAAGGTATATTCATAGCTGGCTTTAAAGGGGTAAAAGTAAGTCTTTCAATGATAACGAATTGTGAAAAAGGCCCGTTCTTAACGTAGAATCAGAAAATGGCGATCTGGCTAAATTAATCAAGTCATTTTATTAAAAATGGATACATTTAGGCCCTTAAAACACAAAACATGTTAGAGCAACTTTTTAACCTCATTCAGAATGAGTCTGAGCAAGAAATCATTCAAAACCCTGCCATCCCCAATGAACACAACAGTCATGCCGTTGGTTTGGCTACAGATTCTATTTTCAGTGGGTTTCAAAATGCCCTTTCATCTGGTGGATTAAAGGATGTACTTGGTATGTTCGGTGGTAAATCTTCGCCCGATAGCAGCAACCCGCTGGTAGGCGGTATGGTCAATAATCTGGTCAAAAATCTGATGACTAAATTTGGTATTGATAACACAATGGCAGTGAGCATTGCTTCATCTCTTATCCCCAATGTGCTGAATAAACTCATCTCTAAAACCAACGATCCTTCAGACAATGGTTTTGATATCAATGGCATCATTGGCTCGCTCACCGGAAACAGCCCACAACAAGGTGGTGGCGTAAATCTCCCGGGCTTGCAGGAAAACCAATCCGGTGGAATTGATTTCGGAAATATTCTAAAAAATATTACCAGTGGTGGTTTGGATGCCGACCGTGATGGCAGTATTGGACTGGATGATATCGCATCGATGGTTGGTCGTGCCGCCGGAGGTGCTCAACAACAAAATCAACAAGGCAATGAAGGGGGTATCATGGATATCCTGAAAGGCTTCATGCGCTAACATCACTCACTTGCAGACTAAAAGATCCATTTAGTCTGCAGGTTTTGAATTTTGAACTAAAACAATTGGATATGAAAACATTTGCTCGCCTTAGTGGCCTGTTACTTCTTTGTACATTAAACGCCAAAGTCTATGCCTGGCAGAAAAGAAGCCCGGAACAAAAAGCCACTTATTACACAAAACAACTTCAGCAGGATGTGGGTCTGGACTCGCTGCAATATCAGCTGGCTTATGACATTAATTTACGCGTCTCACAGCAACTCGATAGCTTGTATGGGCTAAACATGGAGGACGAAATACGAAAAAAATCAATGATTCCGATTTTCCGGAGCCGGGATTCCTCATTTCGCCAAGTTCTGACGAAACGCCAATTTTTGATGTATGATGATATACAGCGGGAAAGATGGCAGAAGAAAAAGCTGGAAAAAGAACAGCTAAAAACTAAGAACGCGTCAACTGATTAAGAAACAAATCAATAGCTGCAACCATAGAAGGTGCATTCGGCATAGGCGCTTTAATTTGCAGATCAAGCCCGGCATCTTCAACAGCTTTAGTGGTAATTGGCCCAAAAGCGCCAATGATTGTACCATTTTGTTTAAAACCCGGTTGATTTTCAAATAATGATTTAACGCCACCAGGTGTGAAAAATACAATCATATCGTGGTTTTTGGCCAACAGATCCTTCACATCGGCGCAAACGGTTTTGTACAAAACGGCTTCGGTATAAAAGAGATGATTTTTATTTAAACATTCCAGAATTTCGTTCCGGCAGATATCATTGACCGGAACAATATATTTTTCCTTGGACTTGTGCTTGGCAATCACTTCCAACATACTGGTAACGGTGCCATCTTCACCATAAAAGATTTTCCTCTTCCGGTAAACAATAAACTTCTGTAAATACAAGGCAATCGCCTCAGTAATACAGAAGTATTTCATTTCAGGGGAAATTTTGATCTTTAACTCATCAACTATTCTGAAAAAATGATCAATGGCATTGCGACTATTAAAAATCACCGCAGTATGATCTGTGATTTCAACTTTCTGTTTACGAAAATCTTTGCCAGGCACTCCTTCTACGATGATAAACGGGCAAAAGTCCAATTTCACCTGGTATTTCCGTTCTAGCTCAAAATAGGGCGATTTTTCAGACTCTGGTCTGGGCTGGGTGATCAAAACGGTCTGTATCGACTTTTTAGCTTCCGCTTTTGGGGTAACTGTCGGGTCCTTTTTTTTAAGCGCTTTTGCCATTTATTGCATTTTCAGTTTTCTTCACCAAACCCTATTATGCTAAGCCGATAATTTGATTAAAATCAATACCGGCATGATTTCAAAGGCGCAAAGGTAAATTAAAAAATGAAATAAATCGATGCGTAATATATTTTTAATATGCTTAAATACCCTGAAATATCTGTAAACGACCAAAATACTGAACATGATTAAGGCTAACCAGAAAACTACCTGAAACAAAATTCCATGAACGAATAAAAGCAACAAACCAACCGGAAATAAAATGACGCCCAAAAATTCGTTCACAATGGCTGAGTTAAAATTAAACTGACCCGCCACGTCTTTTTTCTGAAACGACCAGGAAACCAACTGCAATAAATAGCGTTTAAATAAATAATACACAAACAAGGCCAATACCCCCATCCAATAAACCCACCATGGATTTTTTCCATGAGGAAATAAATTAAAATGTAATAAGCTGAAATACAATAACATGCCTGCGCCTAAGAAAAATAACAAATAAAACCAGGCCGAAGCAATCACATCGTTTTCTAATTGCTCCCTGACTTGTCGCTTGGTAATGGTAAGTGACGTAAAAACCTGAAACAGATTGTGGAAATATCGGGAAAAGTAATTTCGAATACCGGCAAACACAAATAAACAAAACATACCAAGCATGAATCGGGCCGTCGGATTTTCGGCATTTCTTAATTTTTCAGGCTGTTCCTCCTTTTTCACGCTAGCATGCATCCAGGGATGTTGTTGAATGGCTGCTTCAAAAAGGGCGGCCTCATCAGAATATTGATGAATTTGGCTGCTGCTCAGTGGCCACAAAACAACTTCCTGCGCATTTAACTGCGTGCTAAAAAGAAAAAATAAGATGGAAAAAAATCTGAACGGCATTTCGGCATCCAAAAATACGGGTCACAAATGTATACGGCTGGTAAACTATTCAACATCAATGTTATTAACTCCGAAAGCTCGGATTGAATCAAGAAAATTACATTTGCAAGGCTTCAATAAAGAATATGACAGAAGAATTTTCCGCTGAGCAGGCATCCTCCCACCGTGGACATGTGAGTGATATGTATCAAAATTGGTTTCTAGACTATGCCAGTTATGTGATTTTGGAGCGGGCTGTACCTGCCGGATTAGATGGACTAAAACCCGTGCAGCGACGCATATTACACGCCCTCAAAGAAATGGATGATGGCCGTTTCAACAAGGTCGCCAACGTGATTGGTCAAACCATGCAATATCACCCACACGGCGATGCCAGTATTGCCGATGCCATTATTAATATCGGTCAGAAAGATATTTTACTCGATACCCAGGGAAATTGGGGCGACTTTCGGACGGGTGATAGCGCTGCTGCCCCCCGTTACATCGAAACAAGACTCTCAAAATTCGCCCTAGAGGTTGCATTCAGTCCAAAAATTACCGAGTGGCAACTCAGTTATGACGGGCGAAAAAATGAACCGATCCATTTACCCATGAAATTCCCTTTGCTGCTGGCTCAGGGAACAGAAGGTATCGCCGTAGGTTTATCCACTAAAATACTCCCTCATAACTTTTGTGAACTCATCGAAGCCTCCATCAAATATCTAAAAGGCAAAAAATTTGAACTCTTTCCCGATTTTCAAACCGAAGGGATGGCTGACGTGAGTGCTTATAACGATGGCAAAAGAGGCGGTAAAGTTCGGGTTCGTGTACACATTGAAAAAGTAGAAAACAAAACCATTCTGATTAAGGATGTTCCGTACGGTGTTACCGTGCCCTCTTTGATAGAAAGTATTGTAAAGGCCAATGATAGTGGTAAAATAAAAATTAAAAAGGTAACCGATAATACGGCCGCCAATGTAGAAATTGAAATTCAACTGGCCGCCGGCGTCACACCCGATCAAACCATTGATGCTTTATATGCCTTTACAAACTGCGAAACCAGTATCTCCCCCAATATTTGCGTCATTATAGACGATAAGCCCCGCTTCATTTCTGCTTCAGAACTTCTTAAAATATCCACGGATCAAACCAAGGAATTATTGCGTTTGGAACTGGAACTCAAATTACGGGAGCTGGAAGACAACTGGCATTATTCTTCCCTCGAAAAAATATTTATCGAAAAAAGAATTTACCGGGACATTGAAGAAGAAGAAACCTGGGAAGGGGTTATCGCAGCAATCGATAAAGGATTAAAGCCTTACAAAAAATTATTTCGTCGTGAAATAACCGAAGAGGACATCGTTCGACTCACAGAGATTAAGATTAAACGGATTTCCAAATTTGACGCTTTTAAAGCGGATGAACATATTCGCTCTGTTGAAAAAAATATTGAAGAAACGAAACATCATTTGGCCCATCTGGTTGAATTCGCCATTGGATATTTCGAAGATTTATTGAAAAAGTATGGGAAAGGCCGGGAACGAAAAACAGAATTGCGCATTTTCGACAATATTCAGGTGGCTGAAATAGCCATTGCCAATACGAAGTTGTATGCCAACTGGTCAGAAGGTTTTATCGGAACAGGGTTAAAGAAAGATGACTTTATGTTTGAATGTGCAGATGTTGACCTCATCATTGCATTTACCCGTGAAGGAAAAATGAAAGTGATTAAAGTGGCCGATAAGGTTTTTGTCGGGAAAGACATCATCCATGCTGAAATTTTCCGCAAGGCCGATGAACGCACCACCTACAATCTGATTTACACCGATGGGAAAACGGGCGTTTCCTATGCCAAACGTTTTAATGTAACCGGAATTACACGAGACAAAGAATATGACCTCACTAAGGGAACACCTAAATCAAAAGTCTGGTATTTTACTTCCAATCCCAATGGAGAAAGCGAAAAAGTAAGTATCGGTCTGAATCCGGGTTGCAAAGCAAAGATTAAAAACTTCGAATACGACTTTGAAGAATTGAGCATCAAAGGCCGCAGCAGCATGGGTAATCAGGTAACCAAGTACCCCATTAAAAGTATCAAACTCAAACAAAAAGGAACTTCCAGTTTGGGTGGGCGAAAACTTTGGTATGACGATGTGGTTGGCCGATTGAATGCCGAGGAAAAAGGGATGTTCTTAGGTAGTTTTGCCGAAGAAGATCGCATTCTGACCATTTACCAGGATGGCACCTACGTGATTCAACATACTGAACTCAGCAATCGATTTGATGCCGATAAAGTTGTATCCATTGCCAAATTCCGACCGGATGCGATTCTGAGTGCCGTTTATTATGATGCGGATAAAAAACAATTTAGCGTTAAACGGTTTAAAATCGAAACCCAAACCATTGGAACACCCTTTAAGTTTATCAAGGAAGGTGAAGGCAACTATCTGGAATGGGTGACTGCTCAAAGTGCACCTGTCATTAAACTCAAAACAGGTAAGAAAAAATATCTGCCTTCTGAACAAATCATCCATTTGGAAGAGTGGGTAGATGTGATGGGATGGAAAGCAGTTGGAACCAAACTTTGCGAAAAGGACTTATTGGAAATCACCCTCATCAATCCGGAATCCGGCGAAGAAGATTTGCCGGTGCAGGGCGCCTTGTTTGATGAATAACAACAAGCATCATGCAATACACCCTTAAGAAATCAATGGGACAACATTTTCTACATGATGAAAATGTATGCCTGAAAATTGTGGATGCCATAGGCGAACCCGAAGGACTCTTGCTGGAAATAGGACCCGGAGGTGGAGCGATCACGAAATACCTCAAAGATTTGCCATTCGAACAATACCGCTGTATCGAATTGGACTTTGAAAAAGTTGCGTATTTAAAAACGACCTATCCCGATTTGGCAGATAAAATTATTCAGGGTGATTTTTTACATGCCTTACCTCCTTTTGAATCCTCTTTTAAAATAGCCGGTAATTTCCCGTATAATATTTCTACACAAATTGTATTTAAAGTATTGGATTGGCGAAACCAGGTGACGGAACTCACGGGTATGTTTCAAAAAGAAGTAGCCCAGCGGATTGCATCAGCCCACGGCAATAAAAACTATGGCATTTTAAGTGTGCTTACTCAATGTTACTACGAGGTGGAATATTTGTTTGATGTAGATGCCAACTCCTTCACCCCGCCGCCAAAAGTTGTATCGGGTGTGATAAAAATGAAACGAAAAAATGAACCCGACCAGATTGAAGATTATTTGGGCTTTAAAAAATTTGTCAAAGCGGCTTTTAATCAAAGACGCAAAACCCTGCGTAATGGCTTTAAATCAATACTGAGTCCTGAAATACTCAAGGAAGAAATTTTTAATAAAAGAGCGGAACAACTGAGTGTTCAGGAATTTATTGAACTTTATAAGATGACCCGAAAACAATGCGTATAGCGCTGAGTGACATTCATCCGAATATCGTTACTTTGCAAAGTGAACCTCGTCCTGATTGCCGCACCCATTTCCCAGACTTTAAAAGAAAAATTATTGTCGGAATCCTTTCAATTTATTGATACCGAAAAATTACAAGAACAAGCAGAACTTAAAGAGTTTGTAAAAGGAATCATCACTTCCAACAAACTAGTTCTGGATCAAACGGCCTTATCGACATTTCCACAACTGGAATGGGTTGCGCGGATTGGTTCCGGAATGGAAATCATTGATACCAAATATTGTGATGCCCATGGTATTCGTTATTACAATTCACCCGGAGGTATTGCCAATGCGGTGGCCGAACATGCCATGGGAATGCTATTGGGATTATTACATCGTATTCCGGATTCCTTTGCCGAAATCCAGGATGGTTTGTGGATGCGAGAAAGTAATCGTGGACAAGAATTGCAAGGAAAAAAAATTGGAATCATTGGTTTTGGGCACACAGGTCAGGCTCTGGTACAAAAATTACAAGGCTTTGATGTGGACATTCTGGTGTATGACAAATACTTTCAGATTCCGCCGAGTTCACATTATCAGGTATGTGATTTAAGCACCCTGCAAAAAGAAGCCGACATTGTTTCATTTCATGTGCCACTTATCGAAGAAACCCGGCATTATTATAATGCTTCCTTCCGAGACGGGATGAAAAAGAAACATATTCTTATCAATACATCCAGGGGAGCCGTTGCAGATACACAGGCCATTTTAGCCGGTTTAAAAAGTGGTAAAATTCTAGGCGCCTGTTTAGATGTTTTAGAAGAAGAAAAAAATATTATCCATCACTTAAACAGTGCCGAAAGTGTGTTGGAAAAACTCATGACTTATCCGGTGGTGCTGACTCCTCATATTGCAGGTTATTCGCATGAAGCCATTGAAAAAATGAGCCTTGAAATTATTCGTCAACTCTTTTCGGTGTCTGTACCAATTGCGCAAACTTTTGTGCAAGCGAAAAAATTTGAATTGTCATTAATTGTTGACCAGGAACATTTGGATCATAACGACCATGTCAACAATCTGGAATATATCAAATGGGCTCACTGGATTTCCGGCAAACACTGGGAAGCAGAAGCTGAAACAATTTATCGGGAAAAGTTAAAATGGGTGGTGGTTAAAAACGAAATCGAATATCTCAAACCCCTTTTTCATGGCGATGAAGTGCGATTGGAAACCTGGATTGAAAAAATAGAGAAAGCGAAATGCTGGCGCAGGGTAAATATCTACCGCAAATCGGACCAGCAGTTAGTGGCTACCGCCCTGATTGTTTGGTACGCCTTAGATGCGGTAAGTGGCCGACCGAGTCGGATTCCTCAGGAATTAGCCGACCATTTTTTAAATATCCCTCCAACATACTCCAATTTATAAGTCACCATGCCTGTCATCTATAGGATATGATCGGCTGGGTGGACGGATTAAGAAGGTTACAATCCTTATTAATCAGCTGATTTCCCTTACCTTTGCGCCTCCAAAATAAATTCGTAAGGCTATGTTATCTACCAACAATGTTTCACTGGCTTATGGTAAGCGTGTACTTTTTGACGAAGTCAGTATCAACTTTGTCAAAGGAAACTGTTATGGGATTATTGGCGCCAATGGTGCCGGTAAA
>Ga0208202_1000281_pt1 | contig 12155 bp, 27 predicted proteins | sample LakMenEpi27Aug08_FD_150738 | JGI IMG/M metagenome (GOLD analysis project Ga0208202, IMG submission 150738) | Freshwater microbial communities from Lake Mendota, WI - 27AUG2008 deep hole epilimnion (SPAdes) | ecosystem: Environmental > Aquatic > Freshwater > Lake > Epilimnion/Euphotic zone ... | reverse complement strand
CACCTACCCCGCCGCTGCAGATGCTGGCGGACTGGGGGTTTCGGGGGATTTCGTTTGTGGAGTCGCCCGCCGAACTGCCCGACGCGATCCGCCAGCTGCAGCCACTGAGCGCTGCCGATCGGGAGGTGAATCAGCGCCTCGCGCACCAGCACCTGTCCTATGCCTCTGGAGCTACCACCATGCGCCACCTCCTGTCCCAGCCCAGCCGCCGGGCGATCAGTTACGCCGCCAGATCATTGATCGGGCTGCCTGAACCTGGCCGGCGGATCATCCTGATGCTCTGGAAACAGAACGACGCTGGAGTGTTCGGCCGAAGGGTGGACATGGTGGCGAAATATTTGGCCAGCCGCGATGACGTGGACCAGGTGCTGTTGGTGGAGAAACCGGTCAGCACGCTGGACCTGCGCAAGCTGGAACAGAGCCAGAACCGGCATCACCGGCTGTTGCATCGCTACGCGCAGCGGAAAAAGGTCGGGCTGCTGGACAAAGGCAAACTTGCCATCCGCACGCCGGTGATGCCTGCAGGGCTGAGCGTGGCTGAACAGGGCGACTTCATTGAGCGGTACTGCCAAGGGCTGGTGGAGCAGTCCCTAGCGCGATTCCCCGGCGCCAAGGTGGGCCTCTGGGTCTATCCGTACTACCGCCACGCCGAGCGGATCGCCGCAGCCCTACCCACCGATTACGTGATCGCCGACGTGGTAGACGATCACAGGGCATGGCCCAACACATCCGCCGAGCGGAAAACAGAACTTACGGAGCACTACCGCGCCATCCTGGATCTGGCCGACATGGGCATTTACAACTGCCGGCACACGCTGCAGAGCATCGGCAGACTCAGCCCCACGAAGGCGCAGGTGGTGGCCAATGGCGTGGATTTCACCGGCGCACCGGACGCGGCAGAGGTGGCTGACCTGCGGGAGCAATTGGTAGCGCCCGGCAATTTCCGGGGGATCATCGGCTATGCCGGAAACCTGGAGTCGAAACTGGACTGGCCATTGGTGGAACACGTGGCAGCCAAAAACCCTGACGACCTGGTGCTTCTGATCGGCAGCACGCACGTGGCCACCCAGCTGCCACAGCGGCGGAACATTCGCTACGTGGGCCCGGTCCCCTATGACGAGCTGCGCGCCTACCTGGCGACGTTTGACGTGGCGATCATCCCGCACCTGAAAACGAATCTCACGGCGGCGATGAACCCGCTGAAATGCTGGGTGTACGCCACGCTGGGGATCCCGATCATCAGCACCGACATCCCCAACCTGCCGGAGGATCTGCCGCAGCTGAAAGTGACGCGCAGTCAGGGCGGGTTTACGAAAAACGTCCGCAGGGCGTTGAATTCGGGAGCCGAGATGGAGGCTGAGGAGATCCTTGAGATCATCCGCCGCCACAGCTGGGCCAGTCGCCTGGAGTCGGTGGTGGACTGGTTCCATTACTGACCGGGGGGTGCGGAACCGGAACCGCTGCGGTATGATTCCACCACGGGCACAGGCCCGCCACTCGCCATTGCTTGCCATGACCACGATTTTCTGCACCTTCTTGGTGCTGCTGTTATTGCCCGCGCTGTTCCTGTTGTGGCTGACGGAATCCCGTCAGCAACGCGCCCGCCGCTGGCGCCGCGATGGGCTCACCTATCGGGTGATCGCTGAGCGGCTGGGCTGCTCACAGACCACCGCTCGCCGGTTGGTGGGGGTGGGGGCATGACCGACCAGCACCGCGCCACGCCTGAGCAGTGGGCGCATCAGGATCACTGGACCAGAGAACACCGCAGCACCGCATCCTGCCTCCTCGAACTCCGCGCCCGCATCGAAGCCCTAGAGGCCGCCCAGCAAGACAAGCTCGACCGGCTGATTGCGCTGGACGCCGCCGATCCGACTCCCGATCCCGCCATGACCGAACTCCGCGCCGGCAGTGCTGAGGCCCAGCCTGCTGGGTTGGTGGAGAGGGTGGCAGCTGCCAGCACAGCCAGTGCCGCAATCTGTGAGGTCGCCACCTGGCTCGACCGGTTCGCCCTCCACGGCTCCGGCGAGTATGCGCAGGCGGCCAAGGTGCTGCGGCAGGAGGTGGGGCGTGGCTGACCTCTTCCCCGCCGCTCAGTCAGCGCAAGCTGTGCTTGACGTTTGGCTTGCCAGCGAAAAAGGCGGCCGAATCCTTGGAGATCCATCCTGTCTTGCTGCCGCCATTGAAGAACTGGCAAATCAGGTGGCACCGGAAAGCGTGTGCGATCCAGTTGATCAAGAGGAATGGATTGGCCAATCTACTTACAGCCAAGCATGCTGCGTAACGCGGCTCAAGATCCTCTCCATCGCCGCCCAACTCCGCAACTAATGCCCCGCCTCTACCACGTCCAGCTCACCACCGGCCCTATCGAGCTCTACGCCGTCACCCAGGCCCAGGCCATCGCATCTGCCCTGGAGCTGGCTGGTCCTGGCGCCAGAGTGCTCAGGGTGTGGCGGGAGGGGGAGTGGTGACGCTCAGATCTCCCAGTCGCCGCACTTCTTCTTCCCGCCGCCTTTTCCGTATCCCTTGCCTTTGGGCATGATCGTGATGCTGTTCTGTTCATTCTATCCACTCACCCCACGCTAACATGAGCTGCGTTTCCAACGTCATACTGCTGACCTTTATTGAAGATCCAGGAATCAAAAACGTACAGTTGTGGCTGTCAGGTGCTGGTGCGTTTCCTTTGAACCAGATTGACGGGTTTGCAGGCGGAACAAAAGCCGTAGAGCACGAGATTTGGGCGGGAGCTTACAACTGGCTTGATGTTCCCGAGTTTGTTAAAGCTGTAAAAAGCGCAAACTGGGCGTTTCCGTCCGATGTGCAGCTTTTGATCAAGGAAGAGGGCGACGAGTTGTTTTCATTGCGCGCTGGCACCATGCCAGTGGTTTGCTAAACCCCCGGCTCATCACACTCCGAAGGCCCCCGCCGCGGCTGCTCACTCCCTGCTGGGAGCTGCAGTCCGCGGCGTTGGCATTTCCAGCGAAACGACCGCAACGCCGCGTGACGGCTGGCACTGACGGCCTCGACTCCCCACCCTTGGATCAGCCAAACGGGGATCCCGTCGCGGATGACCAGTTCGGTGGTGGGGAGGTGCTCCATGGCTCAGGCTACGTGCCGCCAGGCCCGCCGCCGCACGATCCGAGTGACGTGGTTGGGCGTCACCCCATACCGCTTAGCCAGCACGGCTCTGGGCGTCCCTGCCGCGGCCTGCTCCCTGAGCCGGCGAATGTCGGCATCGGTGAGCACCGATCGCCCATTGCTGGCCCCTTGTCGGGCCGGTCGCCGGCGCCTGACACCAGGAAGCGGCCCCGGCATCCGGCGACCGCTTTCATAGGTTTCGATTGATCGGGTGAGCTGGCCGCAGTTCTGACACCGCAGCCAGCGTCGCTGGCCTTCAGGGTGCAGCTCGGTATTAATTACGCGGGTGGTCCCGTTGCACCACTGGCAGGGGAGCATCAGCCCTTGCTGGCGTGAACAGTGGTGTCGCCGTTGTAGCGGCCAGTCACGGCGTAGCTATTGATTGGCCGCTCAGCCATCAACTTGAATACAACCTGCCCGATCTTCATCCCTGGCCACAACCACACGGGCCACAGCTGGCGGGAGTTGTGCAGCTCCAGGGTGAGTACAGATCCATGCCAGCCGGGGTCGCAGTATCCCGCCATAAGGTGCTCCAGGCCTTCACGGGCCCGGCTTGACTTCAACATGAACTGCGCGGCGATGTCATCCGGCAGGTTGAACACTTCCACCGTCTGGGCCAGGACAAACTGCCCCGGCTTCAGCTCGTAGGGATCATCCTGGCTATGCCGGCCCAGCGGATACGGCACCAGCTCCGGCGACTGCGCCGACTCGATCAGCAGCAGGTCGCCCAGCCGCACGTCAAGGCTGGCCGGGTTGACCAGCGCCGGATCCCATCCCACCACCATGCCGCCTTCGCAGCGGCTGCGGATCTGCCAATCAGCGAGGATCATTTCAGAGTCTCCAGTACGTGTTTCGCAAACGCCGTGTGTGTCATCACGGCATGGGTGCCAGGCGGCTGGCCGTAGCTGTCCCGCCACCAGGCGGAAAATGCAGCGCTGATCAATTCATCGCGCTGCTGCTCACGCTCAGCCTCCGCTAGTCCGGTGTAGGTGCCGTGCATCGGGTGCGCCGGATCATGCCGGCCATCGGCGGTGTAGAGCTCCTCCAGCCGGTCCTGGCGGGCTGACTGTTCGATCGGGTTGCAGTCGGAGTTCATGCCTGAATCAGTGCGCTGGAGAGGTGGATTTGCGGCACAAGCCATTCGTGACCATCGGCATCCACTAGGTAGTAGTGCGGCCAGTTGGCGCGGCTACGCCGGACTTTGCCGGTGAGGATCGCCGGTTCCTGAGGGCGACCGGCGATGTAGACGTGATCCCCTGGGGCGAATTGCCAGGGGTGCTCAGCGCGAGTAGTCCTTAAAGCCATGGTGTGGATCTCCGAGACAGGATTTCAATTGAGCTGGCATCAGGATGCCGGCGCTCAGCGAACTGGTAGGCCTGCTGTTTGCAGGTGGCGCGGATGGTGCAGCGCATCGGCCGGCAGCCGGGCCAGTGGATCTGCACCGGCCAGAACCTGGCGCCGGGCTCGCTGGTCCTGGTGATGCCCTCGCCGGCACTCAAGCAGGCGTCGTCGTCGGGGAGGAAGGTCATTGATGGACCTCCAGTTCGCGGGTGGAGAATTGGGCGACAACTGCAGCACCACGGCCGCTTGCATGATTAACACAAACTTGACGCGCTTGCCTAATACTTCTGTTGGTGTTGACGAAATTACATTGCCACCAAAACGGAGACCACCACGGGCGAAACTGCGCCTCGTAGCCGAGGTAAGAATCCCGCACCACGCGGTAACGGGTCGGGGGGAATCTGAGTTTCATTGCTGGGCCTCCAGTTCGGCGAGGCGGGTGAGGGCGGTGCGGATGCAGCCAGCGGGGATGACGTCGTGATTGAGCAAAATGTCCTCAACCCGTTCGTACTGTTCCAGCGCACGCTCCGCCAGCGACAACGGCTTAGGGCGACGGGTGGCGCGGAGCCATTCGGCAGTGCCGCCGCAGAGTGGTCGCCCTTCGTGCAAATAAATCGCATCACAGCACACCCTCAGCTCTTGATCTGCGCCCCACTGGGCGGCGCGATCAGCAATAAAATGGGCAACGTGTTTGGGCTGGTCCAAGGGTGGCCCATCGTTGATCCACTCCTTCACCAACTCCGGCGGCACCTTCACAGGATGATCAGCCACGGCGCACCTCCACAAATTCTCCCGAGTAGTCGCCAATCAATTGCATCAATGCACGGCCTTGACGTGTAAGCCCAGGGTCGTCAGTGACGTATTGAAGTTGCATGGGAACGTTAAAGTCAGCCAATTCGGCCATCTTGGAAATCAACTCGGCCTGTTCGTCGCTGCCTAGGTGAATTATGGCCTTGGCCAATTCTTCAATGGTCGGGCCAACGCTGATTTCAACTGATCTGGTAAAAACTGGCTTAGCCACGGCGCACCTCCACCTGCTGAATCCCCACCTCCTGAACCAGCACCACGGCGCCAGCCACCATGCCCAGCAGGGCCAGCGCGGCGGCAATCACGGCTCGGCGACCGGCAGCGGCCTGGGCAGCAGCCTGAGCGCGGTGGGCCTGGTCCTGGCGGAGCACAGCAGCCAGGCGGTGATCAGATGGAGCAGCATGGCCGTTCGTGGATAGAGATGATTTCAGCGCCCGAGAACCTGCGCTCGAAACATTGCCGAATGGCAGGGATGGTCCAGCCGTTGCCGGCGATCCATTCAAGGTCGTGGGTTTCATTGTCCTTGGTGTAGGTGATGTAGTAGGCCATTGGTTAGAAGGCATTGTTGGCGGCCTGAATCTGTTGAGAAATGAACCGCAGATCAGCCAGCAGGCTGTCCGTGAGATCCTTGGGCAGCGCCGGGCCAGCGTCCCAGGCGTTGTCCGCCACAGCCGTGGCCGTGACCTTCACCGCATCGATCAGCCCCACCAGCAGGGGCATCAGCGGCTGATTGCGCTCGCCGCAGTCGGGGAGGCGGATCAGCTGCTGCGGGTTAGTTGGCAGCGCCTGGCGGGCGGCCTGCAGGATCAGGTCCGACAGGGCGCCGGGGCATTCGAGGGGTTGGGTGGGGTTGAGGGTTTGCATGGTGGGGCGAGTGTTAGGAGTGATCACTGATAGGGGGCTCAATGCACAGCTTGTTAAATAAGATCCCAAGCTCGCTGCAGTTGTCGCCTTGCTGGTAATTGGCCCACCACCGAGACAGGGCGTAGGCCTCTAGTTCTGACTCTGGAATGACGGACAGTGCGCCGTCTGTGCTGATGGTTGCTTTCATTTGATACTCCAGCTGCGCCGCTCCACCAGGGAGCAGCCGTCGATGAAATGGCCATTCTTGAGATCAGTCTTGATTGCCGGCTTGTCGAACTCCACCTTGGTTCGCTGGTATCGGTCCCAAAGATCTAAAGGCTCTAATTCAGGATCCAATTCAAGGACCGTGGACTTCCTGCTGCTGATCTTGTGCTCGGGCAACTGATAGGAGGTCTCATCAGGGATGGCCTTCTGCAGCGCCTGAATCAGCCGATCCTGCAGCGCATCGGCCTGCTGCTCATCGGCAGCGGCCAGCTCGCGCAGGGCATCGGCCCGGGCCTTGCGGGCAGCGTGCCGGGCCCTGAGGCTGTCAATCACCCAGCACCAGGCGTCGGCCTTGGCGAGGATGGCCTGCTTGTTGTCGGCCTCGGCGGAGATCAGGCCTTCCAGCGTGGCAGTGGCCGCGGCCACCACTGCGGGGTCATCAGAGAACAGATCGGCGGCGGCCTCGTCGATCTGGTTTTGGAGCCTGAGAGCGTCGCCGGTTAGGGCGTAGAGGGTGGTGGTCATCGCTGGGGGCGGAGTGTGCTGATCGGCGGCCATTTTTTCGCCCTCTTCCCATGTCTGCGGGATTTCGGGATCAATTGAAATGCCGTCTTTTGTTATGAAGGTGGTCATTAGCGAGGCTCCACAACAAGGCGGAACCGGGACCCGTGCAGCAGCTGGCGCATGGCGGCCTCCAACTCCGCCACCCGCTGCTCCAGCGCGGCGATGCGGTCGGGCTCGGTGGGGGCGGGCTCGCTGTCCTGCATTTCCGGCACATGAGAGCTCCACCACGGCTGGCCAGGAGCGATCAACCGGTAGTTGACAAAGGTGGTGTTTCCAGTGGGGGTAGATGTGATTTCGCGCGGAATCCATACGTCCTCAGCCGCATCCGCATCCATGAGGCCCGGCTGGCGGTGCGTGATCCATCCCAGCGCTGCCCAGTCGGACTGCGGGGTGGCGGTGTTCTGTTCCATGGCGTAGCGAGTGGTGAACGCCCCCACACCATACCGGATCGGAACCCCTTTCGCACCCTATGATGGGGGCAAATCGTCACACTCGACCCGGTGCCAGCCAGCTCCAACCAGTCCTGGTGGCTTGACAGCATCGGGCGCATACCCCTGCTCACGCCAGCCGAAGAGATCGAACTCGGCACGGCAATCCAGCGGTGGCAGACCCATCCCGACCCATGCCCGCCAGGCATTAGGCGCCGGGGCATGCGGGCGCGGGATCGCTTCGTCTCAGCGAATCTGCGGCTGGTGGTGGCGTTCATCAGTCGCCGCAGCCGCCTGTTCGCCGGGCAGGATCGCGAGGATCTGATTCAGGCCGGGAACATGGCCCTGCTGACGGCAGCAGAGCGGTTCGATCCGGCCAAGGGCTATCGGTTCTCTACCTACGCCTGGTGGTGGATCCGGCAGGGGGTGAACCGTCATATTGATCAGTACAGCAGGGCGATCGCCATCCCCGGCAGCCATTGCCAGCATCTAGCGAAGCTGCAGGCCGTCACCCGGCGGCTTGAGCTGGAGCTGAACCGCACGCCAACGCAGGCGGAGATCGCCGCAGAGCTGGGCGTCAGCGTGAAGGTGCTGGAGCAGGTGGTTGAGAACGGCCGATCGGTCGCCAGCCTCGACCAAGTGGTGACGGATGACGGGCTAGAGCTGGGCAGCCTGTGCGCCACCTACGACCGCACGCCAGAGGATGAGGAAGAGCAGCGCGAGCGCTGGCGCCAGGCGGAGCAGCTGCGGGGCCTGATCGCCAGGTTGGCGCCGCAGGATCAGCGGCTGCTGTCCCTGGCCTGGGGCCTTGACGGGGTGGAGATCCCCTGGGGCGAGCTGGCCCAGCAGGAAGGCCTCAGCACACGGGCGCTTGAGGTGCGGCTTGCACGCCTGCAGGCGGCCCTGGCGTCGCAGTCGGTGCAGTTGGTGCTGGTGGCGGTGGAACGGGGGACGGTGGAGCCGAAGGATCGGAGCAGGCGGCGCCGCGAGCGGCCTGATCAGCTGGTGCTGGTGCCGGTCGAAAGGGTGAAGCCCACGTCCCCGGCGCTGCGCAGGGTTGGGGGATTCCCTCGGAACTGGGTCTGTCTCGGCGATCGGCTGCGGGTCGCTGCTGCTGGGGGGAGTTGGTGAGCACCCAGGCAGGATTTGAACCTGCATCGCCCCGCAGCAGCGGAGCCGCCCTATCCGTTGGCTCGGACTGGGTGAGGCTTAGTACCGCTCCCACGAGTCAGGCAGCCGACTGTCCAGGTCGCGCCACCACTCTTCGAACTGATCCCTTGCCTTGTCCGCCACGCAATAGAAAAACCACATCACCGTCGTAGCCATCTCTAGGAGCAAGGCCAGCGGCAGCAGCGGCAGCATCACCAGCGGCATCTTCCACGCGATGACAGCCCATCGCAAACGTTTTCTGGTCATGCCGCCGCTTGAAGAGTGACCCGCCTGTTTGGGCATCGCTGAGAGGCCTGGCGGGTGTTGCTGGGGTCAGGCTACAGAAAAGCCCGGCGCTGAGGCCGGGCGGGGTGGGGTCAGGGGCGCTGCTTGCCGGCGATCTTTCGGGCGAACAGCGCTTCGGCATCTTCAAGGCTCAGGCCAAGTTTGCAATAACGCCAGCTACGTGCAATTCCGCCGCGCAAGTGGGCCGCATAGTTTAAGCTCTCAGCCCATACCCCGTAAGTCCCTACAAACGGTCCACGATTCATGTGTGCATCGAGAACAATCGCAAAGCGTTTACCAGCTTTATTTGCTCCAATTTTGTAGGCTTTAGTTTTGCCGGAAGCGGTCATGTCAGGAGTGGCGGTGGGAGCTCTCTGCCCGATGCCCATACTGTAACCCGTGGGGCACACCCTGGCAACCACCAGGGCGGACGGTTTACAGATCGTCACGTTTTCGCTGTTTCGCCACCCTCTCCCGGTTCCACTCCCTGGCAGCTGGCGATCGTTTCCAGCACCGGGAGCACAGGGGCGCCGTGCGGTCGCTGATCACGGTCCGGCCGCACTGGGGGCAGGTGGGCAGGGCGGGGAGGTCGCCCGCCAGGCGGAGGCGATGGCGGGCGGTTTTCTCGCGGCTGGGTTGGCGGGGCATTAGGAAGGACCGAGCAGTGCCGTGAGCTTGTCCCGCAGCTCGATTGCTTTCTCCCGAGAGAAATAAGCGTCTGCCAAGAACTGCCCTTTGCGGACTCGACCTAGTACAACTTCATCGTCATCCGCGAGGCGAACAGCTAGCGGCTCGTCAAACCCTCTGATGCGAGCTTGCAGGTTGATTAGATCGTCCATGGCTGTCGTTGCGGCGGGTAAGTGCCGGATAGGCTCCGGCGGGCCGTAGGGTGGGTCAGGCCAGGCTGGCGATGTAGCGGGCAGCAGAGCGCTCAGCAGCTTTTAGGCTGGCAAAGTGGCGAGGGCGGAAGCAGCTATCCACTTGCTCTTCCCCATCGCGGTCAATACGGACCACCATCGTGTAGAGGGTGGCGGTGTTGATGCGGGCGACGTAGCGGGTCATGGCTGGCGAGTGGTGGTGAACCGTTCCCGGTTCGGTCCCCTCACTGTAACCCGTGGGGCACACCCTGACAACCCATTACGGGGTCAGTTCACAAACTGTTACCTGCTCAGCATCCGTAGCGCCAGCTCATCGCGACCCAGCCTGGCGGCCCGCAGCAGGTGAGGGCGCATCACACGCCGTACCCAGCCCTCCCGACGCTCAGGGCCTGCCCCCAGCACTTCGCGGGCCATCTGCCGGTGCTCATCGCTCACAGCGCCGAACGCCGGAGCGCCGTCTAGGGCGCTCTGCACCATCAGGTTGGCGGCGCACCGCTGCAGCTCGGCGATCATGTGCTCTTGCTGGTGGCAGCGCTGAATCAGCTCATCCGCCAGCTGGTTCAGCTCATTGCGGTTCATCCGCGCCGCCCGCTGCCGGTGATCAGCCATCATGGCCTGACGCGACAGACTGAGAGAGAGATCGAGCCCCAGCATGGCAGCCGCTGCAGTGATCCCCCAGTCTGGCGACGATCGGCCCTACGTCACAGTGGGAACTGATACCAACGGCGGCGTCTGCTGGGTCGTGGTGGGGATGGGCAAGCGGATCAGGTGCTACTCAGGGGAGCGAGCCATCGCGGTGCTCAGGATGATGCTCGCCAGCCGCGGGATCCCGACGCCCTAGCCATCCATCAATCCTGTCCTCCCGTTCGATGCAGTGCCAGGCCTGGGCCCTGAACCACTCCCGCCAGTCGGTGGATGACTTGGCCCCGTTGCAGCGGCGGCAGGCCGGTATCAGGTTCTCAGCCACCGTCAGCCCACCACGGGAGCGCGGCAGCACGTGGTCGAGCGTGTCGGCTGGGTCGGCGCAATAGGCGCACTGGTGGTCCCACTCGGCGAAGATCCGCCGGCGGAATCGGGCTTTGGTGGCTTTCTTGGGCTGGAGTTCGGTCTGGTCGATCTGGTGATCGAAGGGAGGCATCAGCGCTCAGCAATTGGCCGCTGCCACACCATGTAGCCAAAGCTCGCTAGGTGCCGGGCCAGCAGGGTGGCCGCATGGGATGGCAGATCCTCATGCCACACCCCGCCATTGAACCAGAACACGCGGATCATCAGTAGTCCCAGCGAACACGCGGCCGGCGCAAAGCGCATCGGCCTACTAGATTGAGGGCCTCGGCTGGTTGCAGCCACCGAGGCGTGACCACCTACCGGAGATAGGCGATGCAAGAAGTCTGGCGACCCATTGTCGGGTTTGAGGGGCTGTACGAGGTTTCCGACCTAGGGAAGGTTCGGAGCTTGCGTCGATGCCCGCCAAAAGTGCTCGCCTGCTACATGTCGGGCAGTAACTCACAGCGGCTCGCCGTCAAGCTGGGCCGCGGCAACGGTAAATACATTGCTCGACTTGTGGTCGAAGCGTTTATCGGCGAGATTCCAGAGGGAATGCAGGTAAATCACATTGATGGTAATCCGTTGAACAACTGCGTAACTAATCTTGAAATATGTACTCGCTCGGAAAACATTAAACATGCGCTTGCGTCAGGCCTGTCAAACCACCAGCGCTGCAACATCAATCAATCCCGTGGCGAGCGTCACGGGATGGCACGGCTCACCGAATCAGACATTTTAGAAATCAGATCTAGATACAGAAAGACGGGCCCTAGAGCTGGAAACGGTATGCAACTTGCTCGCGAATTTGGAGTAACCCATAAACAGATTCATAACATTGTGCGCCACAAATGTTGGCAATCTATTCCTTGAGGCCGAGCTGGCCTAGGAAGTTAAGAACCGATGCACCCACATGCCCCCCCGGCTGGCGTCAACCTTGCCCCGCTGATAGATTTCCCGCGCCCCGCCGGCGCTGAAACTTGCCACGCAGGTGGCATAGATCAGCAGGTCGCTGTAGAACCCGTCGAAGAACTTGGAGCCCAAGTCGTAGCGCCAGGTCTGCACGTTGAACTCCGACCACGGATCCTTCACGTCAAAGACGTAGGACCCCGGCTCAGGCGTCGCCTTGAGTCCATCCAGGCAGATCACGTGGCCCGAGTTGGTGAACCAGCCGTGAGTGATCAAGAACTCTCCAGCCTTCAACCATTCATAGCATTTCGCCAGGCTGGCGTTTTTGTCGAGGATGTAGGGCCGGTTATAGCTGCGGATCACGGCAGCCATCACGTCCGGGTCGCCCGCAGCGCCTCTTGCCACCAGCTTGCGGCGGATCCCGGCCACGTCGCGGTCACCCACGCCCATGCCGATGGCCGCGGCTTGGCAGGTTGAGGCGTCAGGCTGGCTGAGATTAAGCGCCTTGATCTCCGTCACCCACTGCCGGCGCTCTGCTGGGGTCGGGGCT
>Ga0208202_1000280_pt1 | contig 12209 bp, 8 predicted proteins | sample LakMenEpi27Aug08_FD_150738 | JGI IMG/M metagenome (GOLD analysis project Ga0208202, IMG submission 150738) | Freshwater microbial communities from Lake Mendota, WI - 27AUG2008 deep hole epilimnion (SPAdes) | ecosystem: Environmental > Aquatic > Freshwater > Lake > Epilimnion/Euphotic zone ... | reverse complement strand
ACCAAGCCATGGATGGCGGCATGGGCGGTGAGCCACCAGGGCCAGGGAAGGGTGGCATCTCGACCGGGGCATTTCTCCACGGCCATCCGGTCGCTCTGGAGGCCGAAATCCGCCAGGAAATGCCCCATCGCCAGCAGCGCGAACAGGGCGTAGCCGGTGGTGATCGGCATGGGGGTGGGGAGGGGCGACGGGATAGCCCTGGCCCTCAGCTTGGCGGTTCGCTGACTGGGAGACCAGCAGCGAAGTGGTCAGCCGTCTCCACCCCGAACACCTCCGTGGCCTCGAGGCCCTTGATCTCCTGCCTGCCGAAACTGCTCAGGGCGAAGCGGGGGTCACCGATGAGCAGTCGGGCGGTGGCGGCATCGATGCACACGCGGCTGGCCAGGCGCCGGGTGAGCGCCTCCAGGCGGCTGGCAAGGTTCACCGTGTCGCCGATCACGGTGAACTCCAGCCGCTGGGGGCTGCCGATCTGGCCGGCCAGCACTACCCCGGAGGCCAGGCCCACCCCACTGGCCAGGGGCTCGACCCCCTGCTGCCGCCAGGCGGCATTGAGCTGCTCGAGCCGGGCCCGCATCGCCAGGGCGCACTGCACTGCCGCCGCCGCCTCCTGCTCCACGCCGCGGCCCACAGGTGAACCGAACACGGCCATCACCGCATCACCGATGAACTTGTCGACGGTGCCGCCATGGGCGGTGATCACCTCCACCATGGCGCCGAGGTAGGTGTTGAGCTGGCGCACGTGCAGCTCGCTCTCGCCGGCGGCACTGCGGCGGCGGGTGAGGTCGGTGAAGCCCTGCAGATCGGAGAAGAGCACCGTCACTTCCCGCACGCGCCCGCGCAGCATGCCCTGGGCCCCGGCGGGGTCCGCCAGGATCTCGGCCACCACGCTGGGGGCCACGTAGCGCTCGAAGGTGCGCCGCAACCGGCGCCGCTCCCGCCCCTCGCGGAGATAGGCATCCCCGCCATACAGCAGGCCCAGCACCACCAGGCCGCTGGCCGGTGCCAGCAGCTGCAGCCAGCGGTTCGCCTGGGTCAAGGCCAGACCGACCGCCAGCAGCTGCACCACCAGCACCGTGGACACAACCGCCAGGCGCCAGCCCAAGGAGGGCCTGCCCAGGGCCAGGAGCGCCGCCAGAGCCACCGTGCCGGCGGCCAGCAGGGCCCGGGCCCAGGGGGCGAGCGGCCAGAGCGCCAGGCCATCGCCCTCCAGGGAATTGGCCACCGCCGTGCCGAGCACCTCCAGGCCGGAGAGGGTGCCGAAGGGCGAGCCGTAGCCGGCCTCACCCTGGGACACCACAGGGCCCACGAGCACCAGGGCACCTCGCACGGCCGGCCGCAGGGGCTGGCGCTCCCAGCGCTGGGGATCGAGTACCTCCCAGGCGGGAATGCGGCGCAGGTGACCCTCCGGGCCATAGGTGTGCAGCTCCCGAGCGGCATCCGGCTGGCGGCTGCGGCGGCCGGCCAGCTGCAGCAGACGCAGCGCCAGGGACGGAGGAGAGTCGACAGCCTGGCTGGCCAGGACCGCCCGGTAGGCCTCGGGGTGCCGCAGCGACTGGCCCGGCCGCGGCGGCAGGACATTGGTCACCCCCAGGGGCAGCGTGGCGGGAAGCGCGGCCTGGAGAGCCTCCGGTCGCACCAGCACCAGGCCTCCAGCGCCCTGGCTGTCATGGGGCTCCAGCCACTCCGCCGCCAGGGCGATGCGGCCCTGATGACGGCGCAGCACCGCCACCAGGGCCCCATCGTCCGCCGGCCCCTGGCCACTGTGCCCCTCAAACACCACGTTGATCGCCACCGCCGCGGCACCGGCCTGGAGCAGGGTCTCCGCCAGCCGGCCGTAGGCGGCGCGCGGCCAGGGCAGCACGCCGATGCCCCGGGCCCACGCCGGGATGGAGGCGCTGCCGGGCTCGGCCTGCTCAAACCAGTCCCCCTGCTGGAGGGTGGCGTCATCGATCGTCACCAGCACCAGCGGCGCCGGTGGGGTCCGCGCTCCCCGCAGTTGCAGCAGCTGGGTGTCGAGATTGCGCTCCCACACCCGCAGCCGCGGCCCGGGCCAACCCGCCGACAGTCCCACCCAGACGGCCGTCAGGCCCGTGAGCAGCACCAGCACGCGATGGCGTCCCATGGCGCGTCAACCCGGCTCAGAACAGGCCGAAGCCGAAGCCTCGGAAGGAGGGCAGCGACGGAGCCACGGGCAGGGCCGGGATCGGCACGGCGGGCAGGTTGAAGCGCAGATAGCTCTCCAGGGCCGCCTGGGCGGGCAGGGGCAGCCTGAAGCCCTCGAACAGCGGACCGGTGATGATCCGCGTGTAGTCGCCGCTGCTGAGAGCCAGCAGCGCCAGCACCACCCCCTGCGGTGAGATGCGCAGGCGCTGGCCCGCCTGCAGCGTGGTGGGCGGGGTCGCGGAAACCGCCTCCCCCTCCTGGCCGGCCTCCACCTCCACCTCCCCCTCCAGCACGGAGATCTCGGTATCCCCTGCCTCCGTCACCTCCAGCACATAGTTGGTGCCGCGCACGCTGAGCCGCGCCGAGCGGGTGCAGCCCCCCTGTTTGCCGGACACCAGCACCTGGCCCTTGTCGAGCAGGAAACAGGTGCTTCCCAGCCGCAGCTGGGACTGGCGGTTGAGCCGGCCCACGGCACCGCCGTCAAAGGCCAGCTGGCCCCGGCTTCTGCCGGTGGAAATCAGCTGGGGGGAGCGGGCCTGCTGCCTGACACGGGCCTGCTCGCGATCGATGAACAGCTCCTTGCCATCCAGGATCTCCTGCACCACTGCCGTCTGGCTCTGCTGCGCCGCCAGGGGGCGAGGCAGGGCGAAGGCGGCGATCAGCAACGCCAAAGCGAGCACATGGGGCTGCGGACGCTGGCAGAACACAGCTCTCCCGGCTCAGGTCTGGACCATTGTGACGCGATCGCCGGTGACGACCCAGCTCAGCTGGCGCAGAAGCGCACCTGCAGGGCCAGCCGGTCGGTGGGTTGCGGCAGTTCGGCGGGATCGAACGGCGCCGCATCCGCCGCCATCGCCCGCATCGCCACCGGCCGCAGGTCATGGCCCTCCACCCGCACATCCAGGGGCTGCAGAGCAGAGCGGCCCACGGCAGCCGCGAGCTCCCGTGCCTGGGCGAGCGCATCCTGATAGGCCTCACGCAGCAGGCGGGCGCGCACGGCGGGCATGGCGGCTGGATCGGCCTCGGCGGCCACCGGATTGAGACGCACGCCCTCCAGGCCGCCCACCTGGCGCACGAACTCCTGCAGCCGCTGCGGCGCCAGCTCACCGCTCACCTGCAGCGTCGCCACCACCCGCGACCCGGCACTGCGCGGTTCCGGGGAGCGCTGCCAGGTGCTGGGCGAACTGACGCGCAGCTCCCGCACGCCCAAGGCCTCCAGCCGCTGCCGCACCGCTGCAAGCCGGCGCTGCAGGGCGGCCAGGGCCCCATCGGCATCCGCGGCCTCGGCCTCCAGCCCCAGCGACACGGCCAGGCGCTGGGTGTCGCGCTTCAGCTCGGCGCTGCCGCGGGTTTCGAGCAGGGTGCCGGCGCACTGGAGCTGCACCTGCACCTGGGCCCGGGCGGGGACAGGCCCGCTGGAGGCGGCCAACACCGCAAGCACGGCCGGCAGCAACGCCCGCGGCAGGGGCAACGGTGCAGCAAAGGCCATGGCGGAGCTGGTGGAGTGGCACCAGCATGGAACCACTGGACGTGCTGCGGAGTGGCGATGGCCCTGCTGCAACGGTTGCTGCCCGCGCTGCTGGCCCTCAGCGCCCTGGGGCTGGTGCGGCTGCTGGTCCACCGCCGCCGCCTGCCGGACGTCCCCCTGGGGCTGCCCCTGCTGGCGCTGGCCAGCTGGACGCTGATGCCCTGGATCGAGGCGCTCGGCCTGCCCGCCGACTACCGGCGCTGGCTGGGGATGGCGGACGAACTGCTGCTCGGCTATGCCGCCCTGCGGCTGGGGTTGTGGCTGGGGGTGGAGCTGCCGGGCGGCCTGGGCTGGTGGCGCCGCCCGCCGGAGTTGCTGCTGCAGCTGCTGATGCTCGGCCTGGGAGCGCTGCTCACGGTGCTGGTGGTGCGGGAATCGGCCCGCTTCGATCTCGTGGGCCTGGTCACCACCTCGGCCGTGCTCACCGCGGTGCTGGGCTTCGCCGCCCAGGAAACGCTCAAGGACCTGTTCGCCGGTCTGGAGCTGCAGCTGGGGGACGACTTCGCGGTGGGCGACTGGCTGGACATGGGCCAGGGCGTGCAGGGGGTGGTGGAGAGGATCACCTGGCGTGACACCCAGCTGCGCAACCTGGACGGCTGCCGGCTGATCATCCCCAACAGCAAGATCACCGCGGAGGTGATCAGCAACCGCTCGGCCAGCGGCGCCGCCAGCAACCGTTTCGAGATCGGCCTCGACTACGGCTTCCCTCCGGCCCAGGCCCGGGCCCTGCTGGAGGAGGTGCTGCGCCAGCATCCGCTGGTGCTGGATACCCCGGCGCCGCGGGTCCGCCTGAAGGAGTTCGAGGAGAGCTCGATCCTCTACGAGCTGCAGGTGTGGCAGAAGGAGATGAACCTGAGGGCTGTGCTGGAGCTGCGCAGCGCGCTGCAGGAGCAGATCTGGTATGCCCTGCAGCGGGCTGGCCAGACCATCCCCTTCCCGGTGCGGGAGCTGCGGGCGCGCCGCCGTGAAGCCCCGCAGACCGGCAGGTCGGCCACTGCAGCCCTGGCGGGGAGCGGACTGTTCCGGGTGATGGCAGCGGACCAGCTCAAGCAACTGGCGGCAGCGGGGCAGGTGCTCACCTTCGCTCCCGGCGAGGCGATCGTGCGGGAGGGGGAGTCGGGCGACTGCCTGTACCAACTTCTGGTGGGGCGGGTGGAGGTGCTCAAGGCGGTTGGTCCTGGACGGCAGGTGTCGGTGCGGCAGCTGGGGCCCGGCGAGCACTTCGGCGAGATGACACTGCTGCTGGACCAACCGCGCAGCGCCACCGTGCGCGCCCTGGAGGAATGCCGCCTGCTGCAGCTCGACCGGCAAGCCCTGGCGCCCCTGCTGGAGGCGCAGCCGGAGCTGCTGGAGCAGCTGGCCGAACTGGTGAACCGCCGCCGGCAGGAGCTGGATCAACTGGACGAGCGCGCCAGCGAGGTGCAGGACACAGGTCTGCTCGCGACGATGCGCCGGCTGTTTCAGGCGGTGACCAGCGGCAGTCCGGCGGAGGGCTAGCCGCAGAGCTCCCATTCAGCCGGCCTGGCTGCGTTCAGCCCGCCAGGGCGCTGATCAGCTGCTCCCGCGCCTGCTCCAGCGCCCCATCCAGCCCCGCGCCATCACGGCCACCAGCCTGGGCCAGGTTGGGCCGGCCGCCGCCGCCACCGCCGCAGAGCTTGGCGATGCCGCCGATGAAGGCGCCGGCCTTGGGGCCGGCCGCGATCACCGCTTTGCCGAAGGCCGCCACCAGGATCACCTTGGTCAGATCGGCCGGGTCGGGCAGGCCGCCCAGCACCACTGCCGCCCCATCGCCCAGCTGATCGGCCAGGCCCTGGGCCGCCGTCTGCAGGCCGGTGCCATCCACGCCATCGAGGCGGGCCACCAGCAACTGGAAGGCACCCACCGCCTCCGCCTGGGCCACCACCGCCGCCGCCTTGGCTGCCGCCAGCTCGCCCCGGGCCACCGCCAGGGCCTTCTGGGTGGCCTTGAGCTCATCGGCCAGCTGGACCACGCGCTCCACGATCTCGCCGGGCTGGGCCTTGAAGCGCTCGGCCAGGGGCTTCACCACCGCCTCGCGCTCCTTCAGATAGGCCAGCACCGCCGGGCCGGCCACCGCCTCGATGCGGCGGATGCCAGCGGCCACGCCGCTCTCGCCCACGATCTTGAACACGCCGATCTCAGCGGTGTTGGCCACGTGGGTGCCGCCGCAGAGCTCCATCGACACACCGGGCACATCCACCACGCGCACCACGTCGGCGTACTTCTCGCCGAACATCGCCACGGCGCCGGCGGCCTTGGCCTGCTCGATCGCCATTTCCTGCACCACCAGGCTGTGGGCCTCACTGATCCAGCCGTTGATCAGCGCCTCGATCGCCTCCAGCTCCTCGGGCGTCACGGCGCGGGGGCAGTGGAAGTCGAAGCGCAGGCGGTCGAAATCCACCAGCGAGCCGGCCTGACCGATGCCCGGATCCACCACCTGCTTGAGGGCCGCCTGCAGCAGGTGGGTGGCGGTGTGGTTGGCCTGGGCACGGCGCCGGCAGGCCGCATCCACCCGGGCGGTGAGCAGGTCGCCCACCGCAATCTGGCCGCGTTCCACCCGGCCGCTGTGCACGAACACCGAGCGGTTGCGCGACACGCCCGCGATGCTCACGATCACGCCCGCATCCACGCTGGTCTGGTCGCCACCGCCCAGCAGCACGCCCCGATCGCCCACCTGGCCGCCACCCTCGCCGTAGAAGGGCGTCACGTCGAGCACCAGCTGCGCCTGATCACCGGCACTGGCCCGCTCCGCCGGCTCGCCGTTCACCACCAGGGCCAGCACGCAGCTGGGATGCTCCAGGGCCTCATAGCCCTTGAAGGCGGTGGCTTGGGCGACGGAGGCAACCTGATCAATGGCCTCCTGCAGGGTGAGGTCGATGCTCACCGCCGCGGCCTTGGCCCGCTGGCGCTGTTGCTCCATCGCCGCCTCGAAGCCGGCGGTGTCCACCGTGAGGCCGTGCTCCTCGGCGATCTCCTCGGTGAGCTCCAGCGGGAAGCCGTAGGTGTCGTAGAGCTCAAAGGCCTGCTCGCCGCTGATCTGCTTGGGCTTCGCCGCCAGCACCTCCGCCAGCAGCTTCTCGCCCCGCTCCAGGGTTTCCAGGAAGCGGGCCTCCTCGCGCTCCAGCTCCGCCAGGATCACCTCCTGGCGCTCCACCAGCTGCGGGTAGGCGTCCCGCATCAGGGTGATCGAGGCCTCGCCCATCGCCGTGAGGAAGGGCTTGTCGATGCCCAGCAGGCGTCCGTGGCGCACCACGCGGCGCAGCAGCCGCCGCAGGATGTAGCCGCGGCCCAGGTTGGAAGCAGTGACGCCATCGCCGATCAGCTGAGTGATGGCGCGCGCGTGATCGCCGATCACCTTCAGCGAGGTCTTGGCCTTCTCATCGAGGGCGCGGTAGTCGACCCCCGCCAGCGCCGCCGCCGTCTCGATCAGCGGGTAGATCAGGTCGGTTTCATAGTTGTTGGGCACCGCCTGCAGGATCTGGGCCATGCGCTCCAGGCCCATGCCGGTGTCGATGTTGCGGTTGGCCAGCGGCGTGAGGGTGCCCTCGGCGTCGCGGTTGTACTGCATGAACACCAGGTTGTAGAACTCGATGAAACGGCTGTCGTCCTCCAGATCGATGCCGTCGTCGCCGCGTTCGGGCTTGAAGTCGTAGTAGATCTCCGAGCAGGGGCCGCAGGGGCCGGTGGGGCCGGAGGCCCAGAAGTTGTCGGCCTCATCCATGCGGATGATCCGCTTGGGATTCACCCCCACCACGTCGCGCCAGATCGCTTCAGCTTCGTCGTCCTCACGGAACACACTCACCACCAGATTCTGCGGTGAAAGCCCGAACACCTCGGTGCTCAGTTCCCAGGCCCACTGGATCGCCTGCTCCTTGAAGTAGTCGCCGAAGGAGAAGTTGCCGAGCATCTCGAAAAACGTGTGATGCCGGGCCGTGCGGCCCACGTTCTCGATGTCGTTGGTGCGGATGCACTTCTGACTGCTGGTGGCCCGCGGCGCCGGCCGCTCCTGCTGGCCCAGGAACACCGGCTTGAAGGGGAGCATGCCGGCGATGGTGAGCAGCACCGTGGGGTCGCTCGGCACCAGCGAGGCGCTGGCCATCGGCCTGTGGCCCCGCTGCTCGTAGAACCCCAGGAAGGCCGCCCGGATCTCGGCGCCGCTGCGGGGGCATGAGGAGGTGACGGCGGCCATGGGCGAGGTCGATGCGCTTCTGCCCCATGATCGCTCAGGGTCCTGAGCAGGGTGCAGCCCAAGCGCTCTGCATCAGATAACAGCAGGCTGAAATGGCGCCGGACTGCCCCCAGGATGCCTCATCGAAAGCCCAAGAACTTGATGGTTTCTCTCTAGGAATGATGGGCCTAATAATTCATAGATCGAGATGCTTACAGCAATTCGAAGGCAATCCTTTTTGCAGCAATTGTTGACCCTCAAGTGCTGCTGTTGCGCGGCAGGTGGCGCTGCCGCAATCGGAATGGCACAACCAGTTACCGCACAGCCGATACTCGGAGATGATGGCAGGTCACTCACCTATCTCTTCAACAAGGCCCTGTTCGACGGAGCCCCAGGATCAGTCAATGATCCATCGGCAACCAAGCTGGGCGACAACTGGATGGAGGCCGTAATCAGGAATAACGGCACAGGTGAAAACGGCGCCGGTTCCGTAGAACTCACCCTTAATGCCAATCTTGATGATGCTTCCGGCGCCTTTATCAGCTCGGTTGCATTCAATCTGATTGGCACATTCTATGAACTAAATGTCACATGCAACTCAGGGGCGGCCTGCGCCACGCCGGCCTCCAATCTCAACTATGACAGTATAAACATGAGCAATAATGTACGAGGCCTTGATCTTGAGCTGCTCTTTCCTACATCAAACAGTCCACGCACGGACCGCCTGGATGGAACTGATAGCGTTTCATTCACCATCACAGGCGTTGGCTTGACGTTCAATTCTTTCAACGAGGTGAACGACACAAAGCAGGGTGGCCTGGATAAGATTTACACCGCCGCCAGGCTGCAGGGCTACGACGACGGAAGCTCCACCCTCCTTGATGGTCCTACGGAACCTGTTCCCGGCCCGTTGCCGCTACTGGGTGGGGTCGCCGCCTTCCAGGCCAGCCGGCGCCTTCGCCGCCGCCTGGCATCGGCACGCCTGGCAGCGGCCAAGCCCCCGGCCCACCGGACGACCTGATCGCTCAGCGCAGGTGGCGGGGCAGGCGCCGGCGGTAGGCCAGGAACAGCTCGCGGGCCTCGTCGCGCAGCTGCTGATCCAGCACCAATCCCTGGCCGGCCGCGACGCCGGCCACGCCGGACTGGCCCGGGGGGAACACCTCCCCCCAGTCCTGCCCCCACACCCGCTGGGAAAAACGCTCGTTGCTGGCCCCGAATCGCTGCTGCAACAGGGCCGGCAGCCGCCCCTGCCAGCCGTCGAAGCGCTCGGCCACCCAGCCCCGCTGGCGCGCCAGCTGGCGGAGCTGCTCCACCAGCCGGTTGAGGCCATGGCCGGCGATCAGCTGGTTGCGGCGCACAGGCAACCGGTCGAGCTCGCCGTTGAGCAGGTAGGCCAGCCCCAGCCCGCGCCGCCCCAGCTGTTCGTTGGCCTGCTCGGCCGGCGCGGCCCGCCAGCCCGCCACCGGCGGCGGCAGCTCCAACAGGTCCAGCAGCTGGGCGAAGGGGTCCTGCCGGCGCGGCCGGAAGGGCAAATAGCTCTGGCGCAGCCCCTCGGCCGCCAGCGGGGCAGCGAACCGCTGCTCGAAATCCAGCAGCTGGGGGGCGTGGCGGATCCAGCGCCGCCGCGCCGGCCCGCGCAGGCGGCGGCCGTCCAGCTGGGCCCGCACATAGGCCCGGAAGCTGGGGGCGCCGTAGAGCCGGCCTAGCCCGTGGGCATAGAAGGAGTTGAGCAGCTCGGCCTGGGGGCGCACGAAACTGATCACATGCAGGGCGAAACCCTGCGCGGCGCCGTGGCGAAGCAGGCGCGCCAGGGCCTGGGGGTCGCGGATCAGGGGCGCGAAGTGCTCGGCGCTGAGCAGCAGATCGCCGCTCCAGCGCCGCTGCTGCCCGAGCAGCCGCTCCAGTGCCTGGAAGCGGCCGGCCTGCAGGTCCCGGGCCAGGTGGCGGTGGGAGTGCTCCCGCCAGGGGGTGGGATAGCGCAGACCCAGGCGCTCCAGGTCGGCCCTGTTGGCGTGCAGCCGGGCCTGCAGGTAGGTGCTGGCGGTCTTGTGGGGTCCGGCGTGCAGGTGCAGGGTGCGCTCAGGCGGCCGCAACGGTCCCGGACTCATGAACACTGCAACGGGCCTGCGCAGGGCATGATCGCCCAGCAACAGCTCCAAGACGCCCCTGGGCCGCCGCGTGAGCCAGCTCCCTGCACCGCCATCCCGCCAGCAGCTGCGGCTGCAGTCGATCGCCTGGGCCCTGGGCGCCGGGCTCACCGCCCTGCTGCTCGGCCTGCCCCTGGGGCTGGAAGCGGCCCTGCGCGCCGGCGGCTGCGGGCTGTTCTACGGCCTGCTGGCCTTCCATCTGCAGCGGGTCGACCCCGATGACAGCCACCTGCAGGCCGGCCTGGTGGGGGCCGTCTGCGGTATCCACAGCCTGGGACTGCCCACCATCGGCCCCTGGCCGGCGGGCCAGGGTTGGCCGGCCGCCCTGCTGGCGGTTGCGCCAACTGTGATGATGGGGCTCATTCGTGCCTGGTTGCCGCTGGTCGGCGCCTCCCTGCTGCTGCACCTGTCACTGCAGCTGCTTCGGCACAGATCCCGCCCGGTCGCCCCCGGCGACCTGTCGGCCCGCCGGCCCTGATGACCCTGGGATGAGCCTGCTGCACGCCACCTGGCTGTTTCCCCCTGAAGGGGCGGGCGGTCGCCTGTTCCTCTGGGCGGACACCTGGAAGGTGGCCGGTCCGGTGCAGCCCGGCCACGAGGCCCCCGACCATCCCTTCGCCCTCACCACCGACGAAGTCGCCGACTGGCTGGATGACAACGGCTACTGGAGCGAGGCCCTGCGGCCTGCCCGCGCCACCCTCACCCTGCCCAGCCGCACCCAGGCCAGCCGCGGCCGCAGCAGCGCCGGCGCCAAGGGCTGGAGCGGCCTGCCCCTGCAGGCCGGCGAACCGATCCCCAGGCAGCTGGAATGGTGGCCCTGGCAGGTGGAGGGCTGGGCCCTCGATCCGGGCAGCGCCGCCGAGTGGCTGAGCGGCCTGCCCCTGGCGGCCGGCCACCCGGACATGGCCGACGACCTGCGCTGGTGGACCCACCTGCAGCGCTGGGCCCTGAGCCTGATCGCCCGGGGGCGCTGGCTGCCCCAGATCGAAGACGGCATCGCCCGCTGGCTGCCCCTGCTCAACCGCGAGGGCGACCGCCACCGCCTGGAGGAACTGGCGATCGGCATCCCCCAGGTGGCCACCTGCGCCCTCGCTGCCGGGCCGGAGGGCGATCCCGCCCTGGCCTGCCGCCGCCCGGGCAGCGGCCGACTGCGGGTGGCCAGCCTGCTGGAGGCCCTGCTCGACGGCCAGCTGCGGGCGGGCTTCAAACCGGAGGGCGAGGGCCTCGATCCGCTGCTGCTGGCCTGGCAGAAGGCCCTGGGCAAGGGCAGCGGCCAGCTGCACCTCGAGGAGGAAGACCTTGAACGGCTGATCATCGCCACCCACCACTGGCGCGAGGCCGTGGCCGGACGGGTGGCGCCTGCCCGGGCCTGCCTGGAGCTGTTCACCCCCGCCGAAGGGGAGGAGCTGTGGGAGCTGCGCTTCAGCCTGCAGGCCGAGGCGGACCCCAGCCTGCGGGTGCCGGCCGCCGTGGCCTGGAGTGCCGGCGACCGCACCCTGCAGCTGGGCGAGGTGGCCGTGCCCCAGCCCAGCGAACTGCTGCTGGAGGGCCTGGGGCGGGCCCTCACCGTGTTTGAGCCGATCGAGCGGGGCCTGGATTCCACCACCCCTGAGGCGATGCAGCTCACCCCGGCCGAGGCCTTCGTGCTGGTGCGCACCGCCGCAGTCCAGCTGCGGGACGTGGGCGTGGGCGTGATCCTGCCGCCCAGCCTGGCGGGTGGCCTGGCCAGCCGACTGGGGCTGTCGATCCAGGCCGAACTGCCCGACAAGTCGCGCGGCTTCACCCTCGGCGAAACGCTGGTGATGACCTGGGAGTTCATGATCGGCGGGGTGACGCTCACCCTGCGCGACCTGGAGCGCCTGCAGGCCAAGCGCAGCCCCCTGGTGCAGCACAAGGGGGCCTGGATCGAGCTGCGTCCCGCCGATCTGCGCAACGCCGAGAAATTCAGCGTCGCCGACCCCGACCTCAGCCTCGACGATGCCCTGCGGCTCACCGCCAGCGAGGGCGACACCTTCCACCGCCTGCCGGTGCACCGCTTTGTGGCCGGCGTGCGGCTGCAGGCGGTGCTGGAGCAGTACCACCAGCAGAAGGCCCCCGATCCGCTGCCGGCGCCGCCCGGCTTCGCCGGCCAGCTGCGGCCCTACCAGGAGCGGGGCCTGGGCTGGCTGGCCTTCCTGCACCGCTT
>Ga0208202_1000279_pt1 | contig 12306 bp, 8 predicted proteins | sample LakMenEpi27Aug08_FD_150738 | JGI IMG/M metagenome (GOLD analysis project Ga0208202, IMG submission 150738) | Freshwater microbial communities from Lake Mendota, WI - 27AUG2008 deep hole epilimnion (SPAdes) | ecosystem: Environmental > Aquatic > Freshwater > Lake > Epilimnion/Euphotic zone ... | reverse complement strand
AAACAACATTTTCTAACCAAAACCTGGCCACTGGTCAAGCTGGCGCGCACGATGATTTCGATTGGAGTGTTGACAAACGTAATTTATCAACTTACTCTTCTTCCGCTCGCGAGCAATTGGATCAACAGTACGAACAAACGTTCAAAACGGTAACAGACAACGAAATGGTCATGGGAACCATCGTAGGTCTCACCAAAACGGATGCCGTAGTGAACATCGGATATAAAAGCGATGGTTTAATTTCTCTCAATGAATTCCGCGATTTGCCAAACGTGCAAGTGGGTGATGAAGTTGAAGTATTGATTGTCGAAAAAGAAGACCGCGAAGGTGCTTTGCATCTGAGCCGCAAACAAGCTCGTCAGCAACGTGCATGGGAGCGTATTGTAGAAGTTTATAAAACCGGCGAAATTGTTACTGGTCACGTAACTTCAAAAACAAAAGGCGGTTTAATCGTAGATTTATTTGGTATGGAAACCTTCCTGCCAGGTTCTCAAATCGACGTTAAACCTGTTACAGATTACGATCAATTCGTGAACAAAACCATGGAATTTAAAGTGGTGAAGATTAATGAAGTGATTCGTAATGCGGTTGTATCTCATAAAGCCCTCATCGAAAGCGATATCGAAGCACAACGTACCGAAATCATTTCCAAACTGGAAAAAGGTCAGGTATTAGAAGGTACTATCAAAAATGTTACCGACTTTGGTGCATTCATCGATCTTGGTGGCTTAGATGGATTACTGTATATCACCGATATCTCTTGGGGTCGTGTCAATCATCCAAGCGAAGTGTTAACCAATGGCCAGAAATTGAATGTGGCTGTATTGGATTTCGATGATGAGAAAAAACGTATTTCATTAGGTCTGAAACAATTGACGCCTCATCCTTGGGATGCTTTACCAGAAGGTATCCTGGACGGTAACAAAGTGAAAGGTAAAGTCGTTAATATTGAAGATTATGGCGCATTCCTCGAAATCGAACCAGGTATCGAAGGTCTTGTCCACGTTTCAGAAATTACCTGGAGCAATCAACCAATCAATGCCAAGGAATTCTTTAAAATGGGCGACGAACATGAAGCCATGATCGTTTCTATTGATAAGGATGAACGTAAAATGAGTTTGTCTATCAAAAAACTCACGAAAGATCCATGGGAAGAAATTGAAAACAAATTTGCCGTTGGCTCTCAACATACCGGTTTGGTGAAAAACCTGACTCCTTATGGCGTATTCGTTGAACTGGAATCAGGGATCGGCGGTATGATTCATATTTCTGACCTGAGTTGGGTCAAACGTTTTAACCATCCGAGCGATTTTACCAAAGTAGGTGAAAATCTGCAAGTGATTGTTTTAGGAGTGGATAAAGAAACCCGCAAACTTTCTCTCGGTCACAAACAAATCGAAGAAGATCCATGGAACACTTTTGAAAGTATATTCCCGATTGGTTCAATGCACGATGGTGTGATGATTCGTAAAGAAGAAAAAGGTGGTATTATTCAGTTACAATACGGCTTGGAAGCATTTGCACCAACCCGTCACCTGAAAAAACAAGATGAAAAAATGATTGCCGTTGACGAAACCAATCAGTTCATGATTTTAGAATTCGATCGCAACGAAAAACGTATCATGGTCTCTCATTCAAAAGTTTGGGAACAAAATATCGAAGAAGAGAAAGAAGCCGCTCGTAAAGAAGCAGGTATCGAATCAGACAATACCAAGAAAGCTGTGAAGAATATCCAATCTAAAGTTGAAAAAGCAACTTTGGGTGATATCGGGGCACTGGCTGATTTAAAGAAAAAGATGGAAGGCAACGAAGGTGCTTAATCCATTGATTGAATCTTAAAAAAGAGGTCCTGTTTGGGCCTCTTTTTTTATGCGGGTCATTGAGCAACTTCTGCCATCAAACAAATGTTCGGTCCATTCGGATGTGAGGCGACATCATCGAAAAATACATGCACCTGACTTAAACCGCATTGCGCTAATATATGTAACAGGGCATCTTTCGTAATCCATCTGCAAGTTTCCGCTGTTCCACCACAAAAACCATCCCATCCCAAAGCATCAGTATAGGAATACTCATATTCGTCGTATTCATATCCCCTGAATGTTTGTCGATGTTTACGCTTTATTTTATTCTTTAATACCGGATGTTGATCAATCATTTCCGGAATCGCATAATGGGTCCAGATAAAAAGTCGATTGGAAATACGACAACATGACTCCAAAAATACCGATGGCTGCATCATATGATATAAAATGCCGCTGGCCACACATAAATCAAACCGTTCAGTACAATCCCGTAAATAGGCCATGACCTCTCCATGCAGAAAGCTGGTTCGATTCAATTGATACAATTCCTTGACCAATAAACATTTCAAAAAGGCCCGGGAATTGGCCTCTACTGCCGTAATATGTTTCGCTCCGGCCTGGTGCATCATATAAGTATGCCCCGCTTCCAGAGGCCCCAACTCCAATATATTTTTCCCGTATAAGGGATAAAACTCCTGAAGCATCTTGATACGCTGATCGTCAAATAAAGCAGCTTGTCCGCCAGTTAATGTTACTCCACCTAAAGCAGGTAGGGCCGATGACCATTCTCCCGCAAACAAATCAATGCAGGTTTGAGGTTCAGGCTTTTTGAGCGTGTATTGGTCTAAAATATTTGTTTTGACGGACATATCACAAAGATGCAGACTTATTGCCGACTCTGCAAGAACCTCACTCCTCGGTTTCTCTTCTTCGGAAGTGGCTTTCAAGCATTGACCATTTTTTCACCAACATTGGTTTACCTTTGCGCCTTTCATGAAAGTTCTGATTCACTATTTATCCCGGTATAAGTCGCTTGTACTAGTATCTTTTTTATTAGCAAGCCTCAATACAGGTTTCTCTCTCTGCGACCCCATCGTTTATGGTTGGCTCATCGATAAGGTTAAAACAGCTATGGATATTAACCCCCGACAAATTGCCGAGCACGATTATTTGTGGATGGTCATGACATATATTCTGGGGTTGATTGGTGTTGCCATGGCTTCCCGTATCGCGAAGGCATTTCAGGATTATACCGTGAATTCAGTCATCCAGAAATTTGGTGCTGATGTTTATACGGATGGCCTCAAACAAGCTTTGCAATTGCCTTATCAGCAATTCGAAGATCAACGCAGTGGTGAAACCCTGGCTGTATTGGAAAAAGTACGCACGGATAGCGAGAAGTTCATGATGCTGTTTGTGAATGTCGTTTTTTCCTCCTTTGTGAGCATTGTATTTGTAATAGTTGCAGCGGCCATTATCTTCCCCCCAATTATTTTGGTGTATACCATTGGTGCTGTTCTTCTCTCTTTTTTGATGGGCGTACTGAGTAAAAAAATTAAACTCATCCAACGTAGTATCCTCAAAGAAACCACCGCATTGGCCGGCGCAACCACGGAAAGTTTACGAAATATTGAACTCATTCGTAGTCTAGGATTAACAGCTCAGGAAATACGTCGATTAAATCTTTCCACTTTTAAAATCCTGAAACTGGAACTTAAAAAAGTTAAAAGTATTCGCGCCTTGAACTTTATTCAGGGCACTTCAGTGAATTTTTTGCGGCAATGTATTGTGTTTACTTTGTTCTATATCCTGTTTCATAACTACATCACCCTCGGACAAGTTTTTACTTTTCAATTTTTTTCCTTCTTCATTTTTGCGCCATTACAAGAATTGGGCAATGTGATATTGGCTTATCGGGAAGCCGAATCATCTCTCGAAAAATTCGACAAATTGATGAATGCCCCGGTTGAACCCCGACCTGAAAATCCGGTTACCATCAAGGACATTGAGTTATTACAGTTTGATCAGGTTTCATTTAAACATCAATCTGCCAAACAACATGCCCTCCACCAAATCAGTTTTGAAGTAAAAAAAGGAGAAACCATTGCTTTTGTAGGCCCATCCGGCTCTGGAAAAACCACCTTGGTTAAACTCCTTGTGGGTTTGTATCGACCTGAAGAAGGCGCTGTTTATTATAATGGCATTCGTTCAAAAGACCTGGATATTGAAGGCTTCCGTGCACAAATTGGCTTTGTCACCCAGGACACCCAGCTATTCTCCGGCAGTATTCGTGAAAATCTCGCCTTTGTTTACCCGAGAGCCAGCGAAACAGATATGAAGAATGCCCTCCTGAAAGCCTCTGCCCACAATCTCCTCAACAGAGCCGAAAATGGCCTGGATACAGTGATTGGTGAAGGGGGCATGAAAATATCCGGCGGCGAAAAACAACGGTTGTCGATTGCGAGAGCATTGTTGCGTCAACCACGTTTGTTGGTTTTTGATGAAGCAACCTCGGCCCTGGATTCATTGACCGAAGAAGCCATTACCCAAACCGTGAAAGAAATTTCCAACAATAAAGAACAAATCAATATCCTCATTGCGCATCGTTTGTCGACCATCATGCACGCGGATCGGATTTATGTTTTGGAGCGAGGAAAAATAGTTGAAACCGGCGCACACCAACAATTGGTCGATGAAAAAGGCCTGTATTATGCGATGTGGCGCCAACAAATTGGGGAACGTCAATTAGAAACTTCTGAAATTTAAAACGATGAATAAAACGGAAAAAGCACCCAACCGGTTGCTCAGTATGTTACAAATGAAATGTCCGAATTGCCACAAAGGACCGCTGTACAAAAACAAAAGTGTATGGCCACTCAATAAAATGATGGATATGCCGGACAATTGCCCGGTTTGCGGCCAGAAATATGAAATTGAGGTTGGTTTCTGGTATGGAACCGGCTATGTCAGTTATGCTTTGAGTGTCGGACTCATCGCTATGTTGGCGATCGCTTATGCGGTTTTAGTGGGGTTCTCCTGGAAAGATAATTCAATTTTTATTTTTATCGGTGTTATGATTGGTGCCTTAGTCATCATGCAACCATGGATTATGCGTTATTCAAGAGTGCTGTATATCTATGTATTCGTCAAATACGGTCGAGGTCAAACGCTGAAAAGCAGTGAATAATTCATGACTTCCACCTTATAAAGTCTTTCAATCACAGCGTTTTTTAATTTTTGGGGGGGCGGGCCATACCAAAAATGTCTTTCGTGCGTTCAGAAAAAAAACCATGGCCGAAATCACGCTTAAACCCGGAAAAAAAGCATTGCCCCGCATCGACCTGACACCGATGGTTGACTTGGGTTTTCTCCTCATCACCTTTTTTGTTTTCACGACTTCTCTGAACGAACCACGTGGAATGACCATTCAAATGCCGGCAGAAGGAGATGGCACCGCCATTGGCCATCATGTAGCAATGACCGTATTACTGGGGCCCAGCCACCAGCTGCTTTATCTGACTGGTGAAGATGCGCTCAATGAAAAATGGGAACTGGCTACCAAAGTTGGATTCCAAAAAACCGGTTTCAGAAAAGCCCTGCAGGATCATCAACAATTTGTTCAAAATGCCATCAAACAAGGGCTTCGGGGCGCCAAACCCGATGATAAAGCCTTTATTTTAATTAAACCTGGGCAAGAATCAAAGTATGAAGATCTGATCAGTGCGTTGGACGAATTACAAATCAATGGCATTTATCAATATGCACTCATGGATATTAGCCCCCGGGAAGAAGCTGTTTTAAAAAATCGTATCTGATTCAGTATTTGGGTTTTGTATATTTGTTGCGTGCCCATTTCAGTTGTCATCATCACCTATAATGAAGAGCGTAATTTGCCCCGAACCCTGGAGCAACTCCGCTGGTGTGATGATGTGATAGTCGTCGATAGTTACAGCCAGGACCGAACCCTTGAAATTGCCCACGCTTTTCAATGTCGTGTCGTTCAGCAGCGCTTTGAGGGGTATGGGCTACAAAAAAATCATGGTATCGCTTTGGCCAAACATGATTGGGTGCTCAGCATCGATGCTGATGAAGTACTCAGTCAGGAATTACAACATGAACTTCAACAACTCGATTTAGCCCATTCTGATTATCAGGGTTATTTCGTTTCCATTCGGCATGTATTTATGAATAAGGCATTTCGATATGGGAAAGGAAGCGCTTACCCCAAACTCAGGCTCTTCCACAAAAAAACCGGACAATACAATCTGGATCAGGTGCATGAAAAGGTTGTTTTAAATGGCCCGACGACTCATCTCAAAGGACTTATTCTTCATCACAGCTACCACGATTTATCACATTTTGTTCGTAAGATGAATGATTATAGTGAACGAGCTGCCATCCAAATGTTTCAACAAGGAAAAACAAACTCGTTATTGGGCATTTTGATGAAAATACCATTCTACTTTTTTAAATATTATTTCCTGAATCTGAATATCCTCAATGGGAAGGCCGGATTTATCTGGAGCTGGCAAAGTACCTGGTATCATACTTTGAAATACTTAAAATTATATGAAATGAATCGGCAATCATCCAAAGGATCCAATAAGGGTGATTCATTGATTCAATAGCCTGCCTGTCATACTCAAAACATTTCAAATCAAATCCCACGACAGAAGCTTACCTTTGTGCGGTGAATCGCATCCTGCGTCAGGTTATTGCTGCTTTTTTATTGATTGGGTTCAGTACTTATCTGATTCCCAAGGAAGTATTGCACGCCTTTACCCATCACCATGATTCAACACATGAAAAACATTCGGGCACAGGTCTTCGGATTGAATCAGAGCATCATCACTGTAGCTTACTACAATTCGATCAAACACAAGATTATAGTGACTTTCAGTTGACAGCACCTCTGGTAGTTACTGACTTGAGTGTTCAAAATCCGGCGCCTTTTGTTCACTTCATTTCGGCTTTTAGCAAGGCAATTTCCAACCGGCATTCCGGAAGAGCACCGCCATCGTCTCTCATCTGAGTCGAGGATTCAGCACCATTTTTTTCTTTTCAACTCCGATGATGCCTCGGGGTATCTTTTCATGATTGATTTATTTTAAAAAATTTGAAAACACTTCTCTTTGTGTTTTTGTGCAGTACCCAATTACTCGCACAACAAAAGGATTGCACCTTGAGCTTATCCGGTTTAGTACTGGATAAAGCCAATGGTATGCCTGTACCGGATGTGACCGTATTTCTGGCTGAAGTTGGTCGAGGTGCGCATACAGACAGTTTGGGTCAATATCACATCGACCATATTTGTCCGGGTACCTATCAATTGGTCTACCGACATCTCAATCACGAGGCGATTCGTGAAAAAATAAATTTGAACCAATCTACTGAAAAGACCACCTATATTGACTGCCATACCGATACCCTGCATGAAATCACGGTGAAAAGAAACCGTATTCATTGGGAAGCGACAACCGTTTCAAATACCATTCAAGGCGCCGACCTCTTTGCCGCCAATGGGTTGAATCTTGGTAAGGCCCTCGAAAAAGTGAATGGTGTAACCACCCTGAATACCGGAAACAACATCAGCAAACCTGTGATCCGCGGCATGCATAGCAATCGGGTGCTCATCATCAACAATGAAATCCGACAGGAAGGGCAACAATGGGGCAATGAACATGCACCGGAAATTGATCCTTATCTGGCACACTCCATCACGGTCGTTAAAGGTGCACAAACCATTCGTTATGGCAGCGATGTGATGGGTGGCGTGATTTTAGTTCAGCCCGAAAACATGGCGAATATCCGAAGACCCAAACTAGAATGGAATAGTATGCTGATGAGCAACGGAAGATTGTTGAATAACACGATGCTGCTTCAGGGGCCAGTTGCTAAATTACCCGGACTCACCTATCGTTTTCAAGCCACGTATAAACGAGGAGGTAATCAAAAAACGCCGGAATATTTTCTGAAAAATACAGGCGTACGGGAGCTTAATTACTCGGCTGCTGTAGGTTACAGTTTGAAGAATTGGAATCTTGAACTCTTTTACAGCCGTTTTAATACCCATATCGGTATTTTTTCGGGTTCGCACATTGGTAATCTTACCGATTTATACAATGCTTTTCAATCGCCAAAACCTTTGGATAGCGCCGGTTTCAGTTATTCCATTGATTTGCCCTATCAATTGGTGAATCATCAATTGTTCAAAACCATGCTTACACGCCAAACGCCATGGGGACTGCTAAAAATGGTATACGGCTTTCAAAATAATATCCGGAAAGAATTTGATCGCACCCTGCAATCCAAGCAAGATGACGGGACTTACAAACCGGCGCTTTATTTCGATTTGCGTACTCATACCATGGATGTTTCGTTTGATATGAAACCGATGTGGCGATTAAGTCGCATTATTGGTATCCAATCCATGTACCAGAATAACAGCTATTTTGGCAACTATTTTATTCCCAACTACGATAAACGACAGGCTGGAATTTATTGGGTTGAAAAATATCACCGTCGCTCATTTTCGATGGAAGCCGGATTACGATACGACATTCATCAATTTGATATTCGCAAATGGGAAAATCAGGCGCTCATACAACCCAACAGATTGTGGTATGGACCGGCAGCGAGTTTTGCCGCACGCTATCAGTTTCCTTTATTAACCCTGCATCTCAATGGGGGCACCACGTGGCGGGCACCATTCGTGAATGAATTATATAGCAATGGGGTTCATCACAGCGCTGCTTCATTTGAAATCGGCGATAGCTTGCTCAAACCTGAACGTGGTTGGAATGCCTCCTTGACCCTGGATTTAAACCTGATCAAAAAATCAGAAAATGAGCTCACTTTTTTTATCCATCAAATTAACAATTTTATCAATTTGCAACCCGTCTTCCCGGCTACACTAACCATTCGCGGCGCATTCCCAACTTTCCAATACCAACAGGTGGATGCTCGTTTTTATGGGGTGGAATACGCTTCTGCATCACAACTTCACGCTCGTGTTGATAATCATTTTAAAGCGAGTTTGATTCTGGCAGATAAGCTAAATGGTGGCGGTTTTCTGGCAGGCATCCCACCTGCGCGCTTGCAGGATGAAATTGAAGTTATTCTCTTGGATAAAAATAGGTCCAAACTCACCGGAATGCTATCTGGGTCTTATACATTCCGACAAAATCGTTTGCGTACCAACGATGATTATGTCGTTCCACCACCGGCGTATTTTTTAGTGAATACGTCATTGAGTGGCTTTTTTTACAGGTATGCCATTCCGTTTCGGGTGGAAATGGGATGCAACAATGTTTTTAATACCACCTATCGTGATTACCTCAACCGCAACAGATATTTTGCCAATGAAACAGGTCGAAATATTTATCTCAAATGGTCGGTTCCGGTATCTCTTCAAAAAGAAGAGCCCCACGAACAACTCATTCAAGTCATTCAACAATCTTAAAAAACAAAAACAATGAAACTTTACAAATTTTCCATCAAACAAACTTTAACGATTGCAGCCCTTTTATTCGGCGCAATGCTGGTATTTAATGCCTGTCGGAAAAACGACCCGACACCCCCGAATCCCAATGAGGAGGAGTTAATCACAACCGTCAAAATAACTTTTACCGATTCAGCGGGGGTACAACCTACTTTTTCAGCGCAATACAAAGATCTGGATGGAGATGGTGGAAATGGCCCATCTGTATTCGATACCATCCGCTTAAAACCCAATACCACTTATCTGGCTCAAATATTATTACTCGATGAGAGCAAATCACCGGCCGATACCATTTCGAATGAAGTTTTGGAAGAGGGCGATGAGCATTTATTCTGCTTTGATATAAACGGAGTAACTTGCTCCGTGCAACGAACCGATTCTGACGGCACCTTTGAAATAGGTTTAAACTCTAAATGGAAAACGAACACAGCCGGAAATGGAACAGCACAAATTCAATTAAGACATCAACCCGGCACCAAGGACGGAACTTGTACGCCGGGTTCTTCCGATATTGACCTATTATTTCAGTTCAAAGTTCAATAGTGCTCACCACCATGTTTTTATTAAATGCCGGAAAATTTTCTCCGGCATTTTTTTTATATCACTGCAAAATCATTCCGCGAAATCCTTTTCATGTCATGAAGCCAGCCATTCGCAAAGGTGTTGGCCGGATTTGTCCTTGAAATTGTATGTTTAACCGCATTCATCAAAAAATCAAATACCCGATAAGAACAGAAACTTGTTGCCCCCCCGATCCTGGTTTATCTTCGAAATTCTCAAAAAATCATTGCATGAAAAAATGGATTTTATCTGCATTTGCTTTCCTGGCAATCCAAACATATGCCCAGGATATGCATAACCACGATGCGAACCCAAACCTGAGCCCATATCTCGAAGCGGCGAAATATACCAGTGGCCTCAGTAAAAAACACCTCTATCAACAAACTGCCTGGAAACAATTTCAGCAAAACTATCCGGATTGGGGTGCGAGTATGGATTATTATACCGGATTACCTCACCGGGCCTTTGGCACACCCATCAACTATGCGCCTGGAGGAATGGATCCATTGTTAAAAGCCAAACTTTTTCTGCAAAATGAATTAGGCGGTTTTCAATTGCCCCTGTCAGAATTTGTAGTTACCCGACAACTTAATGATGGAAAATACATCCATATCGATTTTAAACAAATTCATGCTGGCATGGAAGTTTTGTGGAGCAGAACAACAGTGCGCATGAGTCAGGATTTAAAAATCTGCCTCTTCGGAACAGATGCCCATCGCAATATTCCGGCCTTAACACCCGCAATCAGTGAAAGCCAGGCTATCCAAGCTGCTGTACAGACTATCACAACCACTGTGGTCAATACAGAAGTGCAGAGTGCACTGAAGATATTCCCCCTTCCCAAAGAAGGTAAATATGATTACCGGCCAGTATATGCGGTAACCGTGCATACCCAAGACGACAAAATTACCCCCGGTAAATACCTCACTTATGTAGATGCCATCAATGGTGAGATTTTGTATCGCCAAAATAAGGTGGTTCATGTGGGTTTTGATGTAAAAGCCAATTTATATCCGACCAATCTTTTTGCGCCATTGGCCAACCTTCCTTTAAAAAATTTATTGGTGAATGTAAGCGGTACCAATTATTATACGGACCTGTTGGGTAACGTCGTTGTTCCGGGTGCCGGACCTGTAAATCCTACGATTACTTTATCAGGTAAGTTCATCAAGATTGTTACAGGTGCCAACGGGACTACTTCTCCAACTCACTCAACGACCAATGTCAACAATGGAGATATCGTCGATTTCCCGCATAGCTCCCCCAATGCCACGGAACGACACATGACCTGTTACTACCACGCCAATGAAATTCACGATCACATGAAAATGCATCTCCCGAATTTTACGGCTATGGACAATCCATTAACCACTCGTGTAGATCGTACAGATGGTAATTGTAATGCATTTTATGACGGAAGTTCGATTAATTTCTATACGACCGCCAATGGCTGTAACGCTCTTTCACTCGTCAGTGATGTGATGTATCACGAATATGGACACGGCATCACCAATGTATTTTGGGATGATCAAGGTACAAGTTTCGACAATGGCGGTATGGGCGAAGGATACTCGGATGTATGGGCCATGAGTATCACAAAATCTCCACTAATTGGACCTGGCTTTTTTATTGGGCAGCCGAATTCAACCATCCGTCGCTATGATGTCAATCCAAAAATTTATCCGCAAAATTTAGTTGGTCAGGTGCATGCAGATGGTGAAATCATCGCAGGTGCCTGGTGGGATTTTGCACAAGATATGATTTCCGGTTCTGTGACCGCTTCTGAGGCAATTGATACGATGGCTCGTATTTTTTCTGATTCACATTATGGTTTGGCCAATGGCCCGGATGGTCAGGAAGGTCAGGTTTACCATGATATCCTCATTGATGCTTTGCAATACGATGATAATGACGCTAATCTCAACAATGGCACTCCACATTTCTTACCAATTGTGAACGGTTTTGCGGCACATGGCATTTATTTATTGAGTGATGCTGAATTGGACCATAACGAACCAGGTGTAGTGAACGCCGGTTCTACCATTAGCTTGCAGGCAGATGCAACGGTTAATTTCCCTGCATTTTTGGGAGATGTAAAAATGTTCTTCCGTGAAAGAGGAACTACCGCTTTGGATTCATTGCTGATGACGAAAAATGGTAACATCTTCACGGCAAACTTTCCACAGAATGCCGGTCCGAAAATTTACGAATATTATTTTAATGTGTATGATAATGCCAATACCCTATCGGCCTCTTCTCCTGAACAGGCCCGTTTCGGAATTTCTTCTACACAACGAAACTTACCGCATTTCCTGATCATCGGTTACAAACAGGTCTATTTACAGGACTTTGAAAATGCATTAAGTGCAAATTGGTTTGTTGGAAATGTGGCTGGCGATAATGCAACTGCTGCAGGTAGATGGATTGTGGCTGCTCCGG
>Ga0208202_1000278_pt1 | contig 12313 bp, 19 predicted proteins | sample LakMenEpi27Aug08_FD_150738 | JGI IMG/M metagenome (GOLD analysis project Ga0208202, IMG submission 150738) | Freshwater microbial communities from Lake Mendota, WI - 27AUG2008 deep hole epilimnion (SPAdes) | ecosystem: Environmental > Aquatic > Freshwater > Lake > Epilimnion/Euphotic zone ... | reverse complement strand
CCTCTGCTGGCACACCCCGTCTTCTGCGAGGAACTGATGGGCTTCCCAACAAACTGGACCGACTGCGAGCACTTGGGAACGCAGTTGTTCCTCAGGTTGCCATGATCCCGCTGGCAAGGGTTCTGGACATTCACCAGCAAGACGCGCCAGAGCTGTTGCTTGAAATGCTGGAATGTCGGCGTTGGCGATGACCGCGCCGGCAAGTCAGGCCTCTGCGTAAATCCTTGTGCGGCAGACTTCCGCGCCTGCGTTGGGGTCAACCTGAACCAAGAACGCAGTCACCTCGGTCTGGCCTGTGAACTTGCGATCGAACTGCCGCATGCAGCTGGATGCGGTCTGCTGATTGGTAACGGCTTGGCCGTCAACTTCGACGTAGTAGAGGGGGCAGAGTGCGCGGGTCATGGCTGTCGGAGTGGTAGCGGAGCTCTCTGCCCCTGTGTTCATACATTAGCGCATCCGTTACGGTCCCGCGTGCCACCACCCGACCAGTTCACGATCCGTCACGTTTCCGGCGCTGTGCCCGCCTGACCCGCTCGACCCGATCGGCCCTGCCCTCAGGCGTTAGCCGGGTCCAGCACCGTGAGCAGAGCGGGCCCCGTGCGCCGGTGTGCGTGATGCCGCAGGCTGGGCAGACAGGGCGGGGGGCCGATGGCAGGCGGCCGGCCTGGCGCTCTCGCCAGCGGCGCTGGCGGTCGGCGTTGGTCGGGTCAGGCATCGGCGTTTTCTTCGTCATCGTCTTCGCTCCATGGTTCGTAAATTCCATACATGAAGTCGATGATGCCGGTCCATGTAAGTGAGCTTCCTTCTCCTGTTGTGACGTTTAGGTTGCCAACTTGGTTCGGATAGATGCGGGCGTCGAGTGGAAGCGACTGCAAGATTTCGATCATATCTTTGGCGCTGATCCATTTACCTGTTTCGTCTTTCATGGCATGTAATGCGGTGGAGTGGTTGCCGGGGTGAGCCCCCGGCGGGCTGGGGTGGCTGTCAGGCGGGCTGCAGTTCGGCCCACACCTGATCAGCCAGCTGCTGGTGAGTGCCTTCACCGAACATGGCGTCCAGTGCTTTGCGGGGGCTGATGCCGCTCTCAACCATGGTTTTCATCACCAGGGCAATTGCCTCCTGACGGGTGCAGCCGGTTTCGGTGATTGCGTAGTTAAGAGCTTCGATGATGCCGGGGTGGGTAGCGGTCATGGCTGGCGGCGAGTGGCGGTGGAACCTCTCGGCTCCGATGCACATACCTTAGCGCGTCCCTTATGTCGTGGCGACCATCAGGGCGGCCAGTTCACAATCCGTCACGCTTGCGGCGCTGAGCTCGTCTGACCCGCTCGGAGTGGGCTGCCTTACCCTCCGGCGTGAGGCGCTCCCAGCAGCTGGCGCACAGGGCGCCATGGGCGCCACGGTGAACCTTGCCGCAGGCAGTGCAGCAGGGGCGCTCCACAGGCGGCAGGCGGCCTGCCTGGCGTTCTCGCCAGCGGCGCTGGTGTTCGGCGTTGGTGAGGGCCATCAGGCGGCCACCGCCCGATAGCGCGGGCCCTTGTCGATCACTGACCAGGTGGCGTCACGCTTGGCGTTGCGGCGATCGGCTTCCGCTTGGCAGCCTTCGAGAGTGGCGTAGCGGTTGACGGTGTACCACTCAGGGCCGCCGTCGATGGTGTTGTAGAGGGCTTGGAGCAGAGCTGCAGGGGGCATGGTGGGATGGCGATGGAGTAATTGCCGGGTGAGCCCCCGGCGGGCTGGGGTGGGTTAGGCGATGAGCTCGCGAACGGGAGTATTTTCCACGCTTGCTGATGCGCTGCCGGCCCAGTAGGCCAAAAAACGGCTGTTCTGGTCCGCCCAGGACTGGGCGCGTTCGCGAGTCTTGAAAGAGCAGCCTAGGCAGCTGACTCCAGCAAACACGCTGTAGCAGCGGCCGGTCTTGCGAATTTCAACGGAAGGAGTGGCAGTGGTCATGGCTGGCAGTGAGTGGCGGAGCGCTTCGGCTCCTGTCCCCATACCTTAGCGCGACCCTTACGGTGTGGCGCGGTAGGTCGTGGCCGGTTAATGGATTGTCACACTTCGCCCAGCAGCTCGCGGAACTGCTCCAGGCTCATCACCACAAACTGCTCAGCCGGGTCCGTGGTGCCCTTGCGCTTCACCACCAGGGCATGGAGGCGCTTCCCGGCGTTGACCTGCTGCTCCATCGCATCGCGCAGCCAGGCGCCGAGGGACAGGGTGCGGCAGCACTTCGCCTGAATTGCGCAGCTCGGTGTCCAAAGATCCCCGCGGTCGAGGGTGGCACCGGCAGGGATGCGCTCGCAGGGCATGCGCTCCGCCAGGTAGTCAGCGATCAGCCGCTCAAAGGCCGAGCCCTTGCGTTTCTGGGGGTTGGCCATGGATCAAGCGCCGAGACGTGCGGCGAGTCGCTGCAGAGCAGTCTGAGGGCAGCAGCTGCTCTCCACCTCGCTGCCGTCGGGCAGGTAGATCGCGTTGCGCTGGTACGGCTCCAGCGTGAGGGGCGGGCTGTAGCTGGGAATAGGCAGCGGCGGCACCCACTCGCGGCGCCACCAGGCCACCACGGCGCCACCCAGTAGCACTGCACGCTGAGCCTCGCCGGGGTGGGCCTGCGGGTCGGTGCGGGGCAGCCAGTCGCCGAACGTGAACGGGCAGGGCCGCAGGGGCGCCGCTGCGGGGGCTGCAGGCGATGGGGCAGGTGTGGGCACCGGCGGCGCGGTCGAGGCGCCTTCCTGGGCCACGGCGGCGCGCAGCTGCTGCAGGACGTTCACGGCATGGCGGCGGGTAGGGGCATCCTACCGCCAATTGCACCCATCAGCACCAAGCAACCGGATTTCGGAGGGTTGAAGTGGTTTTGGGACATTTGGGACATTTGGGACAGCGCTGTCCCAAAGCAGAAACCGCACCAGCACTGGCAGGTTGTCCGTGTTTTGGGACTTTGGGACACCTCTAGGGACATTTCCATCCATACCCATAGGACTAGGTACTAATACTTAAATAAATAATAGAAAAGGTATTTTCTTAGGGGCTGTCCCAAAGTCCCAAAACCTGCCCAGATCCGTTGCGCCGCAGTCGATTTGCTCTGGGACACTTCTGTCCCAAACTGTCCCAAAAGTCCCAAAACGCTGCAGCCTGGCCCATGTGGGCACCCTCCCCAGCGCCTGAAACCGCAGGCAGGGACAGGCCTACCGCTGCATGGGACAGCCGCGCAGCAGCTTTGGGACGTGTCCCAAAAGGGCGTCAGTTCAACTGACACCCTCAGTTGAAATGAGGGTGGCCGGGATTTGCGGCCACGGTGCAGCAGTGCTGCTCAGTCGCCAGGCGGCACCCACTCCACGGCCTTGCCTTTGCGAACCACCTGCCCGCAGTCGGGCGTCTCGGCCACCACGGACAGCAGCCAGGTGCGCACCTCAGCGGCAGGGGTGCGGCGCGCCGGCAGGCACCATGCTCTGATCTGCGCTTGAGGCACGGGCCGGCTGCCGTGACTGCGGCGCCACTCGCGGCCCTTGTCGAGCAGCCGCTTGATCGCCCCACCGGCACCTGTTCGCACCGGGCCGAGCACCTTGTCCCGCTCACGGGCGAAGAGGGCCGTGAAGATGATCGCGGCGCGGATCACGTCTTCAGGGATGGGGGTGTTCAGGCTTAGCCCTGCAGAGGCCTGCCTGATCGCGTGAATGGCCAGGGCAATGCGGAGGGTGGCGCCGCGCTGCTTGCCCCAATACTGCCGGTCGGATGGATCGCTGGCGGCGAACTTAAACGACTCCGCCTGTCTGACCCACTGAACCATCGTGGCCTTGGCATCCTCGGCCACGGTGATAATGATCGGCTCGCCATCTTCGCCGATGGGCAGCTTTGATGCGGCCGCATCCACCTGCTTGTAGAGGTTGGTGATCGCGGGGGCAATCAGCACGGTCGAGTCCTGATAGTCGTAGGCCCACTCGCCTAGGTCGAACATCAGGAAGCGGCTCCACAGTCCGTCAGCGTCCGCCATGCCCTCATTGGCATCGGCGTCCGCTTTCCACAGGCCTTCGAGTCGTGCCGGCTGCAGGCTGCCGAACAGGGAGACGGCAGGGTTGGGCACGAAGATCGAATCGCGCCCCACCCGGTCGGTGATGATCTGCTCCCCGGGGTAGAGGCTAAGCCACTTCGCCCGATCGCTGCGGTTCGGTGCGCGGCACAGCTGAGAGAACCACCCGGCGAGCTCATCGTGCACGGCCAGTAGGCCTGGATTGGATCCGTTGCTGAGGATCATCTCGATCCGCTCAAAGGTGGCATCGCTGACCAGCAGGTGCCGCAGCTCGGGTTGAGGGTTCTCCGCCAGGAACTGGGCCATGGGATCACCACCGGCGCCACCTGACTCAGAGGCCGCAGCCTTCGCCTCTCGCTCCGCCTGGGCCCGGCGATGCTTCCAGTCCGAGAGGGCATCAGCGTGCCGCTTGCGTTCTTGCGCCTGCCACGGCTTGAACGCCTGCATGGTGGTCGGGCCGGAGGTTGGCGACTTGCCGGAGCTGGCGGTAGCGATGTTGGCGCCCCATAGCACACAGGCCTCCTTCCATGCGTGGGTGGGCGTCATGGCCACCCTGACCCGATTGCCGATGACAGAGCACACGCTGCAGAGGATCGGCAGCAGGAAACCGCAGGGCTTGAGGGTCTGCTCCTTGGCGTAAGTGTTGATGAAGCTGGCCAGGCCAGGCGGGAATGCCAGATCGATCGATGCCAGATCAGCGGCCGCGGCCACGTCGCGGTAGTTGCGGATTTCAACCGCGAGCTCTTGGCGCTCGATGTCATCGCCCTCTTCATCCGGCTCCAACTGCCACGGCGGCAGCTCCACCGGCGCATCAGGCGGGATGAACTGCTCGCCGTTGAGGGGTGGGGTTGGTGGGTCAGGCTTCGGCTTGGGCTTGTCGATCACGAACAGCGAGCGCTCGCCGAAGCTGTCGTGATCCTCGGTGCGGACATAACCCCAGGTGCGGCCATCGTGGCCGGTGACCGTCTCGCCCTTTTTGCTGCAATCAGGGGCTGATTTCGTCTCGCCGTGGCAACACCAGACCGAATCGCCGTCCTGATGGATGCTGCAGGCGCCGGAGTGGTCGCGGCCGCACATCGGACATGGCTGCCGCTGGCTGCTGTTGCGCCAGGTGCCGGATGCGCCGCTGTAGCTGCGCGGCCCGCGTGTGACCTGAGGCGAGATTGAGCGTCGTGTTTTCGGCCGCAGTGGTCGATCGCCGCAGAAGACGCCCTGCAGCAGCGCGAACCATTCAGCCGGCAGCGGCTGCGCATCGGCAGGTGGCCGCCCAGCCCAGGCGTACTGGTCGTCGTTGTCGGTGAAGTGAGATTCCTTGGTGTAGTGCTGGCCCAGCACCACCACCTGAGTGCTGTGCTTGGCAAAGACCGCGAACTCCTCGCCCTTGTCATCGGGCCCACCTTCGCCAATGCCGACCTTCACGGTCTTACCGCCGGCGGCAAGGATGGCCTTCTGCTCAGCGGTGACGGTGTAGACCAGCTTCAACCGGTCGCTGTTGCCGGTGCGCACGATGCGCCAGGTGTCGGCTGTGTACGGATCGCAGCCATGCTGCTGGCAGAACGCCGCGGCCCTCGGCCCGTCAATGTCGATGGCGATGTGGCCAGGGGCGGCGCCGATGTGCCAGCAAACGCATTCAGGCGCCGTGGTCTGTAGCTCGGCCACGGGCACGCCGGCATGGTTCTCCCAGCCGTCACCAACGAGTGGCCGTTTGTCAGGCGCGCCAGGGAGCAACGGCCCGAAACTGGCGAGCATCGGCAGGCGTTCCAGGCGCCAGCGATCGGGCCCATAGGGGCCTGCCGCAGCGGCGGCTTGAGGTGTCTGCACGGTTCACGCCTTGGCGGCGAGGGCCTTGTCTGCCTGCTCAATCAGCATGCGGACGCACTGCGAGCGGTTCTCGACGCCGGGCGTTGAGCTGGTGATGCGGTCCAGAGCCGCCATGTGGCTCGGCTTGATCATGACGTTGAGCGGGACGCTGCGGGTTTCCGCTTGCATGTGGTAGGTTGTGGGAAGGTTTCCACGAACTATAACACCATGACGGGAAAGCTGCCCTACATGCTGGGGGGCGCGACATTCGCCACCAAGGCGCAGGTTGGCGCGCACGCCCGCGCCGTGCTCGCGGCTACGCCCGATGGCCAGCCCGTGACCGATCCGGCTGTGCTGGCCCTGCTGGCCGCTCACCCGTATTGGTATGAGCGCGTGGTCGGCCTATCTCACGTCACGACTGGACGAGCCACGTTTCACGGCATCCCGAGTAGGTGCTTTATGACGGTGCGCTACGGCAGACTTGAGCCGATCACGTTCAAGCACTCGCTGGCCCGGCTTCTGCCTGGCGGGCAGCTAAAGCCTTTTGATCACAAGGGTGATCATCTCGCCCGCGTCACAGCAGCAGCCAGGGCAGCGATCCTTGATCAGGTGCTGGCCATGAACGCCCCGCCGGGATTCGAGGTTGATCACGCCCCGCCCATGACCTTTGCGGTGCTACTGCGGCAGTTTGTGCGACAGGAGGGCCGGTGCCTGTGGCGGTACGAAGTGCACGGCGGCGGCGAAGGTGCCGAAGTGCGCAGGGAGTTTGCGGACGCTGAGCTGTCAGCACGGTGGCAGCGGTTTCACGCCGAGCAGTCCACGTTGCGAGTGCTTTCTCGCGAAGACCATCTGCTAGTGCCCGTCACGCAGGTGGACTGGTCTGATGCGTGGCTGTCAGATGGCCCGCAGGTGGTGGCCTGATGTTCACCCTCCGCGACTACCAGACCCGCCTAGCCGATGCCGGCGATGCGGCGATGCTCGCCGGGCAGCGGCCCTGCATGGTTGGCCCTACCGGCTGCGGCAAGACCGTGATCATCGCCGAACTGGTTCGCCGCGCCCTCGCCCGTGGTGAGCAGGTGGTGGTGATCTGCCACCGAGAGGAGATTCTGCAGCAGATCGTGGCCAGCTTGCAGGCCCACCTAGGGCCGCAGCAGGTGATCGCCATGGTGACGGCCGGCAGCCGCCCCCGGATGGATCGCCGGGTGGTGGTGGGGATGGTCCCGACGATGGTGCGGCGACTGAAGCTGCTAGAGCAGCTGAAGGGCTGCACCCTGCTGGCCGATGAATGCCACCACGCACCATCCCCCACCTGGCGCAAGGTGATCGAGTCGGCGCAGCCGCGACGCTTCGGCGGGCTGACCGCTACCCCGGTTCGCCCCGATGGCAAAGGGCTGGGCGACGAAGAGATGTTCGATCTGCTGCTCAATGGCCCGGAGGCCGGCGAGCTGATGGCAGCCGGCAAATTGTGCCGCTACCGGCTATTCGCCGCCCCGCATCGGATCGACTCCAGGGGCATGCGCAAGCGCGGCGGCGACTTCACCACCGCCGACATGGAGCGCAAGGTGGTCGAGATCCAAGGCGAGATCGTCCGCGACTGGATGCAGCTCAACCCGAACCGTGAGCGGACCATCTGCGTGGCGGTGAGTGTTCCGCATGCCCACCAGGTGGCGGAGCAGTACCGAGACCAGGGCATCGCCGCCGAAGCGGTGGACGGCGACACCCCGAAGCCTGAGCGACGGGGGATCTTCGAGCGATTCCGCCGCGGCCAGATCACGGTGCTCTGCGCCTGTGCTGTGATTGATGAGGGCCTAGACGTGCCGGAGGCGACTTGCCTGCAGATCTTGCGGCCCACTGCCAGCCTCAGGCTGTGGCGCCAGCTGATCGGGCGGGTGCTGCGGCCAGCGCCAGGGAAGGATGCGGCGCTGTTGATTGATCACACCGACAACTGGCGCAGACTGCCGCCGCCTGATGCGGAGATGGACTGGAAGCTCAATGCCGAGGTGCAGGAGCCCCGCGAGAAGCGCGAGGCAGTGATTGACCCGGACACCGGCGAGGTCACAGAGGGCGAGCCGATCGAGACGGAGGTGCACCAGACCGGCGCCAAGCTGATCGAAATCACCCCCGACCTGCTGGCCCAGGCGCACCCTGTGGTAGCCCGGCGGCTGCTGAATGAGCGGTGCCGCTTGGAGGTGGAGCAGCGTGCCCCGGACCTGCGCCGCTGGCTGAACTACCTTGACGTGCTGGAGGATGAAACCCTGAAGGTGCTGGAGCTAGCGCTAGGGCTGCAGCCTGGCTGGGCCCAAGGGCAGATGATGCTGAGGATGCTGCTGAGCCCTGCGCAGCGGCTGGCGGCCACGAAGCGTCTGCAGCGGTCGTGGGGTGGGGTATAGTGGCGGCAACTGCGCCCGCGATGATGCCAGCAGCAACCACTGAGGCGCGCAGCATCACGCTGCGGCTGCCTGCTCCACTGTTCGACCGCTTACGGGCGGCGGCAGCTGATGACCGGCGATCAATGAACAGCATGGCAGCGTTGCTGCTTGAGGCTGAGCTTGATCGCCGCAGCTGACCCGGCCCGCCAGAGCCGTGCCCAATCTGGCTGTCCTACCGCTCGATTCTGACCATGCCCACAGCACGCGGGGCTGATGCCGCCCCGATCGATGAATTGCTGCCGCCCAACTGCGGCCCTACTGGCCAGCAACTGGCCGCGCTCGATGCGGCAGTGGCTGCCGCCTTCCCTGCGTTCGGCAGCCTGGCTCCGAACGACGCCGCCGACATCAAAGGCCGGCGTCACGCCTACCTGAACCTGCCAGGGCTGCTGGAGGCCGTCCGCCCTGCCCTGATGGCGCAGCAGGTGATCATCGCCAACACCATCAGCATCGTGCCGGGTGGGTTCGTGGTGTCCACCATGCTGCGGCACAGCGGCGGCGGCTGGCGACTGTCTCAGTTCCCGGTGCTGAGCCTGACCAGCTCCAGCGCGATCAGCGCTGCGGCCACCAGCGGCTTCAGGGTGAATCTGCAGCTGCTCTTGGGCATCTGCGCCTCCGATGAGGATGCAGCGCATGACGCGGCGCCTGCTGCAGCATCCGCCCCATGGGAGCCTCCCGCACCTCCCTACGCACAGCCGATGGCAGTACCGCCCCAGACGCAGCCCTGGGCCGCCCCTGCTCCACAGCCTCAACCCGATCCCTCCGCATACGTCTGACCATGAAGAGCGCACGTGTCAATCTCTGGAACGCTCAGCCGTCCCAGAACCCCAAGGCCCCGATCCTGAACGGTGCTGTCGAGCTTCCCGCCCAGCTGATCTGGGAGTTGTCCCAAGCGATGCAGCAGGGCCAAGGGTTGGAAGTCAACCAGCAAACCGGGGAGCAGTTCTTCAAGCTGCGCCTCAGCGTCTGGCGCGGCACCGGCGAGAACAATGCTCCGGTGTTGAACGGCCAGATCGAAAGCCCCTCTGAGCGGGCCCAGTACCTGGCGCAAAAGGCACAGCAGCAGGGCGGCGGGCAGTGGGGTGCAGCTCCCACAGCCCCATCCCAGCCGCCCGCCTATGGTCAGCCCACCCAACAGCCTGCGCCTGCTGGGTATCCGCCAGCAGCAGCGCCGCAGCCTGCCGGGCCGCCAGCGGGCTACCCTGCGGCGCCTCCGGCAGCTGCTCCGCCAGCAGCAGCACCGCCGCAGTGGGGACAGCCTGCCCCCGGCGGATGGGGCGGCTGATTGACCACCGATCGCCCACGGATCGCCCTCCTGCCGCAGCAGGGGGGCATTCAATGCCATTCTTGACAACAATCATGCCTTACAAACACCCGGAAGAAAAAAAGGCCTATCAGCGTGCTTGGTATGAAGCCAATAAAGATGCTGCCCTCGCCCGCAGCAAGGCTTGGTACGGAGCCAATAAAGATGTTGTAATCGCTCGCAACAAGGCCAAATACGAAGCTGAGAAAGAGCTAATCCTTGCTCGCAAAAAAGCCTGGTACGAAGCTAATAAAGACGCTATCCGTGCCAGCAGGAACGCACGCCGCAAGGCCAATAGAGACGCTGTTGCTGCTCGCAAGAGAAACTACGAAAAAGCCCGCAAAGCAAATGAACCTGCTTATGCAATGATGGAGCGCCTCCGATCTAGGCTTGGCAACGCCCTTAGTCGATGTGGGGCAGGTAAATCGGCCTCTACGATGCAACTGGTCAGCTGCACAAGTGAGCAACTGGCCGCCCACATTGAGGCGCAGTTTCTTCCTGGAATGTCATGGGACAATCGATCTGAGTGGCACGTTGATCACATCATTCCTTGCGCAGCGTTTGACCTTCTAGACCCAGCGCAGCAGCAAAAGTGCTTTCACTATACGAATTTGCAACCCTTATGGGCTGCAGATAATCTGCGCAAAAGCACTAAATGACTCCGCGCGTTGCTCTTTTGCCAAAGCAAGAGAGCATCTGCTTCGATGAGCCCAGCCATCGCTACTGGGTGTGGTCGCAGCGCCGTGGGCGGTGGCTGCAGCCGCCCAGCTGCTCACAGGTGCTCGGCCTCTCTGGCGCCAAGGGCTTCAACCCCGAGCACTGGCGCCGCAAGCTGATCAACAAGGAAGGCATGCGGCCGAATGAGGCCGAGGCCTACATGGAGCTGCATCGCAACGGCCGGGCCGACATCGGCACCGAGCTCCACGCCCTGATCCGCCAGGAGCTGCTGGGCGCCGCTGCGCCGCCGGTGCAGTTTGCCGAGTCGCTGATGCTGCTGGCCACCTGGCGGCGGTTGTTCCTGCCGCAGATCGAGGAGGTCATTGCCTGCGAGTCGCCGCTGGCCTCGCTGCAGTTGTTCTACACCGGCACGCCGGATCTAATCGCCCGCGTCGCCGGGCAATGGCTGATCGTGGATTGGAAGAGCAAGGTCAGCCAAGAAAAGGCGAAGCCCGATCAGGCATGGCCGCTGCAGCTGGCGGGCTACGACCTGCTGGCCCAAGAGCGCTACGGCATCCGCTTGGATGGGGCGATGAATCTGATGGTGTGGCCAGGCGGCTGTGAGGAAGTGTTCTGGCCGCCAGAGAAGATGGCCGAGCTGCGGCGCCGCTACATCGGCCACGTCGCTTGGGCCCATGCCGTCAAGGGGGTGCGCGGTGATGCTGCTGCCGCCGGTGCGCTGGCGCATGTGCTGCAGCTCCACCCTGAAGCGCTGGAGCTGGCCACACCACCATCAGGACATGGGGCGTGGACGGTGGCGCAGCTGCTGGGCAGCGATCACCCCGCCTTGCGTGCGGCTTGACGCTGAGCGCGAGCCTGCCGGCGCATGTCCTCGAAGAGGAGCTGCCGCAGGTATCCGACCCTGCCGAGCCCCCGCAGTTCGGCCTCGCGGTCGAGGTGCTCCACCTGCTCGGCGGGCAGTTCGACGGAGATTTGCCGGTGTCCGGGTTTCAGGGGCCAGCTGGGCATCGCGCTCTGTTCAGTGAATCCACTCTAGAGGGTACCGGATGGGAACCTATGAGGTAGGGTACTGGGGCCATCCGCACACGCTGCTCCATGGCGATGCCGACCACTGCCCGGGCCAGGTGGTGGGTGCCTTGCGTTCCAGCGCAGAGCTCGGCCTCTCGCCTGTCACTGGACCCGTCGAGGTCTGCCGCTGGTTCCGGCTTTGTAAGGCTCAGGGCGGCAGCAAGCAACGAGCGGGTGGCTCCTATTCAGCGCCATGATTGAACCCGCCTACCTGGCAGCACTGCGTCATCAGGTGCGCTGTGAACTACTGCTGACGATGGTGCAGCTAGAGCAGCTGTGCCCTAGCTGGTGGGCTGACCTCAGCGAGATGGCCCAGCAGCTAGGCACCGATCGCGCATCCCTGAATCGGTCGCTGACCAAGCTGGAGGCGATGGGATTGATCAGGCGCGAGCGGATCAGCAACACCGGCGGGAACTGGGTTTGGTGGGTCAAGCGTTGCGAGGATGACCAGCCGTGTCCAGACGCCGAGCCGGCGTGGAGGCTGCGCGATCTTCAGCGCGGCAGAGTCATTCGCGTCACGATCCGCGGCAGGTGGCAATGGGCGGAGCGCCAGGGGATCCCTCGGGCAACGATGCAGAGCTTTCTTGGCGGCCACCAACGCACGATGAAAGGCCGCTGGCAGGTGGCAGGCAGTCCATGGGATCACGAATCTGGCTGCTGATGGGTGCAAATGGGGAACCGTTGCGGTAGGGTGGTGGAGACCACTCGCCATGCACCAATGGGCCACCATCAGGCGCCCTGCGCGCCGCCCCCGTCAATCAACACCATCCGCCAGCAGCTCGACGACCTACTGGCCCAAATCGAAACCGACCAACAGGCTCTCGCCGCCGAACAGGCCGCCGTCGCCCGTGCCACTGAAGCGCTGCACGAATCCCCGGCGCTGCAGGCTGCCCTATCCCAGGGCCAGGAGCTGATGCGCGGCCGGGTGCTGATGCTGATTGACCACCAGCTGGGGATGCTCAGGGAATCGCCCACGGCGGTGCTGCTGCGGGCGCTGCGGCAGCAGGTGAGGGAGGTGCA
>Ga0208202_1000277_pt1 | contig 12375 bp, 7 predicted proteins | sample LakMenEpi27Aug08_FD_150738 | JGI IMG/M metagenome (GOLD analysis project Ga0208202, IMG submission 150738) | Freshwater microbial communities from Lake Mendota, WI - 27AUG2008 deep hole epilimnion (SPAdes) | ecosystem: Environmental > Aquatic > Freshwater > Lake > Epilimnion/Euphotic zone ... | reverse complement strand
AAGGACGACTCTCAGGGGCTTGAATCGTCCCATAGTGTCTCGACGGCTTGCGACGATGAAACGAAAAAACCCAAGGAATACCTTGGGTTTGTCGCGATCTGTCGGCTTCTGTCTGAAGCTGGCTTAGTGCCGAAAGTGGGCGATATTGGACTCGAACCAACGACCTCAACGATGTCAACGTTGCGCTCTAACCAACTGAGCTAACCGCCCGAGATTCTCTCGATAAACGGATTGTGGATCATGCTCTGGGATTGTCAAGGCCAAGCCGGTTGGCTAACCTCCGACTCGGTTGCTCGATCGGCCCGTCAGGTGTATGCTTTGGGCTGACCCTAGCGTGCCCTCGGAGCCCTTGTTTGTCCCTTTTTTCCTGCGTTTTTGACAAACTCACCCAATGTCTAACAACCACCGCGTCGTTATCACCGGACTTGGCGTTATTTCTCCCCTGGGACGTGAACTGGCCCCCTTTTGGAATAACCTCGCCAATGAAACTTCTGGCATCGGCCCGCTGACGAGCCTTCCGCTAGAAATCATTCCCTGCAAATTCGGTGGCCAAGCCTCCTGTTTTACCGGCGATATCGCGGAATTCGGTCCCCTGGATAAAAACCTCCAACGCGCGATCAAAAAAAACCAAAAGGTAATGTGCCGGGAAATCGAAATGGGGGTCGCCGCTTGCCAATTGGCTCTCTTTGATTCCGGTCTGGCCGACCCTCAGTTGCGTACCCCCGAGCGATTCGGGATCGTCTTTGGAAGCGATTACATCATCACTAGGCCCGAAGAATACGCAGACGGCATCAACGCTTGCCGCGACGAGTCCCATGAATTCCAAATGCCCAAATGGCCTCAAACCGGTCGCCCGCAAGTCAACCCGCTGTGGCTGCTGAAGTACTTGCCCAACATGCCTGCGAGTCACGTCGCTATCTACAACGACTTGCGCGGGCCGAGCAACTCGGTGACAATCCGCGAAGCCTCCAGTGCCGCTTCGATCGTCGAAGCCGTCTCGGCGATCCGTCGCGGTGCGGCCGATGTGATGATCGCCGGAGCGACCGGTTCTCGCATGGAACCTTTGCGTGCATTGAACTTCATGTCCACCGAACCAATGGCCAAAAATCGCGATAACCCAGCCGAAATGGCTCGCCCTTACGACATCGATCGCGATGGGAACCTCGTCGGAGAAGGATCCGGTGCACTGGTTCTGGAATCCTTCGAACACGCCTCGGCTCGGGGGGCCAAGATCTGGGGCGAAATCGTCGGTGGTGCAAGCTCGGCGGTCGGTGATGTCACCGGCAAAAACGCAGAGCGTGACCATATCCGTACGGCCATCAAAAACGTCAGCAAAATACTGCTCCAGCAAGCCGCCAGGGCCGGCGTGGACTTGAGCCCAGGCCAATGGCACTTCCATGGCTGTGGCAAAAGCGATGTCCAAGGTGATGCCAGCGAAGCTTCCGGGATCCGAGATGCCCTGGGCAATCTCGATGTGCCTGTCACGGCTGCGAAAAGTTACTTTGGGAACCTCGGTGCTGGTTCAGGTGCCGTCGAGATCATTGCAAGCCTTCTGGCACTGGAACACCAACAACTCTTCCCAGTGCTCAACACCAAATCGACCGACCCACGCTGCCCGATCCGAGTCGCCAAGAGCTCCGATCCAGCCGGTAAGGCGTTTGCCCATGTGGCTTACTCAGCCCAAGGCCAAGCCTGCGGGGTTTTCGTAAGACGGATTTAAGTGGGGACAACCGTTGAACTAGGCTGCTTTGCGATCAAACGGGATGATCACTGGCTCATCCTCAGCGAATGGAACTACTTGCTTGCCATGCGCGCGGCTCTCAGGCAGCGCCTGAGGACTCCTGGTTCCCAAGAGTTGCATCAGTTCCGAGACCAACTCGCGCGACTGCGGCGAGTGGATCCATAAACTGACTCCCAACTGCCCGAGTCGAGCAACTTGATGTTCGAGTCCCATAAGCCGATGCGTCCAAAGAGCTGGCCATTGGCTATCGAGCAACTTCGAAAGCTCACGCAAGTTCGCTGCATGAAAACCTTGCTCTTGAGCTTGGTTCAAAATCGATTCCCGATCCGACTTGCTCAGGAGCATCATCTCTTTGACAACTTCGATCTGCTGCTGTAAATCCCGTACTTGACCTTGGTCTTGACGGAAGTAAGCAGATCGAAGGTCGCAAAGAAGGCTTTCCCAAGCCCCCAGAGTCTCGGTGAAATGATCCAACCAATTCCCGATCCGATGAACTATAACAGGTACCATATCCAGTCCGGTGTCTGTGGAAACGAAGAGATGTTTCGAAGCTTAGGCTGCGAAACATCTCGCGAAGTTTTAGCGATCGAGCTTAGCTCGCAATCAACTAGAAGTTGTACGTCACGCCCAAGTCGATACCGTGCAGGTAGTACGATTCGGTATTGAATCGATTCACTGGTGCAACCGTCGGCGGATTGAGAATTCCTAGGGCATCGACGTTCGTATCGATCTGGCTAGCTGCCATTGCGACTTCTGGGAGCACCACGACGGTGTATCCAACACCAACTTGGAACCGCCCAATTTGATAGCGTAGCTTCGCATTCATCTCGGGAATGAAAGTGAATGCATCTCGGCTGACGGTTCCAATGTTGCTCGATTGAGCGAACAATCCTCGGTTCTGACGATCAGGCAAGCTTGGCAGAGGCGGAATCTGCTCGTAGCTGCCACTGATGTTGCTCGTCGAGGTCATATTGCCCATGGCAACCTTACCCATCAAGCCCAGGCCAAAGCGACCGCGGGTGATGTTCGACTGCAAGCCCACATGTCCACCATGGAACTCATTCTTTGTCGAGAATCGATCGATGATCGTCGTGACGGTCGTCACCGGCGGAGGTGCATCGGTCCAACCATCGACAATCCTGGATCGAAGCTGATAACCCGAATCGAGTCGCAAGTAGGTGTAACCACCCAGCAGATCCACTCGATTGCATCGATTGCCCAAGAGCAAGGCTCGAAGGTAAAGATCGCCCGAGTAAACATCCAGGTCGTTCAGAACACCGATCTCGCCAACGTTCTTGCCGAACGGGCCACGATCCAAATTGACGATGTAAGTGTCAGGTTGTCCGAGCGAACTGTTGAAGAAGGAAATCCCAGTGGAGTTGCCCCCGTTGGTGATCACTTGCTCGTTACCATCGGAGATCAAACCCCAGGCTCGACCACCAACACCGTAGTTTTGGCAGTCATCCAACCAAAAACCAACGTTGCCCCTCAGACCCACAAGCATGTCGGTGCCCAAAGGATTGTCGTATCCACCCAAGAGCGGATTGGTCGGTAAAACCGTAGCGCTGTTGCCGCCGACAATCACCGGCGAATTGGTCAAACCGCGACCCCACCAAAGCAATGTATCTGATTCGGCCCAACCAAGTCCGCTTCCAAATGGACTCCTGCAACCTGTCCCTGATCCGCATGCGGCACCAAAGCCACCGAGCAAACCACCCGAAGCACACGCAGCACCTGAGTCGCATCCGCCTCCGGTACCACAGGCTCCGCTATCGCAGTTACCGCTGTTACTCAGGTGGCCAGCCCCAAGGAGCTTGCCTCCAACTCGGCCCATGCGACCTGATCCGAGTGAACTCCGAGAGTCGCAACCCGCAGAATCACAGCCGGGGGTCGTGCATCCAGGAGAGGTGCAATCGGACGTTCCAGGCGCTGCAACCATCCCACTAGGACGTGCTGCGGTGGTGACTGGATAAGCATCAGCGGCAGCTCGATCCGATGGGCTTCGCATCGCAGGTGCTTTGACCTCGCCAGCATCAGAGATCGATTGACTCGCTCCGCTTTGAGCCTTCGGTGCGCCTACTGCGTCACCTACTCGACCGGCACTCGAGCGAGCCGCCTCGCTCAACGCATCCTGGCCAAATGCAACTGTCGGCCCTGCTCCACACAGAGAGGCCACGATCAAACTGAGGGTCGTTCGATTGATTTTCATGTTTTATTCTCGCTACGCGTTACCAAGCGCACCTTTCGCATCTTTGGATCGGCCGTCAGAGGCCGTAGCTAAGAAAAAAAAAGGACATAAGGAACAATTTTCACAAAATACCCAAGCCCTACAGAATGCTGTCAAATCGATTCGGTATCCAAATTCCGACCGATCGACGGCATAGGAGTTTTGGGAAAACTGGGCAAACTCCCGAGCAAGGCCTAAATTCAGACCTTTTGATGGCTAAAATTGGACAACCATGAACGAGAAACCTGCCACGAACGAATCGCCAATAGCCAAATCAACCAAAGGCGTCGAGCTGCAGCTACCCTATCGCCCGCACGTGGCTGCAGGTTGGAAAATCCCCGGCGTGGGAACCTATAAAATCAACCAATGGCTCGAACAAGCTCGATCCGTGAACGCTTGGGAAGAGAACCGCAAATCCTTGAGCGATCCGCAGCTTCGCAAAGAGTTCCTCTCGCTGATCTATCGAGCAAAAAGTGGCGAGCCCCTCGAAACGCTGCTTCCAGAATGCTACTCACTGGTTCGCGAAGCTGGTCGTCGCAAAATGAACATGCGGCATTACGATGTCCAAATCTTCGGCGGTGTATGCCTGTTTCACGGTTGTATTTCCGAGATGCAAACCGGTGAGGGAAAAACACTCACCGCCACCTTGCCCTTGGTACTCCATTCGATGTTAGGCAAAGGTGCCCACCTTGCTACCGTCAACGACTATCTCGCCCACCGGGATGCCGACTGGATGAAACCGCTATTCGAAGCTTTGGGGTTAAAAGTCGGAATCGTCCTTACTGACCACAATCAAGATCAGCGCCGTAAGTCTTACGGTGCCGATGTCACTTACGGCACCGCCAAAGAGTTCGGTTTCGACTTTCTGCGAGATCGGCTCTTGATGCGAGCTCAAGGCCGTAATGTGAACGACTTTCTGGGCGCGGGTTCTGACGAACGTTGGAGCTCGACAGGGGAACAACCGGTTCAAAGAGGGATGCACTTTGCCCTCGTCGACGAAGCCGACTCGATCTTGATCGACGAAGCTCGAACGCCATTGATCATTGGCTCGCTGGGGGACGAGGCTCGCGAAGCGGTGATCGCTACGTTCCGCTGGGCCTCCGAGTACGCAGGTGGCTTTGAGTACAAAGAGGACTACACGCTCGAAGAGGATAGTCGCAAAGTCGAGTTAACCTCCAAGGGTCGCCAAAAGGTGCGTTCACTTCCTAGACCAGATGAAATTCGAACCGTGGCTTTGGTGGATCTCTACGAATACATCGAACGGGCTATCCGTGTTCTTCGAGACTATCATCTCGATCGCCAATACGTGGTCCGTGATGGAGAGATTGTCATCGTCGATGAGTTCACTGGACGACTTGCTGAAGGTCGTAAGTGGCGTGATGGGATTCACCAAGCCGTCGAGGCCAACGCGGGAGTGGAAATCTCGATACCCACTGGTCAGGCCGCTCGAATTACCGTGCAGGATCTTTTTCTGCGATACAAGTACTTGGCAGGTATGACCGGTACGGCTGCAACGAGCGCCGGAGAACTCCGCAAAATCTACAAAACGCCAGTGCTTCAGGTACCCACCAACCGGCCACCGCAACGCAAAAAACTTCCTGACATTGTTTGCGCCGACATGATGGATAAATTCGAGCGAATTGTCCACGAGGTCCGCGAAGTCCACGCGCAAGGCCGACCGGTCTTGATCGGCACGCGATCGATCGACAAATCGAATATCCTAGCGAGTATGCTCAGACAGCAAGGCATGAAGGTTCAAATCCTCAATGCCAACGAGATCGAGCGCGAAGCGGAGATCGTCGCCGATGCCGGTCAGCTAGGTCAAATCACGGTCGCAACGAACATGGCCGGTCGCGGTACGGACGTCAAGCTCCAAGACAACGTCCGGGCCTTGGGAGGAATGATGGTCATTTGCACCGAACTTCACGATGCTGCGCGGATCGACCGGCAATTGATCGGACGTTGCGGACGCCAAGGGGATCCGGGCACGCACCGCCAGTATTTGGCCTTGGATGACGAAATCCTCCGAAACGGTTTTGGATTAAAAGCCTCAGAAAAATATAAACTTCTCGGCCAGCAAGGTCGTTTCAGCGATTCGATGGCACCGGTTTTCCGCAAAGCCCAACGCAAGGTCGAGCGGAAACATTTTCGCGATCGCATGGCGCTGCTTTATCACGAAAAAGAACGGACTAAAATCCAAAGGGACATGGGACAAGACCCTTATCTGGATACCGCCGAATAGTGACCTGATGACCAGAACGCAGGAACTCGTCAAGATCGATCTAAGCCGCATCCACATCAAACGGGGTGTGCATCAGATTATTTCACCGCCTGCTGTGCTGATCCCTCAATTTATCCTAGGGGAAGAAAACGCTGCTGTCGAAGAACTCTTCAGCGGTCTGTCGATCGAAAACCTCGTCGAAAAATCGCCGATCATTCTTTTTGGTCCAAACGGCTCAGGCAAAACAACACTTGCCCACGAACTGCTATGGCGATGGTCTCGCGATCAAAACAACCGCAAGCTGACTCTCACCAGCGGTACGGAATTCGGTCGAGCCCTCCAGCGTGGGATCAAGGCCGATGACATGGCCCGCTTCCGACAAATCCATCGCCAATGCGATGGACTGCTGATCGATAACCTTCAGGAATTGATCACCAAACCCGCTGCCCAGTCTGAACTGGTGTTTCTTCTGAAAGAAGCCCACGAAGCTTCGCAACTGGTCGTGATCACTTCCTTGGAATTGCCCAGACTACAAACAGGTTACCACCCCTCGTTGCAGAGCCTCCTTTCAGCAGGTTTGAGTGTGCCTGTGAAGTTGCCCGGTCCTCAAGCACGCCTTGCGATTGCTGAAATGATTGCACCTCAGATCGCTCCAGAGCTAACTACCGAGGAACTCAGCAAGTTCTGTGGTCGCATCGGGGAGAGCCCCACCGCCTTGGAACTTCGTGGACTCCTGAATCGCTGGGCCCATCAAATCCATGCCGAAACGATGCTCAAGTCCCCCGCCCAAAAGTCCGCCTCGCACAAAAATGCCTCCAACAAACCTTCGGCGATCAAGCACATCGAGAAGATCGTCGCTGGTAGTGGACGCAAGTTCACTTGCAAGGATCTCCTTAAAGTCGTCGCCAAGGAATTTCAAATCACGCTCGATATCCTTACGGGCCCATCTCGCAAATCCGGAGTCGTACGAGCCCGAGGCTTGGCCATGCTCCTGATGCGACAACTGACCGATGAGTCGTTCGAAGCCATTGGCGAACATTTCTCTGGACGCGATCATACCACCGTCATGCACGCATGCAAACGAACGGAATTAAGCTTGGGCAAAGATTCAGAACTCAATCGCATCTACGACCGAATACGCCAAGTATAATTCACTCCCCGCCCCCCCTTCCCTATTTTCCCTTCACTGCCCTTCCCTCCCTTAACCAGCCTATATCAACCAACCATGAAGCGGACTTTCAGCTCCTCCGGCAAACGAATTGCTCGTTTGTGTACCCTTAGTTTTGCAAGCGTGCTTGCCGGTGGCCACTGGGTAGCCCAAGCCCAAGATAGCACCTACGATCCGAATCGTTTTGAGAAGACCCTCGTCGTCGGTGGCCTGACGCAACCGATGGAAATGGCAATCGCCCCCGATGGAACCATCTATTTGATCGAATTGGCTGGGAAGCTCAAAGCCATCGATCCAAACACCGGCGAGGTCAAGACGGTCGGATCGCTCAAGGTGACGACAGAACAGGAAAACGGTTTGATCGGTATCGCGCTGGACCCGAAGTTTGCTCAGAACCATTGGATGTACTTGCAATACTCCCCCCCAGATTTTTCCGGTCAACACATCAGTCGCTTTACAATCGCTTCAGACGGCACTCTGGATCTTGAAAGCGAAAAGATCCTCATGAAGTACCAAGAGCAGCGTCAGGAATGTTGCCACCATGCCGGATCGATGGAGTTTGGACCCGACGGTTGCTTGTACATTGGCACCGGAGACAACACCAATCCTTTTGGGGATTCCCAAGGTTTTGCGCCCATCGACGAGCGCGAGGAGAAAAGTGCTTTCAATGCCCTGCGCACCAGCGCCAATACCAAGAGTTACAATGGTAAGATCCTGCGTATCCGTCCCAATGACGATGGGACTTACAGTATCCCCGAGGGCAATCTCTTCCCGAAAGACGGTTCGGTCGGTCATCCAGAGATCTACGTCATGGGATGCCGAAACCCTTGGCGACTGAACGTCGATCAGCGCAGCGGTTTCCTCTACTGGGGAGATGTTGGGCCCGATGCCGGAGGGGATGGGCCCAGAGGCCCTCGCGGCTACGATGAGTTCAATCAAGCCCGCAAAGCGGGATTCTTTGGTTGGCCCCTGTTTATCGGAAACAACCGACCCTACTTGCAAGTCGATTTCAGTTCCGGAGCGATCGGAAACGCCTTCGACCCTTCCAAGCCCATCAACTACTCGAAGTTCAACACGGGAGCAAAAGAGCTCCCACCGGCCCAACCGGCTTGGATCTACTACCCCGGCGGAGACTCCAAAGAGTTCCCCGCTTTGGGCAGCGGTGGTCGAACCGCATGCGCCGGTCCAACCTACTACTACGATCCGAATCTTAAGTCGCAAACCAAATTTCCATCCGGCATGGACAAGACCGTTTTCATCTACGAATGGTCTAGAAGTTGGATCGTTGCGGTGAAGCTCGATCAAGACTCGAACATCTCCAAGATGGAGCGTTTCATGCCCAACGAAAAATTCATCCGACCTATCGATTTGCAGTTCGACAAAAATGGATCGCTCTATGTCATCGAGTACGGCGAAACCTGGGGGGTAAACCCCGATGCCAAACTTGTACGCGTCGATTATCAAGCTGGTAACCGAACCCCTCAGGCTCGGATTGCGGAAGGCCTATTTGCAGGGAAAGAGCCTTTGAAACTCGCTTTCTCGGCCGAGGCTTCGAGCGACAAGGACAAGGACCCTCTGAGCTTCACCTGGTCCAAAGTCAATTCCGCCGACTCGAATGATCGCGTCGTGATCGGCACCGGGATGCAAATCGAGCATACGTTTGAAAAGCCGGGTGTTTACAACGTCGAGCTCAAGGCTCAGGATCCTCAAGGGGCATCGACAACGGCCGTCGTTCCTGTGATCGTGGGTAATTCCATTCCAACGATCGAGTTTGTCAGTCCCAAAGATGGCGACTTTTTTGACGCAGGCCAAAAGGTGAGTTATCAAGTCACCGTAACGGACATGGAGGACGGAAGTTCGGACGAGAAGATTACCAGCACCACCGATCTCGATAATCTCGATGCTGCCGCGCCAGATCGGGTGAGCATCCAAGCCAACCTCTTGGCGGGAGGTTCAATCGCCGCAAGTCCAGAGAGTTTACCGGTGGGATTGAAACTGATGCGATCGAGCGATTGTTTCAATTGCCACGCATTGGACCGAGCCATCGTCGGCCCTTCGTTTTTGGATATTGCCAATAAGTATCGAGGGCAAGCCGGGGCGATGGAAGCGTCGATCGACCGGGTGCTTAAAGGTTCTACCGGTGTCTGGGGCAAGGTGGCCATGTTGCCTCATGGCCAGCACACACGCGAGCAAGTCGCCCAGATGGTCACTTGGGTCTATGACGCCAAGCCTGACCCAACAAGCCAAACGGTAAAGGGCATGAGTGGGACGATCGAGTTGGCCGCTAAGCCCGAAAACGCCGGTGCCGCGATACGTCTAACGGCTCGATATCAAGACCTAGGGGGGGCGTCGCTACCCTCCCTGACGGGCTATAAAACGATCGAGCTTATGCCCCGATTGCGAGAGGCCGAGCGGGCTGACCAAGTCGTCCGCATGAGCGAGCTTGGGGGCGGAAAAGCCAGCCAAGGCAAGTTCTTAGGAGCAATCGACCATGGATCGTATTTCGTGATCAAAAATGTGCGGCTTGATCAAGTCGGATCGATACTCTTTAGGGTTTGTTCGGCGGGAGCCGGTGGCCAGATCGTCGTTCATCAAGGGGCCATCGACGGGCCGGTCATTGGCAAGATACAAGTCGACGTCAATGGCGATTGGGATGGGTGGTACGAGCGTAGCATGAAGATCGAGCCGACCGTTGATCGAGCGGATTTGTACTTCGAGACCCTCAATCCGACCAACCGTGGTGGTTTGATGAACATCGACTCGATTCGCTTCGATCCCAAATAGTTCGCTTGTCAAGAACTTCCGCCGTCGGCGGACTTGGTTGCCACGCCGCCTGAGGGCGGCCGCATTTTTGACGGCATTGACGGTGTTGACAAGATTGACTGTGTTGACAGCGGACAAGATTGACATTGTTGACCTCATTGACAGCGAAGAACAACTCGGCCATCAGGTCAATCCCGCCAACAATGTCAACCCCTTCAATGACGTCAATCTCGTCAACAACGTCCGCAGTCAATGCCGTCAATACCGTCAATGGAGTCAATGCCGTCCCACCCCCCCGCGTCCGCCGTCGGCGGACTTAGTTGCCACGCCGCCTGACGGCGGTTTTTTTCGTCCCGTCGTTCATGGTATATTCATCCGCTACTGGTTCAAAACTCACCTCCGATAGCCTACCGCTTGAGCTTCATCATGAGACTTGCGATTCTTTTTCTGCTGGGACTTGTCAACCAAGTCATTCTGCTAGAACCCACAATGGCTCAAGATGCTCTGGTCACCTCGGTACCAAGGCAACCTTTGGAAGCCTCCGTCAAACGATTGCGAGAAGCCATGCGGTTTCTTGGCGAACCTGTCGATGATTCGATCGAGAAAACTTTCGCACGATTAGAAAATCAGTCCGATGATGCTACAGTCGTCGCTGAAATCCAAAAAACGCTCGATCCTCTTTGCCTTGCTGTGGTAAGCATCAATCCCGAAAGCCGCGTCAAAGTTGCATCCGCAACCCAGAGCCCAACCTTGGTCGAAAAAGGTTGGCGCACCTTTCTGATCAAAGTCGTCAATGAGGCTGGAGTCACCGCACCGCTTCGTTGCTCGAGCCCACAGTCGCAAAGCATGGTCAGGCAAAGCACTTCGGCAGCCGATCCTGCCATGAAAATCACCCCCGCAGAATCGGCTCGACGTTGGCTCGATATCGCTATCCCCGTCCAAGAACCCATGGTCGCAAATCTATCTGGCTTGAAAGTCGAATACCGCATCATCCAACTCTACAGTCGCGACTCTGGCCCCCTCGAAGCCACCTTGGCATTCGACGTCGGCCAAGGAACCCAGGATCTGGGTTTTCGCAGTGAAATTCCGATCCTGTTTCGAGCACTCCCAAGCCAAGCCGTCGGGCTTGAAATCAAAGATCACGACGGTAAGAAGACGACTTGCGGGTTGCTCATTCGAGATGCACAAGGCCGCGTCTATCCCAACCAAGCTCGTCGCTTGGCCCCTGACTTTTTCTTCCATCCCCAAATCTATCGAGCTGATGGTGAAACAGTTGTTCTGCCTGCTGGCAAGTACACCGTCACAGCCTCGCGAGGCCCGGAATACCTAGAAACCCAATTTGATTTTGTTGTCCCGGACAAAGATCCCGCCGAGCCGATGCGCATCGAACTCAAGCGATGGATTCATATGGCCGCTTTGGGATGGTACTCCGGAGATCATCACGTGCATGCTGCCGGATGTGCTCACTACGAGAATCCCACCCAAGGTGTCACGCCCGAAGACATGATGCGACATATCTTGGGCGAAGACCTCAATGTGGGATGCGTGCTGAGTTGGGGGCCTTGCTGGTACCATCAAAAGCAATTCTTTGATGGCAAGGTCTCGAAGCTTTCGCGAAGCGATTACCTGATGCGCTACGATGTCGAAGTCAGTGGGTTTCCTTCATCGCATGCAGGGCACTTGTGTTTGCTCAATCTCGTCGAAGACGATTACCCGAATACTAAAAAGATCGAGGATTGGCCCAGTTGGACAATCCCGATTCTCAAATGGGGCCAGCAGCAAGGTGGGATCGTAGGCTACAGCCACAGCGGCTGGGGGCTGGCTCTTCCCGATTACATGCCCGATGGATCCCGAGGCCCATTACCCAACACCTGGGGTGGAATCAAAGGTGGCCAAGCTGGTCGGGCTGCAGACAAGCTGCCCGACTATGCGATGCCACCTTTCGATGGCATCGGAGCCAACGAGTACATCGTCGCTGCACCGAATGATGCCTGTGATTTCATCTCGACAGTCGATACGCCTGCGGTTTGGGAACTGAACATCTGGTATCACGTTCTCAATACAGGCCTCAAAACGAGAATCAGTGGCGAGACCGATTTTCCTTGCATCTACGGAGACCGCGTGGGACTCGGTCGAGTCTACGTCCAGATCGATAACAAGCAACCTGTGAATTACGATCAATGGGTGCATGGCTTGCTCGATGGACGCAGCTACGTCGGCGATGGGTCTAGCCACATTCGAAACTTTTCAGTCAA
>Ga0208202_1000268_pt1 | contig 12553 bp, 7 predicted proteins | sample LakMenEpi27Aug08_FD_150738 | JGI IMG/M metagenome (GOLD analysis project Ga0208202, IMG submission 150738) | Freshwater microbial communities from Lake Mendota, WI - 27AUG2008 deep hole epilimnion (SPAdes) | ecosystem: Environmental > Aquatic > Freshwater > Lake > Epilimnion/Euphotic zone ... | reverse complement strand
GATCTTTGCCATCAGTGCCGCATTGATCAGTCTTGCTTTCTCGAAGATGTGCTCCTTACTCCAGCTTGGATATTCCCTTTGCAGTGCATCGCAGATGGCGTTGTGCTCTTTGACGAACAGTTCATGAAGCAGGCTTAGTCCAAGCCACCAGTTGTCAAAAAAACCGGTTTTCGCGTCTCCTTGGGCTACGTGGACGGAAGGTAGATAGGGGCACGAGGCACTTTTGAGAGCCTCTGTGTGCGAAGCTTGTGAACCGTAGATTTGAGAAGCATCCCACCAATGGGATTCCGAATTGACATAGGTATCTGGGGCGTTTTGGCCGTCTTGCGCGCTTCGGGTCGGATCAGGCCGAGTGCGTCGAATGGACATCTTTGGGAAGGGCCAGCGATCATGGGGTGGGTCGTCGCTGGTATCGATCTGGAACGAATTTTCTTCGATAGGCGTTCCATGGCTAAACCAGCCATGGGTTTGAAATTGAATCCAAGCGGCGGCAAGTAAATTGAGCGTGGTCGCAAGTTTCTGTCCGCCGGGTTGCTCTGGATCGCGAGCTAGAAGTTTGCAACTGACGATTCTGGGATTGGGCGTAACGCATCGAGAAGGAGATGCATTGGGTGAGGGTTCGAGCGCATCGAAGGGCATATTGCGACCGAACCGAGAGTCAGGATGACTATGGGTAAAGTCGATGCTTGAGGAACCTTTGGGAGCATGGCTAGCGATCCCCATGGTGGGACTCACCGGATCGTTGTAGGAACCGTCCGAGTTCCGCCAAATCGCTGAGAATGGGCAGGAGTGGGTTGCGGACGGGTGCGTTGGATCGGCAAGCCCTTGCGGGTTGGTAACCGCGATTTTATCGAGCGAAGTGCTATGGAGGTTGTAGATCCGTAGCTCCTCTCGCAGGGCTGCTAAGTTTGCGATCCCGACCCATTTGGGCAATTCATGCCAGTTCCAAAATCGATTGATCATGCGGAAGAGAAAGAGAAAGCTTTGGCCAAAAAGCGATCTGTGATCGAACGGTAAGTACACGACCCTGATAGCAAGTGCAGCGACGACCAAGAGCAATGCGAATAGATAGCTGATCCAGACCGGAGCGCTGTTGCAGACGATCGTCGATGCGGTGCATTGGAGAAACACAAACAAAGTCAGCAAGGATCGTTCGATGCGACTGAATTTTTCCCAGAAAGTCTCGACGAGCTTGGGTTCGTTACTTCGAAATGTTTTGTTTTTTGAAACATTCGACATGATGGCAGCACCGGAACTTACCAGATCCACCAGCCACCACAGCGCCAATGCGGCGCGGAGGACTCCAAGTTGCTTGATCTCGAAGAACTGCAGTGCAGTCGGAATGACGAACATCAACCAAGCTAGAAACCACAGGCTCCACCAACCGATGCGTTTCGATGAATCCGAATTGCCCAGGGCAAGCCTGCGGGCTGGCAAGGGTCTTTCGAAAGGGTGCATCGATGGCTTGCGATAGAATACGAACAGAACGGTGGCGACACTCACCAATAGAATCTCGATAGCAAGCCAACTGCGGTAGTGTCGATTGCCCCAATCCCCCAGGCCGGCAAACCAGGAGAGTAAACCGACGCTGAGCATCACGGCAGAAACCAACAGGCTCAGGGTCAGTACTGTAAAAAGCAAACGTTTGAATTTCGTCTTATCGCTGACCACAATATCAGTCCCCATCAAAGTCGCTCAAGCGCGTCGGATAGAAGTCTCCGAGCGTAAAGAAATGACAAGCGGATTTCTACCAGTTTAGCAGTTTGTTGTTGGTCTGCCGATAAGCTATACTCTTGGTCGCCTTTAGGGTTACAAACCTTATTTAAATTCCTCTGATGGTGATCCAAAGCTTTTATCTTCGACGTGAATTTTCAAAAGTCACGTTTCTGGCTTGCCTTGTTGGCAGTTTGTCAGCGATCGCTCAGGAATCTGACAACGACGCTTTTACGCAAGAACAATTGGATTTCTTCGAGAACCGGATACGACCTGTTCTTGTTGAGCACTGTTACGAGTGCCACAGCGGTGAGTCGAAATCGATCCAAGCCAAACTCAGGCTCGACGGTCGAGCGTTAGCGATCCAAGGTGGGGAGTCTGGCCCTGCGATCGTTCCTGGCAAGCCACAAGAAAGTCTTTTCATCGCCGCCGTCGCCTGGAAAAGCCTTGAGATGCCCCCAGATGGAAAACTCAAGGAAGAGCAGATCGCGGATCTTACCAAGTGGGTGCAGATGGGAGCCCCATGGCCTGGAGATTCGATCACCGATCCATCGAATCCAGAAAACACGCAGTACGATTGGACGAAATGGCAAAATGAGCACTGGGCTTTTCAACCCATCGATAACCCAGAGCTACCCTCGGTGAGCGACCCGTCGTGGTGCCAATCCCCTATCGATTCATTTATCCTAGAGGGACTAACTGCCCATGGACTGCGGCCTATGCCTAAGGCGGATCCGCGAACGTTGATCCGCCGGATTCGTTTCGATCTTGTGGGTTTGCCTCCTGATCCCCAAGAAGTGCAGGCCTTTGAGGAAGCTTATCGACACGACCCGAGCAAAGCCGTCTCGGAGTATGTCGATCGATTGCTTTCGTCCAAGCAGTATGCAGAGCGATGGTCAAGGCATTGGCTGGATGTGGCTCGCTACAGCGAAGGGTTTGGTGGATTCCTCGATAACGCATCCTACGAGAACGCTTGGAGATATCGAGACTGGGTGACCGATGCGCTCGATCAAGACATGCCCTTTGCGGACTTTATTAGGCTGCAAATCGCAGGAGATCTTCTGGGTGATAAAAACTCTGCGATCGCCACAGGTTTTCTTGCTCTGGGCCCCAACTACATCAGCGATGGTGGCGATCCGGATAGCACAGCCCAAGCCAAGGCAGAGACGCTTTCGGATCGGATCGACACATTAAGCCAAGGCATGCTCGGACTGACGGTTGCTTGCGCTAGATGCCATGACCACAAATTCGACCCGATTCCACAGGAGGATTACTACTCGATTGCGGGGATCTTCAACAACTGCGCCACGCAAGCGATTCCATTAGTCGCCGACGAGGTGGTCGAGAACTTCAACAAACACCAAGGGCTGATCCAGGGCAAGGCCAAGCAGATCGAAGGGCTTCGCAAGGAGCATAGTGAGGCCAAGGAGGAAGATAAACGCAAATTGCTCCAGGACCAGATCGACAGCGAGCAAATAGTCCTTGAGCAGCTCAAGAAAGCTGCACCGCCGGTCTATGCCAAGGCCCATGCGTTTAGAGATATCGGTCATGCTGACATGCCGATCGCGATCCGAGGAAATTTGCTTAAAGCAGGCACGATTGCCCCGAGGCGTTTCTTGCGAATAGTCGCCGGAAACGATCGCGACACTTTTACCAAAGGAAGCGGTCGTTTGGAGCTTGCCAACGCGATCGTCGATCCGTCAAATCCGCTGACTGCGAGGGTCTTTGTCAACCGAATTTGGATGCATCATTTCGGAGAGGCGTTGGTTCGTACACCCAATAACTTTGGTGCCTTGGGTGAGAAACCAACCCATCCAAAGCTGCTCGATTGGCTTTCAAGCAGGTTGCTAAGAACTGGTTCGATCAAAGACCTGCATCGAACGATCGTCCATTCATCGACCTATCAAATGTCCAGCCTTCAAGATCCAGAGTGCTTTTCCAAAGACGGGGACAATCGATGGCTCTGGAGGATGAACCCACGCCGTATGGATGTCGAAGTATGGCGAGATTCGCTCTTGCATGTTTGTGGGGAACTGGATTTGTCCGTCGGTGGACCGCCGAGTGACAACATCGAAAGTCCTCGACGGACTTTGTACTTTAAAGTCAGTCGAAACGGAGATGTGTTTGCAACCGATGAATTCTTGAGACTTTTTGATTTCCCTTTGATGCGTTCCTCGGTGGCCAAGCGACCATCGAGCATCGTTCCACAGCAGTATTTATTTTTGCTCAACAGCCCTTTTATGCAACAGCGAGCCAAGTCCTTTGCAAGGCGAATCACTACGGAGTCTGCCGACGAATCTGCCCGTATCCAGCGGGCCTATCAATGGCTATATCAACGTTCTCCAACCGACAAAGAGATGGCGATCGGACTTGAGTTTGTTGCCCTCGATGATCCAGACCAAGCTCAGCGGGATTCTCGTTGGGAACTCTACAGCCAAGCATTGCTGGGCTCAAATGAATTTATGTATTTACCTTGATCGCTTGTGAGGCTAAACGAATGTTTTCAAGATTTCCTACAAGTCGCCGAGAGATGCTCAGCCGCATCGGAGCGGGTTTTGGAACTCTGGGACTAGCAAGTGTTCTATCCCAGGACAAGCTTTTAGCGGATCCTCTATCAGGCTTGCCCCATTTTGCACCCAAAGCCAAGCGAGTCATCCAGCTCTTTATGCCAGGGGGGCCTTCGCAGGTCGATACATTCGATTACAAGCCCGCGATTGCCGAGCATGCAGGCAAACGCCCTGAATCGGTCGATCGCAAGTCACTACGCAATACAAAGAACGGACTGATGCCTAGTCCGTTTGGGTTCAAGCAGTACGGCCAATGCGGAAAGTGGGTCAGCGACATCTTTCCAAAGGTGGCCGAGTGTGTCGATGATATCTGCTTTATCCATTCGATGCACACCGATATCCCTGAGCATGCCGGTGCGATTCTGATGATGAACCTTGGAAGCCTACAGCCGAATCGTCCGAGCCTAGGGTCTTGGCTCGTTTATGGACTTGGGTCTGAGAACCAAGATCTGCCAGGCTTTATCGCGATGAGTCCGCATGCACAACCCCGAGGAACCCTTGCCAATTGGGGCAATGCCTTCCTTCCTGGTGCCTATGCTGGGACCTACATCAATATCCATCAGATGCGCCTCGAGAGTGTGCTCAAGAACCTCAAGAACTCACGCTGGTCGCCAGAGCAACAGCGTCAGCAATTGAATCTGCTAGAGCAAATCAATCGCCTTCACTTGGATCAGCAAGCCGACGGGCAGCTTGAGACGAGTCTCAAGACAATGGAAATGGCGTTTCGCATGCAGATGGCTGTTCCCGAAGCGTTCGATACCCAGCAAGAGACCCAAGCCACCTTGGAAATGTACGGATCGAGCGAGTATGCCAAAGGTTGCTTGCTTGCGCGTCGACTCATCGAGCGAGGCGTGCGCTGTGTGCAACTCTCGCACTCGATCGATGGTTATGACATTGCATGGGACACCGGACATGACGATATCGCCGGTGGTCACAAACGCTTGGCCGACGCATGCGATCAAGGGATTGCGGCCCTGCTGAAGGATCTCAAGCAACGAGGACTCCTCGATGAGACGCTTGTGATTTGGGGAGGAGAGTTTGGTCGAGCTCCCACATCCGAGGGACAGAAGGGTCGTGATCACGATCACTATGGATTTACTGTATGGATGGCCGGTGGTGGTGTTCGTGGTGGAATCAGTTATGGTGCGACCGACGAATTCGGCCTATCGGCTATCGAGAATCGGGTCCACGTGCATGATTTGCATGCGACGATCTTGCATCTGATGGGAATCGATCATGAGCGATTGACTTACCGACACAGTGGTCGCGACTATCGCCTTACAGATGTCTCTGGCAAGGTTGTACAAGCGATACTAACTTAGCTTGGGATCCAAGACAGTATCAAGTAAACCATCGCTGCAAACATCGCAGCGATAGGGACAGTGGTGATCCAAGCAAGGATGATTTCCTGTACTTTTTTCCATTTCGCTTGCCGTGTGCTAGCTCCCATACCCAGCAGTGCTCCAACACTCACATGCGTGGTGCTGACCGGTAGACTGTGAAAGCTTGCCGATGCCACCAAGATCGCGGTGACTAGATTCGCCGCGAAACCTTGACCAGGATTCATGTCCGTGATTTTCTTTCCGAGTGTCTCGGCAACATTCTTTGCGTCCAGCAATGCACCGATAGCGATCAACACCCCGACAAGTAGGATCGATTGGTTTTTGCTGAGCCATGGAACCATCCAAAGAAGGGCTGCCATCTTGGGGGTGTCGTTGATGCCTCGAGCAAAACTCGCCGCACCAGCCGATGCGAAATGCAATCGGTCTAACGTCTTGGTGCGATGATCCGGAGCAGCTCCTAGCGATCGAAGAAACTCATAGGCGATCGCACCAAGACAAACCGCTAGCAACGGACTAAACATCAGCGGGTAAAGAAAGGTCTTGCCAAGAACGGACAACTCGACATGATCGATACCCGCAGCGGCGATTCCTGCACCGATCAATGCTCCCAAGAGTGCATGGGTCGTCGATACGGGAAATCCGATCCGATTGGCAATGAAGCTTGTCAGGGCCGCTCCTGCAGCCACCGCACAGGTAAAGGCCGGAGATTCAAGTAAACGATCGCTCACGAGCCCTTTTCCACTGAAGGATTTCAGTAAGCCTTGGGCCAAAAGCAGCGCGCACATGGAACCTGCAAACGTGCAGATCGTTCCCCACCAGAGAGCTTTTGATAAGGTGGTTGTTCCACTACCGTAGAGCGATGCAACACCTTTAAAGTTTGCATTCGCTCCGTTGGTTAGTGCGACAAAAGCGACCGATAAGACAAGGAACCCCAGCAGCACAATAGTCTAGTCCAGGTTCTACTTCGCAAGATTCTCTTTGGTCTCTGCGGGCAGATGCTTGAGCGATGCATACTCCTTCCACGAACCTTCGTAGAGCCGAACATTTGGAAATCCAGCAACGTGGGCTAGATAGAATCGCAGTAGGCTTCCCTCGCGCGAAGTTCCGCAGTAAACAATGATCTGCTTGTCCTTGGTCAAGCCGGCTGCAGCGAACTCTTTTTCGACCTGCTGTGCGGGCAAAAACTTGTGGGTGTTGTCTTTTTCCATGAGCCTTGCCCAATGAAAACTCACCGCGCCCGGGATGTGGCCCTTGCGAAGCCAGACATCGTCTTGGCCAATGTACTCATTGGCAGGCCTAGCATCGATGAGCATCACGTTCGGTTTGTCTTTGAGTTCAAGCAACTCTTCGATTCCGATTCCAATCGAGCTTTGGGTCTGCTCTGGAAGCTCTCCCGTGGGGTTACCAAAGTACTCTTGGGTGGTCGGGTATCCAAGTTGTTTCCAATGCGCCAAACCGCCATCGACAACTCGAATGTCCGTTACCCCGAATTTTTCGAGAACGTAGGCAACCATGCTGGTGCTGAGTATCTCGTCGTTGGGTAGCTTGTCCCCGGTGGCATAGAGCAGATGCGTCCGGCTGCGATCGATCCCCGCCCTGATCAGCAAGGCCTTGGTTAAATCGTCTGGAAGGTATTGAACCGGAACCCCATGATCGGTCCCCCGCAGAGTGTCGAAATTCAAATGATGCGCTGTTGGTAAGTGGCTTCTGAAGTAATCCTTGTAGCCGCCTCGAGTATCGATGACCACAGGCCTTTGCTTAGGGTCTGGATTCTCGATCAAACCTTTCGCCTGCTGGCAAGAGATGACCGATATCTCAGCCTTGGAATAGGGTCCCAAAGCGATACACAATCCAACTAGCCAAGCAATGAAACCCAACTTCATCGTTTACGCCTCATGGTAGAATTTTCGGGGGTCGATACCAACAATAGCTTTCAAACATTCGTGCGAACGTCTGAATGTTATAGCGTATTGTTTCCGATTGGAAAACTCGATCCATCTTGCTATGAACGAAGTTTCTGGGATACTGCAAACAAAGGTAAGTGAATATGGCAAAGCAAGACATCCAGGCAGATCACCAAACAGATCACCAAACAGATCAACGGTGCGCCGAATACCTTAAGGCCATCGGCGATCCGATCCGATTGAAGATCATCAAAGCCCTTCAAACCTGTCCATTTACCGTTTCGGACTTGGCAGAGTTTCTCGAATTGGATATTCAGAAGGTCTCGCATCATCTGCGGATCTTGTACCATGCCGATCTGGTGAAGATTCAGAAAGATGGCAAGTACCGGTACTATGAACTGAACCCCGAGTTCGTTAGCAAAAAGCCCTCGACCAAGGGGTTGAACTTGGGCTGCTGCACGATTGGTATCCATCCATAAAATAAGGTGCAATCCGGCATTATCGTGGCTGGCAATTCACACCAATGGTTCTTTTCGTACTCGTACTCGTACTCGTACTCAGTGAAACGGTACTCGTACTCGAAGAAAAGTATTGGGATTTCGTTTAAAAAAGGGCCAGATACTGGGGTTACAGCTTCCCTCAAATGGTGATCGTCTTGAATCGATTCAGGCGTTTTCGAGTACGAGTACGAGTACGAGTACCGCGACGCTGAGTACGAGAAAGCCGAGCTTCTGCCTACTAAAATACCAGACCATCCATAAAATAAGCCTGCGGAAAACTTCCGCAGGCTTATTGATTTTTTCAACTTGTATGGCTTAAAAATTAGCCGACGAGCTTGGCTACCGAGGAAACCATTGGGCCGATGATCGGTTCAACGATTTCTTTTACGCCAGGAATAGCGTAGATGGTATTGAGCAACTCGCCAACCTTACCGAAGTAAGGCTTGAGGAATGGACCAAAGACGCTGTTTGCTGCTTCAGGCATCTTGTCCATGCCCAATTCTGCATAAGCCTTGGTCGCTTCTTCAAGCTTGCTCTTGGCTGCATTGGCCGTGTCGACATCTTTGATCGATCCGAGAATGTCGGCGATTCCATCGAACGAGCCGGAGAGCTTGGTCTTCAGATCGTCGATGCTGATACCACCTGGGAGTTCGAGCTTTGGCAACTCTGGCAAAGCTGGAACAGGAGTATCCACATTTGCGGTCTTTGGAGTGACAACACCGGGGGTCGCAGTTGTTTTGACTGGTTCAGCCTTCTTTCCACCACCGAAGAGACCGAAATTCCAGGCCAAGAATCCGAGGGCTGCCAATGCCAAGAGGGGCAAAAGCCAACCGAGGGGATTCGATGCTGGAGCAGCTTGGGTTACGGTGCGCTGAGCGGTTTGCGTCGCAGTGCGTGCAGCACCCGATACAGCATCGCTAGCAGCCTTGCCCAAATCAGCCAATCCCATCACGCCCTTGAGTTCGTTAGGAAGAGCACTGCTGAGGAAGTTGTTCTGACCGCCCAAGAGATTGGTCAAAACGCCTGGATCAAACCCACCTGCAGACTTGGCTTGCTTGCCAACAACACCCATAACGATCGGTGCCAAAGATCCAAGCAGTCCGAGAACTGACTTGTCGCCAAGACCCAAAAGCTTCATCAAAACAGAAACGATGCTGGCTTGGGACGAACCCAAGAGCATTGGCAAAAGGGAGGTGCCCATACCCAAAAGCTTGGAGCTTGCACCACCGGAGACCAAGCTGCCGAGATTATCCAAAATGGATGGCTCAGCATCTTGCTTCTTGAAAATATTCGAAAGCTCCGACGCACCTGTTGGGGTCGATGCTTTTTTCATCAGTCCACCGAGCAACACTGGAATTGCGGCTTCGATCGCCGAATTCGTCTTGCTCTTTTCCAATCCAACTGCCGAGCCAATTTGATCAGCGACACCGCTGGTATTGATCGCAGTTTTGACCAAGTCCATCAGATTGATTGCCATACTCAAAACTTTCTATTTGTCTGAAGAGGAACAGAAACCCAGAACGCCTTTCGGCTACGTCGACTAATATGCAGGATTTGCGAACTTTTGGCAGTCCTTAAGCCAAGAATACCGACAAATATTCATAAATTTTCTAATGTGTAAACTCTGCCGGATTCACACTTTGGGTAGATCTCGGTGGTGTAGTTTTACTTGCCTTGCATTCCACCGAGACTGGGCTTATTTCGACCCGACCAATTCGAACCAGTCTCGGCTTCGCTGGAATTGCTCCGGGCCAAAAACATGACCTTGACCATGGTTCCAAAGGGCTAATCCCATGCGATTTCTTGGGTTTGTCGGGGTTTTTCCGTCAACACCGAAATGGACAAAGTTCCAGAATGGTAACGCTTGGCGCATCACCCTCAGGCTCTGGGTGCCGTCGGCGGCCCCAGGTCCTCGCTGTCCACCCATCACCAAGAGGGGTCTTGGAGCAATCAAAGCAAGAAGTTCCTGGTGCCCCCAGTCGCGGCCTTCGAGCCTGGGGTCAGGCCCCAAATACCAAGGAGCTTCCCAGTTGGTGGACTTTAAATCCACTCCTCCCTCGCTGGCCACTCCAGCGATGATTCGCTCGTCGCTGGCCATGAGGTAAAGCACTTCTTTAGCCCCGAGGGAATGACCAACCGCAAAAACTCTTTGAGAGTCCAATTGAGGGATCGACATCAGAACGTCCAGTGCCCGCCGTGCATCGTAAACCATCTTGGCTATCCCACGAGCCGTGGGGTGCAACTGGCGATGCTGTGCGACCGCTTGATCAAAGCTCTGGGTGTCTTGCCACAAAAAACATTTTGGACAGACCACGATATAGCCAAGCTTTGCAAACTCAAAACCTGTGGCTCTAGGTCCCTGCGCTTCGACCCCAGCGATCTCATCGATAGTCATCGAGTTGGTCGGATGAAGAGCAATCATTCCAGGCCGCTTATCGGTGGGCTTGAGTCCCTCTGGAATCAGAAGGTAGATGTCTAGCGCGACGCTTGACTCGATTTTGATTCGGTACTTTTTTCGAACGACTCCATCAACAAGATCCTCCGACACCAGTTCCATATCGGGCGGTGTACCTACTGGAGGCATAGGCCCAAGGAGTTTCTCGAATCGCTGCTTGATCTTGGATCTAGATTGTTCCCAATCGGCCAAAGATCGAATGTCGAATTCGTCCTGGATGCCATCTTCATCTTCCAATCGATGGATCTTTTCGATCCAATCAGCCCGGGTATGTTGCTCGCTAAAGCGAGGCATCCTGCCGGGATGTTCGACGCGGAATCGCACCAAACGACCATGTTCGACTTCGGTAACGCAAACAGTCTTGCCATCGCTCCCCCCGAAACAAATATTGCTCGGCCTTGATCCCAACACATCGATCTCTCGCAAAATCTCTGCTTCGGGGCTCAGCACGACGACGGTTCCTTTACCATAACGGGTTACATAGAGGTTCCCTTGTTGGTCGTAACGCATACCATCGAATCCATGGTCTGCGAACTCTTTCCATAAGGTCTTTTGGCCTAGACTTCCATCGGCTCTAATCTCGAATCGCCAGATCTTGCGCTGGGTCGATTCATTGACTGCCAAGTACCTTCCGTCTGGGCTGACATCGATGCCGTTGGTCGTTCCCATACCATCGGCGACAATTTTCGCGACTCCCTGGCGATCGATTTTCCACACGCGACCTGTTCCATCGCCCCAATTGGGATCGCTAGCATAGAGTGTCCCATCCTCTGCGATCGCTAAATCGTTAGGCTGGTTCATCGCAGGCTCATGGCATACAAGCGATGGTAAGCCCGTTACTCGATCGATCCGCCATATTTTGTGCTCGACATAATCGGCAACTAACAAATCTCCTTGGCTATCGAAAACGATTCCGTTTCCAGTACCTCGATCCGGCAGGTTGGCCCAAAGACTCCCGTTACCCCAACGATCGACCTTGCCAATGGTTTGCTGCTTGAGAAAATTCACCGCATATACATTTCCTTGGGAATCGCTCGCTGGCCCTTCGATCCCCTCGGTGAAGGCATGATCGAGTGTCAGAGGCAATGGATAATAGACTTGCTCTTTGAGATCTGATTGATAGATATCCCATGCAAGCTTGCGCTGATCGGTACGCTGCATCGCCTCGCGAGCTAACGCCTGATTTCCTAGTGCGAGTTTGGTGTAAGCCGCCAATAACGGTTCCATCATTCCGGGATGCTCGATATCGCTCAGCGCGCTTACGGCACCCATCTGAAGCTCTTCTTGGATCGCAGGATCCGTGGTCTTGTCATCCAAAAATGGAGTGATCTTGGTCAAGGCTTGTTCGGCAGGCAACATTGCCAAGACGCGTATTGCATCGTACCGGGTTCCAGCGGGAATCTTTGCATCGTAAGCGTCGGATTTGGATAACTCCAAGGCCCGCTCCCAACGGGGCTTCCAAGCCGGATGTTCGGAGATAAGTTTCTCAAGTTCAACTTTAGGCCAGAGTTTTTCCAAGCCCAGGCCGTTGATGATCGCACCTCCGAGAACCACAGACTGCCAATCCCGCATCTTCCCGGAAGCACTGGGTAAGGCCAGTTCGACAAGTTCGGGTAAGACTTGGTCTTTCGTGGCCGGATCTCGCACCGCTAAAATCGCAACTCTCCAAATCGATGGAATGCGCTGATACTCCAAATCCGTGTCTTTGGCGCGCTGCTCGTAGGGCACCAAATCTTTGGTCCACTGGATGATCAGCTCTTTAGCCGATGATTTGTTCTTGGAGATGAGACTCTCGCGCTTATTCGGATCGCTTTGGTGGAGAATCTCGGCCGCGATGTCTTTGATGGAATCCGCAGATAACTTGGAAACATCTTGAGCTTGAAGTACCGGAGGGAACCAAGCTATGAGTGCCAGGATAAAGAATCCGAGCACCCATCCGATGCGTACCCCACGGGGCAAGAATGAGGCGTTCAATTGACATGCCCTCCCAAGGGATGAATTCGCTTCGAGGAGCCTTAACCAAAAGGCTCAGTTGGTCTTTTGTTCCAGCAAACGAGCGAGTCGATGGAAA
>Ga0208202_1000266_pt1 | contig 12669 bp, 7 predicted proteins | sample LakMenEpi27Aug08_FD_150738 | JGI IMG/M metagenome (GOLD analysis project Ga0208202, IMG submission 150738) | Freshwater microbial communities from Lake Mendota, WI - 27AUG2008 deep hole epilimnion (SPAdes) | ecosystem: Environmental > Aquatic > Freshwater > Lake > Epilimnion/Euphotic zone ... | reverse complement strand
GTTGCTAATAATGGCCAATACAAATTCAAATCATTGATGCCCGGGATCATTTTTTCGATCCCAACGATGGCGATATGCACATTGGGGAAAGCTGTTGTTAATCGGCCATTGCCTTCATTTTCGGTAACACAAACTCCTCCGATGTCAGCCAGTAAAAAATTACCACCTGTGACGCCTACTCCGGCAGAGGTATATTTTTCGCGCAGGTTTTTTCGGGAAATCAGGGTCAGTTCACTCGGCGTGAGATTGGGTTCGACACCTAATTTCTCATGAAATAATTTTGCAACATCTTCTTTGCTTTTATGCATGGCCGGCGTTACGATATGATAAGGCGGCTCACCATCCAATTGCTGGATATACTCACCTAAATCTGTTTCTACGCTTTCAATCTGGTGTTTGGCCAAAAAATCGTTGAGGTGAATTTCTTCGGTCACCATGCTTTTACTTTTCACGACTTGCGTGGCCCGATGTTCTTTACAAATTTTAAGCACAGCTTCATTGGCCTCCAGGGCATCTTGCGCCCAGATGACCTTTCCGCCATTGCGGGTAAACTGTTCTTCGAAACGAATCAGGTATTGATCCAATTCTTCCATCACCCGCCATTTGATATTCTTGGCCTTTTTACGTGCCATGTCCAAATCAGCGAACTGCATTTTCCCTTTAATCACCACTTCATTGTACTTACCGATATTAAACGATAATTTTCGTTTATGTTCGGCATCCATTGCTTTGATTTCGCTCTTATTTAAAAAGGCCTCTTTGAGTTGATTGCCCATGCAGATTTAGGTTTTCGCAAATTTAACCTAAATTTTTCAGCCCAATTGCAACTCCTGCTTGAAACTTATGTTTGAAAAAATTCTAATTGTTATTGGATATCCTTATTTCAATGAGGATATCGGCCAAATTCTGCATATTTTTTTCAAAGTGACGTTATTCTGTTATGTTGAAGTGCATACTTTTTAAGCCCTGTTGTTACGTCATTTATTTGGCAATCTTCTGTTTCTCTTGTCAAACAAAATCGTTGCGCACCGATCCGCTCATTGTATTGGATTATGTCAAACAAAAACCCTTGGAAGGCGATTGGTTGATGGAACACAAGGAGTCTGGTCAAAATTTTGATGCATATTGCTCATCCAGTCCTATTCGAAGTACTCAGGAGTGCCCCTATTTATATATCGTTGGAATGGGAGAACCCAGTGAGCAAAAGTTAAAGATCCTACTTACAGTACAAAAAGGGTTATCTGCTTTCTATCAGATACCAGTAAGGATTTTAGCGGATTTACCTCATCATTCGATGCCTCAGGGACATATTCGGGAGAATGGTCAATGGGATGCAAAGTGGATCATCGATAAAATTTTGCCCAAACATTTTCCGGACAGTGCCATGGCTTTGATCGCTTTCACGGAACAAGATTTATATCCTGGCAACGATTGGAATTATGTCTTCGGATTGGCAAGTTTAAAAAATCGGGTCGGTGTTTGGAGTTATGCCCGTTTTGAATGTGAATGTGCTGGAGAGATAGCAGAAAAAATGTGTTACATGCGAACTTTACATGTAGCTATTCATGAAACAGGACATATGTTTGGAATTAAACATTGTATCGGTTTCGAATGCTGTATGAATGGCAGCAATTCATTGTTTGAATTGGACAGGCAGGAAAATAGAATGTGTCATGAATGTCTTGCCAAGGTTTGTTGGAACCGGGCAATCAGCCCCGGAAAACATGTACAAGCGATGTTAGAATTTTATTCGGATTACCTGCCAGATACATCACTCATTTCATATTATCGGTCGGCTCAGGAATGCCTCAAAAAACCTTGATTTTATTGAAAGCAAGATTGTTGTTTAAACGAATCAAATGATTTGTACTTATCAGCCATTTAATTAAGGAATCCACTTCCCAATGATTGGAAATGCCTGAAAGGTTTTTCTTTCGAAACGGAAAACGATTAGGTAGGTGTAAATCAGTAACAATGCCAGACCGCTTGCAAGATGAAGTGCAGTGGATTCCAGATAATGTCCGATGAATACATGAATACCATAAACACCTAACATCAGTATTAAATAGAAGCCAATACTTTTTACATCATACGGAACCGGATAGTGTTTTTGCCCAAGCCAATAACTGCTTAATACCATAAACAAATAACACAATAAGGATGCCCATGCGCAAGCCACAAAACTATATTGAGGGATAAAATAAAAGTTGACACCTAATGTAATTAAAGTCCCGCCTAAAGTGATCCAGGCACCTGTCATGGTTTTGTTTGAAATTTTATACCAAATGGATAAATTGTAGTAAATCCCCAAAAGTAGTTTCGCCATGAGGAGGATGGGCACCACAACCAATCCGGCTGCGTATTCCGGTTTAACATCCACTCGCATAAAATATTTCCAGATATCTAAAAACATTGCCACGCCCAAAAAACAAAATGAGCATACAATCACAAAAAGTTTCATGATGCGGGCATAAGTGATTTGTGCATTTGCTTCGGCTGACTGTTTCAGAAAGAAAGGTTCCGCACCCATTCTGAAGGCTTGTATAAAAAGGACTATCAGGATAGCAAGTTTATAGTTCGCGCCATAAATACCATTTTGCGAATTTTTATATTCAAGGGAGCCTTCTAATAGTTTGGGAAGCATGGCCCGGTCGATACTTTCATTCACCATTCCACCAAAACCAACAATAATTAAAGGGAGGGCATATACCATCATTTTCTTCCATAAATCCGGATTAAGTTCAAATCGAAATTTGAGCACTTCTTTCCAGAGTAACAACAAGGTCAGACCACTGGCGAAGGCATTGGCAACAAAGGCATATCCAATCCCATATTCCGGATTATACCATTGCATCAGGCTCACTGCTATTTGATTTTTATGCAACCACGGACAAACATAGATAAAGAAGATAACCAGGGCGACATTCAACAAAATATTACAAAGTTTAATGAAGGCAAAACGCACCGGCCTCTGTTCGAAGCGGAGTTTCGAAAATGGGATAACAGCCAGCGTATCCAGCCCAACGATTAAGGCAAAAAGAACCACATATTCTGGATGTTTCGGTACAGACCATAAAACGGCCAAAGGATTTTGCAGTGAAATCATCAAGGCTACCAATGGCAAAGTGGTGAGTAGCAAGGAAGTAGAAGAAGTATTAAAGACTTTAGATTCATCTTCGTCGCGCGCAAAACGAAAATAGGCCGTTTCCATGCCATAGGTGAAAATGATATTGAAGAAGGTGATGTAGGCGTATACGGTGGTGTACTCGCCATATTGCGTACTTCCCAATACAGTGAGTAAAGGGGTAAGCAAATAATTGATAAACCTTCCGACAATGCTGCTCAGGCCATACCACATCGTCTGTCCTGCAAGTTTACGTACACTCAATGGGCTGAAATTTTAAGGCCCTAAAAGTAATCCGATTCTGAATATTTTATTTCTCATTAACGATAAACATTTATAAAATCTCTGCTCTCATAGGCGTATGCAGTACCTTTATCCATTGAAAAACATATTTAATCCTATTCAATTATTTAAACAAAAAATCATGAAAAAGTTTCTTCTCTCCGTGCTCGTTTGCTCTGTTATAGGGCTCAATGCCATTGCTCAAATTGCGAAAGTAAATACCAGTGAACTAAATAAGGTAAGTCGACCTTGTGTATCTGCAGATTATGGCATGACCTATGAAATTGTTGAAGGCGCCTTTAAGAAAAAGTTCGCAGACATGAAATTTGGATCAGGCGATAAAACCAAAGATGGTTATCGTTTGTTTAAAGGGGTCACCTTTTCTGAAATTTCTCCCAACAAAATTGATTTGTATTACCGCGTGGAAGATCGCAAACCCAATACAACGGTCTATATTTTAATGTCAAGTGGTTATGATATTTTCCTGAAACCTGAAACTGATTCTGTGATTTATCAAAATGCCATTGTGTTCATGGATAAATTTGTGCGCGATGCCACCGCCTTTCAATTAAATCGTGATATTGAAAAACAATTGGAAGTGATTAAAGATGTCGAGAAAAAAATGAAGGGCGTTGCCAAAGATCAGGAATCTTATCAAAAAGATAAAGCCAAGGCCGAATCAAAAATTTCTCAAAACATTATTGAACAAGGCGCTCTAAAATCAGAGTGGGAAAGTCAGAAAAAATTACTGGAAACAGTAAAAGCCAAAACAGTAACGTTGGATCAAATGGATGCATTAAAAAAAGAAGTCTCCAAGCAAGAAGATGCAACGGCAAAAGCTGAAAAAAAATATAATAACGCCATGAAGGATGGCGAAGAATACAAAGGCGATTTAAATAAAGCCGAATCGAAAATAGGCGAGGCCCAAATTGAAATGGATAAGGTTAAAACTGAACTCCAAAACGAAAACAATAAATTAGCTGAACTGCGCGCTCAGTTGGCTGCACTTTAAGATTTGATATTCCAATAAAAAATCCGCGGAAACGCGGATTTTTTATTGGGAAGATTTCTTTCTGGCAAATTGGTAGCCAATGCTGATTGGTGTTGTGAAGTAGTCACAAAAAGACACTTTGTGCTGAGTCAAATGATTCTTACTGTGTAACCGAAACAACCAGGGGACTAGCTGATATGGCGCCAAATCTCTTGGTCCGGTCTTTGTAATAATTGATGCTTTAATAAGGCATGCTCGGGTTTGGTTAGTTCAGGGTCCATCAGCAAAATATCAATGGCTGCTTGCCGGCTTTGTTCCATGATGGGTAAATCTTTGATGATATCGGCCAACTTTAAATCAGCAGCGCCACTTTGCCGGGTGCCTTCAATATCGCCCGGGCCCCGAAGTTCCAGGTCTTTTTCTGCAATAGCGAACCCGCTGGTTTCCTCCACCATGGTGCGCATTCGTTCCCGACCGGTAACACTTAACTTAGGCGTAGTTAAAAGTATACAATATGATTTGTCAGCGCCGCGACCAACTCGTCCTCTTAATTGGTGTAATTGTGAAAGGCCAAATCGTTCTGCACTTTCAATAAGCATCACGCTGGCATTCGGCACATTTACGCCCACTTCAATGACTGTTGTGGCAACCATGATATGGGCTTTCCCTTTTACAAAGGCTTGCATATTTTGTTCGCGCTCTTCGATGGGTTGTTTGCCATGCACTATAGCAATGTTATAGGTGTGGTCGGGAAAAAATTGTTTCACCTGTTCATAGCCATTGATTAAGTTTTCATAATCCAATTTTTCGCTTTCTTCGATCAACGGATAAACGATATAAGCTTGTCGGCCTTGCTGAATTTCTGTTTTGATAAAGTCCATCACCCGGGCCCGATGCATTTCCGTCCGATGAATCGTACTGATGGGTTTTCTGCCCGGTGGAAGTTGTTTGATTACCGAAATTTCCAAATCACCATAACTGGTCATGGCAAGTGTACGTGGAATAGGCGTGGCCGTCATTACCAACACATGGGGAGGCAGCACATTTTTTTTCCAGAGTTGTGCTCGTTGTGCAACGCCAAATCGGTGTTGTTCATCAATGATACTCAGGCCTATATTTTTAAAAACCACTGTTGATTCAATGAGTGCGTGCGTGCCAATAAGTATCTGAATTTCACCAACTTCTAACTGCTGTAAAATAGTTTTCCGGTCTTTGCCCTTGACACTCCCACTTAAAAATCCGACACGAATCGGCATTTCTTGCAATAATTCCTGAATGCCGATCAAATGCTGTTGTGCCAAAATTTCGGTAGGTGCCATTAAGCAGGCCTGGAAACCATTGTCGATGGCCAGAAGCATACATAACAATGCAACGATGGTTTTTCCACTGCCAACATCTCCCTGCAACAAACGGTTCATTTGATGTCCGCTTTGCGTATCCAGGCGTATTTCACGAATTACATTTTTTTGGTCATCGGTTAACTCGAATGGTAAATGGTTTTTGTAAAATTGATTAAAGTAATCGCCAACTTTTTCGAAATAGAACCCCCTGCTTTTTTGATGGTTTAATTTTAGTTTGCAAATGCCTATTTGATGCATGAACAATTCCTCAAATTTCAACCGATAAAGTGCCTGCTGCATGGCATCCTGATGGCTGGGGAAGTGAATGTTTTGTGTGGCAGTGAAACGATCACAAAGACGATATTTCGAACAAATACTTTCCGGTAAAAAATCAGGTAAGTCAGTCGCTTTAACTTGAGTCAATAAGCCCTGAATCATTTTCGACATCAGTTTTGGTGTGATGCCCCTTGTCTTCAACTTTTCATTGCTACTATACATCGGCATCAGGCCGAGGTTGGTTTCGTTTTTTTCTTTTTCCAGTTTTTCCAGTTCAGGGTGACTGATATTCCATGACCCATTGAATAAACTCACTTTCCCAAATACCAGAAAGTTACCGCCTTCTGCTACGAGTTTTTCTGCCCAGCTGATTCCCTGAAACCAAACCAATTCAATTTGTCCACTGGCGTCTTTAAAGGTGGCTGTTAAACGTCGTGCACGGCCTTGTCCTACAATGTCAAAAAATACAATTCGACCGATGAGTTGAACAAATTGACCATCTTGTTGTATTTGTCGGATTTGTTGAATACTGCTGCGATCGACATATCGGTATGGGTAAAATTGCAGTAAATCGCCAAAGGTGAAGATACTCAAATGTTTTCGAAGGAGTTCTCCTCGTTGTGGACCAACCCCTTTCAGGTATTCAATGGGTGTTTGTAATATGTTTGAGGAATGTTTAAACAAAGTTGCTCAAAAATAGAGTTTGGATAGGGATTCAACAAACGCCATCTAGTGAACTTTCTATCATTGGCTCGTATATCCTGCGGATGAATGTGAAATCACAGGCGTTCTTCTACACCCAATCCGAATAAAGCAAAGTCATATTTGACAGGATCTTCCGGTTCAAATACTTTTAATTTCTCCGTTAAAAGCAAAGCTTGTGGCCAATTAGCCTTTTCGTTTTCAATCAATCCTAATTTGCGGGCCACTCTGCTAACATGAACATCCAAAGGAATGATGAGGGAATTCATGGGAATACTCTCCCAAATGCCAAAATCCACCTGATTTTTATCTTTGCGCACCATCCATCTTAAAAACATGTTGAGTCGTTTACAGGCTGAATGGCGTTGCGGGCTTGCGATGTGTTTGCGGGTTCTTGAAGGATGTTCCAGGCTAAAAAAGTAGTGAAAAAAATAGTTCAGCCGTTGTTCCATATTTGTATCAGCGGAATGATTAGGTGGGATAAAGGCAGATTCTAAACTACTGGATCCCTGATAATGATATTGGAGAAAATGTATAAAATAGAGTAGATCAGTTGCTTGAAAAGTTCGATGTTTAAACCCCAGCATTTTTTTTAAATCAGTCGGCTTATGCGAGCAAATAAATTGATGCGGAGAATGATCCATCCATTGCATCAATTTCATGGCATTTTGGATGATGGTGGTTCTGTTCCCCCAGGCTAAAATGGCGGCAAAAAAAGCTGCAATTTCAATATCCTGTACTTTGGTGAATTGATGCGGAACAAATATGGGATCTTTTAAAATGAATTTACGATCGTTAAATTGCTTGACTTTTTCATCTAAAAACGTTTTTAAATCCATACACTTTGCTGAATGGGTGAAATTAGAACAAAATCTTTGTCAAATTCATAGGAGCATTTAACGCTTCTCCTGAATGCCATTTCACCGCGCTCAATGGCTCACTGTGAGATGGAATCTGCTTGCAATATCTTTTTATACAAACGGTCATTCGAATATGCCGGATTCCCAGCAGCTATGAAGGATATTTCAAGGATGAATGAATGATTCGGATTAAAATAAAAAATCCATAATTTGTCATGGTTTTTGAAGCCGGAAGAGCCCGAATTTTATTTTTTTTGATTGAGTAGATAATAAAAAATGATCTCTTTAGGCCGGCACACTAGGATTAATAATTGTATTTGCCTAAATTTAGACGACAATTTCATGGAAGTTTCGACCAGTGACAGGATTTTGCAAACGAAAATGTACTTGTAAACGTCTATTTAACAACATCAATTTCGTGGATATGAAACAATTATTATTCTCTTTTCTTTTATTGACCAGTTTTTGCCAGGTAAATGCCCAAATTACTGGTACAGTTTTCCGAGACTATAATTTAGATGGTATTTACCAGGTGCCTCCGACCAGCAATGAATTTGGTTTAGGAGGTGTCATTATCAACGCTTATGATGCCACAAATACAGTCATAGCCACTACAACTTCAGCCGCTGATGGCACTTATACCGTACCATTTACGGTTCCCGTTCGTTTGGAATTTGAATTTTCAACGCCGACTTTATGTGTTGATTCAAATACGGATTTTAGTTCTGTGATGGCGGGTGGGGAGAATATTCGTTTTATCAGTGCCTCTACCTCAGGAGTCAATTTTGCTGTTCAAAATCCAGACGATTATATTGCGCAAGGCAATCCGATGGTTTATATGCCAAAATTTAACAGGGGAGACCCTTTAGTGCCGGGTTTGTCTTCCGGCTTGGATGCTTTTCTGGGATTTCCATATTCAACAACAGGCACGATCGCACCGGCTATTCAATCTATGAATTCACAAATAGGGGCATGCTGGGGCGTAGCCTATAGCAAACAATCCGGCAAAGTTTTTACCACCGCTTTTATGAAAAGGTTTGCCGGGCTGGGCCCTATGGGTTCGGGCGGTATTTACATGCTTGAGGCAACCGGACCAGCATTTACAGTTACTCAATTTTACGATATGGATGCCAACGGTCATCGTACCCGTGCCGCAGCAAGTGCAGTTCCATTTGGATTAGGAAGTTCATATACCATAAATGCAACTGGAGATCAGGCAACTTATTTAGGCCCGATTGATCCGCTAAGTGGATTACCTGAGGGGCATGGCGTTGTTGGGGTAAACGGACCTGGTGGCAGGGGGCTGGATGGAAATACAAGTGGACAATGGTTTGACGCTGCAATCATGGATCAGGTAGGAAAAGTTGGTATCGGTGATATCGATATTTCTGAAGATGGTAAATTTTTATTCCTGACGAATTTGTATAGTCGCCTCGTTTATCGGTTAGAGTTAGACAATGCTTTCAACCCTCAGTCCGTTATTCAAGTAGATAGTTTTGCCTTGCCTTCTACCATAGTCGCAAATAATGGAATGCTCAGAAGTTATGGCTTATGTTATCATCGCGGGAAAATATTTGTGGGTGCAGTTACAACCGGTGAATTTGGTGGACAAAATATTCTAAACGGAGCAACGGATTTGTATGCATATGTTTTTGAAATCACCAATCCCATTTTACCCACTGCGGCATTGAACCCCGCACCTATCATTACTTTTCCGTTGAATTACTTAAAGGGTGCTGTCATTGGAGGACAAGGAAATGGTTCCGATCGATGGTATCCATGGAATAACAATACGGCGGCCATTTTGCCAACCGGTGAAGAATCATTGCCAACGCCCATGCTTTCGGATATTGAATTTTCGGATGCCGGTGATTTAATCATGGATTTTTGTGATCGTTCAGGACATCAGTTCGGATTTAGCACTCGCCAACATTTGGGCGTTGATTCTATAGATTTCACGGCTTTTGATATTGGAGGAGATATCCTGATTGCAGGCATCGATTGTAATACCGGTCAATTCACCTTGGAAAATAATGGTTCATTTACAAGTAATGGCATTGTAAGAAATGGGGGTGTAAGTAACAACGAAGGAATTGGTGGTGGCGAATTTTTCTTTAATGATGTTTGGGGCGGTAGCTTTCACAACGAAACCAGCGTAGGTTCTTGTGCTGTGCTCAGAGGAAGAAATGAGGTAATGGTGACCCTGATGGATCCTATCAATGCCTTCTCCAATGGTACCGGAAAATTTTCAACTATGAATGCATCTGCCAGTGGACATGCTGAAATTTCCAACAATGAATTTGGTAAAGGAAATGCATTGGGAGATTTAGAAGTTGCTGGGGATGTAGTCGCGTTGCAAATTGGGAATCGCGTTTGGAAAGATGATGACGGAGATGGAATTCAAGATCCGGGTGAAGTAGGTATCAATAACGTCAGTGTAGAATTATTTGCCGACTTTAATAATGATGGTTCACCGGATGGGGCCGCATTGGGAACATCCAATACAGCTGCAGATGGTAACTATGTATTTGACAAAAGCAATGTGACAGACGGTGATCCGCAAACGACCGGCACACAAGCCGGCCCGGTTCCCGGTAAAACTTACCTCATTCGAATTGGCGCTGCAGATTGGGCAGCAGGTTCAGGTACCAATGATTTACAGTCATTAAGTCTGACTCCTTCCAATATTGGAGGTTCAGGACAACCGGATGTTCGTGATAATGATGCGATCTTGTTAAGCAATATTCCAACCATTTCGGCAACTACACGTAAAAGCGGACAAAACTTACATGAATGGGATTTCGGTTTTATGCCTTGCCCAAATATTCCGGTCAATAATGTGTATTTAGATTGTATCGTTGATTCGGCTCAAATTGGTCCAGTCGAAACACCAGGCTCTACTTATGCATGGGCTCCTCCAACTGGTCTGACTGCAAATAATATTGCCCAACCAATTGCGTTTCCGAATACAACCACTGTGTATACCTTAACCGTGAATGGTTTATGTACAAAAGAAGTTTCGGTTTATGTAGATGTAGCACCTCCTATTGCAAACGCAGGTCCATCCAAAGTATTGGATTGTGCTTCTACTTCTGTAAAAATTGGTACAGATTCTATTCCGGGTTTGACCTATACCTGGGAGCCGGCAGCCAGTTTAGATAATCCGAATATTGCTCAGCCAACTGCAAGTCCGCTTGTGACTACAACTTATACCTTAACGGTATTAGGACAAAATGGATGTGTGAGTCAGGCCATGACAACTGTGAACATCGATAAATGTTGTGCCCGGGTGATTATTCCAAACTCCTTTACTCCAAATGGAGATAACTTAAATGATAAATTCGGACCGGTGGTCCTCGAGAACGTGTCCTCTGTCTATTTTGCGGTATACAACCGATGGGGACAACGGCTTTTTGAATCAACCGAACAAAATCAAAAATGGGATGGCAACTTTAATAATGAACCTTGTGAAGTGGGGACCTATTTCTATATGTTGAAATACAATTGTGAAAGTTTTAAAGAACCCAAGCTACTGAAAGGAGATGTTTCTCTTTTACGATAAAGAATTTTAATCAATACGCATTGTGTGCCCTTTCTGAACGGATGAATACACGAATGTGGTATTCAAATTATGAAGGACAAAAAAAATGGCTCATCGATGAGCCATTTTTTTATAGTCTAAATTCTACAAAGTATTAACCGATGGCTTGATTCAAATCATCCATTAAATCCTGCGCATCTTCTATCCCCACACTCAAACGGATTAAAGAATCGACCAGGCCATTTTTAATTCTTTCTTCACGGGGAATGGATCCATGGGTCATGCTGGCAGGGTGCCCAATTAAACTTTCTACTCCACCTAAGGATTCAGCAAGTGCAAAAAGTTTAGTACCGCTTAGCACCTTTAAAGCCGCATCCAGACTATCATCTTTTAAGGTAAATGAAATCATACCTCCAAAGCCCCTCATTTGTTTTTTAGCTACCGCATGATTGGGGTGATCTTCAAAACCTGTCCAGTATACCTTGTCGACCTTAGGGTGAGTTTTTAAAAAGTGAGCGATTTTTTCGCCGTTTTCGCAATGTCGTTGCATACGTACATGTAAGGTTTTTATACCTCTGAGTACCAACCAGCAATCATGCGGCCCGGGTACAGCACCACAGGCGTTTTGGATAAATTTTAATTGTTCGTGTAATTGTTCGTCATTGACAATTACAGCTCCGTGTACAACATCAGAATGCCCACCCAGGTATTTCGTGGCAGAATGCATTACAATATCAGCGCCCAGTTCAAGTGGGTTTTGTAAATAGGGAGAAGCAAACGTATTGTCTACCACTAATATGAGTTGATGTTTTTTAGCCAAAGCGGCACATGCTTCAATATCAATGATATTCAGCAATGGATTGGTAGGTGTTTCAACCCATAACATTTTCGTTTTCGAACTGATTAAAGGCTCCAATTGAGATACGTCCGACATCCCTGTAAAATGAAATTTAAGCCCATAACGTTCAAAAACTTTGGTGAAAATACGATAGGTGCCACCGTACAGATCATTCGTTGAAAGTACTTCATCGCCGGGATTTAATAATTTCATAATGGCATCTGTAGCAGCGAGGCCGGAACCAAAACTCAAACCAAAATTACCTTTTTCGATAGCTGCAAGGGCATTTTGCAACACAGTACGCGTCGGATTTTGGGTTCTGGCGTATTCATATCCTTTATGAACACCCGGGGCTTCCTGCACATAGGTGGAGGTTTGATAAATAGGGGTCATAATGGCTCCGGTGCTGGGGTCGGGCTCCATTCCGGCATGAATCATGAGCGTATCTCTATGGTATTTTTTGTTGGTATCCATCGATTTTTGAAATTTGGCTGCGAAGATACAATGCATATTGTGAAGAGTTTCAGAGAAGATGATAGCGGTAAAAATTTTATCGATATTGATTAAATGGCTACTCGGGCTGTTTTAGGGCTTTTTTTATAGATTTCAGGAACTACGGATTAGCTGATTTGCACTGTCGGCTTTTGTTTAAAATATATTACTTTTGAGCCAAATTTTTGAATGCCATGGCCGAAGTAATACGCATGCCTTTGCT
>Ga0208202_1000264_pt1 | contig 12734 bp, 12 predicted proteins | sample LakMenEpi27Aug08_FD_150738 | JGI IMG/M metagenome (GOLD analysis project Ga0208202, IMG submission 150738) | Freshwater microbial communities from Lake Mendota, WI - 27AUG2008 deep hole epilimnion (SPAdes) | ecosystem: Environmental > Aquatic > Freshwater > Lake > Epilimnion/Euphotic zone ... | reverse complement strand
AAAGAAATTACCCCAAAGTACTTGAACAACCTATGGCGCGATTGTACATTGGGGCCATGTCAGAGACCTCCCGCCTACCAAAGCCAGTTATCGATAATTGGCAGTGGCAATTTGAAGGCGCATGCCGCTCACTTCCAACTGAGATGTTCTTTCATCCAGATGGGGAACGTGGCCCAAGGCGTCGCGCTAGAGAAAATGCTGCAAAGGCAGTCTGTGCAACTTGCCCAGTATTAGCAGCTTGTAGGGCTCACGCCCTTGCCTCACAAGAGCCATATGGAATCTGGGGCGGATTAACTGAAGATGAGCGACTTGAGATCATCTCTCGCGCTTCTCGCCAGAGCAACCCTCATAGCGCATAGCGCAAATCCTTACTCTTTACCTTTTTCGTAATTTCCACTCGCTCTAAGACTGATAACTGTCGTTACCGCCAAGGCAGAGATAATCACGCCAAGTGAGACAGTTAATGAAATATGGGGCACCTTAAATCCATAGATGTAATCAATACCAACTCCATGAAGAGCTTCGATAATTAATTTAATACCAATAAAGCCAAGAACAATTGATAAACCCTTGGAGAGATAAACTAGACGCTTTAGTAATATTCCAACGAGGAAATAAAGCTGGCGAAGTCCCATAAGGGCAAATGCATTGGCCATAAAGACGATATAAGGATCTCTAGTCAAACCAAAGATCGCTGGTATTGAATCAAGTGCGAAGAGTAGATCAGTAGTTCCTAGCGCAACAAGAGCGATAGTAAAGGTGGAGTAGCCACGCTTTCTAAGAGCGGTAATTACGCGATTTTCTTGCCACTCATCTTCCTCAGGATCTTCGGTAATCAACTTGTATGCAGTCCAAATCAAAATAGCTCCGAAGAAGAAGAATACGGCTACAAAGCGCTCCACAACGGCAGCGCCGATAATGATGAAGAAGCCTCGCATTACAAGGGCCATCAAAATTCCTAGCAGGAGCACTAGCTGCTCTTTCTCTTTCTCAATCTTCAACCTAGATAAAATAATAAGAAATACAAAGAGGTTATCGATGGAAAGGGAATACTCAGTTATCCAACCGGCAAAGAACTCAGCTGACTTGGTCTGCCCTCCCCAACTTCGTAGCGAGATTCCAAAGGCGATTGCTGCTGAGACATATATTCCAGTCCAGATTGCCGCCTCTTTTAAGGTGGTTATAGAGTTTCGGTGAAACCAGGCCCAGATCAAATCACCAAGGGTTACTAGAAAAATGACGCCAAGGGTTATTGCCCAGATTTGAGTTGAGATATTGAGAGATTCGCTGACCATGGGCGTGAGTTTATAGAGAAAGAGCCCTGATGTTTTGCATCAGGGCTCTTTCCTTACTCTTTTTATTACTTAAATTAGTGACTATGGCCACCTGGTCCATGGCTATGGCCATGACCTGATGCTTCATCCTTCTTATCTTCTGGGGTTTCAAAGACAAGGGCTTCAGTGGTAATAAACATTGCAGCAATGGAGGCAGCATTGGCAAGAGCTGAGCGAGTGACCTTAACTGGATCGATAACTCCAGCTTTAACTAGATCGCCATACTCATCGGTTGCCGCATTAAAGCCTTCATTTGGCTTGAGCGTTCTGACCTTTGCTACAACTACATAGCCTTCTTGTCCTGCATTTTCTGCAATCCAACGAAGTGGCTCTTGGCAGGCTTTAGCAACTAGGCGAACACCAACCGCTGAATCTCCTTCATGGCCAAGATCGCCATCGAGAACAGTTGCAGCATGAACTAGAGCTGCTCCGCCGCCAACCACGATGCCTTCTTCAACGGCTGCGCGAGTAGCAGAGATTGCATCTTCTAGGCGATGCTTCTTCTCTTTTAATTCAACTTCGGTATGTGCTCCAACTTTGATAACACAGACGCCGCCAGAGAGCTTTGCAAGACGCTCCTGAAGCTTCTCTTTATCCCAATCAGAATCAGCTGCTTCAATCTCTCGCCTTAACTCAGCGATACGACCTTCCACATCCTTCTTATTTCCAGCTCCATCAACGATGGTGGTGTTATCTTTAGTAATAACAATTCTGCGAGCTTTTCCAAGCATGTCAATTGAAATCTGATCTAGCTTTAGACCAACTTCACTTGAGATAACTTGGCCGCCAGTTAGTACTGCAATATCTTGCAACATCGCTTTGCGACGATCTCCAAAGCCTGGAGCCTTAACAGCTGCTGAGGTAAAGACCCCGCGCATGCGATTTACAACCAAAGTTGAAAGAGCTTCACCCTCAACATCTTCAGCAATAATTAATAGCGGCTTTGAGGCCTTTGCAACCTGCTCAAGAATTGGAAGTAGGTCAGCTAGAGCTGAGATTTTGCCGGCAGAGATCAAGATATAGGCATCCTCAAGGGTTGCCTCCATGCGATCTTGATCGGTCACAAAATATGGCGAGATATAGCCCTTATCAAATTGCATACCTTCAGTAAATTCCAGCTCAAGGCCAGTAGTTGAAGATTCCTCAACGGTAATTACGCCATCTTTGCCAACTTTATCCATCGCCTCAGCGATGAGATCACCAATACTGCGATCTTGAGCAGAGATAGTTGCAACATCTGCAATCTGCTCTTTAGCAGAGATCTTGGTGGAGTTAGCTCTTAACTTCTCAACTACTGCAGCAACTGCAGCTTCAATTCCAGCTTTGATTCCCATTGGCTGGGCTCCAGCTGCAAGGTTTCGTAGGCCTTCACGGACCATTGCCTGGGCAAGAACTGTGGCAGTTGTAGTGCCATCTCCTGCAACATCATTGGTCTTTTCAGCAACCTGCTTAACTAATTGAGCTCCCATGTTTTCAGCAGGATCAGATAGTTCAATTTCCTTAGCAATGGTTACACCATCATTGGTAATTAAAGGCGCGCCAAATGACTTGCCGATAACAACGTTACGTCCCTTAGGTCCTAGCGTTACTTTGACAGTATCGGCAAGGATGTTAACTCCACGCTCCATAGCGCGACGAGCGCTTTCATCAAATTGCAGTGATTTACCCATTTTTAGTTATCTTCTCTTCTTCGTTAATTACTTCGCGATTACTGCAAGGATGTCACGGGCTGAGAGAACTAAATATTCCTCGCCACCATGTTTAATTTCAGTTCCACCGTATTTGCTATAGAGAACTACATCGCCAACTTTGATATCCATTGGCACACGAACTCCATCATCAAATCGTCCTGGACCAACTGCAACTACTGTGCCCTCTTGTGGCTTCTCTTTTGCAGTATCTGGAATAACTAGACCTGATGCGGTCTTCTCTTCAGCTTCGTTAATTTTGATAACGATACGATCTTCAAGCGGCTTAATGGCAATGGCCATCGTTATTGCTCCTTCTTCATCGAGTTTTTTCCTACTTCGGGTGTTTTATCACTCTCACCCGCTGAGTGCTAACGCCAAGCCTAGAGGCCTCTATTCCCGTTCTCAAATCCACAAGGCTCTAGGCCCAGATAGCTATCGAGGGGCTGATCTCAGAGGCGACCTGAATGCCTAGCTTTGAGGGGGCAATCCCGTTTGAGATGGCAAGGGAGCCCAGGGCAGCCACCATCGCCCCATTATCGGTGCAGAGATTGGCAGGAGGGCTTCGAAGTTCAAGGCCGGCCTGATCACATCGCAAAGCTGCAAGGCTTCTAAGGCGAGAGTTTGCCCCAACCCCTCCGGCAATTATCAGGGTTTGAATTCCGCTGGATAGGCAGGCCTTAACCGCCTTATCAAGTAAGACATCAACAACTGCTTCTTGAAAAGAGGCAGAGACATCAGAGCGGTTATATGAAGGATTAGCAGCTAAATATCTTGAAACTGCAGTCTTAAGACCTGAGAAGGAGAAATCAAATCGATGCTCTGCCATATCTTTTGCTTGGTTAAGGCCGCGAGGAAAATTAATAGCATCACCTCTGCCATCTTTGGCATCTCTATCAATTAATGGCCCGCCAGGAAAACCTAAATTAAGCAGGCGCGCCACTTTATCAAATGCCTCACCAGCTGCATCATCAAGTGTTCTACCAAGTGGTTTTATATCTTTAGTTAAATCATTAACCTGCAATATCGATGAGTGTCCCCCACTAACTAGCAGAGCAATTGCAGGGCTAATCTTTCTATCATCACTTAATAAATCAACAGCGATATGGGCCGCAAGGTGATTGACTCCATAGAGTGGTTTATCAAGAGCAAGTGAGAGCGCATTAGCTGTTGAGATTCCAAGAAGAAGAGTTCCAACAAGCCCAGGACCTGCAGTAACTGCTATGCCATCAAGATCTTTTAGCTTTACTCCAGATTCATTTAAAGCTTGGGTAATTGCAGGTTGCATCGCCTCTAGGTGAGCCCGGGAGGCAACCTCTGGAACTACTCCGCCAAATCTTGCATGCTCATCAACACTTGATGAGATGACATTTGCTAGAAGCTTTCTTCCTCTAACAATGCCAATAGCTGTCTCATCACAAGAGCTCTCAATACCAAGAACTAAAGGCTCGCTCATCTAAAGCTCCACCTCTTTTCGCATGATTAGCGCGTGAATCCCCTTGGCATAGTAATTATCACGCCGCGAAATCAGTTGATATCCAGCCTTTTGATAAAGGCTCATCGCAGCTTCATTGCCCTCACGCATTTCAAGCATTAGCGCTTCTGCGCCGCGCTGGATTGCCCAAGTTTCAAGTTTTTCTAACATGCTTGAGGCAATGCCTAGCCTTCTATGGCTCTCTTTAATGGTTAGCGTGTGAATATCTGCCACATCCCCAAGCAGGGCAACTCCGCCATAACCAATAACTTCTATCTCATCGAGTGCTACCAAATACTCTCTTGTCTTTGGCATCCCTGCAAGCTCCTCTTTAAATTGATTAGCGCTCCAAGGGCTCTCTGGATATATCTCACGTTCCATTGAGACAAGAAGTGGAATATCTAAAGAGATCATCTGACGAAAGTTAGCCTTCATCTTGCGCTACTTTCTATCGCATCAGGACGTCTTAAATAAAAAGGCTGCTTAACATCTTGTGTTTTGGATTTGGCAAGAAGAAGAGCCATTGAGGGATAGAGCGCATCGCCAAATCCAAAGCCAAACTTCTTGATATCGATATCTTTTATCTCATCTGGCGCGCAGACTGATGGCCCCTGGGTTCGAATACCATCTTGATATCTCGCCCAATAAATCTCTTTTCGTCTGGCATCAGTTGCTACTAGGTATGAATCACAATCAATATCAATTCCATCAAGTGAGCAGACTCCAATCCAAGGAATCTGCCTAGCGTTTGCAAAGCTCATAGCAAAAATAATTCCAACCCTAAGTCCGGTATATGGCCCTGGCCCCATTCCAACAACTACTTGATCAACTTGGCTCTCAACACTTAGACATTCTTTGAGTAGCTTAGGCAGCGCCTCTGCATGCTCTGTTGCTCCATCATGAAAACCTGAATAGATCAGATCATTATTACTAAATAGCGCAAGCGAGCTGCGATCTGTTGCAGTATCGATAACTAGGTAGTTCATAGGCTAAATCCAGCCCATCTTGGACCAATACCAGTAGCGCTCAGCGCTCTTTCATTTTCACCTACGCCAAAAGCGATATCAATTACTAAATACTCATCACTTAGCCGATTAACCAGGCTATCGCCCCACTCAATAACAGTTATTGCGTGATCTTTAGAGGTTGAGATATCAAGATCATCAAATTCAAAACCTTTAGCATCGCTTAAAAGTAGGCGATAGGCATCGATGTGAATTAAGGGCACCTTTGCTTTATGAACCCTTGAAATAATAAAGGTAGGCGAGCTAACTCCCTCTATGCCAAGCCCGATACCAATTCCTGATGCTAGAGCTGTCTTTCCTGCCCCAAGATCGCCTTTGAGAACAATTACATCACCAGCTCTTAATTGCTTAGATAGGGAGATTCCAAGCTCTCGCATCTGCTCTGGCGATTGAATTAACACCTAGTCATATTACCGACTAGTTAAAGAGCGGAGTGCGACCCTTCCAATTGCCAAGTATCTTCTCGGCAGGGGTTGAAAGAACTTTCTCCAATACGCTTGCATAGATATCTCTAAAATCAGTAGTGACAGCTAAGTCATCATCTTTCAAGTTATTGAGCGATGGTTGCTCGCCATAGAAACCACCTTTAACCCGCTCGCCTAGAAGAAATACTGGACCTGAGGTGCCATGATCTGTTCCATCTGAAGCATTACCGCGAACTCTTCTACCAAATTCGCTATAAACGAGAACCACAACATCTTTCGCTCTATTTGTTGCTCGCATCTGTGACATAAATTTAGAAATTCCTTGGCTTACAACTCCAAGAAGAATTGCCTGAGATCCCTTCTCATCAGCATGAGTATCAAAACCACCAAGGGAAACCGACCAGACTCTAGTTGGAGCTCCTGCTGCCACAAGTTTTGCCACGATATCTAATTGCTGACTTAAATTGGTATCACCACCAGCATTTCCACCTATCGCTGTTGGTAGATCTGGCGCTGCTGGAGCAGGAGATTTAAGAATTGGCGTGATATCTGAGGAGACGGTAAAGAGATTTCGCATTGTTTTTGCCGCCATTGCCTGAAGCAGATTATCGCTACGACTCTCAATAGCAAGCTTTATGCAATCGCTAGCAAGTGATCCGTTAGGAACTTTTAAACCGCCAAGTGGAAGAACAGATCCTGATCTCTTACTTCCTGCCAAAAGCGGCGGAAGAATTGATCCAAGGCTAATTGCAAGAAATGGATCTTCCGGCTGGCTCTCAACCCATCTTCCTAGCCATCCGGTTTTAGCAGCTCCTATGATTGCTGATTGCCAGATTGCCATTGAAGAAAAGTGAGAGCGATCAGAGTTCGGATATCCAACTCCGCGCACAATCGCCACTTGATTCTTATTCCAAAGTGAGTGCATCCCGCTCATTGATCCATTGAGATATAGATTCTCGCCAAGTGGGAGAACGTCCTCAGGTTTATATGCAATCCCTGGGCGAAGTGATTGATAAATTGGATCATTAACCGGAACAACGGTATTTAGACCATCATTTCCGCCATAGAGAGTGACGACAACAAGTATTGGAGTTCCAAGCGGCAACGGTCTTGTAATAGCTGCATTTGCAATCTCCTCAATGGAAAGACTCATAGCAGCAGCGCCAAGTGCTCCAGCCCCTGTTGCTTTGAGAAATTGTCTACGAGTTATTGTGTCCATGGCATGCTCCTATGCGCTAACAACATATTCAGGCGAACAGAGCGCTAGTAGAGCTAAGCGCGCCGGATCTTTAACTGCGCCAGTTAGCGCCATTTTTGTTCTAGAACTCCACTCCACAACCCCTAGCCAATCAGCAAGGCCATTAATTCTTGCATTGGGAGCAAGTGATGAAATTGGCGAGAGATCTGCCTCTTTTACTAATTGAGTAGCAAATTGAATTCGATACTGCGCAGATGAGGTTGAGAGCCAAGCTTGATCAGCTGGCCATCCCCCGACATTTGGCGGAAAGAATGGAAGTTGGCCAAGCAAGTTTAGGTAGTTGCGGATGTTATTGGGATTAGAGAACTTCGATGGAGTAATTGATAAAGCTCTAGAGGCAGAGATAAACCAATCAATCGGACTCTTCACCATTGAGTTATCTGGATTATCAAGAGCTGAATGTTTGCCAATTGCCTTTACTAAAGCTGCAATATCCCTTGAGGCAAAGCTTGCGGTAAGGCTGGTATCGGTAAGTGGATTCATACTTGAAATAAAGCGATACCAAATTCGCTCAGTAATAAAGAGCGCAGAGTCATTTCTAGCCACTAGAAAATCACTTAAAGAGCTAGCGTCAAATGAGCCTTGCGTACCTAAAACCTTTATTGAACCTGTGAAGTGTTGCTTAGGATAGAAATTAACTTGACCACTTGACTTATCGATTTTGTATCCCGTTAGAGCTTTAGCAGTTTCTTTAACATCATCTTCGCTATAGCGATTAACCCCTAGAGTAAAAAGCTCCATTAACTCTCTTGATAGATTCTCATTTGGTGCTTTCACAGTATTTCTCTGTCCATCTAGCCAGAAGATTAAGGCAGCATCATTAACCATCTCTCTAGACATCTGAGCAAAGTTTCCTAAGGCATTTCTTCGCAAGGTCTGATTCTGCAGATACATAGGTAGAGCGTCATCAACTTTTTGATAAGAGGTGGCCCAATGTCCATGCCAAAACCATGTCATTCTCTCGCGCAGTGAATGCTCTGATAAAACCATTCGATCTAGCCACCAGAAAGAAAGTGAAGTTAACTGAGCTCTCTTTTCGGTTGCATAGGAGACGACATCTGGGCTATTTGGAGCTGGACGCTTTCCTTGATCACGAACTACTGGCTCGTCTTGACTATCGGCAAAAGCATCTTGGCTGGCAACGCTTAAGTATTTCTCTGCCGCCTGATTAAAACCACCAGCTAAAAGATTTGAGAATTCACCAGGCCTTGGACCGAAGCCAAAGCGATGAACTAATCTAGCAATCCTTCTTCGTTCTGCAAGAGTTGCCACGATGAGAAGAGTAAGGCGCTAGTCTCAATTAACCAACGCTTTTACCTGAATATTTGGTGAATATCTACCTATAAAAGCAAGAGAGGGCCTGGTTTCCCAGGCCCTCTCTTTACTACCTTCTCGATGGATTACGGAAGATTATTCTCCGTAATACTTCAACTTAGGAGCTTCATAACCACGATCGTAAGTCATATTTCCTGCCTTACGAATCTTGGTATAGAGCGCGCCACCTGACATGTTCTTTCCATTCTCAGCAGCATATGCAAGAAGATCTGCAATAGCTAAGTACTGAGAAACAGTGAAGTTACAGTGGTTAGTTCCAGTCGCTGCGGCAACCGTAGTATCTGGTGAACCTGCAGCAGTGAACTTGGTGTACTTCTCTGGCGGGAAATTCCAAAGAGCTAATTGATTATTAGCTGGACGCTTACGATCTCCAGCTTTCTTTGCTGCTACCCACTTATCTGCAGAATAAGCAGCATATTTATCAATCACCGATTGTTGATTTCCTGGAGTTGTTACTGGATCAGCTGTTCCGGTGAAGAGAATTGTTGGAATCTCAACCTTTCCAGTATGTGCAGTTAACGTAGCCAACTTGGCAACAGCAGCAGGATTTCCCTTAACCCTTGGAACTGCGGCGAGATATCCAAGTAGTCCATTGACTCCTGCTTCACCGGTTAATGCTGAGCTCCAAACAAATCGCTCAGAAGCAACGCGAGCAGAGTAATCAGTTGCAGTGTTATCAAATACTGCTCCACCTGCTTGTTGCTCAATATCATGAGCAAAAAGTACTCCAACGGCTGCTGCATTAGTAACGTTTTCTAAGGTAGCAAGAGCTGGATTGATAGCTAACTGGAATGAGAGAGCGTTTGAGGCTGGAAGGCCTGCTGGCGCTGAAGTTGAATCAAAGTGTGCCGATTGCATTGGCAGACCAGACATCAAACCGATTAGAACTAGAGCACTTCTTGATGGAATTGCTTTAAGTGCAGCTGGAACTGTTGATGTCGCTGGCCATGCTGGCGCAGTTGGATTTGCAGCAATTGCAGCTGACATTGCACCAGCAACTGTCAAGACCTTACCTAGATCTCCCATTGCTTCGGCATAACCAGCTGCTCCTGCGCTGTAGTTTCCACCTTTGATGGTTGGATCAAAGAAAGTCTTGATTCCCCAAAGTGCATCTCCAGCCATTGTCATAAGTGGCGTTAGATCACTTGCCATACAAAGAGGCGCTGCTGCGCTAATTAGATCTGGATATTTCTCAGCAAGAGCCTGAGTAATAAAGCCTCCAAGTGAATTACCCCAAGCAACAACCTTTGTTGTCTTTGGATATTGCTTCTTGAAAACGCCGATTAACTCAACATTTGTCTTAATTGCTGAATCTGCATTCCAGCCTTGACGAGCAAAGCCAGATCCCATAACCGCATATCCCTTAGCAAGAAGTGCCCCAATAATTTGGGCATTTCCACCAGGTGCTGGCTCTGGAGTATTAACCACTGTTGTAGGAAAACCAGTGGCTGCTGACAACGTCGCTGGTAGAGGAACATTGTTGCGATATCCATGTGAATATAGATAAACCGTTCCATTGAAGTTTGCTGGAGTCATCAGCATGTATGGCGCAGTATCTGATGTTGCACCAAGGCAGGTTGTTACACCGCTTGCCGTAGTGCAGACAGGAGTTGCCTGCGCTGCAGTTGGAATTGATACAACAGTAATTGAGAGCAGTGATGAAACTGCTACTAGCGTTAAGGAACGCTTGAATTTAAAGGTTCTCATGAGTTACTTGGTAATCCTTTCGCTGGCATTGCCGGACGTTTGAAGGTAGAGACCACAACTGGGCCGGAGCCACTGTCAGTGGTGTAAAGCGTTACTTTTCCACCGAATGGTTTTCTATCTCCTGTGGCATCCATTACTGCCATGTAGTAGCCGGTATGACCAACATTGCTCGTTCTTGAAAATCCAAGAGGAGAGTAAGCAACAGATGCAAAGGTTGATCCCTTTGTTTCCATCGCACGAACTAGGCCCTTGCGGGTTAAGTTCTTTCCTGCAGCCCTTAGAGCTTGAACGGTCATTAGACCGATATTCATGCCCTGCAATACATAGTCATCAAATGCAACACCAGTGTTGTACTTGGTATTGATCTCTTGGAACTGCTTTACATACTCATCGCTCGTGTCATTTGGTGATGGATTACCAGCTGGCGTCTGAACGCCATTTAGTAAGGCTAGTGGAACGCCAAGGCCACGAAGTGTTAATGGATCTGAACCAACTGATCCAAGAATCCACTGTGGTCTATATGCAAGTCCCGCAGCGCCGCCAAGTAGGGCACCGGTTGCTGAAGTGACGCCGAAGAACACAACTACTTGTGCCCCGCCATCTCTAAGAGTGGTTGCCCAGCGCGCACCGATACCTGGGGTTGCTTGTTCTCCTGAAGTGTAAGGAACTGAAACATCAAACTTTGTACCAGCTGCCTTAAAGGCGCCCAGACCATCAATACCGAATTCATCGTTTTGATAAACAATGCCGAGTTTCTTTCCAGCATGGTTCTCTTTGAGGAATTGGGCGATGATCTTTGCTTCCATTGCGTAGGAAGGAAGAATCATGAAAGAAGATGGATAGCTCTTCTTATTTGAAAATCCACTAAAGCCAGTGTTTAGGAAAAGGCTTGGGACTCCGCGCTTAGCAAGGCCAACAGATTTGTGAACTGCAGTGAAGTTTGCAGTTCCAAGTGGGCCAACTAGAGCGAAAACTTTATCTCGCAAAATTAATTCATTTGTCTTAGCAATTGACAACTGTGCTGAGTATTCATCATTCTTCTGAATGAGAGTAACTTTTCGTCCATAGACGCCGCCATTGTCATTGACATATTTGAAGTAAGCATTGATTGAATTACCAATCTTGTTATAGCCTACCGATGCTGCTCCAGTTAGAGGCAGAGTGATACCAAGTTTGATCTCACTTGCGCTAACGCCCGTCTCTGCGTTTGCTGGAAGCGCTGTTGCTAGGAGAGAGCCAGAGGCAATCACCGCAGCAGCGAGCCAGGTTCGCTTTATACGAGTCTTTCTGATCATTGTTTTCCTTCCATCGAGGGTATGGTCTATCTCTATTAATCTAATTGGTTACTCGCTAGTAACCAATTAATGCGCAGGCTTCTTATGGCGATGCTTGCGCAAATTCTCACCTGGTCCATTTGGGGTAAATATCACTGAGAGAATCAGCAATACGCTCACAATTAGACCTGGCAGATAGTTATTTAGTTTATCGGCATCACCTAGCCTGTCGGCAAGGGCCACAGATATCTCAGGAATGACGACGAGAATGAAGGCTCCCAGGACAACCCCAGGAAGGCTTGAGATTCCGGCTAGAACTGCCCCGGTCACCAGGGCAAATGAGAGGGCCAGGCCATATGCCCCAGGGGCCACAAGGCTAATATTCATAGCCAGAACAGCTCCGGCAAGACCTGCAAGGCCAGAGCTAACAGTAAATGCCAGGACCTTCATACGTGATGAATGAACCCCGCAGAGTTCTGCAGCTAGAGAATTTCCACGAATTGCTCGCCAGGTGCGGCCAAAGCGCGAGGAGAGAATATTTGAAGTAATAAATAAGGCGAGCAATGCAAAAAAACTCGCAATCCAAAAGAACCACTTATATTGTGTAAATTCATCGCCAAATCTCGCTGGTGGGAAGCCAACATCAAATAGGAGTCCTGGTTCTCCCCCAAGGAAAGCAAATTGATTTGCAATCGATGGAAGGCCAACAGCCAGAGCAAGGGTTGTTCCTGCTAAGTAAGGCCCAGATAATCTTGCAGCTGCGGCTCCAAGAAGTGCGCCAAAGAGAGATGAGGTAAGTATTGCGATTAGAAATGCAAACCAAAAAGGACTACCTAAATTATTTAAAGTAAGAGCTGCGCCATATCCACCAACAGCCATCATCGCGCCATTACCAAGTGAGACCTGACCTGAATAACCGGTTAGCAAAACAATTGATGCAAGTGCGATGGTATACATCGCCATCTGGGCGCCTTGATAGACGCGCAGTTCATCAACGCGATCGCCGATGATTAGCAGTGCCCAACCAATGAGAATAAAGATAGCTATTTTCTTACGCACGGCGGGCCTTGCCTTTAGCCATAATTCCATCTGGCTTAATTAGTAGAACTAAAATCAGAACGCTAAAGCCACCAATAAATACCAGAGAAGTTCCGACATAATTCAAAATAAATGTAAGGCCAATTCCAAGCACAAGAGCTCCGATTACAGATCCG
>Ga0208202_1000261_pt1 | contig 12787 bp, 20 predicted proteins | sample LakMenEpi27Aug08_FD_150738 | JGI IMG/M metagenome (GOLD analysis project Ga0208202, IMG submission 150738) | Freshwater microbial communities from Lake Mendota, WI - 27AUG2008 deep hole epilimnion (SPAdes) | ecosystem: Environmental > Aquatic > Freshwater > Lake > Epilimnion/Euphotic zone ... | reverse complement strand
GATTCTATAATGATCACGTAGAGAAGTATCCTGTAAACGTATGATGATTTATTGCGCAGCTCGGTTTAAGCCAAAGAAGAAGCGTAAATCGAAGGGTGTCATCGCTCAGAAGTATCGCCAATCAGAAGCAGTTTCTGGTGTGTTGAGTCGTCCGAGTCTTTCATATGGACATCGTGTTGGTTGTGATACTGCTCGCAGTATTCCGTCACTCGATACCAATCTTGCGTATACTGAAAAACGAGAGAGCATGAAGTATACAGGTTCTTTGGTAAAGGGCATCGCAACAATGCACAAAAGCAATGCGGTGCCTGTGATCAATGAGGAACAGATGCAAGACATTTCGAGAATGCGTCGTGGGTAAATTGCTCTGTTGGTTAAGGCTGCATAAGTGGGAAAGCCAATGGCGTTCCAGCAAATGCGCTTTTTATCCATTTGATATTCTTGTTTCTAGAACTTGTGTGCGCTGCGGTCGTATAGAGATAGCAAAACCGAAACATCATGACGACGATTGATGTCGCATGGTTCACATATATAGTGTATGATATAAACTTGAAGCAATTGAAGTTTGAAGAAGATTTAAAGAATAATGTTTGATATGGTGTAAATTATGCCAACAGAACTGCTACACGCATTCACAACTCCAGTCTGGGTCACACAATATCCAGACTTCACGAAACACAAGAAGAAATTTCTTTCTTGTGTTAATTCCATTCGAAAGAAGGATAAAGAAGGAGTTGAGATATCAAATGTCAATGGCTATCAGTCAAAAGATAATTTGACTCAATATCCACAACTCACTCCATTGTTTGATTATGTCATTCATGAGGTTGTGCGAAGAGCAGTTGACGATTTACATTTTAAACCTTGTAGTGGTATTGTCACTGGTGCATGGGTCAATTTTAATGATTCTAAAAATGCAGTAAATACTCTACACTCTCATGGTGATACTTTCTCTGGAGTATTTTATCTACAGGCTCCAGAAGAGAGCGGTAGGTTGTTATTGCAGAATGAATCATACAATCCATTATGGGATGGAATATTTCTGACCGAAAACATTAATCAGTATACTGCAAAGGTCTTAAATATTAATCCGATTGAGGGTGAATTATTCTTGTGGTGTTCACACATACCACATTTTGTTCTGCCAAATAAGCATGACAAAACTCGAATCTCAATCTCATTTAATGTAAAGTGTTTTATTGACGATCAACAGCAGCAACAGAATTCAGAATCTGTCGCTGACACTAACGAAAGCGAGGTAGAATAAATGGCTATTAAATTCGAATATACAGGCAAGATTGGTAGTGGTGGAATGTTTGATGAAGACTCCGTCAAGAAAGTCACATTTGAACTTGATGATAATGATTTAACTGTGCAAGAATTGCTTGATGAATTCCAGAACTTCTTAAAGGGTGTGGGGTACTTCTTCAAGGACACACAAACATTCGAAGTTCTTGATCATGATGCTTCGGCTAAAGAAAAAGTTTTAACTCCTACAGATGAAGAAATTGCTGAGGAAGTGTCACGACTTCGGTCTATGACCATGGGCTTGAGCGAAGAGGCTCTTCTAATGTCTGCACACATTAATTTGGGAAATAAGAAGAATTAATCATGCCAGCTAAAACAGGAACAAAAAGACACGGCAAGGGTCGCGCAAAACTTGGATCTAAAAAGCGTATGGCTCGTCGCAAAAAAACATGACACAAATTGATTCAGTCACACCCAAGTATGATATTACTTGGTATGTGAAGTGGACGGCAAGTATTATTACACTTGTTGGCATCACAATCCGAGCCAGCGGTCTCGTCCAATATCAATGGATCGATTTGATCTGTAGTTGGATTGGGGCTGCTGGCTGGTTCTTTGTTGGGTTTAGATGGAATGATCGTGCGTTGATGATCCTCAATGGTGTGATTGGTGTGGTTTTGTTTGCAGGAATAATGAGACATTTTCTATCATGACAGAAGAATTTTTAGAAGCATGGGCTGCTGAAACATCTCGAATTCAAGAAATTCAACCAATGCTCACATGGGAAGCGTGTGAGATGATTGCTTATGGAAATCTAACAAAAAAGGTTGATCATGAAGATCTCGATCGGCAAGTATCCTCGTAAGGGTGAGCAAAAGAAGTCCATTCGTATTGATCCATGGGACACATGGAGCATGGATCATACTCTTGCTGACATCATTCTTCCGATGCTCAAGCAATTGCGCAAGACTCAACATGGTGCACCGTGCACTGATGATGAAGATGCACCTGAGCATCTTCGTTCAACTGCTGCCAAGCCCAAGAAGAATGAATGGGATGTGGACGAGTTTCACTTTAAGCGTTGGGACTGGATCATGAAAGAGATGATCTGGACGTTTGGTGAGCATTCAAAAGATCGCGAGCCAAACTTCTGGATCAAGAAACCCAAACATAAGTGGGTGGATGTTGAAGGTCAAGATTGGAAAGAAATGATCACCACTGACAAAGGCATATATGACGACGCCAAAGCCAAGGCATATTGGGAACGCAAAAAGAATGGCTTCCGTTTGTTTGGAAAATACTATCAAAATCTCTGGGATTAAATGCAAACTAAAGAAGAACTCGAGCATTGGTATGCCGTTCCAGACCCATGGCTCTATAAACAAACGGTTGATGATGAAATCAGAAAGAATCTGATTTTAGATTTTCTTCCACTCAATTATCAGCGCGCATTGGATATTGGTTGCGGTGAAGGGTTTGTTACAACTGACCTTCCTGCAATTGAAATACACGGCATTGAAATTTCAGATAATGCTGCTCGAAGACTCCCATGGAATGTCAAGAGAGTACATCAACCTGAAGGATTATATGACCTTGTTATGACAACAGGAACGTTGTATCAGCAATATGACCATAAGCAGATTTACACATGGGTAAAGAACTCTGCTTGCCGCCACATTTTAATTGCTGGAATCAAAGATTGGCTGATTGATTATGACTTTGGTAAGATAGTTGACCAAAAAGAATTCACATATCGTCAATATACTCAAAGAGTGACACTTTATGAAGTTAGCGCATAATATTGGCAATTATAATCATCCAAATTACAATACACGCGAACAGATACTTGCGTGTAATGAACCCATTGGCTTTGATGGAATCTATTTAAATGTGTACGAAAACCAAGATGTCCTCAAAGATAAGTCTGGGATTATGTTTGTCATGGGTGATTTCATGGGCGGTGATAACCACTTTGATCTCGCTCATGTTCCCGCATTAGAAAGATATTGCACATGGGAACAGGTGTATGAACTTTGCGCCAAATACGATTTCAAATTAGGCTGGCATACCTGGAGTCATCGTGATTTAACAAAACTCAGTCGTGATGAAATCCTCGAAGAAATCACTCCTCCATTCCCAATGCAGTTCTTTGCATATCCTTATGGGACATATAACGATCTTGTAATTGAATGCATCAAAGAAGTTGGATTCAAAGTTGCATATTCTGTGACTCAAGGCAGTCAAGACCGCACTGACAAAGACCACCACTTTAAGATCTATCGTGACTACATTCGATGAAAAAAGAATATGATGAAAAGGGGGTGGTTGTAATTCCTTCTGTGTTTACTGCTGATGAATGCGATAAAATTAAAACATCTGCATATTCTGTCACAGACAACCAAATTAAATCTGCTGGGTATCCTCACGTTCCGAGTGAGCAAGCATACAATAGAAAGTCGTTGATTTTCTTTCCTGCTTTGGCAAATTCTTATCTCAACGAAATTCGAATCAGTAAACCAATGACCGAGTTAGTCCGAGAGTTTATCGGTGATGATGTTCGTCAGATTAATAATCAGATATACTTTCGCGAGCGTGGTGATCTAGATCAATTTGCTTGGCATCAAGACATTATGTTTCGAGAGAGCCACATATTTGGTAATGATGTTGTTGATGACTATTTCCAAACCATCATCGTGGTAGATGATATCACAGAAGAAAACGGAGCCATTGAGTTCATCGAAGGCTCACACAAAACATTGCGCATTTCTAAACCAGATAATCTTCGTGTGTTTGAACGAGGCGAATTCAAAGGTAAGAAGTATACTGCCAAGAAAGGCGATGTTCTTATCTGGTCTGTGATGATTGTTCATGGAAGCGAAAAAAATAATTCTGATTCAAGCCGAATGACATATATGAATGGATTTTGTCGCACAAAGGCAGCAAGAACTTATCCACACTATATGATTAAAGGTCGAGTTGTTCCATATATTAATCCTGAAATGATACCATGATTACTGTCGTCATATCATCTTACAAGTATGGACATCTCGCCGCACATTGCGTAGAATCTATACTCTCTCAATCAACTAAACCAGAGAGAATATTGTTTGTTGATGACTGTGTTGGCGATTGTTCTCATATTCGCAAGATGTATCCCGAAGTTGAATATTATGAGAATCCAGAGAACTATGGTACTGTAAAGAACTTTCAGAATATGCTTTCGAAAGTCACAACAGAATATTGTATGTTTATTGGAGCCGATAACTGGCTTCGCTCCGATGCGATCAAAACATTTTCTACAATTATTGATTTAGAAAAACCCGATATCGTCACATATGATATGATTCTAACTGGCGAATTAAAAATTACAAGAGTAAAGCATCATACAGAAGAGGTGTCTCGTCATCAGGGAGACTATTACTGGAAGCGAAAGGGATACCACCATGGTTCGATGGTATACAAAACCGAAATGGCGAAAGCCGTTGGGGGCTATACTAAATATAATGATTCCCACCAAACATTAGAAGATTTAAGTCTTTGGACTAAAATGAATGATGCTGGAGCGAAAGTTTTATATATAGATGAGCCGTTCCTATATTATCGGCATCATCGAGCGAACTTTAATACTTACTGATAGGAAAAATGCCATGCTACCACCAATGAGAATTTATACGACTCGTAACGATATTAAGTATCTTCTTGTCGAACATGATGAAGTTATTTCAGATCACATCAAGCGCGATGGCGTTTGGGGTTCAGATTATTTGGACACTTGCGCAAAGATTCTTCGCAATGTTCCATCTGGTCGAGTGATTGATGTTGGCGCAAGCATTGGTACTTGGACAGTTCCCCTTGCTCTTATGTTCGAAGGCAAGCATGAGTTCGATGCGATCGAACCACTACCAAAAGTTAATATGCAATTAAACGCAAATGTTCTCTTGAATAATCTTGAGAATGTTAATGTGCACAGAGTCGCTATTTCAGATGTAACTGAAACAAAGCATGCCCCTTCCCTAGAGTTTGCCACTTCTGCAAATCATGGCGCATATTCATTCAATGAACAATTCAATGCATTGCGTGGAATTGCTAAAACAGAACGCGAAGATGTCTATGAATTCCGTCGCCTAGACGATTATCGTTTTGGAAATGTTCGCTTGATCAAGGTTACAACTCCAGCATTTGAATCAAAAGTGTTCATGGGAATGTATGAAACTCTTGAACTCAGCAATTGGCCACCTGTTCTATTCGAATCATGGACTGCTGATTGGTATACTGCTGAGCGCACAAAGGCATTGGATTTCTTTGCTGCTCGTGGATATGAGCACTATCTCTATATCAATGATCATGTGATTGCATTTAAGACCAAGTCTCAGGCTGATCAACTTCTAGACGATACAACAAGTGTTGTTAAGAAAGCGGAAGGTTCTTCGCCATTCTCGGTTGCTGAATATCAGCATGATGTAAAGACTGTTCTTGATAATCAGGTTGCTGCAAAGTTCCTATAATTTGTGAAAGTCTCTATCATCACGCCCACAACGGGCAACTCATACTTGGCTGAATGTATTGAGTCAGTTCGTGCTCAAACCTATGAAAACATTGAGCATATCGTTGTTGTTGATGGAAAAGATCGTTGGGAAAAAGCAGAACCAATTCTAAGGGCTTCTGAATTTCCCAACGGTCGAAATGAGCACATTTGTGTTCTTCCATACCCGACAGGAACTAATCGATACAATGGTCACCGTGTATATGGTGCTGCAACTTACTTTGCAGACGGCGACTATCATATCTGGTTAGACGATGATAATATGATTTCACCGAATCATGTTGAGAGTCTTGTTAAACTAGTCCAAGAAAAGAATCTAGATTGGGCATTCTCTTTCCGAAAGATTATCGACAAAGACAATCAGATTCTTTGCAATGATGATTGCGAATCTCTTGGTTTATGGGCAAGCATTCTTCACCCAGAAGATTTCTTCGTTGATGTGAATTGTTATTTCGTAAAGAAACAGCATGCTGTTTCAATCACGCCTGTTTGGTATCGCAAGTTTCGTGAGCCAGGTCAGATGGAAATTGATCGAGCGATTGCTGCTGTTCTTATGCATCCAAATAATAAACTAAAGTTTGACTGCACAAGGGACTATACGGTAAAATATAGAGTTGGCAATACTGGCTTATCAGTGCAAGCAGATTTCTTTATTCAAGGCAATCAGAAAATGCTTGAAAGACATAGTGGTAAACTTCCATGGAAGAATTAGTACAAAAATATATTCAAAGAGTTGAGCGTGCAATTGACCATGGTCTAGACCATGAACGATTTAAAAAGACTGGTCAATTGCCAAAAAGTAAACTCACTGATGATGTATTTGATCTCAAAGGAATGTCTACGAATGAAGTTAGAATGTTTCTCAATGAGATGGTTCATCCAGACACTCGATATCTAGAGATCGGAGTTCATCGCGGATCAACATTCATATCTGCATTGTACAAAAATCAATTCGAATTTGCTTGCGCTATCGATGAGTTTGATCCGCCATATTCTAATGATGACATCGTTAAAGACTTTTTGATGAAATGCAAAAAGAACAGAATTGGTAACTTTTCTGTAATTCGAAATGACAGTTTCAATCTAAAACCAGAACAATCAGAAGCATTGAAAAATATTAACACCTATTTCTATGATGGTGGTCATTACGAATGGCAGCATGAAAAGGCACTTACATACTACTATAAAAATCTAGCAAATGTATTTATTTTTATTGTTGATGACTGGGCTCATGAACCAGCAGTCAAAGGCACAAGAAAAGCACTCAAAGATCTAAACTTCAAAATTCATAAAGAATGGGAATTGGGATATAGCCATACGATTAAAAATCGCGAGGATCTTGGCTGGCATAATGGATTATACATTGCAGTGTTAGAGAAATGAAAGAGTTTAGAGAAAAAATTTACGGTGAGCATGATCCATATAAAGACTTTCATCCATTGTCGCCAGACATGCAAGGATGGGGTAGCCATCGTCCAGTTTTTCGAGAAGTCTTAACTGAACTGAAACCAAAGTTCATCGTAGAAGTTGGCACTTGGAAGGGCATGTCAGCATTTCATATGGCTGACTTACTTCTTGAAATGGGTCATCGCGACTTTGAAATCATATGCGTTGACACTTGGCTTGGTTCTTTTGAACACTGGATTCAAATGTATGGACCAATCCATCCCATTCTTAAGAATGGTCGCCCGCAATTATATGAACAGTTTTTATCAAATGTAATGCATCGAGGATATCAGGATTGGATTACTCCATTGGCAATTGATTCTATTAATGCCGCTCACATTTTTAATGCGATGGGCTTTCGTCCAGATTTAATTTATGTTGATGCGGGTCACGAATACCATTCAGTGAGAAATGATTTGCATTTATACAGTGAATTGTTAAGGGTTGGTGGATATTTGATTGGTGATGACTTTTTCCATGAACCAGTGAAGCGAGCAGTCTTCGACGCATTCGGAGAAGATAAAGTAATTCCAAAAGGTGAGGATAAATTTGTATGGATAAAGTAAGAAACCCATGTATTGCTTCTCTCTTTATGAACAATGTTCAGCCAAAGATGGTTGAGTTGCAGAAAGCAGTTGTTGCAAAATATAACAAATCCAAGATCTTTCACTATCAGGTTCTTACTGAAGCACCTCCTGGATTTACGATGGATAAGTTGGTCGATATGCTCGAAAAGAGAGGGCATGATGCAATCATGTTCTTGGATATTGATGCGCTTCCATTGAATGATAATGCGCTAGATTACTTTTTTGAGCAAGTTTATTCAGGCAAAATAATTGGTTCTGCTCAAAGAAGCAATCATATCGAAAATAATCAGCATGTATTTGCTGCACCACATAATATAACATTTACTGTTGAACTCTATCGTAAACTTGGCAATCCGTCTTTCATGCCAAACTATCGTGGCGATGTTGCAGAAGAGTTGACTTTTAGAGCAGAAGAGAGTAATATTGGAGTCGAGATCTTGATGCCGCTGCGATATGATGCTCCACCGATTCGTATGAATTGGGAACCAAAAGATGCACCGCCATATTGGGATCTTGCAGATGGTATGCCGAAGTATGGTATCGGCACAACATTTGGAACACCAGAGATGGAAATGTTTTGGCATCTGTATCAGAGTTTTCATCCAGGTCAAACTGAAAGATTTGTTACAAAGTGTGAGGAACTCTTGGCATAATGGATATTGGAACAGAGAGAAAATATCTTTTTGATTATGATGTCTCTGTAATAAAGAAAGAATTATCAAAGGTCACTATCGAAGATTGGCAATTTGATAAAATGAGGCAGGAAGCATTTAAAGATGGTCATGGTGATACAGAATCCATTATACTATTTTTTGCTGGTGGTCGTCGTAAAGTTACAACCTCGCCTTCGTTTAACAGAGCAGTCCTTGATGCTGGCGAACAAATTAGAAAACATTTTGGTGAGAATGCAAAGATTTTAACGCTGATGGTTGTTAAGTTATTTGCAAAAGCGCAGATACCAACGCACACAGATGGTGGAACATTGGCTACAATTCATCGTTGCCATCTTCCGATTATTACGCATAAAGATTGTGAGTTTTATATAAACGAAAAGAAGTTTCCCTTTACAAAAGGAAAGGTGTTTGAAATTAACAATGTGATGTCACATTCAGTTGTAAATAACTCAAACATTGATCGTATCCATTTAATTTGTGACATTAGAGTATAGGAATTCATATGGCAAATCGTAGTGACTTTTTTAATGCAAAACTTCCACGCAGTTTAAAGCGTATGCTTACAATGGGTCAAGTATATGGGTGGACTGGAGATCAACATGCTCGCGGCGATCTTCGTCGCTCAATGATTGCTGCTCATGCTAATCATGTTGGATTCAAGTTGAAGCGACATTCAACTGAGAATCGCGACGCATCTGATAGCGAATAATGCACTCTCTAGTAGAACTCCGCGATCTTCTTGTCTCTAAACAGATAGAGATATTAGATTTTAATGGTTGGCAATTAAGAGTTGGTAAAGATACATGGGTTATAATTCACGATACTTTATATTTAAATGGTGAAAAACAAAACCCAAAGCAAAAAGATTTATTTGACAAATACAAAAAGGTGAAACAAAATGAGCGAAATCAAAGCAATCAAACTCGTAACTGGCGAGGAATTAGTAGTCGAAATTACAAGTAATGAAGACGAATTGGTCACATTTAAAAACCCAGTTGCAACTGTGATGCAGCGACGACAAGAGGGACCAGTTCTTGGCTTTATGCCGTGGATGCAAGCAAGCAATGGTCCGTTCACAATCAGCAAGAAATCAACTATTGTCATTTGTGATGTTGCCGAGGAAGTGAAAAACGGGTATAATCAAATCTTCGGGGCAGGAATTGTTGTCCCTCCTAAAGATTTGATTCTGGGGTAATGCTTGGCTGATTTCTATACAAACATCTCGGTATCTGGAAGATATATCCTCTATCGTGGTGTCGAGAATGATAAGAGGGTCAGACGGAAAGTTGAATTCCGTCCGACCTTTTATCTCATTGCAAATGAGAAAACAGAATACAAGACTCTGAGTGGAGAGTTTGTCAAATCAATTGAACCAGGAACAATTCCTGAGTGCAGAGAATTTTTGGAGAGGTATGAAAGTGTCGATAATTTCCCTGTTTTTGGTAATAATCGTTATGAGTATGCTTTTATTGCCGATCGTTATCCTGATGATATTCTTTGGGATATTAACAAAGTTACTATCGCTTATCTCGACATCGAAGTTGGATCTGAAAACGGATTCCCTGAACCAAGAGATGCCAACGAATCAATCACAGCCATCACTATTAAACTCAAGGGTAATTATTTTGTGTTTGGCTGTGGCGATTATATCAAGCACCGTGACGATGTGCACTATGCAAAGTGCCGAGACGAATCAGACCTTATACGAAGATTTATCGACTTCTGGGCAAGATTCCACCCAGATGTGGTCTCAGGATGGAACATCAAGTTCTTCGACATCCCCTATCTTGTAAATCGTATCACCAAACTTCTTGGTGAGGCAGAAGCCAAGAAACTCTCTCCTTGGAATCGATTGTCAGTGCGTGAAGCGCATGTGATGAATCGCGAGCATCAAGTCTATGATCTTGATGGTGTTGCAACTCTTGATTACATTGAATTGTACCGCAAGTTCACTTACTCGCAGCAAGAATCTTATCGTCTTGATAATATTGCGCATGTTGAGTTGGGCGAAAAGAAATTAGATTACTCTGAATTCGAAACGCTGCATCAACTCTACAAGCACGACTATCAAAAATTCATTGAGTATAACATCAAGGATGTCGAGTTGGTCGAGAAACTCGAAGACAAGATGAAGTTGATTGAGTTGGCATTGACTCTTGCTTATGACAATAAAGTAAACTATGACGATGTGTTCACGCAGGTTCGTATGTGGGATGCGATTGTTTATAATTATCTTTTGAAAAAGAAGATTGTCATCCCTCAAATGAAGCGAGGCTCAAAGAGTTCGCAGTATGAGGGTGCTTATGTTAAGGATCCGATCCTTGGCATGCATGAGTGGGTTGCATCCTTTGACTTGAATAGTCTGTATCCGCACTTGATCATGCAGTATAATATTTCGATGGAGACTCTCATTGAGCCATCGAAATATACTGACAATATGCGTGGGCTCATTCAGAACTGCAATATTAATGTTGAATCACTACTTAATCAAGAAGTCGATACTTCAATTTTGCGAGATCTTGGTGCTACTGTAACGCCGAATGGTCAGTTGTTTCATATGAATAAAGGTCAGGGTGTATTGCCTGAGATTATGGATACAATGTACAAAGACCGCACTCGGTATAAGAAGTTGGCTCTTGAGGCGAAGAAAAAGATTGAGACTGTTCTTGATGATAAGAATCAAGTTCACTATCTTGAGAAACAAGTTGCTCGATATAACAATCTTCAGTTAGCAAAGAAGGTTACTCTAAACTCTGCTTACGGTGCACTGGGCAATCAGTACTTCCGCTTCTTTGATATTCGTATCGCTGAAGGTATTACAACGGCAGGTCAGTTGTCGATTCGTTGGATTGAGAAGAAGATCAATGAGTATATGAACAATCTTCTCAAAACCAAAGATGAAGATTATGTCATCGCTTCGGATACTGATTCGATCTATTTGAACATGGGTCCGTTAATCAAGAAACTTTATCCTGACACTTCTGACACCAAGAAAGTTGTCAAATTCATGAACAAGGTTTGTGATGATAAGATTCAACCATTCATTGACTCGTCATATCAAGAGTTGGCTGATTATGTGAATGCATTTCAGCAGCGTATGGAAATGAAACGCGAGTCTCTTGCTGATAAGGCAATCTGGACTGCCAAAAAGCGATACATTCTAAATGTGCATGATAGTGAAGGTGTTGCTTATGCCAAACCTAAACTTAAGATCATGGGTCTTGAGGCTGTCAAGTCTTCTACTCCTTCTGCGTGTCGCGCGAAGATTAAAGAAGCAATCAATATCATCATGACTCAAACTGAAAGCGATCTCCACAAGTTTATTGAGCAGTTTCGTGAAGACTTTAAGAAATTGCCTGTTGAAGATATTTCTTTCCCGCGATCAGTTAATGGTCTTGGAGAATATGCAGACAATGCAAGTATCTATAAGAAGGGTACACCAATTCATGTAAAGGGTGCATTGGTATACAATCATGTTCTTCGAACTTTGAAACTGACCAAACGATATCAAGAAATTCAAGAAGGCGAAAAGATTAAATTTGTTTATCTCAAACAACCAAATATCTTCAATAACAATACGCTCGCATTTATCTCTGGCATCCCAAAGCAACTCGATGCTGAGCAATACATAGATTATGATCTTCAGTTTGAGAAGTCATTTCTTGAGCCACTAGACATCATATTATCAACAATCAATTGGAACACCGAAAAGGTGGACTCTTTGGAGAGTTTCTTTTCATGATTAGTGTCATAATGCCGACTCTCTGGAGAGGAGAGTACCACAAACGAATGCTCCCCATCTTTAATGATCATCCGTTGATTGGTGAGATTATCATCATTGATAATGCTCCTCATAAAACCGACCAAGAAATTTTTAAATTAGAGAAGGTTCGATATTTCGCGCAGACAAAAAATCTTTATGTCAATCCATCTTGGAATTTAGGTGTTGAACTATCAAACTTCGACATACTTTGTTTGTATAGTGATGATGTTTATTTCGACTCGAAGTGTATTGAAAAAGTGCATAAAGTGTGCACACCAAGAGGCGGTATTGCAGGATTTTCGCTTGAGGCTATTTCAGAGAGTCACGATGACTTAAATTATCTTGCGCCATATGAAGTATTGCAAGTTGTGCCAAGCAATGCTATGCACTATAGATTTGGTATGTGTATGTTTCTCCATAAAGAAAGTTACTTTGTAATTCCAGAAGAACTTAAGATTAATTATGGTGACGCATATTTGTTTGATCAAAATGTTATGCATGGAAAATCTAACTTTAAGATTGAAGG